>JRHI01000768.1_pt1 | contig 32382 bp, 19 predicted proteins | sample 215371 | NCBI WGS metagenome assembly JRHI01 (sample SAMN02929681, study PRJNA255918) | sediment metagenome | biome: cave system; feature: Ice Cave; material: Sediment; isolation source: sediment from deep within a dark volcanic ice cave with no known source of... ...
ACAGGCCAGAGGATACTGTACATGCGCCCTCATTTGGAACAGGCTCTCAACAAATTTGCCCTCTCGTCGGGGCTTTCCCAAGGTGGGGAATGCCTGCGCGAGCGGGGGAGTGATTGTACTGCAGTCCGTGCCTGCATCCCAGGTCAGCCGGAGCGCGGTCACGCATCCTCGCGGACGATCCCTTCCAACGCCAGGACGAGGTCCGGTCCGTAGGCAAGAGACGGTGTGTGAAAGCCGCTTGGGGACGCGCCGCCAAGCACGCGCTCGACGACCGCCAGAGCCGCGCGGACGGTCAGGGTGTATGCCTCGGGGCCGCGAATGCGGGAAACGACGCGCTGCCCGTCGTCAGCCGACGCCTCTCCCCAGAGGATGCTGGACCCGCGCGCCCGCTCTTCCGCGGTTGGCCCGGGAGGTCCGGCCCTTATTCTGTTCTTGAGGAAACGTTGTACCAGGGACAAGCCAAGGGCCCAGCCCAGCTTACGGGTGGCACGCGCTGCCAGCCGCTGGGTCAGCGGCGCCGGCACGTAAACTTCTATATTCGGGACGCCCGTACTCCGATAAGCGGTGGAGACGTCGCCCCAGGAAATGGTAATCGCCTGGACCGGACCCGTCCCGAAGTCGATCGCCCGGGTCTTCCACGCAGCCGGCACGCGGGTCAGCACGCCGGCCCGACGGACCATTCCGCCCCGGGGCAGGTTCTCGACAATGGTGGTAGCCGTGCCGCGGGAGAGTCGGCGCTGGGAAGTGAAGGCCAGGGCCAACCGGGTCGCCGAGGGCAGCCGACGTTTGAGATGGGCCGCGAGGCAATCAGACGGCACCACGTCGAAGCCGGCGCCCGGCAGCAGCATTACCCCGGCGGACTTCGCCTCGCCATCGCGGGCCGCGAGTTCCTCGAAGACCCGAATTTCGCCGGTAATGTCCAGGTAGTGAGTGGAAGTCCGCAAGCAGGCATCCGCCATCGCCCGCGCGGTCTGGGCAAACGGGCCGGCGCAGTGCAGCACCGCGCGAACCCCCTGCAGGCCCGCGGTCACGGCAGTCGGATCATGGAGGCCGAAGACCCGGTGTTCCACACCCAATTCCCGGCCAAGGCTTCCGACAGCTTCCGCATTGCGTCCGGCCAGGACCGGCCGCAGCCCCCGCGCCACCGCTTCCCGGGCGATGAGTGCCCCGGTATATCCGTTGGCGCCGTAAATCAGAAAGTAGTTGGCCATCGCCGGACCTCCCGCTTGGGCCGTCGCCACATTGGCAGAGACAACTGTAAATGTAGTTCCCTGTGTCTGTCTCGGCGCTGAAGCGGTTGTCCCCTTCGTCGATCGTTTCGGCTCCCCAGCCGAGGACGACCATTGCACCGAGGACGCGATCGGCGTCCGAAAAAGTTGACCGATGCTCGAGGCATCGGGGCCTGCTATACTGGCAACAGCCCAGCTGGTCTCGCCTGGCGCGTCGCACATTGCTTCCGACCTACCTGCCAGCCCGGGGAACGGCCAGCGTGTCCCTTGGAGAAAACATGCCATGAAACGCACGCCTACTCTCGCTGCTCTCTCGTTGTTCGCGCTGGCACTCACCGGAGTCGTTCGGGCTGCGGAGGCTCGGGCGCCCATTCGCTTTAGCCGCGACATTTTGCCGATCTTCGCCGACAATTGCTTCCTTTGCCATGGCCCCGACGAGAAGGCCCGGAAGGCGAAGCTGCGGCTTGACCAGCGCGCGAGTGCGCTGGGTGTGGTGGTGCCTGGCGAGAGCGCCGCGAGCAAGCTAGTCCGCCGGATCAACCTGACTCCTGATGACGGCGGCATGCCACCAAAGAAGAGCAACCGCAAACTGACCGGGGAACAAAAGGAACTGCTGCGGCGCTGGGTTGACGAGGGAGCGGTTTGGGGCAAGCACTGGGCCTACGAGACACCGGTGCGGCCGGCCCTCCCCGAGGTGAAATCCAGGGCATGGCCGCGCAACGGCATCGATTACATCGTCCTGGCGCGGCTGGCCACAGAAGGACTGGCGCCATCCCCCGAAGCCGGCAAGACGACGCTCATTCGCCGGGTGACTCTCGACCTGACCGGGCTGCCGCCCACGCCGCGCGAGGTGGACGCCTTTCTCGCCGACCCGGCGCCGGACGCCTACGAAAGAGTGGTGGAACGGCTGCTGGCGTCGCAGCGCTACGGCGAACGCATGGCCATGGAGTGGCTCGACGAGGCCCGCTTCGCCGACACCAATGGCTATCAGAACGACTTTGCCCGGACCATGTGGCCCTGGCGCGACTGGGTCATCGACGCCTTCAACCGCAATGAACCGTTCGACCGCTTCGTTATCGAACAACTCGCCGGCGATCTGCTGCCGAAAGCTACGCTCTCGCAGAGAATTGCCACCGGCTTCAACCGCAACAACCGCACGGTCACCGAGGCGGGGTCGATCGACGAGGAATGGCGCGTGGAGAACGCCATCGATCGCGTCGAGACAACCTCGATGGTGTTCCTCGGCCTGACGATGGGCTGCTGCCGGTGTCACGATCACAAGTACGACCCGATTTCGCAGAAGGAGTTTTACCAGTTCTTCGCGTATTTCAACAGCGTCAACGAGAAGGGAGTGTACACCGAGCAGCGCGGCAATGTGGCGCCGTTGTTGTCCCTACCCACCCACGAGGACGAGGAACGGTTGCGAAAGCTCAGCGGCGCCATAGCCGAGGCGGAGCGCATGCTGCGCGACCAGGAGGCGGCACTTGCAGGGCGCCAGGCGAAATGGGAACAGAAGCAACAAGCCGCGCAGGTCCCGGTCGAGCCGGGCGACTGGGCGTTTCGCTGTGCCCTCCACGGCGACCTGCGTTTCCAGGGTCTCCAAAACAGCACGGGCGAGGCGGCATATCGCGGCAAGGGCCAGCCCGCCTGGTCGGAGGGACCATTCGGCAGGGCGCTGCGGCTCGACGGGCAGGAAAACTCCTTCCTCGACGCCGGCCAGGTCGTACGCCTGGAGCGAACCGAGCGGTTCTCCTACGGCGCCTGGGTCAAGCCGGCCGGCAACGGCGCGTGCTTGAGCAAGATGGACGAGGGCGCCGCCTTTCGTGGCTTCGATTTGCTTCTGAGTAATGACAAGGTCGAGGTCCACCTGGTTCATTCCTGGCCCGACAACGCTCTGAAGGTGACGACCAAGGAATCGCTGCCGAAGAACGCCTGGACGCATCTCATGGTCAGTTACGACGGCTCCGGCAAGGCGGCGGGCTTGACGATTTACGTCAACGGTCGGCCCGCCAGTACCGAGGTACATAAAGATCAGCTCCGCGACACGATCGTCACGTCCCAGCCCCTGCGCCTGGGGAAACGCTCCACCAGCGCGTCGCTGAACGGCGAACTGGCCGACGTGCGCATTTATCGACGCACCCTTTCGGCCGAGGAGGTACGTGCCCTGGCCGTCCTGCCAGTCTTGCAGGTTTTGCGGCAACCGGCCGCTCAGCGCACTCAGGCACAGCAGGAATTCCTTGCACACCTCATGCGTGCCCGCTTTGCACCAGAGCTGAACCAGGCGAGGGAGAGACTTGCCAAGTTGCGCCAGGAGAAGACGGAACAGGAAAAGCGCATCCCGACCCTCATGGTTATGGAAGATCTGAAAACGCCGCGGGAAACATTCCTCCTCAAACGGGGGCGCTATGACGCGCCGGACAGGGGGCGGAGAGTCGAACCAGGAGTGCCCGCCTGTCTGCCCCTTCCGCCTGCCGATGCCCCTGGCAATCGCCTGGGGTTGGCGCGCTGGCTGGTGTCGCCGGAAAACCCGTTGACAGCCCGGGTGACGGTGAACCGTTGGTGGCAGCGCTATTTCGGCACCGGTTTGGTGAAGACAGCGGAGAACTTTGGTCTGCAAAGCGAGCCACCGTCACATCCCGAGTTGCTCGACTGGCTCGCCACCGAGTTCGTCCGCACAGGGTGGGATGTCAAGGCAATGCAGCGGCTTCTCGTGACCAGTGCGACCTATCGCCAGACGTCGAAGGCCGCCGCCGTGCTCCTCCAACGCGATCCGGAAAACCGTTTGCTGGCCCACGGGCCGCGTTTCCGGTTGCCGGCCGAGGTGGTGCGCGACAATGCCCTGGCGATCAGTGGCCTACTTGTCGAAAAGGTGGGTGGGCCGTCCATCAAGCCCTACCAGCCGGCGGGGTTGTGGGAGGAACTTGCCGGCGGCGCCGGGGAAGGCGCCTATGTGCAGGAGAAGGGTGTCGGGCTCTACCGCCGCAGCCTCTACATCTATCGCAAGCGGACGGTACCGCACCCGACCATGACGACCTTCGACGCGCCCAGTCGGGAGGTGTGTCAGGTCAAGCGTGCGCGGACCAATACGCCGCTCCAGGCGCTGGAGTTGCTCAACGATGTGACCTATGTCGAGGCCGCCCGGCGTCTGGCCCAGCTCATGCTAACGGGGGGCGGCAGGACCCCGGAGGAGCGCGTCACCTTTGCGTTCCGACGTGCCACAGCGCGCGCGCCCAGCGCGACCGAACTGGCCATCCTGCGCCGCGGTCTCGAACGCTACCAACAAACCTACAGTAACGACCGTGACGCCGCGCAGCGCTTCGTTCACCACGGCGAAAGTGGGTTGGACGCCCAGTTTAATACGGTGGAACTGGCAGCGTACACGGCAACGGCCAGCGTCATCTTGAACCTGGATGAAACGATCACGAAAGAGTGAGGGAGACGGCTGTGGATGCACTAAAGATCGTGCAACAGGTCAATCGGCGACACTTCCTGACTCGCTCCGGTGTCAGCCTCGGGGCGCTGGCGCTCGGCTCCTTGCTCGGGCGCGATCAGGCTCGTGCCGCCGCGACCGGAGGACCGCTCGCGCTACCGCATTTCCCAGCGAAGGCCAGGCGCGTAATCTATCTCTTCCAGTCCGGCGCGCCGTCGCAGATGGACTTGTTCGACCATAAGCCCATGCTGGGCGACAAGCGGGGCATTGACCTCCCCGATTCGGTGCGCATGGGACAGCGCATAACGACGATGACCTCCGGTCAAAAGCGCCTGCCTGTCGCGCCGTCGATTTTCAAATTCGCGCAGTACGGCAAGTCCGGCGCCTGGCTGAGCGAGCTGCTGCCGCACACCGCGCGGGTCGTGGACGACCTCTGCATCGTGAAGTCACTCCAGACGGAGGCAATCAATCACGATCCGGCGATCACCTTCGTCCAGACCGGCTCGCAACTCGCGGGCCGGCCAAGCGTGGGCGCCTGGGTAGCCTATGGCCTCGGCAGCATGAACCAGGATCTGCCGGCGTTCGTCGTGCTCCTCTCGCGCGGCGGCACCGACCAGCCGCTCTACGATCGTCTTTGGGGCAGCGGCTTCTTGCCGACGCGCTACCAGGGGGTAAAGCTGCGGGGCGGTAAGGAGCCGGTCCTCTACCTCGCCAACCCGGCCGGCTGCTCGCCACAAACGCGCCGGCAGATGCTCGACGATCTCGGCGCACTCAACGGTCTGCGCCACGAGGAAACGGGCGATCCGGAAATCGTCACGCGCATCGCCCAGTACGAACTGGCTTACCGCATGCAAACGTCAGTGCCGAACCTCACCGACCTGACGCGCGAGCCCAGGCACATTCTCGATCTGTACGGGCCCGACGTGCAGCGGCCGGGAAGTTACGCGGCGAACTGCCTTCTCGCTCGCCGGCTGGCGGAGCGCGGTGTGCGCTTCATCCAGCTGTATCACATGGGTTGGGACCACCATAGCAACCTGCCGAAGCAGATTCGCAATCAGTGCCGCGACACCGATCAGCCATCCGCCGCGTTGCTTCACGACCTGAAACAACGCGGTCTACTGGAGGATACCCTGGTGATTTGGGGCGGCGAGTTCGGCCGGACGATCTACTCGCAAGGCGAACTGACCGCGGACAACTATGGCCGCGACCATCATCCGCGCTGCTTCACGGTCTGGCTGGCAGGCGGTGGCGTGCGTGCGGGCCTGATCCACGGCGAAACGGATGATTTCTCCTACAACATTGTCCGCGATCCGATCGAGGTGTACGATCTGAACGCCACGATCCTGCACCTGTTGGGCATTCAGCACACGCGCTTGACGTACAAGTTCCAGGGCCGCGACTTTCGCCTGACGGACGTGCATGGGAACGTGGTGAAGGCTCTGCTGGCATGATGGGCCGCTGCCGCGGTGCGCCGACGTCACAAGAGCTTGCGTATGATCTTTCCGTCCGACAGAGGGAACGGACGCCCCTCGGGCGACAGGTAGGCGATCTCGTGTGGGTCGTACCCAGGGCGATGAAGTCGGTCGCATGAATGTCGGCCGGCGTAACCGGATCAGACTTCGGGTGTGCCCCGATTCCGTCCGACTTGCCCACCACCTGACCCCCGCGAATGCCGCCTCCCGCGAGCACCGCGGAATAGCACTGTGGCCAGTGGTCGCGCCCGGCGTCCTTGTTGATCCGGGGCGCGCGGCCGAAGTCTCCTAGCCAAACCACTAACGTGCTCTCTAGCAAGCCGCGTTCCGCAAGCTCGTCCAGCAGTGCCGCAAACGCCAGCTCCCTCGGCAGCACGAGCCAGTCCTTCAAGCGCTTGAAATTGTCTTTGTGCGTATCCCAGATGATGCTCGGTCGGTTGACCGTGGTGACGAAGCACCCCGGCCTCGATCAGGCGGCGGGCCAACAGGTGCGATTGCCCCCAGGAGTGCCAGCCGTAACGCTTGCGCACCGTCGCTGGTTCGCGTGACAGGTCGAAGGCACGCTGAACCTCCACTGAGGACACCAGGGCACAAATGTCTTCGCACGGTTCGCATCGAAGTCGTGAGGAACGGGCGCTGCAAGCCGCGGCGGCAAACCCTCGAGGCGACCCAGCAAGGACTGCCGCTCCTGGAAACGTGAGGCTGTGATGCCCTCGGCGAGACACAGGTTTGGCACCTTGAAGTTCGGAGCATTCGGATCGGTGTTGAGCACGAAGGGATCGTACTTCGCCCCCAGGCAGCCGCCAACCTGCTCGCACTTTGCGGTTCGGCGTGAGGAACGCTGGCGAGAACTCACTGGAGGGTCAGACCAATCATCTCTGATGCCGTGAGGTAAGACCAGCCAGAAGTTGGGGTCCGGCAGGCACTGCCGTCGGCACGCACCCGGAGAATCGCTGGGGAGCGGCAGGGCCTGGGAACGGAGAACCCGGTCACCGACGCTTCTCGCGCCACACCCAATGGCTCAATCACTCAACGGCTGCGTGCTCCGCAGGTAAGCGAACAGGTCGCGGACTTGCTGCTCGGTCATGGTCTTGAGCAGTCCCTCCGGCATCAGCGACTTTTTCTGCGTCGCCATTTCCTCGATCTGGTCCTGGCGGACGGTGACGTTTTGTCCGTCGGCGCCGCGGAGGACTACCACCTGGTTGTCCTTGTCCACCAGCAGCCCAGTCAGCAGCCGGCCGTCCTTCGTTTCCACGACGTAGGTTTCATATCCCTCTCGGATCTCGGCGCTCGGGTTGACGATGTTCACCAGCATGTTACTGAGATCATCGCGCTTGAAGGTGGTCAGGTCGGGACCAATCTTGCCTCCCTGTGTGAAGAGGGTGTGGCATTTCGCACAGGTATTGTTGAACAGTTTCTTTCCTGGATAAGGGCTGCCCGCACCGCCGCGCAGGACGCTTTCCAGCCTCGCGATTTCCTGCCCCATTTGGGCGGTCGTCGCACCCTCGATCTTGCCCCAGTGCTTTGCCACCAGGCGCGCGATTCGCTCGTCGCGATGGACGGTGAGCTTGCGCACCACTTCGGTGGGCACCGTGGCGCGGTCGATTTTGCCCTCATCCACCGCCTCTAGCAGTGTCAGTGCCCACGCCTTGCGGCTGACCAGGAGGGTGCGGGCCACGTCGCGCACGTCATCGTTCAACTTGCCGTACAGCCGGACCACGGCCATTGCGATGGCGGGGTCGTCGTACTGCTCCAGGGCGGTCAACGCCATCATGCGCAGAGTATCGTCCCGCGAGCGTTCGACGAGACCGAGCAGGATGGGCTCAGCACGCGGCTGCTTCACTTCGCCCAGGATCTGGACGTATTGCAACCGTTCATTGGCGTCTGCCTTGTCATTGGCGATGACGGCGAACGCCTTCTCGACCGCTTCCGGCCGGTTCTGTCGCAAGCCAAGCACGACGGAGGTGCCGGCATACTTGGCCAGCGCCTCGGCTAGTTCAGTCGGCAGGTTGCCCAGCGGCCGGCCCTGGAACGCTTCCTCGAAACCGCGCAGCAGCTTTCGACTGTGCTCGGCGTCGGGCGCCAGCTGCAACAGCCTGGCGCAGGTGAGCAGGTCCATACGGGTGCCGGCCGCCGCATAACGCCGCATGACGCGGTGGAGGATGTGCGTTTGCACTATTGGCAGCCGCCAAATCGTCGAATCCTGGAACAGTGCCAGGACCCGATCGCGGTCCGACTCGCACTTCGACTCGACCGCCCACCACAGTAGGAGCGGCAGGTAAATGTCGGCCACGTCCTCGTCGTGGGCCAGCAGGTTGCGGACAATCGGGAGAGCATCCGTACCAGGCAACCGCTTCGCCGTGCTGGCGAGCTGGCTGCGGACCTCGACGTTTGCCTCGGTCCTCGCCATTTCCACCAGGAGACGCGCAAGCGGGGGAGAGACCTTCTTGTCGTCGCCCAGGAGCCTTACGGTCCAGAGGCGAACGTAGGGGTCCGGGTGGGCCAGCGTCTCCACGGCCAACTCGTCGTTGAAGCCGCCGCTGAGGTTCAAACCCCACAATGCCTCCAGGGCGGGTTGGCCAGCCTCCTTCAGCATCTGCCGCAAGACCGGAATGGCCGAACGGTCCTTGCGGTCGCCGAGCAGCTGCAAGGCCATCCGGCGGTGCCACTTGTTGGCGTGGCGCAACAAGCCGACCAGTTCCGCGGTGGATTTCTTCGAGTAATCGAACGGCTCGAGCGGGGCGGCATTCGGCGAACGCAGGCGATAGATCCGGCCGTTGCTGGGGTCAATCTTGCCCTCGTGATGACGGAGATGGGCGATCTGCTCCTCGTAGAAGTCCGCGACGTATACCGCCCCGTCGGGTCCGACCTTGACGTCCACCGGCCGGAACCAGGGATCGGTCGAGGTGAGCGGGTGGCCAATGTCCTTCGTTTGGAACGAGGAACCTTCGGCAAGTCGCTCGCTGCAGACGACGTGGTTCACCAGCGGCGCGACCGCGAGGAGTTTGCCGTTGTAGCGCTCGGGCAGAGCGCTGCCCTCGTAGACGATAAAATTGTGGGTGAAGCGCTGCACGCTCGGGTGCTTCATGGCCGGGAAGTAGCCAAAGGCGTAGGGGTTCGAGAGCGGCCCATGCTTGCCGAAGCCCTTCTGCAGGTAGGCGCCCTGGACGTAGTGGAAACCGCGCGTATCGCCGCCGTTGTGGCCGGAAAAGATGCGGCCCTTGGCGTCAATCTCCAGCCCGAAAGCGTTGCCGCCTCCCTCGGCGAAGATTTCGTAGCGGCGCGTCTCCGGATGATAGCGCCAGATTAGCTGGCCCATCGAGTGGACCGGCGGCTCCTTGACGCCGTAATGTTTGATATGACCTGTGACCGTGCTGCCCTGGCAGGCGTACAGCCAGCCGTCCGGCCCCCATTGCAGGCTGTTGGCGCAGGAGTGCGTGTCTTCGAGGCCGAACCCTTCCAGGTGAACGATTGGGTCGCTATCCGGTCTGTCGTCGTTGTTCTTGTCGGGATAGAAGAGCAGGTAGGGCGGATTGAGCACCCACACGCCGCCGCGGCCCTTCACGCAGGAGGTGACAATGTTCAATCCCTCGACAAAGGTCGTGTGTTTGTCGAAGAGGCCGGCGCCATGAGTGTCTTCATGGATGGTGATCTTGTCGCGCCCGCGGAAGTGATGCGGCGGCGGCAGCGGCACCTTGTCGTAAACGGCGCGCAGGAACTTGTCTTCGCTGAGGATCTTCAGTCCCGCGGGATAGGGATACTGCAGGTACTGCACCACCCACATGCGGCCGCGCTCGTCAAAGTTCAGGAAAACCGGCTGGGCAATTGCCGGCTCGGTGAGGACCTGATCCAGCCTCAAGTCGTCGGCGACCTTGAAACTCGTCAGTGCCTCGGCCGGGGAGCGTGGCGGAGTGGGAAGCATGGGCGGCTTCTTGTCGTCGGCCGCAAGGACCATACCCAGGGCGATGCCGAGAACTGTGATCGAGAGCACAATGCGAATGCGCATGCTGTTTACCTCAACTTTGACGCCGTACCCAGACTTTCCCTGGGGCCGAGAGCGGGCGCTGGGCCCGAGGGGTGGGGCTGGTGAAGATATCTTCGCACTCTTTGGCCGAACCGGGTAGTCAATTCTCGTGATGTTGCGGAGCACGATGGTGTAGGTCGAGTTTGCCCGTTAAGGAGGTTCTCAAGGTCGTGAACAGCTGGAATAGCCCACATCACGGCGGAGGCGATGCGACTCCCCCGCCGCAAGTTCGGCACGCTCGTCAAAGCGCAGGAAGCCGGCTAACTCCGCTTCCAGGTCCCAGGAGTCCGCGGCGACGATCCGCATGCCATGCCGCCGTGCCAGGTCGAGAGTGACACCGTTGACCAGCTGTGCCTTCCTTGCCTCGCCTCGCGCCAGCAGCCAGCGAACGTATCCCAGCCTCGTCAGGCAGCGCTCGTAGGGCAGGCCGCCGCGGTCGTATTCCTCGAGCAAGCCGACGTACACCCTGCCCAGATCGTCCGGCGGCGGCGCAGCGGTCACCCGGCGATGGTCGGCTTGCATCCGCTGCCGGGCCAGGTCGTTCCAGCGCTGCGCGCCCTCGTGGGGCGGCCGGTAGAGAAAACTGTCCATGTCGAGTGCCCCGAGTTGGCCGCAGCGCAGCAGACACTCGAAGACATGAATCCATTCATAGACGTCCAAAGGCACGAGCGACCGCGCCAGGGCAATTGCCTCGGCAGTGCATCCGGCCAGGCTGAGAGCATGGGCCCGGTATGCTTGCCAGAGCGTCTGCCAGGGGTTCAGCGCCTGCGGCTGTTCGAGTAACGGCGCGAGTTTGCCCCGCGCGATCAGAGCGTCGCCGCGCAGAGGAGCATCGGCGTCACGGTAGACTGCCAGAGCATCGTCGAACTGACCGAGCAGTTCCAGGCAAATCGCCAGGCTACGGTAACGGCCGAAGCCCGGCCAGAGTGGCGGCTGACGCCAATCGCCGCGCGGGAAGTAGCGCAGGAGCAGATCGCGCTCGAATGCGGGGGCGAGGAAGCGATGCTTTGGATTGTCCAGCCCGACGATTACGCCATCGGCCTCATTCCACAAACCGGCGTCGCAATAGGCGTGAAACAACTCCACCTCGGCACGGGCCCGCTCCAGTGTGTCGGCACGTCGGCGGTCCGGCCGGCCGCGCAGGAAGCCGGCACGCACCTGGGCCGCCTCGTGCCGGCCACCGGCCCCTAGTACGTGCTCGAAGCCGCGCCGCACGAGCGGATGAGCGTCAAGCACCGTGCCCTGGCCATCGGGTCCCGCCCGCACTCGCTCAAGCAACCGCAGATTGACCAGCTCTTGCAGCTGCGCGCGTAACCAGTCGACTGGCCGGTCTCCGAACGGGGCATAGCCCCGCCGCCAGGTTTGTTGCAAAAGCGTACGCACCGGCGTGCTGTGCAGGTACTCCAGCAGCTGGGACTCGACCGGTGGCTCGCGAAAGGCCGCTGTCAGTGCGAGGATGTCCTGCTGTTCGGCCGGCAGAGTCACCTGGAACGCGGCCAGCACGCGAGCAACGTGCTGCTCCTCGCCGCTCAGGTCCGCCGTGGGCGGCAGCGCGGGCAGCGAATGGCATTGCGCAGCTGCGCCGCCCGCGAAGTGTCGCAGGTATGTCCCGAGCAACTCGACTGCCTTAGCATGGTAACCCCCGGCCGCCGCGGCCTCGTCCAGTTCGGCGGCGCTACCAGTAACGCCCAGGCTTTGCAGTAACTCGCAGGCGCTGGCGCCATCCAGACCGTCCAGCGACAGGATACGGGCATGCAGGCGCCGTTCCAGTTCCGGCAACGGGAAGCGCGTCGTCAGCAACACGGCGCCTGGGAGTGGTTCCGAAGCGAGTTCCTCGAGCAGCCTGCCCAGTTCCGGATGGCGGAATCGGCCGAACCATGGACCGCTATCGTGTTGCACCACCTCGGTGCCGTCCAGCACCAGTGCCCAGCATTCGCGGCGCAGCTGCTCCAACAGGCGATCGACGCACCAGCTCGCCGAGACGTCGGCGGGGTGCGTCCGGCCCTCCGCATAGGCGTGCAGCTGACGCAAGCAGAGATCGGACTCTTTGCCCCGATAGAAGCTCCACAGGAAGACGCCGTCGGCCCGCCGCTCCCCCGCCACGAATGATTCCAGCCAGTGTTGCACGATCGCGGTTTTCCCTTGTCCGCCGGGCCCGACGAGGCCGACGAGGCTAATCTGTCCCCCGGCGAGGGCCGAGTCGAGCAGAGCCAACTCGGCGGTTCGACCGAAAAACCGAAAGGGCTCGGAAGTGCAGTGGTGGATGCAAGGCGGACGCGGCAAGGTGAGATCCTGTCGGCGGGCGCGGAAAAAGAGACGCGATTATTCGCTTTCATTCCGTATACACGCGGGTAGAATAGGCAGCGCCCTCGGTCAGGGCAAGCAGGCAGCGGGCTCCATCTTCAATTTGTTCCATTGCGACCGTTCGTGCGCGGAGGGACTGCCATGGCCCAGGTCGGCGGCTCGTACCGGACCACTCGAACGATCTACTTCAAGAATGCCCTCCTCCTCGACGGCACCGGCAGGGAGCCGCGCCGCGGAGGACTCATTGTCCAGGACGACCGCATCGCGGACGTTGGCCCAATCGATCCGGAACCGCAGGGCGACGGCGCCGAGGTTATCGACCTGGCCGGCCGCACGCTCATGCCGGGCCTGGTCCTGGCCCACGTCCACCTCAGCTATCACAATATCCCCGACCTGCCTGACCTCGATCTGCGTCAGTCGCCGGAAACTGCCACGATTGCCGCGGTGTGCAACGCCCGCACGCTCCTGGAGCACGGCTGCACTGCCGCCATCTCGGCGGGGTCGCTCCACCGGGTCGACATCCACGTCCGCAACGCCATCGACGCGGGCCGTATCCCGGGGCCGCGTTTGCTGGCCGCCGGTCGCGACCTTTGTCAAACGGGCGGCATGCTCGACTGCAATCCGGGTTGGCGGAAACTGGACACGGATGGCCTGGGCGTACTGGCTGATGGCCCGTGGGAGGTGCGCAAGGCGGTCCGGCAGCTGGTGAAGGACGGCGCCGATCTCGTGCGCATGCACGCCACCGGCGCGGAGTTGCTCCAGGAGTGCCGGCAAACCGAGGCGACCTGTACCCAGGAGGAGATCGACGCCCTCGTGGACGAGGCACACCGGCGTGGACGGCTTTGCTCCGTCCACGCCCGCAGCACGGCGGGCTGCAAAATAGCCGCGCGCGCCGGCGCCGATCTCATCGATCACGCCACGTTCCTCGACGACGAGACGCTCGACCTCCTGACCGAGTCCGGCTGCTTTGTGGTGCCAGGGTTGGACTATCTTGTCAGCACATTGGAGCATGCGCGCGACGGGGGCTTTCCCTGGCTCGGCTCCTACAACAGCTTCCTCGACCGGACGAACTGCGAGGCGGAGCTGGAGATGGCGTTCGAGAACATCGCCCGGATGCACGAACGCGGCGTGCGCGTGCCGATTGGCAGCGATTTCGGTTTCGCCTGGTGTCCGCATGGGACGTATGCCCGAGAACTGACTCACCTGGTCAAACTGGTCGGCTATCGGCCGATGGATGCGATCGTGGCGGCAACGCGGCTCGGAGCGGAAGCGATGGGGTTGCAGGACCGTATCGGCACACTTGAGCCRGGCAAGCTCGCGGACCTGCTCGTCGTCGACGGCAACCCACTCCACGACATTTCGCTGCTGGAAAAACAGCGGAACATCGTTTGTGTGATGAAGGGTGGAGCGTTCGTTCGCCGGCCTGTATCAGCCGCAGAGCCGGAACCGGCGTGCGTGTGAGACCGACCACGAATCCAGACTCGCGGGCATCAGCGGATGGATTACCGCTGCCTACAACAATGCGGGGATCGGCTTCCCTTCCGCAAGCCGGGTCGTTCGCCCAATGGGCGAGGTCATCACCTTGTTCGGATCGATCCCCAGGGCCGTCAGTACCGTGGCATGGACGTCGCCGACCGCCACCGGGTTGACCGGATCCTCTTTCGCGTCCGGATCGGTTTCGCCGAGCACCTGGCCGCCCCTGATGCCGCCGCCAGCCAGGGCCACACTGAACCCGGTCGGCCAGTGATCGCGGCCTCCAAGGCGATTGATTTGCGGTGTCCGGCCGAACTCGCCCATCACCATCACTACCGTCCGCTCCAGGAGACCGTGTTCCTTCAGGTCGCGCAACAAAGTGCTGAGCGCCGGGTCGAGCACGTTTACATTCTTGCGCTGCAACTCGTGGTTGTTGGCGTGCGTGTCCCAACCGTCGAGTGTCACTTCGACGCAGCGGACCCCCACCTCGATCAGCCGCCGCGCTGCCAGGCAGCCGCGGCCAAAGGGTGCATCGCCATACGCCTTGCGCAGAGCCAGTGGTTCCTGCGCCACATCGAACGCCTTGAGCTGTTCCGAGGTCATCATGATCCGCGCGTTCTGGACGGTCGTCTGATGCAGCGTCGCTTCTACGCGCGTCTTTCGGCCGCGCGCGAACGCCTGTTCGACCACGTCCAGGTCCGCCACGCGCCGCCGCTCGCGCTCGCTGGCCACTGGCGCCGAGACGTCAGGGATTTTTTGCGCAGGGTCATAGGTCCTGAAAGCGTCGTACTCGTCGCCGATGAAGCCGCCACGGCCCGGCCACTGGTTCGGCAGGATCGAAATGTGCCGTGGAATCTCGGTCTTGCCGACCGGCAACTCATGGCAGACGATCGCACCGATCGACGGTTTGATGACGGTCGGGTCGGGACGGAAGCCGGTCTTCAGGAGGTAAGTGGCGCGTTCGTGGTCGCCTTCCTTGCTAACCATGGAGCGCACGATGGCGACGTGGCCCAATTCCTCGGCGAGCCTATCGAAGCCCTCGGCCAGATAGATGCGCTTGACCGCGGTGGCGATGGCTCCCGTGCCGCCGGCGCTTTCGGTGTCGGGGTGCGGATCAAAGGTTTCGAGTTGGCTCGGACCGCCGGCCAACCACAGGAGGATAATTGACTGGGCTGGCTCATGCTTTCCCGACTTCTCCGCAGCACGAGCCAGGAGAAGGCTCACCGGCGTGAGCCAGGTCAATCCTGTCAGGCCGGCGAACTTCAGGAAGTGTCGGCGACCGGGGTCGCCGGGAATGGTCGGGAAACGCAGACTCTCGTGACTCATGCGCTGCATGATAAGACCCGCCTGGAGTGTCGCCGTCGTTCGGAAGGTATTACCCATTTCGAGGCTATCGTGTTTCGGCCCGGTTTGCAACTTGGAGCCAAAGGACTGGCAGGCGGTCCGAACAATGGCTAGATTTGTTGCAGCAGAGCCACAAACCGCTAGCTACTTGGCGAGTCCTGGGCCGGTTCTGGAGGGTTGCTCCCATGCCCCGTATCTTCCCAGCTTCTTCAGAGCGCGCACTGATTCTCGTCGCTTTCCTGGCGGGGGGAGCGACCCTCGTTCCGGCAGCCGAACGCCCGTCCGCTGCTGCATCGGGCCTTGAGTTGGCCGAGCACCGCACCTACACGGAGACAATCCCCGGTTCGCCTGTCCGCTTCGACATGGTTGCGATCCCGGGCGGCAGTTTCCGCATCGGCAGTCCCCCCGGCGAGAAGGGCCACGCCGCCGACGAAGGCCCACAGCCGGGCGTCCGCATCCGTCCGTTCTGGATGGGCAAGTGCGAGGTCACCTGGGAGGAGTTCGATCTCTACTGGAAGGACCGTCCCGAGTATCGTAAGCCCAGCAAGCCATTGCTACCCGGCCACGAGGCGGATGCCGTAACGCGGCCGAGTCCGCCCTACGTCGACGAAACCTTTGGCTATGGCCACGACGGCTATCCAGCAATTGCCATGAGCCATCACACCGCCCTGGAATACTGCCGTTGGCTCTCGCTGAAGACCGGCAAGTTGTATCGCCTGCCGACCGAGGCGGAGTGGGAGTACGCTTGCCGGGCCGGCACGACGACGACCTACTTCTTTGGCGCGGAGCCCGGCAAACTGCGCGATTATGCCTGGTTTGCGGAGAACGCCGAGGAATCTACTCACCCGGTCGCCCGGAAGCTGCTGAATCCGTGGGGTTTGTACGACATGTACGGCAATGTCGCCGAGTGGTGCCTGGACCATTACCGGAAGGACGTCTACAGCACGTTCCCGCTCGACCGGTTGACATTGGTCCCCGTGGAGCTGCCGACCGCGGACCGCTTCCCCAATGTCGTCCGCGGCGGTTCCTGGGCCGACGGGGCGACGCGGTGCCGCAGTGCCAGCCGGCGCGCTTCCGACAAGAGCTGGCTGCGCAGCGATCCGCAGAGGCCGCAGAGTATCTGGTGGTTGCCGAACGCCGATTTCGTCGGTTTCCGCCTGGCACGGGCCGTCGAGGAACAGGACGAACTGAAAGAACTACGCTCGCGGGTGACGAAAGAGAGCAAATGAGCAGGGAAAAGGCGGCTGTTCAGTGCGGGCCGTCACCCCCGGATGAACCCGGCCTTTTCAAGCGTGCGACTACCTACCGTAGCCGTGGCGTTGTCGATGATGCTGACGGCATAGTCTCGCCGGGCTCCAGCGAGATCGCTGGACAGGCCGACCCCAAAGGGCGTGCCGGACAGCACTCGTTGGGACTGAAACGAGATCGTTGACACCGCTGGGTCAGGTAACTGTTGCTCTTTCTTGTCCTCCTCTTCCCAAGGGAACGCGCGGAAAGCCTTGATCGCCCCTGTGACATCAACAGGCCCATCTCCTGGACCTGGTCTGCCTTGAAATCACCATACTGAACATTGAAGGTGTACTTGCGAGCCTCCGGAGGAATACTATGTGCCCGCAAATAAGCCATTGATCCTGTAGGGGATCTTCTTGCGCGAGAAGTGCCGGTGAACGATCTCTGTCGCCAGCGGTTCGGGCAACCGACACGCCCTTGCTGGCAGCAGAAGGGGAGAGGACGGTGCGGGTGGATGGCGAAACTCCTTGCAACCCGCATCGACAGGGGGTAGATTCAACCGCAGGAAGCCGAAATCGATGCCCAGGGATTATAGCCCGGAAAGTTTGGATCATGGGCGAGCGGCGCTATCGATTCCCTGACTGGAGAGCGAACCCATGCTGCGATTCACGGGCCCCCCGCAGCGGACCTGCGACGGCTGGTCACGCCGCGACTTCCTCCAGGTCGGAGGGCTGGCGGCGCTCGGCTTGACCCTGCCGCAGGTGGCCGCGGCACCGGCGCAGCGCACCTTTGGCCGCGCCCGCTCCTGTCTCGTCATCTATCTGTTTGGCGGGCCCAGCCACATCGACATGTGGGACCTCAAACCGGACGCTCCCCGAGAGGTGCGTGGGGAATTCCAGCCAATCGCGACGCGCGTGCCCGGCATCCGCATCTGCGAACACCTGCCGCGCCTCGCCGGACAGGCAGAGAAGTACTGCCTCGTCCGCAGCATGACCCACCCGCACCCCCGGCACGGCTGGGGCCTTTACTACATGCTCACCGGCAAACGGCACAACCGGCCCGACCTCGACGCTCCGCCGACACCCGATGACTTTCCGGGCCTCGGTGCGCTGGTGACGCGCCTCGGCCGTAAATCGCACGATCTGCCGCCCGCCGTGACGCTGCCGCGCTGGAACCGTTTCCTCGACTTGCCGAATAGCTACGCCGGCGAAAAGGGAGGTTTTCTCGGCAGCGGCTGCGATCCGTGGCTCGTGCGTCTCCAGGCCGACGGTCCCTCCCTGTCGCTACCGGAATTGATCCTGCCTCTCGACGTCCCTCCGGGCCGCCTGGCCGAACGGCAGGATCTCCTCGCCGTCGTGGAACAGCGCCTGGGTCAGTGGGGCGAACTAGGCCAGGAATACGATACCCTGCAAGCGCGCGCTTACGATTTACTCAGTTCGCAGGCCGTGCGTCGCGCCTTCGATTTGACGCGCGAACCGGGGCCCCTGCGCGACCACTACGGCCGGCATGCGTTTGGGCAGGGACTCCTCCTGGCGCGGCGGTTGGTCGAGGCGGGGACCCTGCTCGTCCAGGTCAACTGGCACAACGACGGCAGCAACGTGAAAGCGCCTTTCTGGGATACGCATAAGGATAATTTCAACCGTCTGAAGAAGGCGCTGCTGCCGCCGCTCGACGAGGCCTTGTCGGCATTGCTCCAGGACCTACACGAGCGCGGCCTCCTGGAGACCACCCTGGTCGTGGTGATGGGAGAGTTCGGGCGGACGCCACGAATTGGGCAGGTCGTGATGAACGACGCCACGGATCGGGCCGGCCGCGATCACTGGCCGCACGCTTACAGCGTCTTGCTCGCCGGCGGCGGCGTGCGCGGCGGGCAGGTCCACGGGGCCAGTGATGGCCGCGGCGCCCACGTCATCGATGCGCCGGTCACGCCGCCCGATTTGCAGGCGACTGTCCTGCACGCGCTCGGCATTCATCCGGGCAGTCTCATCCACGATCGCCAGGGACAGGCCCATGTGGCTAGCGATGGCCACGTCGTCGCCGCACTGTTCTGATGACGTGCCGCACGGTTGGCCCATCAATGAAAGAGTTGCGCGAAGCAGATGCGACTTCTGTCCTGGGACAGTGGATAATCAGGTCTGCATCCCGGGGCATCGATGGGCACTGGCGCGGCGAGTGAAAATGGCCTGGCCACCAATTACAAAAGCTTACTCAATTCTGCGGCAAGCTAATCTGGTTGCAGCTCTTCTACCTGGCGGATTCGTCGCCGGTCCGACGACTGCGGCCGAACCCGCCGAACAACCGCTAGAGCGTCGCTTTTCAGATGTCGTACAGCCTTTCTTGAAGAACTACTGCCTGGCTTGTCACGGCACGACGAAGCACGAAGCGAAGCTCGACCTGAGCGGCTACACCTCGGCGGCGGCAGTCGCGAAGAACCAGCACCTGTGGGAAAACGCGATCGAACGGCTCGAAGCTGCAGAGATGCCGCCGGCGAAAGCGCTACGACAGCCGACGCCGCACGAGCGCCGCGCAGTCCTCGACTGGCTCCTGGAATTGCGTGGGCGGGAAGCACGGCTAACCGCGGGCGATCCGGGCAAGGTGCTGGCTCGACGGCTGAGCAACGCCGAGTTCGATTACACCATCCGCGATCTGACCGGAGTCGACATTCGGCCAACCCGGGAATTTCCTGTCGATCCCGCGAACGAGGCAGGTTTTGACACCTCCGGCGAATCCCTGACCATGTCGCCAGCCCTGCTGAAGAAATACCTGGCCGCCGCGCGCCTGGTCGCAGACCACCTGGTCCTGAAACCCGCTGGGTTCGTCTTTGCGCCAGATGCGGCGGTCACGGATACGGACCGCGACAAATACTGTGTCCAGCGCATCATTGCCTTCTACGAGCGGCATCGGGTCGATTACGCCGACTATTTCCTGGCCGCCTGGCGCTTCCAGCAGCGCGCGGGCCTTGGCCAGCCGAAGGCGACTCTGCGCGACTTTGCCGGCGAGACCGGCCTCAGCGCCAGGTATCTCGCGACGATCTGGTCGCTCCTTCAGGACTCCCAGGCAGCGGTCGGTCCTCTCGGCGACGTGCAAGCCCAGTGGCGGAAGCTGCCAGCCGATCCAGGGAAACTAAGCGATGCTCGGCGCGCGTGCGAACGGCTGCGCGACCTCGTGGTTCGCTTGCGCAAGAAACTCACGCCGAAGGTGGAAAGCCTGCACGTTCAGGGCATCTCCGACGGCAGCCAGCCTTTCATGCTGTGGCGGAATGGCCAGATCGCCGCACAGCACATGCGTTATGCGGGCGACGACAACGCGACCGGCGCTCTAGCCCTCAAGCAATTCTGCCGGGTGTTTCCCGATGAGTTCGTTGTGACAGAGCGGGCCCCGTATTACGACGCCAGCACCAGCGGAAAGGGTCGTCTGCTCAGCGCGGGCTTTCACTTGATGCAAGGCTATTTCCGGGATGACGAGCCGCTGTGCGAACTGGTTCTGGACGAACGGGAGCGGCGCGAGATCGATGCACTCTGGGAAGAACTGCACTTCGTGACCCTGGACCCAATGCGGCAGTACAAGGACTTTATTTTCTTCGAGCGTGCGGAGCCGCCGCGGTTTGCGCAGGAGGCCGCGTTCGACTTCGCCCGTTCGGAAGACAAGGACGCCACCTCGGCAGCGAAGCTCCAACAATTGCGCGCGGCCTATCTAGCCAAGGCGCGCAAGATCGGCGCGAGCGATGAGGCCCTCAAGGCGCTGGAGACCTACTTCACCAACATTTCCACCCAGATCCGCCAGGTCGAACGGGCACGGCAGGCCGCTGAACCAGGCCATCTCGCCGCATTGCAAGCGTTCGCCGCGCGCGCCTATCGCCGGCCTCTCTCGCCCGCGGAGCGCACCGACATGCTCGCGTTTTACCGCCAGTTGCGCGACCAGGACCACCTGAGCCACGAAGATGCCATCCGCGACACGGTCGCCAGCGTCTTGCTGTCGCCCTACTTTTGCTACCGGTTGGACCTGCCGGCAGGGGGTGATGCGGCACGTCCGCTCTCGGACTACGCAGTGGCCAGCAGGTTGAGCTACTTCCTTTGGTCGAGCATGCCCGACGAGGAACTGCTGGCTCATGCCGCTGCTGGCGACCTGCACCAACCGGAAGTGCTCGTCGCCCAGACGCGGCGCATGCTCCAGGACGCGCGCATCCGCGGCCTGGCCGAGCAATTCGCCGGCAACTGGCTGGAATCTCGCCGCTTCGAGGAGACGAACACCGTCGATCGCGGTCGCTTCCCGAGTTTTACGAACAATCTCCGCCAGGCGATGGCCGAGGAGCCGATTCGCTTTTTCATCCACGTGGCCAGTCGTGATCGTTCGCTACGTGATTTCCTCGACGCGGATTACACGTTCGTCAACCCGGTCCTCGCGAAACATTACGGCATGCCCGTTCCCAACGGCGGTCCCGACCAGTGGGTGAAGGTGGACGATGCGCACCGGTATGGTCGCGGGGGCTTGCTGCCGATGGCTGTGTTCCTGACCAAAAACTCACCGGGCCTGCGCACCAGTCCGGTCAAGCGCGGCTACTGGGTTGTGCGCCGCATACTTGGCGAGCGTATTCCCCCACCACCGCCGGAGGTCCCCGAGCTTCCCAAGGATGAAGCGAAACTGGGCGAGCAGACCCTGCCACAGCTCCTGACGCGGCATCGCGCGAACAAAGCGTGCGCGGGCTGCCACCAACGCTTCGATTCGATGGGTTTGGCGTTCGAGGCTTACGGCCCGATTGGCGAACGACGCACTTCCGACCTCGGTGGCCACCCGGTCGATGCGAAGACGACCTTCCCCGACGGCAGCGAGGGATTTGGTCTCGACGGCTTACATCACTATCTGTCCGAACGGCGCCAGGAGGAGTTCATCGAGAATCTTTGTCGCAAGTTGTTCGCCTACGCCCTTGGGCGCGATCTGGCGCTTTCGGACAAGACGACCATCGACATGATGCGCGCGCGGCTCGGGAAAGACAGCTACCGCTTCGGGAGCCTGGTGGAGTCGATCGTCACCAGTTCGCAGTTTCTGAACAAGCGTGGCCGCGACGATCCACGCGAATGAGGCCCTCCGAGTTCGGACATATGACCGGATGAAGCTGCACGGCGACAAAGCGCCTAGTAAATACGGAGATCGATCCATGAAAGCTTTCAACTCGCCAATCGACCGGCGCACGATGCTTCGGGGGGCGGGGGTGGCCATTGCCCTTCCCTGGCTCGAATCCCTGGCGGTGTGGGGCGGCGAAACGCCATCCAGCGGCACGGCGCCGGCCTTTCCCGAACGCTTCGCCGCGCTGTTCATGGGCAATGGGATCAACCCGAATCATTGGTGGGCCAAAGGGGCTGGCGCGGACATAGAGCTGAGCAAGAGCCTGGAGCCCCTGGCGGCGTTTCGGACCCGGCTGAACGTCGTCACCGGCCTGTTCAACAAGAATGCCACGGGGGTTGGCATCCATCCGGGCCAGACGGGCAACATCCTCTCAGGCGCAGCGCTGCAGAAGGGCGCCGTGCTGAAGGGAGGCGTTAGCATAGATCAGGTGCTGGCGCATCGCCTGAGTGAGGAAACGCCACAACCCAGCTTGGTCCTGGGCTGTGAGCAGCCCATCACGGGCTATCACGAGACCAACTTCTCCATGGCCTACAGCTCCCACATCTCGTGGCAGGACGCAACCTCTCCAGTCCCCATGGAAGTTTATCCCTCGCTGGCCTTCGACAGCCTCTTCGACAACCAGGGAAGCAAGCGTGCGCTGAGCATCCTGGACCGGGTCAAAGAACACGCCGCGCACCTCCAAGGACAGGTTAGCCGCGCCGACCGGGCCAAGCTCGACGAGTATCTCACGAGCGTGCGGGACGTGGAAAAGCGGATCGAACGCACGCGGGCGCACAAGGGCCAGGCCGAGGAACGGGCCCGTGAACGGGGACGGCCCGCCTTCACAATGCGGCGGCCCGATAACGGCTTGCCCGAGGACATCCGCGAGCACATGCGGCTGATGTGCGACATCGTTGCCCTGGCGTTCCAGACCGACAAGACGCGCGTGGCCACGCTCCTGCTTTGTCGCGATCTCTCCGGTCTCTTTTATCCCTTTCTGAACGTGCGCACGGCGCACCATCCAGCCTCCCACGACGACCAGTCCGACGCCTATGAGCGAATCTCGCACTATTACGTCAGCCAGCTTGCCTATCTCGCCGGCCGACTCGATGCGATGCCGGAAGGAGAGCACAGCGTCCTGGACAACTCCTGCTTGCTCTTCATCTCCAACTTGTGGTCGGGCAGTAGGCACGATTCGAGCAAGGTGCCGGTCCTCCTGGTCGGCGGTCTCGGCGGTGCCCTGAAAACCGGCCGTGTGCTGGACTACACCGGCAAGCGCGATGAAAACCGCAAACTCTGCAGCTTGTACCTGTCGATCGCGGACCGGATGGACGTGAAGCTTGATCGGTTCGGCGACGCCGCTGCGCGCCTCACGGAACTATGAGCCGGAAAGGAGAAGCAGAATATTGGGCCGGCGGTTCCGGCACGGTGGCCCGTGCCGCGACGACCGCCCTGGTTCGAGGCAACGTCCGACAACCTGACTCTGTCCTGACTTACCTGGGTCAACCAACACCGTGAATCTCGACCTGATGACTCTTCTTACATTTCGGACAGAAGAAATTCACCCTCGTGACGCCACTTCTGATTGGCATGGTTGTCGTGCTGGTGTCTGCATAGCCGCACTTGAGGCACGTCTTCCTGTACTTCAATACCGCGCCGTCCTGGCTCAAGATAACCCCGCCCTTCACCGTGAGGATGCGCCGTTTCTTGGCCTGCTGCGGCTGTGCCCCCGCGGGCTTCGCCGGGGCAGATGCAACGGTAGCAGGCGAGCTGCCGTTCTCCTCCCCCGCAAGTTCCAGCTGTTCAGAGCTTGCGAGCATCACCCCCAGAGGTGTTGCCTTTGCCGCGGGCCGGCCAGCATTCGCGGAGTTGGCGACCTCCGTGGGAAGGACGGACAGGGAGACTTCAGCTGACAGCGGAAGTTGAGGCTGACCACCCCCGACGCCCGCTGAAACGGGCAATGGAGCGGCCGGGAATAGCGCTTTCACCCGGGCCGCTAATACACGGTTCTGCATCCCCTCTTTCCAGACCACATCCTCGGGCTGGATTTGCCCGCTGGCGGCCAGGTCCTGCAATTGCGCAGCTGACCAGGGGCCGGAGTTCTTACCCTCTCGTGCGAAGAACCACTGATTCGCCATGTTGGAGCCCTCGCTGATGAAATGATCCGATCCGCACGAAATGGGACCGTCCCACCGTGGGCAGGCACAGGTGCCCGGAGCGAGCTGACTTGGGGCAGGTCCAACAGTTTTCGCTGTGCGACAACCAGCCACCATGGCCCACGCGAAACCTGCGTGCCGCTGGATGGTCAAATTGATTAGGTGGCGGTCCCCAGCAAGGGGAGGGTCAAATAAGGAAGGTGGCCATCCGGCCAGATACTGAAAATGAGAGTACCAGAGATCGGGGTGTGAAGCAAGCAATAACCGATCCGCGCTGTCGATAACCTGCACGCCCGACGGACTACCAGGGCCCCGCCCTCAGACGAACGAGTACGCAGTTAGGCGGCGCGCAAATGTTCCGATAGCCGAATTTATGGACGGGCGGCGATCATGCACTCAGGCAGTTGCCCCGCGCGCCCTTGGAGGACCTAGCAGATGTCAGAAAAAGAGATTTTATCGGTATTAAATGAACTGTTTGCTCTTGCGATTCAGCGGAGAGGGCGGGATTCGAACCCGCGGTGGAGTTTGACCCCCACACGGCATTTCCAGTGCCGCACCTTCGGCCGCTCGGTCACCTCTCCAAACGATCTAAACTATTATCGGATGAGTACTTGCGTCTCCTCAACTTTGTGAATACAGCCCTGCAGTTTGCCTTGCCAGGGCAATTGTACCCGGCACGTATCAGCTGGACCAGGGATAAAACCTCACCTGTCGAGGGGTGACGGAAAAACCAATCAGGTTTCCTTTATGCTTGTTTCACGAGCAGACCGTGCTTGCATACCTTGCAGCGCTGGGCGATCCGCTTGTCCGGATGCACGTCCAAAGCTCGGGCAGACAAGGTCTTGCGACCGAGCTACCGGCCGGAATCAGGATTGGCACTGGAGTTGCAGAAAGAGGAAGTGCAATCCTCCTACCCGAAAGGAGGATGGCAGGTTCATAGATCTCAGCCCTGGATTTCTAACTTGCTATTCCTCTCCCGTTCCACCACCTCTCCCGGGGTGCCGCTAGCTTGCTCACCTGATTGCTGAGCGCTGAAGACTCATACCGGCTTTGCCCGAGCGGCGTTGGCTATCTGGGAGTGTTTCCCGGACGCTGTAGTCGCCCAGGAAGCCAGTATCTCCCAGGATGTATCCGCGTCTGGTGGCAGGCATGACAAACCGAGGACGTTCAACCAGGAAACGACGGTGATCAACGACAGGATGGAATGGACAGGAGACCTGCAATGAACAAACTCTTTGCGATGTCTGTCTTGGGTGCTTTTACCGTGGTCGCCATTCTGCTGACCGTCTGCCGAGGACCGGCCCCTGTGTCCGGCGGATGGGAATGGGCGAGCGACCCAGAGGACGATCGGTTGGCTCTGCTCGGCTCCCACGGGACACGCGCGTGCGATTCATGGAGTCTCTCCGAGACTTTGGCCATTCTCGAAAGCGAGGAACAGAGGCAGGCCGAGCTACTGGCAGAAAGCGAGACCGTCTTGCGCCGTATTCAGAGCAAGCACGAGATTGTAGCCCGCGTTATCGCCGGTTCAATGTCCTTGCTGGAGGCGGCGCAGGCCTTTCGCGACCTCAACGCCACGGCAAGTTGCGCGCCGATGATCCGCGCCGCGCATCCGGGGTGGTCCGAGGAAGAAGGCCTTTGTCGGGAAGTCATCAGCAGGGTCGCGGGCGAGTTGGTGGACGACCCTCCCCGCAGGGTGGTAGCGGTCGCACGGCTGGAAGCCGAGTTGCAGGCTTTCCTCTGCTGCCCCGGCACGGTACTGCTGAGGCCAGCTGAGAAGACCCGTTGAAGATTGCAAAGAGGTCCGGAGTCGTATTCGACTTCAATAACGACTCCTGACCTCTTTGTACTTTCCGTCCAGCTTATGAGGATCGGGGCGAGCAGCCGCTGAAGGAAACGCGCCTCATAAGTTCTGATCATACCGGATTATGGGGAGGGGTGATTCGGCGGCGGTAACCGGCCAGGGAAGCGGACACCAGAAGGTTTTGCAACCAGTCCTCGTGGTAGCGATGTCGATTCATACGCTCCGCCGGACTCTGCCAGCCGTCGTTCGCTCTCACGGCTGCTGGGCTCCACGGTGCGAAGTTGTGCAGCAACGCCCACGCCCGGCAGTGCGCCTCGGCAGCCTCTGGCCCGCCATGCAGACGCTGGCACCCCTGGAAATACTCATTCATCGGCTTCATCACCCGGTCCAGCATGTTGCTCGTCCGGTGCCCTCCCGGTTGCCCGTACGCCTCCGCGTAGTCCGCCTTCCGGGCGCACATCGTCAGCACCTTCTCTTTCAAGATCCCCGAAAGCGTCTTCGTCGCCCACTCCCGGAGCCGCCGCAGCCGCTGTCCGAAACTCCGCCGGTCGGGGGCCTCATACGCCTCCCAGACCCGGTCCCCGGCTGCGTTGAAGTCCTTGTCCTTCTTGCATCGGTCGCGGATGCCCAGCCAGCCGTGCAGGAAGCAACGCAGCACGCAGACCAGCGGGAACAAGGCCATCCAGGCCAGGTGCGTCGCCGCCCAGCCGTCGGCACTGACGCTCCTGGGGGAGTAGCCCGGCTCGACTTCCACCGCCTTCGACTTGAACGTCTGGTACGCCTTGGTGAGGGCGGCCTCGTCGGCGGTATCGACGACGGAGGCTCCCAGGCAGCAGCCCTCAGCGACCGTGGTGGCGATGAAGACCTTCTCGCCCCCAAGCCTCTGGTGATGCTCGTCAGCGAGGAGGTGCTCGGGTAGGTCGGCGTGGCGGACAGTCGTCCCGACGATGCTGTTGCGGGCCAGGCTGGTCTCCAGTCGATACCAGTACATCGGGCCGTGGCCGAAGACGCGGGCCAGTGCCCAGTAGGGCACGACGAAGCGTCGAAGGAACAGCGGGTCGGAGATGTCGTCGGTGAAGGCGGTCATGTAGGGGGTGACGAAAGACGGGCGGATGGTGAACGCCTCGCCCGTGGCCCTGCACTCGACGCGGCGGAGGCGGACGCTGAGATTGACGGAGACCCGGTCGTCCTTGAGGGTGTAGCCTTGGGCGAACGCCTCGGGAAAGAGTTCGGGCAGGTCGCGGTAGAAGCGGTCGAGGGTCTCGCGGAAAGACAGGGGCGATTCGACGGCCCGCTCGTAGCGATCCTGGTCGATGGGCAGGCAAATGGTAGAACAGCCCCGAGGCTTCCGCTGCTGAGACACGGCCATGGTCCACCTCTGTCGTTGACGGGTTACGCAAAGGTAGATCATAGCCGTTTTTCCTCCCCCGTCACCTGGACATATTACCTCGGCAAGAAAGAAAGTCACAAAGAGAGGAGTGAGAAATGGATGCCACGCCCTTGCGGCGTGGAGGGTCACGCTCGTGATCTAGACGACGAACGTGAAGTACCAGGGGACTACACCTGGGTTACGGGGCCTCCCACCCAGGAACCTATGCAACCGGCCAGCCAGTCACAAGGGGGCCGAGAGGCGGAGGTTGCATAGTTCTTGCTTCGCGAGCAGGATCTCATCAACCCCAGGTCGAGGTAGCTGATGGACGATACCCAGAGACGACTGCTCGAGAACTGCAAACGCCACCCGGAAGACCGGACGATGTTTCAGGTATTGGCGAAGTACCTGGAAGAGCACGGCGACCCACGCAGCGAGCTGATCCGGTTGGAGGTCGGGCTGGCGGACCTGGATGACGACGACCCGGAGTATCAGCAACTAATCGATCGCCAGGAAGAACTGATTGCCAGGCACCAGGACAGGTGGGAAGGGCCCTTGCTCGATCTGGAGTGTCAAGTGGTGCATTCCGAAGGGTTCGTGCATGTCATCTCCGCGAGGGCTGAGGTGCTTCTGGGTGAGCAAGGGTGCCGCCTGCTCGACTGGCCGGGCTGGCTCTGGGTGGATTCACTCCTCCTGCGTGGCCCGGCCGCTGCCGAGTCCTGGCAATCGCCTCTTCTGGCGAGCCTCTCGTCGCTGACCCTGAAAGAGGGCGAGATCGGCGACGTGGGAGCGCAGACGCTGGCCAACTCTCCCTGCCTCGCCAACCTCACGGAGCTCGACCTGGAATGCAACCAGATCGGCGACGCCGGGGCGCAGGCGCTGGGTGCTTCGCCCTACCTGGCCAACCTCACCAGGCTGAACCTGCAAGGCAATTCCTTCTTCGCCAGCCTCCCCGGGGCCAACACCTCCGGCAACTGGATCGGCGACGTGGGGACGGAGGCGCTGGCCCGCTCGCCCTACCTGAGCAAGCTCACCTGGCTCGATCTGGAAGGCAATCGGATCGGCGACGCAGGGGCACAGGCCCTGGCAGGCTCTCTGTTCCTGCCGAATCTCATGGTGCTCAATCTCCGTTTCAACCAGATCGGCGATGTGGGCGCGCAGGCATTCGCTATCCTCCCGCGCTTCCCCAGGCTAAACTGCATCAATGGGCTCGATCTGTACGGCAACCGGATCGGGCCCATTGGGGCCCAGGCGCTGGTCTGCTCCCCCAATCTCCCCTCCATCTGCATGGGCTTCAATCCGATCGGCGATGACGGTGTGGAGTTACTGGCGGCCTCGCCCAATCTTGCCAGCCTCGAGTGGCTCGACCTGCGCGAAAGCCAGCTGACCGTCGCTGGTGCCCAGGCCCTGGCGAATTGTCCGCACCTGGTCAACCTCGACTTTCTCGAACTCGAGTTCAACCAGATCGGCGATGCTGGGGCGATGGCGCTCGGAGCTTCGCCCTACCTCGCCAGACTCACCTCGCTCTGGCTCCGGGGGAACCAAATCAGCGAGGTAGGAGCATGGGCCCTGTTACAGTCCCCGTACCTGACCAACCTCACCTCGCTTGCGCTTCAACTCAACCCGATCAGCGAAGTAGAGGCCCAGCGGCTGCGGGCGCAGTTCGGCGATCGGATCGACGTGTGAGCCGCTCGACAATCGGCGCATATGATGCTCACATGGTGTTTCGAGCAAACGCGGGTGCGGGCGCATCACCGGCTAAAGCCCCTGGCATCACCTCCCTCTCATTTGTGCCTTTCTTTCTTGCCATGGTAAAATACTCACACCCACGCCCCTCCCCAAAATCCGGTACGGTCAGCGAAAAAACAGTACCTGGGCGCCGCGCCGCTCCACCCGGTTGCCCTGGCGACAAGTGTGCGGGTGCGTGACGAAAAGCGACTAGTGACGGACGGTCCCTTCGCCGAAACGCATGAGCAACTCGGCGGCTTTTTCCTTATCGAGGCCACCGACCTCGACGAGGCGATCGGCACCGCATCTCGTATTCCCGGCGCCCGCAAGGGCACCGTGGAAGTCCGGCCCGTCGTGGACCTGCCGGGTCTTCCGCGAGTCACTTCGTGACGGGCCATTCGATCCCGTGGAAAGGAACAATCCTTTGCAATCGCACAATTCGCCTCCATCCGGCTCCAGGATCGCGCTGTGGACGGGGTGGGTCATGAGCACCTTGCCGGCACTCTTTCTCCTGCTCGACGGGGCCATGAAACTCGCGAAGCCGGCCTTCGTCGTGGAAGCCACGGTTCAGCTGGGGTTTGCCGAAAACGTGATTCTTCCGCTTGGGATTGTCTTGCTCGCATGCACCGTCCTCTACCTGTTCCCGCCCACGGCCATCCTCGGGGCCATCCTGCTGACTGGTTACCTGGGGGGAGCGGTGGCAACGCATGTGCACGCCGGGCACGGCCCGTTTGAGGTTTTGTCCCCCGTTGTTTTCGGCGCCCTGCTCTGGGGCGGACTGGTCCTGCGCGACAGGCCGTTGCGCGCACTTGTGCCCTGGCGGAACGGCGGCAACGGTCTGCCAGTCGCAAAACTGGAAACGTATAAGTAGCGTTTTCGAGAAGTCCATTCTGCCCTGGCTCGATCGACCAATATGTGGAAAATCGATTCCTGCTCAAACCAAGGAACCATCATGCAATCCAATCCGTATCTCCTGTTCAACGGTCAGTGCGAGGCTGCGTTCACCTTTTATGCGAAGTGCCTTGGCGGCACGATCAAGGCCATGATGCCGCACGAGGGCACGCCCGCCGCGGACACCGTGCCGCCGGAATGGCGCAAGAAAATCCTTCATGCCTGCCTGTGTCTGGGCGACGGCGTCCTGATGGCTTCGGACTGTCCGCCGGGTCACTACGAGAAACCCCAGGGCTTTTCCGTGTCCCTTCACATAAAACAGCCCACCGAGGCAGACCGCGTCTTTTAGGCCCTGGCCGAGAAGGGCACGGTGCAAATGCCAATCGGGGAGACCTTCTGGGCGGTGAGGTTTGGCATGCTGGTCGACCAGTTCGGCATCCCGTGGATGATCAACTGCTCTCGACCGGAGTGAGAATGGGTTCGGAATCACCCTCTATCAAGGCGGGAGGGCGATTCCGATAACCAAACATGAATCATGGGGTTGAGCGGCGGCTTCAGCACCCAAACCAATGGCAATGAACCTTCCAGAAAGAGAGGTTATGCGATGAAAGTCATGGTTCTGGTCAAGGCCAGCAAGGATTCCGAGGCGGGCGTGATGCCGAGCGAGCAGCTGCTCGCGGATATGGGTAAGTTCAACGAGGAGCTGGTGAAGGCAGGCGTGCTGCTCGCGGCCGAGGGGCTTCATCCTAGTTCGATGGGCAAGCGTGTCCGGTTCTCCGGCGCGACGCGAACCGTGATCGACGGGCCGTTTGCCGAGACAAAGGAGCTGATCGCCGGCTTCTGGGTCTGGCAGGTAAAGTCCATGGAAGAGGCCCTCGAATGGGTCAGGCGCTGCCCGAACCCTCACATGCAGGACGGCGAGATCGAGATCCGCCCGCTGTTCGCGGCGGAGGACTTCGCGGCGAGCGACCCCACCGGAAAACACCGGGACGCCGAAGCACGTCTGCGCGAGCAGGCGGCCAGGAAGTAGTCGTCGGGAGCCAGCGAGGCCGGAAAAGAGAACGCAGCTGCATGCCGTGGCGGCTGTGCGTGCCGAGGATCTTCATCAGCCAGAAGGCGGCGCCGAAGTCGCTGGCTGCTCGGCGAACTAGACGGTCCTGGCCTTGCCCTCCGTGATACGGACGATGCCAGGCATGATGGCGGTGAGCAGTCGGCTTGACGCCCCTTGCCCGGATTGATAAAAGGCTCTGTGCCGATCCGGTCGCTCAAGATCGCTATCATGACCTCGTGACAGGGATTGTCCACGCACCCCAGGGACGGGGTGACTCATGATCAAACGCCGCAGCCAGATCCTCAGTGTGTGGTTCCTCGCCTGGGACCTTATCCTCACCGCCGCCGCGTGGGTCGGAGCCTATTACCTGCGCTTCGAGTCCGGCTGGATTCCCATTGTCAAGACGCCGCCCGACATCCTTCTCTGTCTGCGCAACCTGCCTATGGTCGTTCTGCTCGCCGCCGTCGCCTACCACCTGACCGGCCAGTACGTCATCCATCGCCTCCGGCGTTTCCGCGAGGAAGTCGTGTGCGTCCTCAAAGGGACAGCACTGCTGTCTCTGCTCGTGCTGGCCACGACCTTCTACTTACACGATCCCTATGAATCGCGCGTCACGATGGGGCTGTTCTCGCTGCTCGTGGCGCTGGTGATCCTCACGGCGCGGCGGGTGAGCTGGACAGCCATTCGCTATCTGCGCACCCAGGGGTACAACCAGACGCACGCATTGGTCGTCGGCACCGGCCGCGTGGCGCGCAAGACCGCCCGCGCTCTGCGGCACGCGAACTGGATGGGCATCAAGAACCTCGGCTTTGTCGAGGACCAGCCGAGCCGCTGGGCCAGCGACCTGGATATCATCGGCACATCAGTGGATCTACCGGCGCTCATCCAAAAATACCAGATCTCGCACGTCTTCATTGCCTTGCCGATGAGCCGCTACGACGACGCCCGGCGCGTGTTCGACATCCTGTCGCAGGCGCTTGTCGAAGTCCACCTCGTCGCCGACGTGCCGAACCTGGCGGGTCTGTCGCTGACGACAACCTACGTGGACGGCCTACCCATGCTCGGCCTCCGCGAAAGCCCGCACTTCGGTCTAAACATTGTCGTCAAACGGTCGATGGACATGGCGCTGTCGCTGATGGCTCTTGCCCTTTTGGCGCCGGTCATGACCCTCATTGCCCTGCTGGTGAAACTGACGAGCCCCGGACCGGTTTTCTATCGTCAGGAGCGCTGCGGTCTAAACGGCAAGACGTTTGGCATGCTGAAGTTCCGTAGCATGCGCGTCGATGCCGAGAAGCAAACCGGCGCCGTCTGGACGAGCAAGGACGACCCGCGCCGCACGCGCTTCGGCACGTTCCTGCGCGGCACGAGCCTGGATGAATTACCGCAGCTGTTCAACGTCCTGAAGGGCGACATGAGCCTCGTTGGGCCGCGTCCGGAACGGCCGGTATTCATTCAGCAGTTCAGCAAGACCATTCCCAATTACATGGCCCGGCACGCTGTCAAGGCCGGGATCACCGGCTGGGCGCAGGTCCACGGCTGGCGTGGCAACACCTCGCTGCGCAAACGCATCCAGTACGATCTCTACTACATCACTCACTGGACGCCCTGGCTCGATCTTCGCATCCTGTGGATGACCGTCCTGCACGGCCTGATCCATCGCAACGCCTATTGAAATGCGATCGGCGAGCCGACTTCACCTCTCCGCCAGCAGCGTAGAGCTCCACCCGCTCCGAGGCCATGAACAACTTTGCGATTTTTCAGCCGGCTTTGCGGCGGC
>JRHI01000769.1_pt1 | contig 32323 bp, 33 predicted proteins | sample 215371 | NCBI WGS metagenome assembly JRHI01 (sample SAMN02929681, study PRJNA255918) | sediment metagenome | biome: cave system; feature: Ice Cave; material: Sediment; isolation source: sediment from deep within a dark volcanic ice cave with no known source of... ...
GCTCCTTGGAGTCGAACATCTGCTCGCCCACGGAAACTACAGGAGTGCCAGATTTCCTCCCCCCGCCGTGCGGGGGGAGGTTAGGTGGGGGGTCGTTTGGAGCTGCTGGGATTTGGTTGAGGTGGCCTTCTCCGAGGTCATCTCGATGCTCTCCCGCCGCCGTGCGGGGTGGTCCAAACGTAGCTTTGACTCCGTGCCTGGCGTCGTTTTGCAGAAGGGGGCTGGGTGTGGGAGGCTGGTGTGGCGGATTGCGCGGGGGCCGGTTGCGGCGAGCCTGGCGTTCCACCGCAGAGGAGGTGAACTCAGGTGAAGAGACCCTATAAGGCCCCCGGTATTGGTTGGATACTCGCCGCAGTCGTCCTCGTTGTGGCCCTGCTCGCGGTCCTGGGGATCGTCCCCATCCCGGTTCTTGCCCAGCCCAACGTACTTATCGTTCTTCTCGCCCTGGCGATACTTCTCTGATTGGCAGCGGGCTGGCCGCGACTTGCGCGCCAGCCCGTCCCGGCCGGCTAGGCCGTCCTTTCGTAGTCGACGGCGGTCAGCGACACCCGCCGCCGGCTGGAAAGTGCACCGGCGTGGCGGGCCCGATAGCTGCCTGAGGTGGGCGCGACATCTCCATAATCCCGCCCCAGCGCCACCGTCAAGTAGCTGAGCGTAGCCCGCCGGCCGTGGGTCGGATCGAGGGGGACGACCTCGGCCTCGCCCTTCCTGGCAGAGGGGACGAGCACCTCCACCCACGCATGGGTACCGCCCTCACCAAGAAGGTGCCCGGAGGCGTAGCGGGCGGGCAGGCCGAGCAACCGGCAGAGTGCCAACATGACGTGCGCGTAGTCCTGGCAGACTCCGCGACCGAGCGCGAAGGCCTCCCCGGCAGTCGTGGCAACGCCGGTCACGCCGTGGCAGTAGCGCATTGACTCGAAGACCCGCGCATTGATCCGTTCGGCCAACTCGAGCCCACGCCGGCCCTCTCTCCCGAGTTCGCCGGCAAGGCGCCTCAGAGCGCCATCGGGCTCGGTCAGCGCCGACGGTTCCAGCAGGCGGCGGTCGGTGAGTGCCTCGACCGGTAGGCGCAGTCGACCCGCGCCGGGCCGCCGCTCGACCATGATCCAGGCCTCGAATGAGATCGCTCGCTGGACCCGCGGTACCCGTATCTGGAGGACATGATTGCCGAACTCATCCTTGCTCAGCTCAGAGACGGCACTTCGGGCAGAGACGGTCACGCGGTGGAAGAGGCGGCTCTGATCCCCATAGGTCTCCGGCGGGATGATCACCAGGCGGTGATCGAGGTCCCGGATCGGACCGGTGTACTCGTAGCGGAGTGACTGGTGCACCAGGTAGGCGGTCCGCTCGACCCGGCTCCAATCCACCCCTCGGTGGTCCACGAGGCCGACCGCGGTGATCTCCGCGTCCTCGCGCGCCACTGACCCCGCGACGCCGCCGAGCTGCTCCATTGCAAATTCGCGGTGGAACTGGTCCGTTCCGTCCTGGCTCCAGGTGGTGGCGTTCAGGGCTGGCTCCCGGCAGTTTGGGAGAGCGCCTCGGCGACCGGCGGCAGGACCTCGTCAGCCCAGACCCGGAAGCCGGTCAGCGGGACCTGGCCATAGGTGGTCACCATGGCGACGTCGAGAGCGTCGCGCCCCCGTCCGATCACACAGCGGCCGATTCGGGGGATGTTGTTGCGCGCATCGAAGGTCCACCACCCCCCCTCGAGGTAAACCTCGAACCAGGCACAGAAGTCCATCGGCTCGACGCTCGGCGGAACTCCGATGTCGGGGATGTAGCCGAACACATATCGAGAGGGGATGTTGAAGGCGCGGCAGAAGGTCACCGCGAGGTGAGCGAAGTCTCGGCAGACTCCCTCCCGCTGCCGGTACACATCGGCTGCGGTGGTTCTGGGGGTGCTGCTGCCGTAACGAAACCTGAGGTTGGCGTGGACCCAGTCACAGATGGCCTGCACCCGGGTCCAGCCGGGCTGGACGCCGCGGAACAGGTCCCAGGCCGCGTCGCCCAGCTCGTCCGATAGGCAGTACCGGCTCGGGAGGGTGAAATGGAGCAGCTCTGGGGGAACCTGGTCGGGTGTCAGCTCCACGGCCGACCGATTGGTGGCTTCCGGGCCGGCCGCGACCTCGACCTCGGCGTCATAGGTCAGGGTGTTGGTGCCCGCGGCCAGGATCAGCCGCTGACAGCGGTTGCCGTAAAAGTCGGTGAACTCCTCCAGAGCTGCGTTGGGTGCTGACGCCAGGCGCTCGCTGAGTAGCGGCTGATCGTCCGCCCGGCGCGGCTGGACCTGAAGGACGGCTGGCGTCGGCACGGTCGGTTCGAACACCAGCTCGCAACCAACTCGGATCCGCCGTGTCATCTCGTCACCATCGTTCCTGACCTGCACGATGCCATGCCCGGAATGACGGTGGGAGGCAGGGCTTCCTTTCGCACGGCGCGATCAATCTCTCATACCCCAGGTATGCCGAGCCGGATCCTGCAGTGGTCAGCAGGATCCGGGGCTGCCCACCACGAGGATCGGGGAGGCGGCTCGATCCGGCTGCGCGGAGATGACGACCAGCGCTCCCGGGCCGGTCAGCGGAACTCGGCTGTCGGAGCTGACATGGTTCCAGCCCGGCTGGGCCAGCACGGCGCCCCCACCGACCACCACCGACTGCCCGCCGCAGAGGTCGATGGATCGGATTTCCCAAGCGACCTGGCGGGCCTGGGCCGACGGGCTCACCCAGACCTCGACATGGATCCCACAACCGGCCCCATCGCACTGGACCAGCTGGCCGACCACCCGATTCACCAAGCCGGCGCTGGGGGGCGCAACAGCAGCAACGGGAGCGATCGCGGGAGCGGGCCCGACCGGGGCGGGCGCGGGGCTCGCCACCACCCCGGCGCCCTCCTCCGCGGTCCCGTCGGGACGGCCGGGGGGGCTGATCGCGGCCGGTGCTGTCGCGGAGGACCGGACCGCGACGCTGGGCGACACGGCGCCGGGCGGGGGCGAGGTCAGAGCGAGGGCTGCGACTGCGATACCGGCGATGAGGGCGAGTGCCAAAATGAGGCGCACCGGAGTGCCGTCGCGTCGCGGAGCTGCTCCCTCAATCGCGGTGACGGGCATCGCTTCTGCTGTGGCCAGGCCGGATCGGGCCCGCCCCGCCGCTGCCGGCTGGCCCACCCGCCGGCTGGGCCGCAGCGATGATGGGCCCGAGGGACTGGATCGCGGCAGCGGTTCCGCAGCGACCATCTCGGCCAGCCGGCGCTTGGCCTGGGCATGGACGCGTCGATTGGCCAGCGGGCCGGCGGCCTCCCACAGTGCGAGGCGCGCCTGCACCGCCTCGTAGCCCGCCGCGCGCCGGCTGCGGCCGACCCGAACCATCCGCCGGGCCTCGAGGCCGAGCAAGCTGGCCGCCATCGCGACCGCGCGCTGGGACGGTTTGCGGCCCGCTCCCGGCGCGGTCTGCGCCTCCGGGGTGATCCGAAGCAGGGAGCAGAGCAGGACCCCGACGCCGCTGACATCGGCCACCCGGAGCGAGGCCTCGTTGGCGGAGCCGCGCACCGAAAGGCCGTAGTCGCTGAGCCGGACGGTCCCGTCCGCGCCGACATGGACGTTGCCGTCATGCACTGCGCCGTGCCACAGACCCGCGCGGTGAAGCTCAGCGAGCCCGTCGAGGAGGTCCATCGCAATGGCAACCGCGCATATGGTCGCCGGCCGGGCTCGTTTGAGAAGATCGCGGAGCGGAAGGCCGTCGGCCAACTCGGAAACGACCCATTGCTCGCCTCTCTCGCTGACCACGCTGCGCACCGGCACCAGGTGGCTGCGATCGACGTTGGCCACCCGGGCGAGGTCGCTGAGATCGGGGGCGGTGACCGCCGGATTGAGCTGCTTGGCCGCCACCGCGGAGCCATCCTCGAGACGGCCCGACCAGGTGACACCCCGGCGGCTCTCACCGAGCCGGTGGACGAGGCGAGTGCGCGGGGCGCAGGCTGTGGCCTCGGCTGGTGGGGGCGGCGCCGGCGAGCCAATCCCATCGCTGGGAAGGGGCTGCTGCTGTGCGAGCATGAACCCGTACTATATGGGGCTGTATGGGCACCTGCAACCCCATATATCGTGGGTCACAACCAAGGTACCACCGCGCCCGCGAACGCCACTGACCGTGTCGGCCGCCAACAATTCGATGACGTCTGCTCCGCGGCCGGATTGGCGTCTCAGTTCTGGCTACAGTTGCATTTGGGGGATCTGGACGCGTCCGCGTGGAATGGGGAACCCGCGACATTTATGGAATCTGATCAAGTGCCGGATCACGGCGATCATCGGGAGGCCCAGGGGGGCGATCTCGGGCTGCCCGCAGCCAACCAGGACGTGATCTCACAGGCACTCGTCGCGGCGCTGGCCGAAAAGCTGCAGCTGGAGCCCGAGGTGCTGGGGCGGCCCGATCCGGAGGCGGTGGCGGCGGTCCTTCACCAGCTCACCGAGTCAACCCACAAAGGCGAACTGCTGCCGGCTCCGGTCGAGAGCCATGTCCTCTGGTGGGACCCGCATGAGCCGCCGCGGCGGGATGTCCTGACCCGGGCGCTGCGCGACGAGCTGGCGCTCCAGCTCGGCATCGGGCCGGCCAAGCTCGCCCACTTCAGCGGCGTCGCCGCGGCGCACACCCTCATGCGTCTGCGGCAGAGCCGCCGCCAGCGGCTCACCGAGGATCGCAGCCCGGCCGAGGAGCTTGACCCCGCCACCGTCCGCGACCGCCGCGAGGTCGTGGGGCGGGCGGTGCGCGATGGGCTGGCCGAACGGCTCGCCATCCCTCCCCGAATGCTCAGCGCATTGCCTCCCGAGCTGGCCGCGCTGACCCTGCTCCACCTCATCGAGATGCGGATCCAGGTTTGGCAGCTGACGACCCAGCTCGAGAGCGCCGGCAAGGATCCCGTCCAGGAGCCGGTCAGCGAACGGCGAGAGGTGCTGGCGAGGACACTTCGTGAGCTGATCGCCGAGGATCTCAACCTTCATCCCCGGATGATGGGCGGCCTGAGCCCGATCGCGGGCGCGTCCCTCCTGTCCCGTCTGACGGCTGCCAAGCGCGAGGTCAGCGAGGCGAAGGCGAGCATCGCCGTCGACGAGATGACCGGCGCGGTCAGCCGCCGCGCCGGCGAAGCCGTGCTCGAGCGTGAGGTCCGCCGAGCCCGACGGCTGGCCGGTGGCCTGCTGGTGGTCGCCTTCGTGGACCTTGATTCGCTCAAGGTGGCCAATGACAGCCGCGGGCACGCCCATGGCGACTGGCTGTTGCGCGCCTTCGTCGAAGCTGCCCACAGCCGCCTTCGCACCTACGACGTTGTCATCCGCTGGGCGGGAGACGAATTCGTCTGCATCCTGCCCCAGACCAACCGGGAGGACTCCGGCCGGATCATGCTCGAGATCCTGCGGGTTTTCGAGCAGCAGACCGAGGGCCACACCTTCAGCACGGGACTGGCGGTCCTCGAGGAGGACGACAGTCCCAACGAGCTCGTCGCGCGGGCAGACGGCGAGCTCTACGCGACGCGCCGGCGCGGTCGCCAAGGTGACCCGCCTAACCCCGCCGATCCTTCCATCACGGCCTCCGCTGCCGGCGTCCAGCCGCCGGTCACCACGCCGCCTCAACCCGAGGCCGGCTCCGAAGATCCGCCGGGGGACGCGACGGTGCATGGCACCGCCTCCCTGCGAGAGCGGCTCCGGACCCTGCTCGCAGGACAGGGCCCTCCCGAGAACTGACGCCGGGTTCAGCAGCCGGGCGGGCCCACCTCGATCGGGGGGGAGGCCGCGGTGTCAGGGCTCGACGTGACGACGACGATCGAAAGCGGCCCCTTCCGCGATGACAGCTGGACCAGGCTGGTCAGCTCGACCCGCACCCAGCCGATCGGGGCCACGAAGCGGCCGCCCGGGACGGTGTCGGTGATTCCGGTGCAGCGGTCGAAGACGTTCACTGTCCAGGTGATCGGGGTCGCGGCCCGAGCGGCCGACATGAACACGGTCAGGTTCAGCCGGCAGTCGTTCCCCGGCTCACAGGGCGCCGGCAGCGCGGTCTCCAGCCGGCTGATCCGGCCGCTGGCGGCGGGAGCGTAGACCGGCAGGGGCTGCAGCTGGCGGGCCGTCGGCGTCGAGGCGCGCACCGTCGGGACCGGTTGGGAGACGGCCGACGGTGAGGCCACCGGCGGCGTGAGAACCCGCGCCGACGGCTGAGCGGGAGCGGCGTTGAGGCGGAGGACCTGCACAAGGGTAAGAAAGACGAGCGCCGCCACCAGGATCAGCTGTAGCGCCAGCCGCCAGCTTGCCGATAGCCCGGCGCCGGTGGCGGCCGGCTCCTGGAAGGTGGTTACCCCAGCGGGCGCCGGCGCCAGGCGGGCCGGCGGGGAGGGCATCCCGAGGCCGGCCGCGGGCGGCTGGGGCGGCTCCACCACCGGTGAAGAGGACGGCTCTCGCGCCGGTTTCGGCAGCGGCTCTTCAGGGACGCGCTGATCTGCCTCGGGAGCCGGCATGGCGACCTTGGCGTGCTGAAGTTTGCGGGCGATCGCACCCAGCTCCTCCAGCGCGGCGGCTGTTTGTGGCGGCTGACCAAGCCTGCCGACACCCTGCTGGAAGAGGTTCAGGGCTGTGGCCGGCCGCCTGCCCAGCGCTCCCTGCGCCATCGCCCGCGCGGTGACGACAACCCGGGTGGCTCGCTCGGGCTGGCCGGCCGCCTCCGGTAAATCCTCGACTCCCACGCCGAGCGCAGCACAGACCAGCTGCCCGGCCGCCCGCACATCCTCGCCTTCCGAGCCGGCGCTGGATCGGTTCGGGCCGCTCAGCTGGACCGAGCCATTGCTGAGCACGCGAACCGTGCGGGTCGACACGTCGCCATGGCTCCGACCCGCGCTCTCAAGCGTCACCAGCTCCCTCAGCACCGCGATTCCGAGTGCCACCGACTGGGCATCGGAGAAGGACTCCAGCTCGAGCAGGCGGTTGAGGGAAACCCCCTCGGGAGGCGCACCGAGCGGCCGGTCGCTCCGGTTACGGCTGGTGTCCAGGGATGCTTCGGCCTTGCGCTGCATGGGAGTTGGGGTTCCACCTGTCCGGGGGCAGCTCGGAGAGGCTGGGCGAGAGGCACGATACAGCCTGGCGCCCCATCACGCCAGTCAGCGCGCGGGCCATCGACTCCGTGAGTCGCTGCATTTCCCCGGCTGCGCCGGGGCCCCCCACCGGACGGGACTGTTCCTCCCCCCGCAGAGCGGGGGGAGGTTGGTGGGGGGCGGTTTGAGTTTCAGGGCCGCAGACGGCGGCGGGCGACCCGGGCTGCCACCGCCGCGATCCCGCCCGGGAAGAAGTAGACGAGGAGGATGAACAGGGTTCCCAGGATGAAGAGCGGCTCCGACAGCGGCACCCGGAGCAGGGGCGGCAGCGATTCGACGCCGCCCGAGGCGCTGAGCTTCACCAACCTGAAGTCCAGGTACTCGTAGAGGGCGCCACCCAGGGCGGGACCCCAAAGCGTGCCGGCGCCGCCGAGGACCACCATCAGCAGGAGGGCGAGGCTGAAATTGGCCGTTGTCACGGCCGGGGTTGCGCCGCCCAGCAGAAGCAGGTAGACGATCCCGCCCAGGCAGGCGAGCCAGCCGGAGAGCGTGAAGACCAGGAGCTTGAAGGTGTACGGCCGCAGTCCCATGACCTCGACCCGCCGCTCGTTCTCCCGAATCGCCTGCCAGACCCGGCCCGGCCTAGAACCGACCGCCCACCAGCACACGACGAAGGTGAAGACGAGGTAGCTGAGCGCGATCCAGTAGAGGTTGGGCGTGTTGACGATGCCGGTGAGCGCCGCGGGCATGAGGTTGAAGTCAAGGCCCAGGCCCTCCTCCCCGCCGGTCAGATGACCTGGGTTCTTGAACACCAGGATCGAGCCCGCCTGGGCGAAGGCCAGGGTCACCATGGCGAATGCGATGCCGCCAACGCGCAGGCAGAGAGAACCCAGCGCGAGGGGCAGCAGCAGGCCCGCGAGGATCGTGACGAGGACGGCCGGAGCCAGCGTCCAGTGCCAGCGGGTCACAGCCAGTGCCGGCAGGTAGACACCCAGCGCGAAGTAGAGGGCGTGGCCGAAAGAGAGCAGGCCCGTGTAGCCGAAGATCAGGTTGTAGGAGAGGGCGACGCCCGCCAGGGTGAGGCACAGGGCGAGCAGCTGAAGAGTGCCCGGCCGGTTCAGGGGACTGCTGAAAATGCCCGGCAGCGGAACCTCGAAGAAGGGCGTCAGCGCCAGAATCAGGAATACGGCAAACGCCACCGCGAAGCCGCGCCGTAAGGGCAGGTGCAGGTTCAGACGGCTCACCCTCTCTCCGGCCTCCCGAGCAGGCCGGCGGGGCGGGCCAGGAGGACCGCGGCGAGAAGCAGGACGACGCCCAGGTCTCCGGCGGCCGAAAAGCCCAGGTAGACCGACGCGTAGTAGTTGAGGAACTGCTGGACCAGGCCGACGATCACCGCCGCGATCGCCGAGCCGGCGAAGGAGCCGAGGCCGCCGATGACGATGACGATGAAGGCGAAGATCAGCGTGGCGGTTCCCCGCTCGGGGTCGATGTTCCCGAAGTAGACCGCTCCGAGGAGCCCGCCGAGCGCGGCCGCCACCCCGCCGATCGCGAATACGAGCGTGAACGCGCGTTGGACGTCGATCCCGAGCGCGCTGACCATCGAGCGGTTCTCCACCCCGGCCCGCACGATCAGTCCCCAGCGCGAGAAGCGAAGAAAGGCGGCGATGGCCAGGTAGACGGCGATTGCCACGAAGATCGTGACCAGCCGGCTGGTGGGGATCGCAGCGCCGGCGACAGACGTGACCCCCTGGCTCCAGGCCGGCGCCGGGAAGGGCTTGGGATCAGCCCCAAAGGCGCCCTGCACGAGCGCGGTGAAGGCGAGGGCGAGGCCGACCGTCACCAGGACCTGCTCGACGTGGCGGCGGTAGAGGGGCCTGATCAGGACGATCTCGACCGCCGCCGCGACAACCGCACCCACCACGAGGCAGCCGGCCACCGCCACCACCAGCCGCCCGGTCGGGTCCATCTGGAGCCGGGTGGCCAGCCACCAGGCCGTGTAGGCGCCCACGGTCAGGAAGGTGCCGTGGGCAAAGTTGAGAACCCGCATCAGGCCGTAGGTGAGGGAGAGGCCGGAGGCGATCAAGAAGTAGAGCCCGCTGAGGCCCAGTCCCGTGGCGACCAGCAGCACCAGGGTGCTCAACCGGCCGCCCCAACGCCGAGGTAGCTCTGGGCCAGGGCCGGCTGGGCGAGCAGCTCGGTCACCGATCCGACGTGGACGACTCGGCCCTGGTCGAGGACGATGACGCGCTCGGCGAGTGCCTTTGCAACCTGGAGGTTCTGCTCAACCAGCAGCACCGTGCATTCCGAGGCGGCTCGCCGCAGCGCATCGGCAGCCTTGGTCACCATGAGCGGGGAAAGCCCCTTGGTCGGCTCGTCAACCAGGATCGCTCGGTTGCGATTGAGGAGCGCGCGACCCAGGGCCAGCATCTGCTGCTGACCTCCCGAAAGGCTCCCCGCCCGTTGTCCGGCCCGTTCGAGCAGCTCGGGGAACAGGTCGTACACCAGCTCGTAACGAGGAGCCGGGTCCCGCTCGGCAAGCTTCAGGTTCTCGGTGATGGTTAGGTCACTGAAGATCTCCCGCTCCTCGGGCACGTAGCCGATCCCGAGGCGGACGATCTCGTGCGTCGGGCGCCGCTCGATTCGCTCCCCGCCGAAGCTGATCGCGCCGGAGCGGCCGACCAGGCCCAGCAGGGCTCGAATGGTCGTGGTCTTGCCCGCCCCGTTGCGGCCGAGCAGCGCGGTCACCCCGCCCTCCTCGACGCTGAACGAGATGCCCTGGAGGATGTGCGATTCCCCGAGGTGGACATCCAGGCCGGCGACCTCGAGAAGGTTCCCGGTCGTCACAGCGACTCCGGCCCGAGGTAGGCCTCCTGCACCTGGCGATCGGCGATCACGGCGGCCGGCCGGTCGAGCTTGAGCAGGCGACCCTGGTGCATCACCGCCACACGGTCGGACAGACCCATGACCAGGTCCATCCGGTGCTCGACCATGAGGACGGTCTTGCCCTCGTCCCGGTGGAGCCGGCGGATCACCTCGACCATGGCCGGCACATGCTCGACGCTGAGACCTGAGGTCGGCTCGTCAAGCAGCAGCACCTCGAACCCGCCGCCGAGCAGGATGGCCAGCTCGAGCCGCCGCTTCGCCCCGTGGGGCAGCTGCTTGACCGGCAGGTCCGAGCTCTCCTCGAGGCCCACCGCGGCCAGGGCGCGGCGGGCGAGCCTGAGTGCCTCCGAGTCGGCTTCCGCGCGTCGCCACGGCATCAGGCTGCCGCCCCGGCGCGCCTGCACGCCGAGCCGGACGTTCTCCACTGCGGAGAGCTCGTTGAAGACGGTGCTGGTCTGGAAGGTGCGGCCGAGCCCGGCCCGGGCGCGCCGGTGGGGTGGCTCCCGCGTGATGTCGCGACCACGGAGCTCGATCGAACCATGCGTGGCGCGATGAACGCCGCTGAGCAGGTTGAAAAGCGAGGTCTTGCCCGCGCCGTTGGGCCCGATGATGCTGAGAAACTCGCCCGGCGCCACCGAGAAGCTGACTCCGTCGACGATGACGGCGCCGCCAACCCGAAAGCCGAGCTCCTCGACTCTCATGACGGCGCCGGTCATGTCAACTCTCGATTCGGTTGTCGCAGCCGCGGCGCTAACTACTTCTGAGGCGGCGCGGTTTCCTGCGGCGACAGGGTCTTGACGAGCTCCGCGGTCACGTCCGGGCCCGACCCATTGAGCTTCGCGATGAACATCGGCTGCAGCATCGCGTGGTCAGCCGCCCGGACCGTCAACTGGCCCTTCGGCGCCAGGAAGCTGTAGCCCTCCAGCGCGCTGATCATCTTGTCCACATTCTGGTCCCCGTCCGCCTTGTCGATGGCGCGGGCGAGGAGCTGGGCGGTGACGAAGCCGTCCGGCGTGAAGAGGTCGGGGAAGCTGCCGTTCGCCTTCTCCTTGCTGATCAGGTACTTGTTCACATCGTTGCTGGCGGCACCCTGGAAATAGAGGCTGATCAGCGAAATCTTGCTGCCGGCGGTGCCATAGATGGGCCAGGAGGCCTTTTCGGCCAGGCCCGTCACGACGGTCGTGGAGTTCAGCACGCCCTGTTGATCCAGCGCCTGAAACATCGACTGCGTCGTGCTTCCCGCCCAGGCCACGTAGATGAGGTCGACCTTGGCGTCCTTGGCCTGCTTGGCAAAAGTGGTGAAGTCGCTGGCGGTGGGCGGCACCAGCAGCGAGCTGACAATCGAGCCCTCGCCGAAAACGCTCTTCACTGCGACGACGTTGCCCTGTCCGAACGCGGTGTCCTGAGCGAAGACGAGGACCTTCTTCCCAGTCACCGACCCCAGCATGGCCTTGGCGGTGATCACGTCCTGGATGCTCTGCCGGCCGCTCCGGAAGGTGTACTTGTTGATGCCCGTGATCCCGTCGGTGGCGGCCGGGCCGGAGATGTTGAGGACCTGGTTTTGGGCGGCCAGCGGCGCGACCTGGAGGGCGACGCCGGACGCGGTCGAGCCTCCGATGATCTTGTAGCCCTGTCCGATCAGGTCCTTGGCGATCGACACTGCCTTGGCCGGATCGCCGCCGTCATCGTTGACGCTCACATTTATCTTGTGGCCGTTGACCTTGCCGGTGCCCTTGGTGACGTAATCGAGGCCGATGTTGAAGCCGTCGATGTACTGGGTGCCGTAGGCCGCCAGGGGACCCGTCTTCGAGTAGATCAGGCCAAACTTGACGTCCGGCTTCGCGCCGCCGCTGCTGGGGGCCTGGTCGGTGCTCCCGCCACAGGCTGCGATCATGCCAATTGCGGCAACGGCGGCCAGCGACACCCTGATCGGACGCAAATTTCTCACTTCGTTTTCCTACCTCCTGAATTCGCTTCGACTTGGACGGCTGCACTATTCAGGCAGCGGGCGGTGAATGACTCGATCAGATCGGCCACCTGCGAGACACCCGGCTCGGCCAGGGCGATCGTGTAATGGGTTGTGCCGGGGAGAAGATGCTCCTCGACCTCGGGCAGGCACTGCCGGATCTCCTGCATCACCTGGTCGGGGATGATCGGCGGTTGGCCGGGCGCAACCCCGTCCTCGGCGCGGATGACCATGACCGGACAGGTGATCGCGCGGAGGCGGCGCCGCGCCTTGGGCTTGTCCGCCATCGATCGGAAGTCCTCGCGCACGGCTACCTCGAGCGGTCTCGGCCGCAGCTCCGGCGCCTCCCCCCCAAGGTCGTAATCGAGGTAGGCCTCCACCCAGGGACCCCATGCCTCTGGGGGAATGGCGGGCAGCGATCGCCACTGCTCGAGGTACGCCGCCCGACTCGGGTAGGTGGTGCGCAGGCGTTCCATCTGCGGCCGCAGGAGCGCGTCAAGGAGCTGGTCGAGGTCGAGGCCGGGGGGGACGTCCAGCAGGTAGCCACCATCCAGCATCACCAGGCCGGCCACCATCTCGGGGGCGCGGGCGGCCATCGCGGCTCCGATGTAAGCGCCCATCGAATGGCCGACCACAACTGCCCTGCCGATGCCCGCGCTGCGCATCGAGGCGAGCAGGTCGTCGGCATGCTGGTCCATTCCATAGGGGCCCTCGGGCTTGTCGGACGCGCCGCGACCGCGCAGGTCGGGCGCCCAGACCGAACGCCGCCCGGCCAGCCGCTCGGCGATCCCGATGAAATTCATGTGGGAGGCAGTCAGCGCGTGCACTCCGACGATCGGGTCAGCGCCGGCCGACCAGCGACCATAGGCAAGCCGGATCTCGCCGGCGGCCACCGTGCCTGTGCTGTAGCCCGTCGCTTGGCTGTCGCTGATGTCTTCTCCCTCCCGAGCGCTCGCTAGGGTTCCGCGTCACGAGTCGCGCAGAACCGTCGGCTTGCCGAGCGATCGCTCGTACGGTACAGATTGCCGTGACGGCTGTCAATCGCCGTCCGGCGGGGTAACATGCCGCCAGCGTGAGGGACGGGATTCGACGGGCCGGGGACAGCGGGCAACCGATCCAATCCCTGCCGCCGCGGGCCGCCGCTAACGGCTCGCTGCTGCCACCCCGGGCGACCGCCAACGGCACCCTGCGCCGGCTCCAGGAGGCGGCCCTGGTCGGCTTCGGCGAGCGCGGCTACCACGGCGTCTCGACGCGCGACCTGGCCAGCGCGTCGGGAGTCGGCGTCAGCTCGGTCTACGCGCACATCACGGCCAAGGAGGACATCCTGCTCGAGCTGATGCTGCTCGGCCACCAGGAACACAACGAAAGCCTGGGGAGGGCACTCCTTGCCGCGCAGCCGCAGCCCCCCGCGCAGCTCCACGCCCTGGTCACCGCCCACGTCACGTTCCATGCCACCTACGCCCTGCTGGCAAGGGTTTGCAACCGAGAGCTGCACGCGCTCTCCAGCGCCAACGCGGAGCGGGTGATGGCGATCCGGCTCGACTCGGAGCGAATGTTTCTCGATGTTGTCGAGCGCGGCATCGCCGACGGCAGCTTCGCCTGCGATGACGCGTGGCTGGTGGTGGCGGCGATCGGTGGCATGGGCATCCGGGTCGCCGATTGGTTTGACCCCACAGGTGGTCGGACCGCGGAGCAGGTCGCGCACGCCTATTCGCGTTTTGCGGTGAACCTGCTCGCCTGAATCGGCGATGTTCGCCGCCGGCTCAGCGGACCGAGAGAACCGCCTGCGTCTGCGTCACCCGGGCCACGAGGCGATCCTGGTCGTCGTAGAGCTCGGTGTCGACCACGATCACCGTCCTCCCCGCATGCAGCGGCCGGCTCACCGCGCGAACCGTCCCCGCGCGCACCGAGCGCAGGAAGTTGGTCTTGGACTCGATCGTGGTCGTCCCGCCGCTGCCGGCGGGTAGGTTGAGAAAGGCGCAGAAGGCGCCGGCGGTATCGGCCAGCGCCATCAGCGCGCCACCGTGCAGCACTCCGCCGAAGGTGCAACGCGACGCATCCCAGCGCAGGTTCGCCGTCACCCGGTCGGGGCTGCCAGCCAGTTCTTCGACACCGATGAGCGCCGCGAACGGCATCCGCTCCACTCTTTCCGTGTCAGCGGGCATGCTTCACAGCCTGCGCCACTCGGCCTCGCTGCGCGTCATTCCTCTGCCTGTGGCCGGAACCGGCCACCATCTTCACGCTCAAGTGATCCTTAGGCTTAGGGTTGGATCAGGCGCCGGGAGAGGACCTCCGGCGACGAGGGTGAGCGCCTCCCAGGGGACCTTCAGCGGGCTCGTCGTCCGCGTCAGCAGGAGGTCGGTGTCGAGCCGGCCGGACCGTATGGTCGGGCCGAATGGACTCCAGAACGCACCGTCGGCTGTGATCGTCAATTCCGGGGGAAGGTCGGCGACGCTCGCCGCAACGCCGACATTGCTGACCGCGGCGCGGCCGCGGCTGATGATGGGTCGAACGACGTGGTCCTCGTCAGGCACGCCGAGGCTGCGGTGGAGTTCGCAAAGGCGCGCCAGCTGCTTCGGGCCGAGGCTGTTCGAAGTGGTCGCGATTCGGACCCGGAGCCCGAGCTCTCGCAGCATGGGAATGGCGGCCAGGACAGCGGCGTGGTTGCCGTCGCCCCGGAATTCATCGTTGACGTCCGGCTCGGCGCTGTCCAGGGACAGCTGGATCCCAACGTCGCTGCCGCGGAGAACGGCGAGCTCCCGGAGCACCCGCGGCGAGAAGGCCGTGCCGTTGGAGAGGACCAGGACGGGCAGGTGCAGCGACATCTCCCGCAGCAGCGCAGGCAGCCCTTTAACCAGGAAGGGTTCCCCGCCCGTCACACCGAGGCTGTCGAAGCCGAGTGCGGCCGCCTGCCCCGCCAGGTTCAACATCAGATCAGCCGAAAGCTGCCGCCTGGGCACGCCCGGCCCTGACTCGGTGAGGCAGTAGCTGCAGGTGAGGTTGCAGTGGTAATTGGCATAAAACCAGAGGCGGCCCGCCATGTCAGACCGGGAGCTCGAGCGCGGTGGCGAACCGGTTGAGCAGGATGGTGGTCGCCGCAACCAGCGTGAGCTCGACAATCTCGGCGTCGCTGAAGAGTTGGCGGAGGCACTCGACAGCCGTGTCGGGATGGTTGGAGATGGCGTCAGAAAACCGCAGCGCGGCGAGCTCCCGCTCCGCCCAGGCCGGTGCGGGAAGGTCCGAGTCGCCGCGCAGAGCTGACACCTCCGCCGCCTGGAAACCCATCCGGCGGGCGACCCCGGAATGGGTCTCGACGCAGTAGTTGCATCGATTCGCCGCGGACACTCGCAGGACCACGATCTCCTTCAGGCGGGCGGGCAGGCTGGTCGGCCCGTAGACGGCATTGATGAAGTCGAGCGAGCTCGCCGCCAGCTCGGGCACGTTGGCCAGTGCCGCCGTGATCGGCCCCGGATCGCCGGCGGCGAAGAGGCTCCGCACCAGCAGCGGCGCTGTCGACTCGGTCACCAGCTCAACTTTTGCCAATTGCCGCCGCCCCCTCCGGACCCCAGAGTTGGAACCGCCCGTCGTCGCAGAGGACCGGTCGCCTTTCAGATAGCCGGGCGACGACCGACCGCCGCTCCTCAAGATCGACATAGCCCGGCTGGCGTCCGCGGCGGTCGACCACGACGTAATCCGCCGCCGCCGCCAACCCGATGACGGTCAGCCGAGGGCGGGCGGCCAGGGGAGCGGCGACCGAATCGTCAGCCGCAACCGGTGCCGCCGGTGGTAGGGCGGCGGTGCAGGCCCGAAGTCGATGCAGCGCGGGTTCGGCGCCGGGTCGCAACAGTGGAGTGGCGCCCAGGCCGATCAGCAGGGCGGGAAGCGCCAAGAGGGCGGCGGGCACGGCGGCGGGCACCCGGCCGGCGACGGGCAGGCGCCGGGCGCCGAGAACCCCGGCCACGAAGACAGGGAGCACGAGCAGGAGCCCGTAATGCAGACCGAGGTCAGGCTGGACCGGGTGGTGGCTGAGGAGGTCGGCGAGCAGGGGCGGCAGGCTCAGCGCCAGCCAGCGCAGGCTCAGCAGGGGCAGGGCGGCTATGCTGGCCAGCAGCCCCGCATAGGCGAGCCAGCCGGCCGGGTGGTAGAGGCTGCCGGCAAGGGCGCCGGCATCCGCGTGGAGCAGCCAGCCGTAGTAATCAGCCACCAGAGAGGGTTGACCGGCGCGCAGCAGTGGCATCGCCACGAATACCGCGAGGGCTCCCCAGAGCGCCGCCCCGGCGGCCAGGCCGAGCCCCAGGAAGCGACGCCCCTGGGATGCCACCAGCAGCCCGACAACCACGACGGTGTAGGACTGGTCCTCCTTGGCGGCAAGGGTCATGAGCGCCAGCGGCCACATTAGCAGCGCTCTCCCGGTGATCCCAGCCCAGCCGGCCGCCAGCGCGACGGGCAGGGCGAGGGCCTCGGTGTGAAATTCGGCGATGACCGCCTGTTGCACCACCAACCAGGCCGGCAGCGGCGCCGCCAGGGCGGCCGCCAGCCAGCGCCGCCCGGGCAGCAGGGCCGCGGCGAGCAGGTATCCGGCGGGGGCCGCCGCGGCGAGTCCGGCCGCGTTGAGAATGGAGAGCAGCCGCGAATCGGCCCAGATCCACTGGAGGGCGGCGGGCACCGTCAGCAGGGGTGAGAAGTGCGTCCCGAGGAAGTTCCCGACCAGGAAGCCGCTGCTGAAGCCACGGCCATGGCTCGCGTTCCAGACAACCTGTTCGAAGAAGGCCTGGTCGTAGGCGGAGTCGAGCAACTGGTCGGCTCGGCTGAGCAGCAGGGCGGCATAGACGGCCAGAGCGACAACGCCGGCCGCGACCGGTAGAGCGGCGGGCGAAGCCGCGAGAAGGCCGGGGCGGTGGCTCAGAACCACCGACCCAGCTTTGGGTATCGCGCGACCAGCCTGCCGTCGAAACCCCAGGTCCGCCCCGACCTCAGGAAGACCAGGCAGAGCAGCGGCACCCACTCGACGGCGTACTCGAACAGCCACTCACCGGAGAAGAGAGCGGCGAACTGGATATGCAGGGAGAGGCCCGCGGCGAGGAGCGCTCCCAGGGCGCTTCCCACGCCGAAGAGGAGCAGGAGGCCCGCGCCGACTTCGCTGATCCCGACGATCGGGCCGATCACCGACCAGTTGGGCAGGAAGAGGCCGTAGACGAGGTCGTGGTAGAGCTGCACCGGGTGGTGCTGAGCGTGATGGTCGATGATCTTGCGGGCACCCTCGGAATCGATCAGGTAACCGAAGGGGGTGCCCGAGGGGAGCGGCAGCAGTTTGATGATGCCATTGCTGAAGAACACCAGGCCGAAGAAAATCCGCAGCACGGCGATGGCCCGGCGCTGCCGGGAGGGCTGGTCGAGAGTGTCCGGGTCGGAGCTGGTCGCCATCACGCGAGCTTCGCCTCCTCATGGTCAAGCCTGGTCTCGATCTCGACACACCCCGAGATGGTGCGCGCCACCGGGCAGCGGGAAGCGTGAAAGGAGTGAGCGCGCTCGGCGGCTTCGCGCTTGTCGGCCGGGCAGCCGGTGAGCGTGTAGCGCACCCTGATCCGCTTGATCACGAGGACTTTGTCATCGACATGGACATCTCCTTCGGCATGGGCCACCAGCCTGCCCTCTGACGCATCGATCCCGCGCGCCTCCAGCGCGCCACCCAGTGTTCCGACCAGTCAACCAGCAGCTGCTGCCACCACATAATCGAGCGTTGTCGCGTGTTCGGGGTATTCGCCGGCGGCGACCCCGTAATGGGCTCTGACCTCACCGTGCGTCCCGAACGTCACCGGATCTGGCTCAATCGGGAGGGTCGCTTCACGGATTGGTCCGCGGAGGCGGACAACCTTGACTCGTGACACGTAAGCCGCTGCCTGGATCTCCATCTGGTTTTCCCCCTTGTCAGGTCCGAGGCCGCCCGGGTCGGGCGCTGGTTCGAACCAAACCGCGTTCTCGAAGCAAAGCTTCAGCGGCTCCGAAGTATTCCCTGACATCGCCCTGGCGGCCCACCCAGTCGAGGTAATGGCCAATCCCGGTGGCAACATCAACGCCCGGCCGGAAGCCAAGCTGCTCGGCGCGGGAGATGTCCGAAACCAGGTCGCGCATCTCGCCGGGCCGGAATTCGCCGCGCACCTCCGGGTCGATTCGACGGCCGAGGTGATCGCCGATGATCTCGGCCATCCGGAGGACGGACGTGCCAACGCCGCTGCCGATGTTCACCGCCAGCCCATCGCAGGCGTCGGAGGACGCCGCCAGCAGGTTGGCCCGGGCGACGTCCTCCACGAAGCACATGTCGCGGGTCTGCCGGCCGTCCTCAAAGACCACCGGGGCAAGGCCGTTGAGCAGGCGTGTGGTAAAGATGGCGATCACCCCGGTGTAGGGGTTGCGCAGTGATTGACGCGGTCCGTAGGTGCACGAATAACGCAGCGCAACGGCGGGGATGCCTGTCTGCCGGCTCCAGGTCAGAACCAGCCGTTCCTGGTCAACCTTGGTGATCGCGTAGACCGTGTCACCCCCCAGAGGCGCTTCCTCCGGCGTCGGGGCGGGCGTGGTGGCGCCGGCGCAGATGGGACAGCGCACCGCGAAGTCCCCGGCAGCCAACTGCGCCGTGGGCCGCGGCAGCGGATGCTGCAGACCGTGCGCGGCACAGCTCACCGCGCCCTCGCGGTAGACGGCCTGCGATGACGCCACGATCACCTTCTTCACGGGAAGCCGCTCGTCGCGGATGATCTCCAAAAGCTGGGCGGTGCCGAAGGAGTTCACCGCGACGAACTTGGCGATCTCGGGCATGTAGCCGCCGTAGGCTGCCTGGTGGAAAACGACGTCCACGCCACTGAGCGCCGCCCGCACGGCCTCGCGGTCGCGGATGTCGGAGCGGTGAAAATCAACCTCGGCCGGAAGCCAGGCCGGCGGCCCGGCATGCGTCTGGGGCTCCAGGTTGTCAAGGCTGCGGATCCGCCAGCCCTCGGCGAGCAGCAGGTCGACGAGGTGTGACCCGATCAGCCCGGCACCCCCGGTGACGAGCGCGAGCCGGCTCACGCCGACTCCTGCCGGCGGCGGTGGCCCAGTTCCACCAGGGCCTGGCGGGTGGCGCTGAGATCCCGCTGAAGCGCGCAGGCGGCCTCGAGCAGAGGAAGGTCGGCCAGCTGGTCGACGTCGAAGGTGGGTTCCAGCAGTCCGACGCGCAGACCCGCCTGCGCGGCCCGGCCTAGGAGTTCCTGAAGCACATTCGGGGTGCTCATCGAAATCCCGGCCAGGAGATCGTGATGGCGGCGCATGCCAATCAGCGAATAGCCGCCGTCGACGGTCGGAACGACGACCACGTCTTGCCCTTCCAGAAGCCGGAAGGCATCGGTGATGGTTTCGACGCTCAGCTGCGGCGAGTCCGAGCCGATCAGCACCACCGGCGAGCCACCCGGAGTGGCGAAGGCCGATGTGAAGAGCCGATCCTGCCGCTCGGCCCAGTTTCCGGGTCCCTGGCCGAGGTACTCGGCGGTGCCGGGCAATCCGACCTGCCTGGCCAGCTCATCCCAGGAGTCGTCGGGTGTGATGAACCAGGCTGTCCGGAGTGGTGCGCCGGCGAACCGGGCGGCCAGGTCGCGCAGGAACGCCAGGTAGAGTTCGACTGCGGCGGCCTCGCCAATCTCCCGCGCCAGCCGTGTCTTCACGAACCCGGCGCGCGGGGCCTTGGCCGCGATGTAGAGCCGGTTCACCGGACGCCCCCGACCCGTGCCACCGGCTCGCTGGGGCGCCACGTCCTATGACGCACAGCGGTGCCGAGAATCGACCACCCCGCCTGCAGGCTGCCGGCCAGCGTACCCCCCACCTTGGAGACGCCGACGCGACGCCGGTAGGTCGTCTCCACCTCGCGATAACGCAGGCCCGCCCGGAAGGCCTTGACGATCATCTCGGTCGACCAGCCGAAGGTCATCTCCGACATCTCCAGCGACTCCAGCTGTCGGCGCCGGATGGCGCGAAAGGGGCCCAGGTCGCGGACCCGACCGCCGTAAAGAACCCCGATCGCAAGAATCGCCACCCGGTTGCCAGCGAGCTGTTGAGGAGTCATCGAGCCGCCCTCTCGTCTGCTCCGCACCCCGACCACGAGGTCGGCCTCGTCGCGCAGGATCGGGCCGAGGATAGCGGGGAGGTCACGGGGATCATCCGAGCCGTCCCCATCCAGCAGCACAAGGACATCGTCAGCGCCGGCCGCGGCGACTCCGGCCGCGCAGGCTCGACCGTAACCGCGAATGGGTTCCGATACGACAGTCGCCCCCGCCGCAGCTGCCGTTGCTGCAGTCTGGTCGGTCGACCCGTTGTCCACCACCACCACCCGACCCTTCACCGAGGGAGGCAGGGCGCGAAGGAGATCGGCGACGACCCGGCCGATGACCGCCGCCTCGTTGAGGGCGGGGATTATCAGCGTCACCGATTCGAGCCGAGCCATTCCCTGAGCACCCTATTGGACTGTATCGGCTGAATGTGACAGGCCGGAGACGCGCAGGCCGGCGTCACAGGGAGTCGGAGTCGCCGTCGAGGGTGGTGCTAGGACGAGTGCAGCGCAAGCTGCAGGAGTCCGAAGCGCCGGGGCGTCGGATGGACCTCATTTGACCGTTACGGTCCTCTAGCTGCCGGTGCCCGCGCGAATGGCGAGGACCCGGTCGCGGAGCGCAAGCTCAGCTTCGAGTGGAGTGTCGAGCTCGCGCCGCTCGCGGTGCCAGCGCTCCATGGCGAGGTCGATCTGAGCCCGCTGCAGCCGGCGCTCCCATAGGTAGGCCCGGATCCCGCCCCGGCGCAGGGCGCGAAAACGGGACTCGATCCGCCGGCCGGGTGAAGCCAAGATGGGCACTTCGGCGGGCGTCACCGCACCGCCGGCGACCGTGGCCTCGACCGCGAACTGGCGGGCCAGAGCGCGTCCCTCGGCGCGCAGTCCGAGCACGATGAGGAGCCCGAGCAGGGCCGTGAAGGGGCCCGTGATGGCCAGGTATTGGAGGGGGATAACGAGGACCATCAGGGCAGGGTCGCTGGGATGGGGGAAGTACCAGAGCCAGGCGTCCCAGGCGAAGTGGGCGGCTATCGCAACCAGGAACCCCGAGAGGATGGCCAGCGTCCGCCGCAGCCGGCCGCGCACCTGGCGCGCGATGCCGAAGCCGGCGCCGATCAACGCCGTGTAGGTCGCGTGGCCGACGAACAAGCCCAGCCACTGCCGGAGGAAGAACTGGGGAAGACCGCCAACGCTCATGTAGACGATCGTCTCCATGTAGTTGAAGCCGAGCCCGACGGCCGCGCCGTAGACGATCCCATCCACAACGGTGTCGAACTCGTCCCGCATGAGTAGGAAGAGGAAGGCGATCACAAGGCCCTTGGGGACTTCCTCGAAGAGCGCTGCGTTGAACGCGGTGGCGACCTGCTGACCCGGGCCGGGGATCAACCCTCGGTCGATGGTGAAGCCCCAGAGGCCCTCGAAGATGAGAGCCACGGTGGTCGCCACCACGGCCCCCCATCCCGCGGCGATCAGCACCAGGCGCCAGGGCTCCCGCTCGTTGTGGTCCACCCGGCGGATCAGGTAAAGGGCGAGCCCGGTCGTCGGTAGGCAGATGAACACACCCAGCAGGTTGAAGTGGGCATTCAGCAGGTTCACGGCGAAGAGGAACAGGCCGAGAGCGATGGCCAGCACGATCCCCGCCTGAACCAGCTGCCGGCTCCGGCGGGCGGGATCCGTGTTGATCGCCCGGATGAGGAGCCAGGTCCCAAGGCCGAAGAGGCCGATCACAAGGATTCCCCCGAGGTCCAACAGCGCGATGGTGCTTCGAAAGGCGGCGAGGTCGAAGAGGGCGCCGGCGAGGACCGCGGCCAGGACCGCGGCGCCGAGAATCGCTGCCATTCGGTAACGCGGCGGCCGGTGCGGGTGAGGATAGGCGGCGGTGATCATGGCGCTACCTTCCCGCGACAAGAACTGAGCGACGAGCGAGGACCTCGACCGGCCGGCCCCGCGCGAATCGCTCCACGACGATCTGATAGCGGCCCGAAGGGAATCGCTCCGCCCCCACGTTGACCGGGATGGCGCCGCCCTTCGCGAGTTCGCCCGCGCGGGCCGGCCCCACACCGCCGGCGTCGATGGCGAAGCCGCCGGTGAACCAGCGGGCACCGACCAGCAGGTCAGCGGGCAGTGTCTCCCAGTCGACGATGGCCGCGAAGGGCTCGTCGGTCCGGAAATGGTCCTTCCCCCCGCCGACCGTCTGGTGGTTGCGGAGATCGTAGGAGTAGATGCCCCTGATCTCGGCATGGAGGCCCGTGCGCTGGCCGGGCGGCTCGAAGTGGATGAACTGGGCAAGGCCGACAGCCAGGATGACGAACCCGACAACGCCCAGGGCGAGCATCAGCCGGTAGGCGGGGCCAACCTCGTCGGCGGGTTTCACCACCCTGGACGAAATCGAAGTAACTCCACCGCGAGAGTCCGAAATCCGAACGTCACGATGAACTCCGCAGCCAGGGCTCTGAGCTTCATCCACTCGAAAGCGTAGAAGAATGGCCGACGTGCCTGACCGTGCGGAAGCTTCGAGAGGGGGAGGCCGCGAAGCCCTTTGGCCACTGTTGGCGGCCTCGCTGTGGGGCGGGATGTATGTCGTCAGCGGTCTGACGTTCCAGGCGATACCGCCGATCACCCTCGGCCTGGCCCGGCTTCTGATCGGGGCTGCCGTTCTGGTCCTCGTCCTCCGCCGCCTTCCCCGATTGAGCGACCGCCGCCTGGCCCGGCTGGGCACCCTACTGGCCGGAACGTTGATCCTCCAGTTCTGGGGCACAAAGCTGGCGGGGGCGGCCGCCGCCAGCCTCCTCACACTCCTGACGCCGGTCGGCGTCGCCATCCTCGCCCCGATCCTGCTGAGGGAGCAGACCCGGCCGCGGCAGTGGGCGGGGATCACGATCGCCCTGATCGGAGCGATGGCGGTGACCGGCGGCGGCGGCTTCGCCAACCCGCTGGGAGCCATCCTGCTGGTCGGCTGCTCGATCACCTGGGCCGCCTTCACGGTGGCCGGCGCCTCGCTCGTTAGAGAGCGGGGAGCGCTCGAGGTGACCACCGGCGCCACCGTATGGGCGATCCCGATCATGATCCCGGCCACCCTGGTCGAACTCGGGGCCGGCCAGCACCTGGTCCTGACCGGAAGCGCCCTCCTGGGCGCCCTCTACCTGGGGGTCTTGGCGACGGCGCTCGCCTGGTGGGCCTGGAACCGGGGAGTCGAGCGCCTCTCGGCAGTGGCGGTGGCGGTTTTCTTCCTGGCGCAGCCGGTGGTCGGGATCGGCCTCTCGATCCCGATCTTCCATTTCCCCTTGACCGCCGGCCTCATCGTCGGTGCGATCATGGTGGCCGCCGGCGTGCTGCTCGCCAGTTGAGCCTCGAGCGCGGAATCGAGCTGTTCAACGAGGGCAGGTACTGGGAAGCCCACGAGGCCTGGGAGGAGGTCTGGACCGCCGACCGGCAGGGCCCCGACCGAGGCTTTTACAAGGGACTGATCCAGGTTGCCGCCGGGTGCCTCCATTACTCACGCCAGAACCGGCGTGGCGCCCTCAACAAGTGGCGTGGTGGAGCGGATCACCTGCGCGCGCTGCCGGCGAGCCGGCACGGCGTGGCGATCGGACAGCTCGTCGGCGAGGTCGACACCATGCTGCTCGCCCTGAGCAAGCCGGGCTGGCCCACACTCGCCCTGCCGCGCATCAGCTATTCCGAATAGGGCGGAAAGCGGCGACCCGCGGAGACCTCGATCAGGCCGCCATGACCGAGCGCGGCGAGGTCGATCGAGGAGCCGGTGAAGATGAACGGCAGCACCAGGTCGAGCGAGGTGCTCTTACCGAAGCCGGCGCAGGAGGCGATCCCGAGCACGATCGCGCGGCCGAGACGACCCATCCAGAGCATGGAGCCGGGGTGGGCGGGCATCCCGAAGCGAATCAGCTCGCCGCCGGCGCGCTCCAGCTCCGAGTAAGCGGGATCCAGTGGGTCAATCGCCGATGCGCCCGCGAAGAGGACCACCTCGGCAGCCTTGGCGGCCGCCTCGCGGTACGCTCCGCCCACCGCCTCGCGATTCCGGGCGACCTCGGTGACGCCTATCAGTTCAGCCCCGTACCACCCCAGCTTGCGCCTCACCGCCTGGGTGAAAATGGTCCGCGAGGCCGGCTTCAGCTTTTCTGTCACGACGATGAGGGTGCGCAGCGGTAGGAAGGGAAGGAGCTCGATGACAGCGCCCGCCTTGGCCAGCCGGGCGGCGGCGCGGATCACCTGCTCGGGCACCGCCACCGGCGTCACCTTGCAGCCGGCGACATCCTCACCCGCCTCCACCGCCTGGCCGTCGAAGAGCGTGAACACGGCGATACCGGGGAGAGCGTTGAGCTGCGCGAGCGCAGCGGCGTTGACGCGGAGCAGGCCCCGGCGCTGGGCGGTGAGCCGGTACTGGCTCTGCACCGGACCGGCGAGGGCGAGCGGCCCCAGCCGGGCGAGGGCGTCGGCCAGCCGGCGCCCCGCCAGGTCCTCGTGGACGTCACCGGGTTGGAGCTCGGCGACGTGCACCTCGGCATGCGGCCGCAGCCGCTCCACGTCGCCCGCCACCAGCACCGTTCCCTTCCGCAGCTGAGGCCCCAGGTCATGCGTCAGGACCCGGCCGGCGATGTCGGGAGGGGACAGCGTGCGACCGTCGAGGCGGAGGGCTCTCATCCCGTCAGGTTCTCCGCGGTGCGTCGGTGAATCTGCTTAGCATAGGTTTTGAATTGCAGCCGATTCGGCTCTACAACACGCTCGGCCGGGTAAAGCAAGAATTGCGCCCGATCCGGCCCGACCGGATCTCCATCTACACCTGCGGGCCCACCGTCTATCGGTACGCGCATGTCGGCAACCTGCGCACCTACCTATTTGCTGACGTCCTCTCCCGTGCGCTCGAATACAACGGGCTGGCGGTGCGCCAGGTCAAGAACATCACCGATGTCGGCCATCTGACCGACGACAACCTGGATCGCGGCGAGGACAAGATGCTCCTATCAGCGCGGCTCGAACAAAAGTCGACGGCCGAGATCGCCGCCCACTACACCGCGGCATTCCTGGCCGACGAGGCTCGCCTCAACATCCGCCCTGCGGACGCGTTGCCACGCGCTTCCGAGTACGTGCCGCAGATGATCGAGCTGATCGCAAAGCTCATCGAACGGGGTCATGCGTACGAGGCGGACGGTAACGTCTATTACGACATCGCGAGCTTTCCCAGCTACGGCCGGCTCTCCAACAACACCACCGAAAACCTCCTCTCGGGCACCAAGGGCGACCCCGACCCACGCAAGCGAAGCCCGCTCGACTTCAGCCTGTGGAAGAGCGGAGAGAACCGCCTTCAGCTCTGGGACAGTCCCTGGGGCCCGGGGTTTCCGGGCTGGCATATCGAGTGCTCGGCGATGTCGATGTCGCTGCTCGGCGATAGCTTCGACATCCACACCGGCGGGGCGGACAACGTCTTTCCCCATCATGAGGCTGAGATCGCCCAGTCCGAGGGGGTCACCGGCAGGCAGGTGGTCGGCTGCTGGGTCCACGGCCAGCTGCTCTTTCTCAGCGGCACCCGGATGGCCAAGTCAGCCGGCAACTTCTTCCGAATCACCGAGCTGGAGGAACAGGGCCACGATCCGCTGGCCTTTCGTTACCTCGCCCTCCAGGCCAAATACCGGGCGCCGCTCAACTTCAGCCCCGAGGCGATGGCAGGCGCGGACAAGGCCCTTCGTCACCTGCGCGAGAAGGTTGCCGCCTGGACGGGCGGCCCTTCCGGTCCGCGAGCCGGCTACCAGGAGGCGTTCCGGAACGCCATCAAAGACGATTTGGACCTGCCAACCGTGATGGCGCTGGTTGCCGACCTGGTCCGCTCTGAGCTGGCGCCGGGAGCCAAGGCAGGGCTGCTCCTGGATTGGGACCGGGTGCTCGGGCTGAGCCTTGACCGGGCCGCCCCGCTCTCGGGAGCGCTGCCAGACGGGGCCGCGGAACTCCTCTCGCAGCGCGACCTGGCTCGCTCAGCCCGCGACTATGCCACAGCGGATCGCCTTCGGACCGAACTCGCCACCCTCGGTGTGCAGGTCACCGACGGCCCCAGCGGCCAGACCTGGAAGGCGGTCGCCGCTCAGCGGGTCTCGTAGCCGAGGTTGGGCCGGAGCCACCGCTCGGTCTCCTCGAGGCTCATCTCCTTGCGCCGCGCATAGTCGAGCACCTGGTCCCGGCCGACCTTGCCGACGGCGAAGTACTTCGCCTGCGGGTGTGCGAAGTAGAGTCCGGAGACGGCGGCGGCGGGGAGCATCGAAAAGTTTTCGGTCAATTCCATGCCGGCCCGCCCAGCGTCGAGCAGCCGAAACAGCTTGCCCTTCTCGGAGTGGTCGGGGCAGGCCGGGTAGCCGAAGGCAGGGCGAATTCCCCGGTAGCGCTCGGCGATCAGGTCCTCCTTGGCCAGCTTGCCGTCCCCATACCACTGCGTGCGGACCAGCTCGTGCAGGTATTCCGCAAAGGCCTCGGCCAACCGGTCGGCCAAGGCCTTGACCATGATCGCCCGGTAATCGTCGTTCTCGGCCTCGTACCTCTTCGCGAGGACGTCGGCGCCATGGCCGGCGGTCACTGCGAATGCGCCCAAATGATCGCCCGCCGCGGCTACGAAATCGGCCAGCGAATAGTAGGGCCGCTCCTCGCCGTGGTCGACCTGCTGGCGAAGCATCGGGAAGCGAACGCCACCCTCGAGCAAGATGTCGTCTCCGTCTGAGTGCGCGGCCCAATAGCCATAGACACCGCGTGCCTGCAGCGATCCTGCGTTGACGATCTCGTCGAGAAGTACCTGCGCGTTCGCGTAGAGCTCGCGAGCAGCTTCACCCATCTCCGGGTGGTCGAGGATGGCGGGGAAGCGGCCTCGCAACTCCCAGGCGTGAAAGAAAAAGGTCCAGTCGATGTACTCGCGGAGCGTGGCGAGGTCCGGTTCCACGACCTGGCTGCCGGTGAAGGGCGGCGTGGGAAGGTCGTCGAAGTCCAACCGGGCGCTGTTCGCGCGGCTCTGCGCGAGCGAGAGGATGGGCCGGGTGGCCTTCCCCGCGTGTTGATCGCGGAGCTTTTGCTGAAGGTCGCGGTTGGTCCGGTCGAGCTCCACGCGGCGGAGCGGGTCGAGCAGGTCCGAAACGACGCCCACCACTCGTGAGGCGTCGATCACGTGGAGCGTCGGCCGGCCGTACTCGGGCGCGATGCGAACCGCGGTGTGCTGCTTCGACGTGGTGGCGCCTCCGATCAGGAGCGGGATCTGGAGGCCGCGGCGCTGCATCTCGCGGGCGACGTTGACCATCTCATCCAGCGAGGGCGTGATGAGCCCGGACAGCCCAACCGCGTCGGCCTTCTCGGCAACCGCCGTGTCGAGGATGCGGTCGGCGGGAACCATCACACCGAGGTCCATCACCTCGTAGTTGTTGCAGCCCAGCACCACCCCGACGATGTTCTTGCCGATGTCGTGGACGTCGCCCTTGACGGTGGCCATCACGATCTTGCCCCGCGTCTGCCGGTCGTTCGCCTCCTTCTCAGCCTCCATGAACGGTTGGAGATAGGCGACGGCGCGCTTCATCGCCCGCGCGCTCTTGACCACCTGGGGCAAGAACATCTTTCCTGCACCGAAGAGGTCGCCGACGATCTTCATCCCGTCCATCAGCGGGCCCTCGATGACGCTCAGCGGTCGGCCGTACTTGAGGCGCGCCTCCTCGGCGTCCTCCTCGATGAAGTCGACCATGCCGTGGACCAGCGCGTGGGAGATCCGCTCCTCCACCGGGGCGGCGCGCCAGCTGAGGTCCACCTCGCGCCGGGTGCCCTGGCCGGCGACCCGGCCGGCGTACTCGACCAGCCTCTCGGTGGCATCGGGCCGGCGATCGAAGATGACATCCTCGACCAGCTCCAGCAGGTCGGCGGGGATGTCCTCGTAGACGGCCAGCTGGCCGGCGTTGACGATTCCCATGTCGAGCCCGGCGCGGATCGCGTGGTAGAGGAAGGCGGAGTGGATCGCTTCGCGGACGCGGTCGTTGCCCCGGAAGGCGAAGGAGAGGTTGGAGACCCCGCCCGAGATGCTGACGCCGGGGCAGCGCCGCTTGATCTCAGGGATGGCGGCGAGGAAGGCCCGAGCGTAGTCGGCGTGCTCCTCCATCCCGGTGGCGACCGCGAGGATGGCGGGGTCGAAGATGATGTCCTCGGGCAAAAAGCCCGCCTGTTCCACCAGGATCCGGTACGCCCGCTCGCAGATCGCCACCTTTCGCTCGGTGGTGTCCGCCTGCCCAGCCTCGTCGAAGGCCATGACAACCACCGCCGCGCCGAGGGCGCGGACCCGGCGTGCCTGGTCGAGGAAGGCGGCCTCGCCCTCTTTGAGGCTGATCGAGTTGGCCACTCCCTTTCCCTGCACGCACTTGAGGCCGGCCTCGATCACGGAGAAGCGGGAGCTGTCCACCATGATCGGGATCCGGGCCACCTCGGGCTCGGTTGCCACCAGGTTGAGAAACCGGGTCATGACCACCTCTGACTCGAGGAGGTCGGCGTCCATGTTGACGTCGAGCAGGTTGGCGCCGCCGCGAACCTGCTCGAGGGCCACGTCGAGCGCCGCGGTGTAGTCGCCGGCCTCGATCAGGCGCCGGAAGCGGGCCGAGCCGGTGACGTTGGTCCGCTCGCCGATCATCACGAAGCTGGTGTCGGGACCGATCTCAAACGGCTCCATACCGCTGAAATGGGGCAGATGGCGACCAGCCGGGACCACTCGCGGCGGCACCCCCTGGACCGCGGCGCGGATCTCCGCGATGTGCTCTGGGCCAGTTCCACAGCAGCCCCCGACGGCGTTGACGAGGCCGCTCGCGGCAAATTCGCCGAGCAGCTCACTGGTTGTGGCCGGGACCTCGTCGTAACCGCCGAAGGCGTTCGGCAGCCCGGCGTTGGGATAGCAGAAGACCGGGACGGTGGCGACCCGCGAAAGGTCGGCCAGGTAGGGGCGCATCTCGGCCGCGCCGAGCGAGCAGTTGATGCTGACCGCCAGCGGCCGGCAGTGCTCGATCGAGGCCCAGAACGCCTCCACAGTCTGACCGGAGAGGTTGCGCCCACTTCGATCGACGATGCTCACCGACACGACCAGGGGCAGCTCGGGCGCCACCGCCAGGGCGGCAGCGATGGCGACCTTGCCATTCAGGGTGTCGAAGACTGTCTCGATAAGCAGGTAATCGACGCCGCCATCACGGAGGCCGCGGACCGCCTCCGAGTAGCCCTCGAACATCTGGTCGTAGGTGATGGTTCGAAAGGAGGGGTCCTCCACCTTGGGGGAGAGAGAGAGCGTCACGTTGGTCGGCCCCAGCGATCCCGCCACGAAGCGGTCGCTGTACGAGGTGACAGCGCGGCGGGCGACCTCGGCCCCCGCCCGGTTGATCTCGTAGGTGTACGCCTCCAGCCCGTAGTCCGACAGCGAGACGGGAGTCGCGGTGAAGGTGTTCGTCGTGATGACGTCAGCGCCGACGTCCAGGTAGGCCCGGTGCACCTTCTCGACGAGGTCCGGCCGCGTCAGGCTGAGCAGGTCCATGTCACCCTGGACGGGTCGGGGGTGATCGGCAAAGCGCTCGCCTCGGAAGTCGGCTTCGCTCAGCCGCTCGCGCTGAAGCATGGTGCCGATGGCACCGTCCAAGATCAGGATTCGGCTGGCCAGCAGGGCCCGCAACCGCTCCTCGGCGTTCTGATTGCTCATCTCTTTCCTTAGGTTCCTGGTGGCTATTCTGCCCGCTCATCGAGTGGCGATCACCGGCCGAGCCACGAGCTCATCCTCAGGGACGAATTGCTGCCGACGACGAATCGGCGACGATTGAACGGATTCGTGCAGTAATCCCCGCACCCCTGCGTTTGTCGAAGGAGAGAGTAGATGGGGAAGCCAATCATTCGGCATAACAGGGGAAAGTTGGATCCCGCCGGCCAGCGCGGCCAGGCGCTGGTCGAGTTCGCCATCAGCATCCCCGTGCTTCTGCTGTTGCTGGCGATCTGCCTGGACTTCGGCCGGGCCTATCTCTTCGACCTCTCGCTCCGCGACGCCGCCTTTGCCTCGGCTCGCTACGCGGGCATGAATCCGCTTGACGACCCCGGAATTGCGGATGCCGCCAAGGTCGCCGCGCCGACGGGCGTGGTCGCCACCGGCTCGGTCGTGGTCACGCCGGCCCTGGCCACCTCGAGGACCTCGGGGACCCCGGTCAAGATCGCGCTGAGCTACTCCTTCCGGCCGCTGACGCCGATGCTCAGCAGCCTGCTCGGCGGGTCCATAGTGCTGCGCGAGAACCAGACGGACATTGTGAAATGAGGCAGCAGGGAGGCCAGGCCACGGTGGAGTTCGCCCTGGTGGGGATCGTGCTCCTCCTATTCTTCTTCGTGCTGATCGACGGCGCGCGCGCCGTCTACACGTACCAGACCGTGGGTGAATCCGCCCGGGTCGGAGCGCACTCGGCCGAGCTCGTCAACACCTCGGACGCCCAGATTCGGGCCGCCATCGACAGCCACAGCGGTTACCTCAACGGCCTCGGCGCGACGGCCGCCATCTCCCCCGGCACTCGCACGGTCGGCCAGCCGGTGACCCTCTCGGTCAGCTATCAGTTCCGGACCATCACCCCACTGCTCAGTCAGTTCGGGCCGGTGACCATCAGCTCTTCAACAACGGTGGTGGTGGAATGAATTCGCGCAGAGAGCGCCAGCGTGGGCAGGTTCTGGTAATCGTCGTCATGGGCATCCTCGGCCTCATCGCGGCCACCGGATTGGTCATCGACGGCGGCCGTGCTTTCAGCACGTCGCGGCAGCTCGACGCCGCCGCCGAGGCGGCGGCCCATGCGGGCGCGTTCAAGCTTCAAAAGGCCTGGGACGGTGCCAGCTTTGGCGCGCTGACGGACACCGATGTGCGGGCCGCGGCCAAGAACTTCGCGTCCTATAACGGCTGGGGGCAGCCCACGGACTACAACGGCAACTTCTCCGGCAACCAGGCCGGCGGCCAGTTCTACATGGCCTACCTCAACGGGGACGGCACCACAACAAACGATTACCTCACCAACAACGCGCGCGGCGTGACCGTCCAGCTCTCGATGCCGCAGCAGAGCACCTTCCTGGCCGCCGTCGGGGTCGGCACCTACGACATCTTCGCGCGGGCGACAGCGATGTTCGGCAGCGCGACCTCGGCCCCCGCCCTGCCACTCGCCGTCAACGACGACGCCTTCACGCCGTCAACCTTCTGCACGCCGCCCACGCCCTGCTCTGCCGCCGGGTTCCAGCCCGCTTCCGGTCCCGGCGTCTACGGCACCTTCAACTTCGCCAGCATCGTCCCCCCGGGTTGCATCCCGAACGACTTGACCTGCTACCTGGACGCCATGGCCGGCACGCCTCGCGTCCCGGCCCTGCCACCGATCCAGATCGCCAAGAGCTACCCAGCCAACGGGTTCGATAAGGCCTTGCTCTCGGCGCAGACCGCGGCCGCACTGCAAAGGCGGATCGACGCCCGACCGTACGAGACCTGCACCAACTTCGGCACCCCCAGCCCGCGGGTGGTGTTTCTGCCGATCGCCAACGGCGACATCGGCGGATCGAGCGTCTACCTGATTCGCTTCCGCGCCATCTTCCTGACCGAGGTGGTGCCGCCGAACGGCTTCTCGGGCTGCTTCGTCCGCACCACTGTGTCCTCGGGTGATTTCGATCCCAACGCGGTCGGCACCGGCTACGGCGGCGTCACCATCATGAAGCTGGTTCGCAACCCCAACGAGGTCACGCCGACCAGCGTCAGCCTGATCTCGATCAGCTCGCCCAACCGGCCCGCGACGGGCACCCCGCCCGTGGGCACGCCGGCGACGCTGAGTGTTCGCACCACACCCAACGCCTTCTGTACGGCCATCGTGCGCGACGCCACCCCGAGCTCGGCCAAGGGACTCGGCGCCGTCTACTCCGACAGCAGCGGGGTCGCCACGTGGAAGTGGCTGGTCGATTCCGCCGCGCCGCCCGGCAACTGGCCGGTCGACGTCTCCTGCTCCTATCGAGCGCTGGTCGGGCGAATGAGCACCAGCCTCCTCGTCACAGCCTGAGCGTAAAATTCTGAGGGCAAGAGCCGGCGATCCCCCAAGGACGCCGGCTCTTCGCACGTCCTGCCCGCCGAGACGGACGACGGCCTTGACAGCCGAACGCATGTTCGATTAGGTTCTCCCGGTGGCTCTGCCCCCCTTCGACCCGGCGGACTTCCCGGGCGAAGTGACCCTCGACCACCGCCTGCCGGCGGTGGCCGCCGATCTGGTTGAGTTGCCGGGCGACCTCCCCGAACCCCTGGCGAGAGTGCTGCGCGAGCGTGGCCTCGACCGTCTCTACACCCACCAGGCGGC
>JRHI01000770.1_pt1 | contig 32309 bp, 34 predicted proteins | sample 215371 | NCBI WGS metagenome assembly JRHI01 (sample SAMN02929681, study PRJNA255918) | sediment metagenome | biome: cave system; feature: Ice Cave; material: Sediment; isolation source: sediment from deep within a dark volcanic ice cave with no known source of... ...
GTTGCCGGCTCCGAACGGGCTTACGATTGTACGTAATCAGGATCGCCTTTGTGTTGCGCGTCCGGGTGCAACCAAAAACACACAAGCCGCCTGTGACGCTCGATGGGAATAGATGCGGGATCGAAGCCCTCCTTGATGGCGTTGTCGGTTTCGGTGAGCGCTTGCGAGAGCGTTCCGACGCTGAGACCGAGAAAGGCGTCTGCCGGCCGCTGGGGCTGGCTTTTCGACAAGATACGCATGAAGCGAAGTGCGGCGCTAATTCGCCCAAACACGTAGCGCACGCCGAGCCACAAGGGTCGCAACAGCCACCGGAAGATTTGCCTGACCACAGTGAGAGCAACACCGCGCAGCAGCACCAGCAACGCTGCAACGACAATGGTTGCCAGAAGGATGACGACCGGCCGATAGCTTATGATTGGTGGATCGAGCGTTTGCCCGTAAGCGGCCGAGACGAGCGGCGCAAAGAAGCTGCACCCCCCATAGGCAGCCGCGACGGCGTAGAAGCCCGAGGCGAGCAGGTAAAGTATCGGTTTCAGCATCGTCACGCACCCGGAACGCAATCAGGCCAATGAGGCGTCGTTTACTCTGCATTGAATAGTGTCGTCTCGGCGAACAGCCAAGGCATTTATTCCGTCGTCAGGCATGAGGCAATTCCTCGAAAGATCGGCAATTTCGTGGCGGTCGATTCTGCACCCGGGGCGCGATTGCGGCGGAGACAGGGGGAATCTGCCCGCCAGGCGCCGCTCGCCGCCGACGCAGGCCGCTTGACCTCGGCAACAACCCAGACCTATCCAACCCAGGAAGCAAAGGCTGCTCGGGGACCAGAACATGGCTGAGGCCGAACTACCGCCGCGCGAGGCGATGGACTTCGATGTGGTGATCGTCGGGGCCGGCCCCGCCGGTCTTTCCGCCGCGATTCGCCTCAAGCAGCTCGCCGCCAAAGCCGGCCGGGAGCTCACCGTGGTCGTGCTGGAAAAGGGGTCCGAGGTCGGGGCGCATATCCTGTCGGGCGCTGTCATCGACCCTATCGGCCTCGCCTCGCTCTTCTCCGATTGGAAAGCCAAAGGTGCGCCGGTCGAGACGGCCGTCACCGAGGACCGCTTCTACTATCTGGGCCCCGCGGGCGCCCTGCGCATCCCCAATCTCGTCATGCCGCCGCTGATGAGCAACCACGGCAACTACATCGTCAGCCTCGGCAACCTCTGCCGCTGGCTCGGCGAGCAGGCGGCCGAGATGGGCGTAGAGGTCTACCCGGGATTCGCCGCTGCCGAGATGCTCTACGACCAGAAGGGCGCCGTGACCGGCGTCGCCACGGGCGACATGGGGGTCGGCAAGAACGGCGAGCCGACCGACCGCTTCACACGTGGCATGGAGCTCAAGGGCAAGTACACGATCATCGCCGAAGGGGCGCGAGGATCGCTGGCGAAACAGCTGATGGCCAAGTTCGGCCTCGAGAAGGGGCGCCAGCCGCAGAAGTACGGCATCGGGCTCAAGGAGCTGTGGGAGGTGCGCCCAGAGGCCCACAAGCCCGGTCTGGTACAGCACACGCTCGGCTGGCCGCTCGACGACAGCACTGGCGGGGGCTCATTCCTCTATCACTACGGCAGCAACTTGGTGTCGGTCGGTTTCGTCGTTCACCTCAACTATCAAAACCCATATCTATCGCCCTACGGCGAGTTTCAGCGCTTCAAGACCCATCCGGCCATCCGCAACACCTTCGAAGGCGGCAAGCGCATCGCTTACGGCGCGCGGGCGCTGACGGAGGGCGGCTGGCAATCGATCCCCAAGCTCGCCTTTCCCGGCGGTGTTCTCGTCGGCTGTGCTGCGGGGTTCATGAATGTCCCCCGCATCAAGGGGTCGCACAACGCCATGTTGTCGGGCATCGCGGCCGCCGAGGCGGCGTTCGCCGCCATCGCAGAGGGCCGGGCACACGATCGGCTGGAGGCCTACCAGAACGACGTGATGACGGGCCCGATCGCCAAGGACCTGCGGCGCGTTCGCAATGCCAAGCCGATGCTGGCGAAATTCGGCACGGCCGTCGGCACGCTCGTGTCGGGCGTCGACATGTGGCTCAACACCCTGCTGCCGGGCGTCGGCCTGGGGTACACGCTCAAGCATCGCAAGCCCGACTACGCGGCGCTCGATAGAGCGAGCGCGGAGCAGCCGATCGCTTACCCCAAACCCGACGGCGTGCTGACGTTCGACCGGCTGACCAACGTGTCGTTCTCCGGCACCAACCACGAGGAGGACCAGCCGGTCCATCTGAAAGTCGCCAGTCTCGCCGTGCAGAAGAACTCCGAGCACGACGTCTATGCCGGGCCATCGAGCCGCTATTGCCCCGCGGGCGTCTACGAGTGGCTGGAGGAGCCGGGCGGGCCGCGCTATGTCATCAACGCGCAGAACTGCGTCCACTGCAAGACCTGCGACATCAAGGACCCGAACCAGAACATCAATTGGGTCGTGCCTGAGGGCGGTGGCGGACCGAACTATCCGGGCATGTGAACCGCATTCGGGGTGGCGTGCGACGTAAGACGGGGATCGAGCATGGCTCAGCAGAAGTTGCATCCCGACGCACAGAAGGTGTGCGATTTGATCGTCGCCTCGGGGCGCCCGCCGATCGAGACGCTGTCGCCGCCCGAGGCGCGCGTCGCGTACGCGGCGTCGCGTGCCGTTCTGCAGCCCGACCCGGAGGCAGTTGCGGAGGTGCTCGCGCTCGAAGCCGCGGGGCCCGCCGGCCCGATCCCGCTCCGGTTTTATCGTGGGCAAGGCGTGCCGAACGACAGCCTGCAGCCGGCGCTCATCTACTTCCACGGCGGAGGCTGGGTGATCGGCGACCTCGAGAGCCACGACCAGGTCTGCCGAGCGCTCGCCAACGCCACCGCGTGCCTCGTCGTCGCCGTCGACTATCGGCTGGCGCCGGAGCACAAGTTTCCCGCCGCCGCCGAGGATGCCATCGCCGCGACGCGGTGGATTGCCGCCAACGCGACGCGGCTCGGCATCGATGCCCGGCGCGTCGCGGTCGGCGGAGACAGCGCTGGCGGCAACCTCGCAGCGGTCGTCTCGCTTGAGGCGCGCGATCGCGGCGGCCCGCAGCTCGTGCACCAGCTCCTGGTCTATCCGGGCACCGATATGCGCATGGGCTGGCCATCCGCCGAGCGCCACGCCGAGCAACTGCCGCTGACGCGCGCGGGCATGCGCTGGTTCATTGCCCATTATCTGCGCAGCGCCGCAGACGAAGCCGATTGGCGGGCCTCGCCGCTGAGGGCCGCGAGCTTCGCGGGGCTGCCGCCTGCCCTCGTCATCACCGCCGGCTTCGACCCGCTCTGCGACGAGAGCGAAGCCTACGCCAAGGCGCTCCAGTCCGCCGGAGTTCCCGTCCTGCACGAGCGGTTCGAGGGACAGATCCACGGATTTCTTTCGATGGGGCGCATCGTGGCGGATAGCGGCCGGGCCATTGCGCTAGCCGCTTCAGCACTCAGGCAGTCGTTCGCGCAGGTTTGAGCACGGCAGTTATCCTCGGCGCTGCCTTAAGATAAAGGGCCGACCTTGGGCGATGCCGCGGCGTTCGCAGCATGCTGTCCATCGTTTGCCCAATTCGCGTGTCTTGTTGCCAGCCCGGCCGCCACATGGCGACACAAACTCTGGTGCTTTCCATTCTTTGCAGTCGCAAGCAGGTGCCATTCCTGCTAAGCGTGAGGTAGTGGGAATCAGCTATGGCTTTCAACTCCCCCGGCACGAGGTGACATGCGCGCTCGCTATCCTGTGCTCTTCGGTTTGTCGGCGGTCCTAGGCTTGGTGGCTGCATCGGGGGTGCTGTCGGCCGCGGCGGGAGTGGACGGCACGGCGACGACAGCCAGCGACACGCGGTCGCTGCTCGGCAGCTATCTCGCCGGACGGGTTGCGCGGGGTCAGCACGACACGGAGGCCGCCGCCACCTACTACCGCGAGGCGCTGGTGCGCGATCCCGGCAACGACGTGCTGATCGAGCAGTCGTTCCTGATGGAGCTCATGGAAGGGCACTGGCCGCGCACCGAGCAATTGGCGCGCGAGCTGACCGAGTTGCAGCCTCCGCGCCGCATGGCTCAGGCATTCATGGGCCTCGTCGACTTCAAGGCCAAGCGCTACGCGGAAGCGGACGAACACTTCAAGGCGGCTGGTGCCAACCCTATCGGTGAGTTGACGAGCACCCTGGCTCGGGCCTGGCTCTACCAGGCGCAGGACAAGACCCAGGAGGCACTCGCCCTTCTCGACGCGCCGAAGCAGCCAGAGTGGGCCCAGTACTATCTGCGCTTTCATCGCGCGCTGCTCGCCGACCAGGCCGGGCGCCGCGCCGAGGCGCGCGCCGCCTACGATCGCATACCCAAGAACGATCAGCGCACGCTGCGCGTAGCGCTCGCTTACGCGCGGCATGCGGCCAACGCTGGAGATGCCAAGCTGGCGCTGAGCGTACTCAAGGCGAACGCCGATCGGACCAAGAATGACGGGCACCCCGTTGCGCGGGTACTGCAGGAGCAGATCGAGGCCGGCGAGCGGCCGGAGCTGCTCATCAACACCCCCGCCGAGGGCATGGCAGAGGCATTCTATGGTCTGGGTGAGGCGCTCACCGGGGAAGGCGGTGTCAGCGTCGGCGCCGTCTACCTGCAATTCGCGCTCTACCTGACGCCCGATTCCGTGTTCGCTTTGGCCGCGCTCGCCAATGCCTATGAGACGACCAAGCGCTACGAAGCCGCCGTTGCCACCTACGATCGCATCCCGAAAGGGACGCCGCTGCAAATGAGCGTCGACATCCGCAAGGCCCTGAACCTCACGCAGCTCGAGCGAGTCAACGAAGCGCAGAAGCTGTTGGACGAGATCGCACGAGACAACCCGCGCGAGCTCCAGCCGCTGGACGCGCTCGGCAATATCATGCGCGGCAACAAGCGCTTTGGGGAGGCGGTCGACTACTACACGCGCGCCATCGCCCTCATCGACAAGCCAGAGCAGAAGCACTGGTCGTATTTCTACTCGCGCGGCACCTGCTACGAGCGGCTGAAGAAGTGGGATCTCGCCGAGGCCGACCTGCAGAAGGCTTTGTTGCTCAGCTCCGAGCAGGCAATGGTGCTCAACTACCTGGGCTATTCCTGGATCGACCAGAACCGAAACCTCAAGCAGGGCCTCTCCTTGATCGAGAAGGCCGTGCGCCAAAAGCCCGACGACGGCTATATCGTCGACAGCCTGGGCTGGGCCCATTACCGCATGGGCAACTACAAGGAGGCCGTGAAGCACCTGGAGCGCGCGGTCGAGCTGAGACCCGAGGACCCCGTTCTCAACGATCACCTTGGCGATGCCTATTGGCGCGTGCGGCGCGAGCGCGAGGCCCGTTTCCAGTGGGACCAGGCGCTGACACTGAAGCCCGAGCCCGAAGACACCGACAAAATCAAGAAGAAGCTGCAAAAGGGGCTGCCGGTACCGGCCCAGGCGCGCCAGCCCAAGCGCACCAATGAGGTGCAGAAGCGCCCCGAGAAGGCCAAGAAGAGCACCGAGGTCAAGAGCTTCCCCTTCTTCCAGTGACGGGGGAGGCCGGCGCGCCCGGGTGCGCCAGGCAGACATTGCCATGCCCATTCGTGAGATCGCCCGCGCCAAGGTCAACCTGACGCTGACCGTGCTCGGCCGGCGCTCGGACGGCTACCACGACATCGAGAGCCTGGTGACCTTCGCCGACATCTGCGACCTCGTAACGTTGCATCCAGGCGCCGATTGCCGGATCACGACCTCTGGTCCATTCGCCGCCGAAATCGAGGGACCGAACCTGCTGGAGAGGACGCTGTCGCTCCTGCGGGAGCTCGAGCCCGGGCTGGTTCTCGGCGCCGTCGAGCTTGAGAAGAACCTGCCCGTCGCGGCCGGGCTCGGTGGCGGATCGGCCGATGCTGCGGCGCTGCTGCGGGCGGTGCGGGCGGCCAATCCGGAGCGCGCCGGACGTATCGACTGGCATCGGCTGGGTGCGGACGTCCCGGTCTGCCTCGCCGGCGTACCGGCACTAATCCGTGGGATCGGCGATCGGGTCGAGCCGCTGGCGCATCAGCTGCCGCCCCTCGCCTGCGTCCTCGCCAATCCTCGCGAGGCCTTGCCGACGGCGCGCGTCTTCGGGGCGCTCGACGTATCTTCTCCCTCTCCCCGTTTTTCACGGGGAGAGGGCCGGGGTGAGGGGCAGCGGCAAACTCCGGCGTTGGTGCGTGTTACCGCCCCTCACCCCGGCCCTCTCCCCATGCCTGAAGAGGCATGGGGAGAGGGAGAAGAGGGCACCCCCATGACCGAGCCGCTACTCGCCGTGCGCGGCGTCAAGAGCTTCTACGGCAACATCATGGCGCTGAAGGGTGTCGCCGTGGACGTGCACGAGGGCGAGATCGTCACGCTGATCGGGGCCAACGGCGCCGGCAAATCCACGCTGATGATGACCATCTTCGGCAACCCCCGGGCGCGCGAAGGCCGCATCGTCTACCGGGGACGCGACATCACGGATCTGCCCACCCACGAGATTGCCCGGCTGCGGATCGCCCAGTCGCCCGAGGGTCGGCGCATCTTCCCGCGCATGACGGTGCGCGAGAACCTGCAGATGGGCTCCGAGATCGACGAGGGCGCGCATTTCGAGGAGGACCTGGCCAAGGTCTGCGCCCTCTTCCCGGTGCTGGCGCGCCGCCTCGACCAGCGTGGCGGCACGCTCTCGGGCGGCGAGCAGCAGATGCTGGCAATCGCCCGCGCGCTCATGAGCCGGCCCAAGCTCCTCCTGCTCGATGAGCCCTCGCTCGGCCTCGCCCCGCTCATCGTCAAGCAGATCTTCCAGGTACTGGCCGCGCTCAACAAAGAGGGCATGACCATCTTCCTGGTCGAGCAGAACGCCTTCCATGCGCTCAAGCTCGCCCACCGCGGCTACGTGATGGTGAGCGGAACCATCACAATGAGCGGCACGGGCAAGGAGCTGCTGGCACGGCCGGAGATCAGGCAGGCCTACCTCGAGGGCGGCCGACACTAATTGGGGAGCTCACAATGCCGAGCAATCTCTACCAGGGCGGCGAGAATGGGCTGTGGACGTTCCTCCTCGTCACGATCCTGATGGGAGGCTTGGCGGCCTACGCATCGGGCAAGGCGATCGCCCAGACGTGGCGGCCCTTCTGGCATGTTCCGCTCTACATGCTGGCCCTTGCGGCCGTCGTGCGCTTCTGCCACTTCGCGCTGTTCGAAGAGCCGCTGCTGTCGCTGCGGAGCTACGCCGTGGATTTCGCTATCGCTTTTGCCTCGTCTTCGCTGGGCTACCGGCTGGTGCGGGCGCGCCAGATGGCGGTCCAGTACGGCTGGTTGTTCCGCCGCCGCGGCCCGCTGGGATGGCGCCTGACACCGCCCGGCCGATGAGCATCGCTGCCTCTTTGCACCGCACTCCTCGCCCTGCAATTGATCGTGACATTGCCCAACTTTCGTTGAATGATCCGGCGCGATATCGCTTGTGCGCCCGTTCAGGCGTTCGTTGCACTAAACTCGGGAGGCCTCGGATGAAGAAGGTGTTCTGGCCAGCGCTGGCCATCGCCGCTGCGGTTGTCGTGGGTGCGAGCGGCGCCTCTGCGCAAATCAAGATCGGCGTCGCCGGTCCGCTCACCGGCCCCAATGCCGCGTTCGGTGCCCAGCTGAAGAACGGTGCCGAGCAAGCCGCCGCCGATATCAATGCCAAGGGCGGCATCAACGGCCAGCAGATCCAGCTGTCGTTCGGCGACGACGCCTCCGATCCCAAGCAGGGCGTGTCGGTCGCCAACAAGATGTTCGGCGACGGCGTCAAGTTCATCATCGGCCACTTCAACTCCGGCGTGACCATGCCCTCCTCCGAGGTCTACCAGGAGAACGGCATCTACATGATCACGCCGTCGGCGACCAACCCAAAGATCACCGAGCGCGGCATGTGGAACGTGTTTCGCACCTGCGGCCGCGATGATCAGCAGGGCGAGGTAGCGGGCGCTTACATCCTGGCGAAGTTCAAAGGCAAGAAGATCGCCATCGTCCACGACAAGACGACCTACGGGCAGGGCCTCGCGGACGAGACCAAGAAAGCCATGGCCAAGGGGGGCATGAAGGAAGTGCTGTATGAGGGCATCAATCTTGGCGAGAAGGATTTCTCCGCCCTCGTCTCCAAGATCAAGGCGTCCGGCGCCGACCTCGTCTACTGGGGCGGCCTGCACACGGAAGGCGGCCTGATCGTGCGGCAGATGCGCGACCAGGGCGTGAAGGCACCGATGATGGGCGGCGACGGCATCACCTCCGACGAGTTCTCCGCCATCGGCGGCCCGGGCGTCGAGGGTACGCTGATGACGTTCGGTCCCGACCCGCGCAAGAACCCGGCGGCGGCCGAGGCGGTGAAGGCATTCGCGGCCAAGAACATCAACCCGGAAGCTTACACCCTCTACAGCTATGCCGCGCTGCAGGTAATCGCCGCGTCGGCTGCCGACGCCAAGTCGCTCGATCCCAAGAAGGTCGCCGAGGCCACCAAATCAGGCAAGGCGTTCAAGACCGTGATCGGCGATCTGGCCTACGACAAGAAGGGCGACATCACGCGGCTGGACTACGTGATGTACACCTGGAAGAAGGGCCCCGACGGCAAGATCACCTACTTCCAGGATTGATCGCCGCAGCTCGCTCGGCGCGAAACGGGGAGGCAGCCTGCGGGCTGCCTCTTGTCGTATGGCGCCGTGGCGTGAGAGGCGGACGGGTAATGGCAGCCCTGGGCTGTCGGTCAGTCGAGCCCGAACTGCTTGATGCCGAGGTTGCGGAACAGCGCCTTCAGGATGCCCTCATCCCTGGCATGCGCCGGCGTCTCGTTCTTGACGTAGTCGAACACCTTGCCGTCCTTGAGCCCATACTGGGCGACGCGATCCACTGAACCGAGCGAGCTGAAATAGACAGCCACCACGCGGCGATCTTTCTCCGTCGGTGCGAAGAACATCGATTGGCTCTCGACACTCGAGATGTAGTAGAAGGCGCTGCCCGACCCGACGCTGGCGGTGGTTGTGGGCGTGCCGAGGCTGGTCTTCACCTGCTCCGAGCTCATGCCGGGCGTGATCTGCTTCAGCTCGCTCTCTTTGAACAGGTGACCGTGGTTGGTTACTGTCTCGGCACAGGCCGTGCATGCGATGCCGACCACGGCCGCCAGGGCAAGACTGCGCAGGCCGGGATAGGCGCGCGCCAAGGACACGGTGGCTCTGCAGCCGCCTGCCTCCCGCGCGCTGAAAAGACGCCGCATGCTTTCTTGCCGTCCCCAGAGAATCGGTAGCGCCACCACAGATAGACCCGGCTAGCGCAACGTCCACCCTATTGCAACGCGGCTCTCACCCCAGTCCCCAAAGCCCTCGGCATGCGGACCCACAGAGACCGAGGAAAATGCCGAATGCTCACCTGGCTGAAGACTAGTCGCGATCGCCGGCAAGTTGCACGCTCTCTTTATGGCTCGAGTGTGACAGCAGCGCGCGCGCACAACTTCTACGCGCAGTGGGGCGTGCCCGACACAGTGCAAGGCCGTTTCGAGATGATCGCCCTGCACGTGGCCCTCGTGCTCCGCCGGCTCGACCAGGAAGGCGCAGCCGGTCGGCGCCTTGGGCTTGCTCTGACCGAGGCGTTCGTGGTGGACATGGACGATACCATGCGCGAGATGACCTTCGGCGACCTCGCCGTGCCCCGCGAGATCAAGCGCGCCACAGCTGCGCTGTTCGACCGCCACACGGCCTACCTTGCAGCGCTGGCCGCCCCGACCGATATGTCGCTCAGCGAGGCGCTGGAGGCCCAGTTGGCCTATCTCGTCCCCGGCGGCCGCCTGGATGGGGACAGGCTGGCGGATTATGTGCACAGATGCGCCAGCACGCTTGACGCGCAGCCGGCCGCCCAGATCCTTGCCGGAGAGATCACCTGGCCAGAGCCTTCCGGGTCCGGGTCACAGGGAAGCTTGAGATGACGCGCAAGACCAGCACGACCGCAGAGCTCGCGTGGGATCACGCGGTGCACGACATCCCCGAATCGGGATTGTCGACGCAGCGCGAGGCGACCCCGGACGAGCTCGCCAGGATCGCCCAGGCGCTCGACCTCATCGCCTGCGCGGGCCTGAACGTGGAATACGCCATCGCGCCGACGGTAGGCGGGCACTACCGGCTCTCGGGCCGGCTGCGCGCCGAGGTGAGCCAGGCCTGCGTCGTGACGCTGGAGCCCATCGACAGTACGATCCAGGAAGCATTCGAGGCCGTATTCTGGCCGCAGGAGCACATGCCGGCACCGGAGAGCGGTGAGTTGGTCGTCGACGATGAGCCCGATCGGGAGGCGATTGTCGCGGGGCAGATCGCGGTCGGCCGCGTCGTCTTCGAGAGCCTGGCGGCGGCCATCAATCCATTTCCACGCAAGCCCGACGCGGTCCTCGATTGGCAGTCGCCGACCCCCGCGAATGCCCCCGTTAGCAAGCCCGAAAACCCCTTCGCGGTCCTGGCGAACCTCAAGACCAAGGGATGACCGCGCAACAGCGGTTTTCGCCCCTATGGAGCCGAGTTTTTGGCCCCTCCAGCCGTCCTAGAATCTGGTTGTCTCGCGGCCGCAACCGGCTATGTTCGATCGTCTTTGGGGGCAACCGCGGTTGAGGCCGCGCCGGCCAAGCCGGTGCAGTTGAACGAGTCGCACAACGGCGGACGACAGGGGTCATGGCAGCACCGCGAACCATATCGCTTGACGCCATGGGAGGAGACGCTGGCCCTGCCGTCGTCGTGCCCGGCGCCGCCATCGCCCTCGAGCGCCATCCCGGCGTGACGTTTCTTCTCTTCGGCGACGAGGGCCGCATTACGCCGCATCTGCTGGAGCATCCTGCCCTCCTTACGCGCTCACGCGTCATCCATACCGATGCGGTCGTGGAGATGCGGGACAAGCCGAGCCAGGCGCTGCGCCGCGGTCGCGGATCCAGCATGTGGCTGGCGGTCGAGGCCGTGCACAAGCGCGAGGCCGACTTCGTGGTATCGGCCGGCAACACCGGTGCCCTCATGGCCATGGCCAGGCTCGTGCTGACGCCCATGGTGGGCATCGAGCGGCCGGCAATCGCCGGGCAATGGCCGACCCTGACGGGGGCCTGCATCGTTCTCGATCTCGGAGCCAACATCGGCGCCACCGCCGCCCAGCTGGCGGAGTTCGCGCTGATGGGGGCCGCCATGGCCCGCGCCGTCCTGCACATTGAGCGGCCGCGCGTGGGATTGCTCAACATCGGCGTGGAAGAGATCAAGGGCATCGAGGAGGTCAAGCAGGCGCATGCCTGGCTCAAGGAGAACGAGCTGCCGATCGACTACATCGGCTTCGTCGAGGGCGACCAGATCGGCCAGGGGGTCGCCGATGTGATCGTCGTCGAGGGCTTCGCCGGCAACATCGCGCTCAAGACCGCCGAAGGCACGGCCAAGCAAATGGCGGCCTGGGTACGCGAGGCCCTGTCGGGCTCCATCGCCGCCCAGGTGGGGGCATTCCTGGCGCAGAAAGGGTTGCGCGCCCTCAAAGACCGCATGGACCCGCGGCGCTTCAACGGCGGGCCGTTCCTGGGCCTCAACGGCATTGCCATCAAGAGCCATGGGGGCACGGACGCATTCGGCTTCGCCAGCGCCATCGAGGTCGGCTACGACATGGCCGAGAGCCGGGTGCTCGAGCGGCTGGGATCCGATCTGGACGCCTTGCACGTCAAGCTGAGCCAGCCTCAGCAGGCGCGCGGCTCCTCATGATTACCGCGCCACAATTTGACATCTGGGGCCGGCTGTCGTTCCTGCACGGGATGCGGAATATGAGGTGAGACGTGGCATTCATTCGATCCGTGATCCGCGGCGTCGGCGCCCACTTGCCCAAGCGCGTCATGACCAACGAGGATCTGTCGCGCCTCGTCGATACCAGCGACGCGTGGATCCGTGAGCGCACCGGTATCGAGGAGCGCCACATCGCCGAGGAGGGTGAGCTCACCTCGGATCTGGGCATCGCCGCCTCGCGCCAGGCGCTCGTGCGCGCCGGTATCGATCCCGTCGATATCGATCTGGTCGTCTGCGCGACCTCGACGCCCGATCGCACCTTCCCGGCCACCGGCGTGCGCATCCAGGCGGGGCTCGGCATCACCAGGGGTGCTGCCTTCGACGTGCAGGCCGTGTGCTCGGGCTTCGTCTACGCCTTGTCCATCGCCGACAACTTCCTGAAGACGGGGCAGTTCAAGCGAGCGATCGTGGTCGGGGCGGAAACCTTCTCGCGCATCCTGGACTGGTCGGACCGCGGCACCTGCGTGCTCTTCGGGGATGGTGCGGGCGCGGTAGTATTGGAGGCGCAGACGCAGCTCGGCAGTCGCGAGGATCGCGGTATCCTCGCCACCCGCATCCGCTCCGACGGGCGTTTCGAGGACCTGCTCTACGTCGATGGCGGGCCCGGCTCGACCAAGACCACCGGCCATCTGCGCATGAACGGCCGCGAGGTTTTCCGCCACGCCGTGCAGAAGATATCCGGTGTCATCGAGGAGACGCTGGTGATGACCGGCTACGCCCCCAGCGAGGTCGATCTGTACGTGCCGCACCAGGCCAACAAGCGCATCCTCGATGGCATTGCCCATCGGCTGGGCATCCAGCCCGGCAAGATCGTCTACACGCTGGCCAAGCACGGCAATACCTCCGCGGCCTCGATCCCGCTCGCGCTCAATCAGGCGGTCGAGGACCGGCGCTTGACCGAGGGCCGGCTGGTGCTGATGGAGGCCATGGGCGGCGGCCTGACGTGGGGTGCGGCGCTGGCGCGTTGGTGAAAAGTCCACACCGTTCGATTTAAGCGTGCAATTTCAGCTGGTTGTTGTTGACCCCAGAAAATGCGGCCGTTAGCATCGCTGGCGGTAGGGAGCTGGGGAGGGGTAGACACATGGGTGGCAAAACGCTCACACGCGCGGATCTTGCGGAGGCGGTGGTCCAGAAGGTCGGACTACCGCGTAACGAGTCCCAGGAGCTCGTCGAGCTCATCTTGCATGAGATCTCGGCCAGCCTGGCATCGGGACGGTCGGTGAAGCTCTCCTCTTTCGGCTCCTTCGGCATCCGCAAGAAGGGAGAGCGCGTCGGACGCAACCCGAAGACGGGCCAGGAAGTGCCCATCACGCCGCGGCGCGTGCTGGTGTTCCGGCCCAGCAACATCATGAAGCAGCGTATCAACGCCGGCCTGATCCGGCGCAACGCAGCCGAGTAGTCGGAAACCCTTTTTTGGCGGGGATCGGCCTTGTCAAAGGCAGTGGAAGCATTTCGCAATATCGGCGAGGTGGCGGTCGAGCTGGGCGTCAAGAAACACGTGCTGCGCTTCTGGGAGGCCAAATTTCCACAGCTCAAGCCCATGAAACGCGGAGGCGGACGGCGGCTCTATCGGCCCGGTGACGTCGACCTTCTGAAGGGTATCCGCGATTTGCTGCAGAACGCGGGCTACACCATCAAGGGTGTGCAACGCCTCCTGCGCGAGCAGGGCGTCGAGCACGTCAAGTTGGCCGGCGCCAGCTGCGCCACCGGAGCGGTCCGCCAGTCGCGCGCGACCCGGCCGTCTCCCCCGTCCGTCGTTGCCAAGGGCGCGCCCGTGCTGCTGAGCGCCTCCGAGCTCGGGGCACTGCGAACCATCGCCGCGGAGCTCGATGCCTGCCAAGCCGTCCTCACCGCCGCCGCCGGGAGCGGTGGCGCCGATGCCAGACGCGAGCGCGCCGGCTGAGCCTGTCAATTCCTACGCTCGCTTGTATAAGGGTCTGCACGCCACCTTGCCGAGAAGGGGGCTAAACCATGCAGCCGAGACTTGCATGCCGTCGTTGCAAAATCTCATCACCGATCTTTCGGGCATCCGCGTCGGCCATGCGCAGGACCCACGCGCCGCCACGGGCGTAACCGCGATCGTCTTCGATACCGCCAACGTCGCATCCGCCGTCACGCAGGGTGGCGGACCAGGCGCTCGCGACACCGCGCTGCTCGAGCCGGAGATGACGGTAGCCGGGATCGACGCCGTGCTGCTTTCGGGCGGATCGGTGTTCGGCCTCGATGCCGCGGGAGGCGCCATCGCGCTGCTGCGCCAGCAGGGCCGCGGCTTCACCGTCGGCAGCGTCAATGTCCCGATCGCCGTGCAGGCCACGACCTTCGATCTCCTGAACGGCGGCGACAAGGACTGGGGCCGCATGCCGCCTTACTGGGAGCTGGGCTGGCAGGCCGCGCACGCCGCAAGCAGCGGCCCCTTCGCGCTCGGCACGGCCGGCGGCGGCTACGGCGCCACCACCGCCGCTTTCAAGGGCGGCGTCGGGTCGGCCAGCGCCGTCACGTCGTCCGGGTTCGCCGTCGGTGCGATCGTCGTGGTCAACGCAGTGGGTTCCACCATCATCGGCGAGGGACCGCATTTCTGGGCCGGTCCCTGCGAGTCCGGCGCCGAGTTCGGCGGCCTCGGCACGCCGGCTCACCTGCCGCCCGAGGCCCTGCGCTTGCGCATGAAGGGCGGCCCGCCGCCCTCCACCACCATTGCACTCGTGGTCACCGACGCCGTCCTGACCAAAGCCCAGGCCAAGCGTCTCGCCATCATGGCTGACGACGGGCTTGCCCGCGCCATCCGGCCGGTGCACGCGCCCATGGACGGCGACACGGTGTTCGCGGTCGCCACGTTGCAGAAGCCCATGCGCGAGGCGATGCACGATCTCACCGACATCGGTCTCACAGCCGCCGATTGCCTTGCCCGGGCCGTCGCACGCGGGGTCTACGAGGCGACAGCGCTGCCCTTTCCGGGCGCGCTGCCGGCCTGGAAGGACCGCTTCGCAGTGCTCGCCGTCAGCGGTCCCGCCTCACCCGCGCGCAAGAAAAGAGACATGCCGACCCGGCGAAGGTCGAAACGGAATGTGGGTGGGCCGGTATGACGCGGTTGCGGCTGATGGTGGCGTGCCTGCTCGCCCTGGCCCTGCTGCTGCTGCTCGGCTGGCAGGCGCAGCGCGAGCAGCTCGTCAAGGCCTGCCTCGACAGCGGCGGCGCCTGGACCGGGAACGCCTGCGGCCCCCTGCGCATCCGCCCGATCCTGCAGCGCGATCTGCACCGTTCGTAGGAGAGACTGATCCATAAATCTTCTCCACGAATGAGCTTTCGGAAGGGAGGCTGCGCACGCTATAGTTGTGGAAAGAGGTAGCTCCATGCCCGATCATCCTCGCATCGCGCTCGACCCGGCAGTCCTCACCGGTAAACCGGTGATCCGCGGGACGCGCCTTTCGGTTGACTTCATTATCGGGCTGATGGCCGACGGCTGGGTCGAGCCCGACATTCTGCGCAACTACCCTGGTCTGACGCACGACGACATCGCTGCGTGCCTCGCTTATGCGCGCGATGTGCTGAGATCCGAAAAGGTCTATCCGAGCGCAGCGTGAAATGCGCTTCCTCGCCAACGAGAATTTCCCAGGTGATGCGGTGACCGTGCTTCAAGCTGCGGGGCACGACGTCGTCTGGGTGCGCACTGCAGGACCCGGAATCGAAGACGGGGATGTCCTTGCCTGGGCGGTGCGCGAAGACCGCGTCTTGCTGACCTTCGACAAGGACTTCGGCGAGCTCGCCTGGCGTTCCGGGCTATCGCCGGGCTGTGGGATCGTGCTGTTCCGTCTGCCAATGCCATTGTCGACCGCGGTGGGGGCCGCGCTCGCAACCAGGCTTTGCGAGCGCAACGACTGGTCCGGGCATTTCTCCGTGATCGAACCTTCGCGCGTGCGTATGCGGGCACTGGGCCAACGTCCCCCTGGTTGAACTGCCGATCAGCATCGAGCGCCAAGCTGGCCCACTTGTCTGCTCAATAGCAGCGGGTCTGCCACGGCGGCGTATTGCCGTTGGCGGTGAACTTCCCGTCCTTGATCGTGTACTCGTTGGTAGCGACGTTCCTGTTGGATATCGCCCGGATGCGGCCGTCGCCTCCCTTGATGAAAGAGAACTGCCGGGTTTGCGACAGCGAGTCGAATTTGACCGTGAGCTCGAGCGACCCATCGGCCTTTCTTATTGCCGACGCGACCAGGCTGGAATCCCTCGCGTCGCCGAACTCGCGGTCGTGATAGAGGTTGCCCCCTCGCACCACGTACTTCAGTTCCCCGTCGCTGCGGCTCGCCGGCACGCTGCAATCGAGCCTCCAGGTGCCGATCAGACCCCATCTGGACGCGGTCTCAACGGTCTGAGCCAACGCAGTCTCGGGCGTGACGAGGATTGCCAAGAGGACCAGAGCAAGCGGGCGAATGCGAGCATGCATGGCAGTACCCCCAAGAATCAGTCGCCGGACATCGGCCTTGCTGGCAAGTATTTGACGGAATACCGCCACTGCCAAAGCAAATCTTCCGCCGGCCGGCAGCGCCTACCTAGAACCGGTCCGCGCGGTAGGGCTCCGGGYCGGTGAACGGGGCCTCCCCCGTCAGCATCTCGGCCAGCAGCCGGCCGGTGACGGGGCCCATAGTGAAGCCCAGGTGGTGGTGGCCGAAGTTCATCCACAGGCCCTCGTGCTTCGGCGCGCGTCCGATCATGGGCAGCATATCGGGCAGGCAGGGCCGGCGCCCCAGCCACGGCTCCGCATCGACGCGCTCGCCCAGCGGAAAGATTTCGCGCGCCAGCGGCTCCACGCGGTCGAGTTGCACCGGCGTCGGCCGCGCATCGCGCAAGGCGAACTCGGCGCCGGTGGTGAGGCGCATGCCCATCACCATGGGGGTGAGCGCATAACCGTGCTGCACGTCGATGACGGGGCGGTTGAGGGTGGCATTGCCGGCCGCCTTGAAATGCATGTGATAGCCGCGCTTGACGCCGAGCGGAATGCGATAGCCCAGCGGCCGCAGCACGTCGTCGGACCACGGGCCCAGCGCCACCACCACGGCGCCGGCCTCGACCGGCCCTTCGCTCGTGCGCACCTGCCAACCGCTCCGCAAGGGGGCTAGCGTGCGCGCGTCGCCATGCAGGAAGCGCCCGCCGCGCTCCGTAAACAGCCGCGCGTAGGCCTTGGTGACGCCGCCGGGATCGGCCACGCTCACGGGCTCTGGCATCCAAACGCCGCCCACGCGCGGCCCCCTCAGGTGCGGTTCCAGCTCGGCCAGCTTGCCGGCGTCGACCACCTCGAACTTGATCCCGTAGGTCTTGCGCCAGGCCTCGTCCTTGGCGATCTCCGCCGCCAGCACCTGGGCCGAGCGGTAGAAGCGCAGATAGCCGGTCCGTCGCATCATGCCCAAGATGCCTGCGTCCACCATCAGCGCCTCGTGCTCCGACACGCAGCGCTCGATCAGCGGCCGCGCCCCCTCCGCCGTCGCAGCCAGACCCACCGGCGTGGAGGCTTGCCAGTAGCGGTAGAGCCAGGGCGCGATCTGCGGCAGCGCGGTCCAGTGCAGGTTGGCCTCGGTGCGCATGTTGAGAGCGTACTGCGCCATGAGCCCGATCTGGCGCGGGAACGGGTAGGGCACCACGCCTTCGCGCTGGATGATGCCGGTGTTGCCGTAGCTCGTCTCCTCGCCCGCGCCGCGCCTATCCACGAGCACCACCGAGCGGCCGCGCTTTTGCAGGTGCAGGGCCGTGGAGACGCCGACCATGCCGGCGCCGAGCACGATGACATCGGCGTTGGCCATGAATGCTCCTGTCTAATGATGATTTCGGGCAGCAGGATATAGCGCGTGCGGGCCACGGAGGTAACTGGCCGCGCCGCATGTCTCTCACGCCGAGGTGCGACCGATCGCAACAGTTGCATCGGCGCTCAGGGACGCGCACATGATCGCCCTGCCCCTTGATCCCACAGGGCCTTTGCCCCAATCCCCGGCGCGTGCTACCCGACAGTTTCAATGAAGGCGAGGCGGCTCATGATTCCCCGCTACACCCGGCCCGAGATGGCGAAGATCTGGGCGCCCGAGACGCGCTTTCGCATCTGGTTCGAGATCGAGGCGCACGCGGCCTCGGCCATGGCCGAGTTGGGCCTGATCCCCAAGAGCGCCGCCAAGGCCATCTGGGACAAGGGCTCGCAGGCCAAGTTCGACATCGCTCGCATCGACGCGATCGAGCGCGAGGTCAAGCACGACGTCATCGCCTTCCTCACCCACCTGGCCGAGCACGTGGGGCCCGAGGCGCGGTTCGTGCATGCCGGCCTCACCTCCTCCGACGTCCTGGACACCTGCTTCAGCGTGCAGCTCGTGCGCGCCGCCGATCTGCTGCTCGCCGACCTCGACGGCTTGCTGGCGGCGCTGGAGCGGCGCGCGCGCGAGCACAAGCTCACCCCGACGGTGGGCCGCAGTCACGGCATTCACGCCGAGCCGACCACCTTCGGCCTCAAGCTGGCACAGGCTTACGCCGAGTTCGCACGCGCCAAGGAGCGCCTGGTGCGTGCGCGCGCCGAGGTCGCCACCTGCGCGCTGTCCGGCTCGGTCGGCACCTTCGCCAACGTCGATCCGCGCGTTGAGGCCTACGTCGCGGGCAAGCTGGGGCTGACGCCGGAGCCGATCTCGACGCAGGTGATCCCGCGCGACCGGCACGCCATGTACTTCGCCACGCTGGCCGTCATCGCCTCTTCGCTGGAGCGGCTGGCCATCGAGGTGCGGCATCTGCAGCGCACGGAGGTGCTGGAGGCGGAGGAGTATTTCTCGGTCGGCCAGAAGGGCTCCTCCTCCATGCCGCACAAGCGCAACCCCGTGGGATCGGAGAACATCACCGGGCTCGCCCGCATGGTGCGCAGCTACTGCCTCCCCGCCATGGAGGACGTGGCGCTCTGGCAGGAGCGCGACATCTCGCACTCCTCCGTCGAGCGCATGATCGGGCCGGATGCGACGGTAACGCTCGACTTCATCCTGCAGCGAATGACGGGCCTGATCGACAAGCTCGTCGTCTATCCGGAGAACATGGCGAGGAACCTCGACCGGCTGGGCGGGCTCGTCTACTCCCAGCGCGTCCTCATCGCGCTGACCCAGAAGGGCGTCGCGCGCGAGGACGCCTACGCCATCGTGCAGCGCCACGCCATGGGCGTGTGGCAAGACCTGAACACGGGCGGCCCCGACTTCCTGGCGCGCCTGAAGGCCGATCCCGAGGTGATGAAAACCCTGCAGCCCACCGAGCTCGAGGCCCTGTTCGACCTCGAGTATCACCTTGAGCACGTCGACACCATCTTCGCCCGCGTGTTCGAACGGGCGTGAGGTCAATGCAACAGCCGGCGCTTTCCCTCTGCCCCTTGGGGCAGAGGACGTGCGGCCATGACTTACGGCCGCGCGCGCATCGGGCGACAAGGTTCACCGTCGATGGCGCGGCCGTAAGTCATTTGGCCGAACTGGTGAGGGGCAACTCCTTTCCGCGCGCGTGAAGGCCCCCTCATCTGCCCATCGTGCCGGAGGCGCGTCTTCGACCGACGGACACCTTCTCCCCAAGGGGAGAAGGGTTCGCGCGACCACGTCGGAGAAACCGCTCACACGATGATGCGCGCGATGATCACGACGATAATGGCGCCGACGAAGGCGATAACGATCTGCTCGAGCCATTCGTTGCCGAGGTTCAACTTCCAGCCCGCTGCCTGGAATACGAAGCCACCAACGAAGGCGCCGATCAGGCCCGTAATCAGGTAGCGCAGCAGCCCGCCGCCGCCCCCCATCACAATGCTTGCAAGGCAGCCGGCAACGATGCCGATCACGGCCCAGATGACGAGCGACTGGGTGTTCATGGTCATGGATGTTCTCCCTGCAGCCAGCCGATAGCCGCGAACGCACGCATGCACCGTCCCGGCCCTGGCGAATGACGCGACCCTGACCGACTCGTCAGACAACGTCGAGCCCTCATAAATTTCGCTCTCGCACCGCAGCAAATGGACTATCCATCACGCAATGCAGGCCGATAGGCCAGGAGCGCGACGAACACGCCCGTCGCCACCGCCAGCATGCACACGCTCCACGGCAGCAGCCTCCCGTCAAAGAGCGGAACCGTCAGAACGGCCACGATCGACGCCGTCATCTGCGTGAGGAAGCCATAGGCCGACGAGGCGAAACCCGCGATCTCCCGGTGCGGATCGATGACCAGGCTGGCGGCATTGGCCATGACCACCATGAAGCTCGTATTGAAGGCGAACATCAGGCAGGCGAACAGCGGTCCAGGCAGGAAACCGACCAGCAAGAGCAGCACGACGAGCCCCATCACCACCGGCAGCACGAAGGCGGCGATGCGGGTGGTCGCCAGCACACCCAGGCGCACGATCAGGCGATTGTTGGTGAGTTGTCCCAAGATGATGCCGAGGCCGGTCGACGCGAACAGCAGCGCGAACTGCAAACCCTCGATGCCGAACGCCGACTTGAAGAAGCGCGGGGCGTTGGAGACGAAGGAGATGATGCCGAACTGCGTAACCGTGGCGACGATCAGGAAGTAGCGCGACTGGCGATTGCTCACGATGCGGCCCAGCGATTGCATGAGGCGCCTGGGCTGCAGGGCAGAAGGGTCCAGCGCCGCGTTGGTCTCCTGGAACCGAGCCGCGGCGAGTACCAGCAGAAACGTGGCAAAGATCGCCATGCCGAGGAAGATCGCCCGCCAGCCGCCGAGTGCGACGAGCCCGTAACCGATCAGCGGCGCCGAGATGGGCCCCAGCGCGAAGATCGCCATGGCCATCGCCATCGCCTGTGCCAGCGCCGGCCCGTGCGAGATGTCGCGAAGAACGGCGCGGCCCACGGCAATGCCGCAGGCGCTGCCGAAGCCCTGGGCCGCGCGCCCCACGTGCACCACGCCGATGCCCTGCGCCAGCGAGGCAATGGCGGCGCCCACGAGATAGAGGACGAGGCCCGCCAGGATCACGGGCCGCCGGCCGAAGCGGTCCGACACGGGGCCGAACGCGAGCTGGCCCACGGACTGGAAGATCAGGAACACCGGCACCACGGCCTGCACCCACTCGATGGGGGCGCCGAGGTCGCTCTGCATCGACCAGAACGCCGGCAGCGTGATGTCGCAGGAGAACGCGCTGACCGACAGCAGCAGCCCGCAAAAGGCGATGAGTGCCGTCCTGCTCACTGCCGCAGCACCACGCCCTCGGCCACGCCGCGCGCCGCGCAGCCGCGATCGTCTTGGGGAGCGAACGCTCTGCCACAAGGTGGAGCCTCCGCGCTGAGGCAATCGCCACCTTCGCCCTGAGCCTGTCGAAGGGCAGGCCGCTGGCTGCGAGCGTACTTCGACAAGCTCAGCACGGTGTCGCTGGGTTGGGAAAGCGCATGCAGGCGCCGGTCAAGGCCTTTGCTCGGCGGATATCACACATGGATCACGCGTCCGAAAGCGTCGAGCACGCTCTCGTGCATCGTCTCGGAGAGCGTAGGATGCGGGAAGACCGTGTGCATCAGGTCCTCCTCGGTGGTTTCGAGCTGCATGGCGATGACGAAGCCCTGGATCAGCTCGGTCACCTCGGCACCTACCATGTGCGCGCCCAGCAGCTGGCCGCTCTTGGCATCGAAAATGGTCTTCACCAGCCCCTGGTCCTCGCCCAGCGCGATGGCCTTGCCGTTGCCGACGAAGGGGAAGCGGCCGACCTTGATTTCGCGGCCCTGCGCCTTGGCCGCCTGCTCGGTAAGGCCCACGCTGGCGATCTGCGGGCTGCAATAGGTGCAGCCGGGGATCTTCAGCTTGTCGAGGGGGTGCGGGTTCAGGCCCTTGATGGCCTCCACGCAGACGACGCCCTCATGCTCGCCCTTGTGCGCCAGCATCGGCGGACCGGCGACGTCGCCGATGGCATAAATGCCGGGCACGTTGGTGCGGCCATGGCCGTCGATGACAACAGTGCCGCGATCGGTCTTCACACCGAGCTTCTCCAGGCCCAGGTTCTCGATGTTGCCGACCACGCCCACGGCGGAGATGACGCGCTCCACGCTGAGCGACTGCGTGCCACCCTTGCCGTCGTCGATGGTGGCGGTGACCCCCTCGGCTTGCCTCTCCAGCTTCGTCACCTTGGCGCCGGTGAGGATCTTGATGCCCTGCCGCTCGAAGCTCTTGCGCGCGAAGGCCGCGATCTCGGCGTCCTCCACGGGCAGGATCTGCGGCAGCACCTCCACCACCGTGACGGCGGAGCCCAGCATGCTGAAGAACGAGGCGAACTCGATGCCGATGGCGCCCGAGCCGACCACGAGCAGGGATTTCGGCACCGCCGGCGGCACCATGGCCTCGAAGTAGGTCCACACCAGCTTCTTGTCGGGCTCGATGCCGGGCAGCACGCGCGGGCGCGCGCCGGTGGCGAGGATGATGTGTTTCGCCTGATAGATGCCGGGGGGAAGCGCGCCCTTGGGCGCCTCGCTTTTCGATGCCTTGACGGAGAGCTTGCCGGGGGCATCGATGACCGCCTCGCCCCAGATCACGGCGATCTTGTTCTTCTTCATCAGGAAGCCGACGCCATTGTTGAGCCGGCCGGCGACCTTGCGCGAGCGCTCCACCACGGCCTTGGCGTCGAAGCCGACCTTCTCGGCGGTCAGGCCGTAGTCCTTGGCGTGCTGCAAATAGTGGAAGACCTCGGCCGAGCGCAGCAGTGCCTTGGTCGGAATGCAACCCCAGTTGAGGCAGATGCCGCCCAGGTAGTCGCGCTCGACGATGGCCGTTTTGAACCCCAGCTGGCTGGCGCGGATCGCCGCGACGTAGCCGCCGGGACCAGCGCCAATGACGATGATGTCGAAGCTTTGCTCAGCCATGGAAGGAGGTGCTCTTGCCCGCAACACATGGCCGCCAAACGCCATGAGGCCCCGGATGATCCCGAGGCCCCCTTATTCAACCCGTTTCGTCGCCTCGGCGCAAAGCCGATGACGCGGCGCCTAGAGCGAGATGGTTCCTGATGGAAGCGCTGGCGCTTCCATCCTGGAACGTGAATCTCGCTCTAAGACTTAATAAGTAGAGCAGGATTCACACTTCAGCCCCACGTTGCATTCGAGGGCAGGTGATTCAATCGGAAGCGATCCTGCTCTAGCCTCAGGCGTGACAGCGTGCACCCAGATATTGATTGAGCAGCGAGTTGTATCGGTCCACGTCGGACTTGTCCTTGGGTGCCAGCTTCTTGCCCGCGCTCGCCGCCTCGACCTTCGCCTGCGTGCCCCTTCGGTCGAGCTGGTCCAGCTCCTGCCTGATCGACCCACAGCTCTGTCCAGGCGCCAACGATGCGGCACCCGGATCGCCGAACCCCTCGCCGTCCGCGCACCCGCCAACCGCGGCGATGGCGGCCGCCGCCACCAGTAACCTCAGGGACCTCGACATTGTGCGGGCCACCAATGCTCCCTTCCTTCGCTCCAAGTGCCGCCCGGCCTTACGAAACATAATGCTGGGCTTTTTTCAACCATACAGAATGGCACTGTGACTGGTTTGCAGCAGCACAAGTGCGTGACGTGGTGGTGCCCGTTTCCCGGTCCACACGCGCGGGAGGAGCCGGTTATGGGCGGGGAACGCAAATCGGCCGGCAGCGAACCCCAGCGCCACCGGCCTCAAGGACGAACGTGCTGCTGAGCCGGCCGCTAATTCTGCGGCGATGCGGCAGGCGCGCTTGCCGCCTTCGCCGAAGCCTTCGGTGCCGGCGCAGCTGACGGTGGGGGAGGTGGCGAGGTCGAAGCCGATCTCGGCATGATCGTCGAGCACCGGAACTGGAAGTCGGCGTTGGCCTTGGTGAGTTGGTCGGCCTTGGTCAGATCCGCCTGCGTCATCTTGTATTTCTTGGCGGCCGCCTTCTCGATCTTTTCGGCGACACCCTCCTTGCGCAGCGTGTCGATGCGCGAGGCGAGCGAGACGCACGCCGGATCGACCTTGGGCTCGGGGGCGGCTGCCTGCGTGCCCAATGCGCCGGTGGTGAAGAAATTGTCGCTGCCGTCGCCGGCGCATCCTGCCAGCGCCAGGCTGGCGAGAACCAGCGTCTGCGCCGAGGCGCGGATAAAGGAAGCCATGAGCAACACCCCCGAATAGCGTTTGTGGCCGTCGAGCGTACGCCTCGCGCTTACATTTCTCTTCTTGTTCTGATTCCTATTCCCGAATTCCAGCACCTGCAAGCTTTGGGCAAGCTTTTCTCCCGCCGGTCTTGCAGTAAAGGAGGCCGAATCTGTGGATGAAGCCCTGCGGTTGCACGCCCGCCACACAAGAGACCCTTGAAGATTGGAGGTTAGCCTAGCTGTCACACCAGCATGCGCACGGGTTCCTCGACGAGCATCTTCAGGGCGTTGAGCAGCTCGGCGCCGACCGCACCGTCGACCACCCGATGGTCGCCGGAGAGCGTGCACGACATCAAAGTGGCGACCTCGACCTTGTCGCCCACCACGACCGCGCGCTTCTCGCCGGCACCGATGGCCAGGATGGTGGCGTGGGGGGGATTGATGACCGCCTCGAAGCTCTTGATGCCGTACATGCCGAGGTTGGAGATCGACGTGGTGCCGCCCTGATACTCGTGCGGCGCCAGCCGTCGCTTGCGCGCGCGCTCGGCCAAATCTTTCATCTCGATAGAGATTTCGGAAAGCGACTTGAGCTCTGCATGACGGATGATGGGCGTGAAAAGGCCCCCTTCGATCGCCACCGCCACGCCCACGTCGGAGTACTTGTGGCGCAGCGTGCCCGCCTCCGTCCACGTCACGTTGGCGGCTGGCACCTGTGCCAGCGCCAACCCCAGCGCCTTGATGAGAAAGTCGTTGACCGAGAGCTTGAAGGCGCGCGGGCCTTGCCTGGGTGCGCTGGCATTCACCTGCTCGCGGGCCCGCAGCAGGTTATCGATGCGGCATTCGACCGTCAGATAGAAATGCGGGATCGTCTGCTTCGACAGCGTCAGGCGCTGAGCGATGATCTTGCGCATGCCGTCGTGCGGAACGACGTCGTAGGAGCCCCTCTCGTAGAGCGCCAGGATCTTGTCGTCCGGCATGGGTTGGGCAAGGGCCTGTATCGCTCTGCTCGGCATGGCCGCGACCGCTGTACCCGCCTTGGCCAGCAGCTGTGCGCCGCCATCTTTCAACGCCGACTCCACGTCGCGCCTGATAATGCGTCCGCGCGGACCGGAGCCCCTCAGCACGCCAACGTCGACGCCCAGCTCACGGGCGAGTCTCCGCGCCAGCGGCGAGGCGAAGATGCGACCGTGCCCGTTGGCGGCCGGAGCCTTGTCGGCTGCCATTCGCGGCGACGGACCAGCCACGGGAGGCATCGCCACGGACGACTGGCGCACTTGCTGCATGGCGACACCAGGAGACGCTGCCGCCGCACGAGACGCGGCCGCAGGTGCAGCGCGAACCCCCTCTCCCCTCTGGGGAGAGGGCTGCGGTGAGGGGGCCTTAGGTGTGGGCGCTTTGAGCGACGGTGCCTTGGAAGCGGCAACCGCGCCTTCGCTCTCGCCCTCGGCCAGCAGCGTGGCGATCGGGGTGTTGACCTTCACGCCCTCGGTCCCTTCCGCCACCAAGATCTTGCCGAGCTTGCCCTCGTCGGAGGCTTCCACCTCCATGGTGGCCTTGTCAGTCTCGATCTCGGCGATGACATCGCCCGCCTTGACGGTCTGGCCCTCCTTGACCAGCCACTTGGCGAGCTTGCCCTCCTCCATGGTGGGCGACAGCGCAGGCATCAGGATTTCGGTCGGCATGCAAGCTTCTCTTCGGCGTAGGTTGGGTCAAGCGAAGCGCCGACCCAACACCGGCTTCGCACTCGTCGTCGCGTTGGGTCATCGCTGACGCTCGACCCAACCTACGGATTCTACGAACTCATCAGCACACGATCTCCGTCGGCGTCCACTTGGCCTTGCGCCGCGCGATGCGGGCCGCCGCCGTCTCGCCCTCGTACACCACGGGCTCGGCCACGCGACCGGCGAAGTCCGGGATCGCCAGCCCGCGCACATTCAGCACCGACCAGACCTTCCCGCCGTCTTCCAGGATCACGCCGGCGTACATCCCGCACTTCCCGCAGATGAGGCTGGTCCCCGTGCGCGTGCCGAACTGATATTTCGTCAACGCCGATCTATCGATCTCGAACACCGCCCTGCCCGCCGGATCGCTCACCGTCATGGCGCCGTGCCGCGTGCAGAACGAGCACTGGCACGCGCGCACCTGCAGCTCCGCCGCAGGCTTGGTCGCAGCTAGCGTGCCGCGGATCGCGCCGCAGTGGCATGTGCCCTTGAAGTTGTATGCAGGCGCCATGCGTTAGGGGCTCCTGCTTCGAATGTTCTGTTGCCTGAGAGCTTCTATGGCGTTTGCTTCATCCAGACTAAGCCTGTGGTACGCGACACCCAGAAGGTCCACGTCGCCGCACTTGTATCCATAATGTTGAAGGTCGTGGAGAAAGTAAGACTCGGGAGTCCATCGCTCATCTCGCTCAAGGCTTCCACGCCGCCGATTGACAAACATCGGCAACAGTTCAGCCGCTCGCTTTTCCGAGTAACGAGCCACGAGCGCCCTCAAGAAGCTCTTTGCTCCGTCATTGGTCATCTTGTGGTCCGATGCCGAAACAGCGTCGATCAACCGGTCTTCTCTGTAGACCGCGAAATACCAGCAACCCCACCCGTCCTTGCTTTCAGACATACAATACGCTCTTCACCGCCTCGACCACATGCGCCACGGTCGGCAGCGCCAACCGCTCGAGGTTGGCGGCGTAGGGCATCGGCACATCGGCGCCGGACACCTTCGCGGGCGGGGCGTCGAGGTAGTCGAAGGCCTGGATCGCCACTTGCGCGCAGATCTCCGAGCCCACCGAGCACACGGGCCAGGCTTCTTCCACGGTCACGAGCCGGTTGGTCTTCTTCACCGACACGATGATGGTCGCAAGATCAAGCGGGCGCAGGGCGCGCAGGTCGATCACCTCGGCCTCGATGCCCTCGCCCGTCAGCTTCTCGGCAGCCTCCAGCGCATAGACCATGCCGCGGGCGAACGAGACGATGGTCACGTCGGTGCCGGCCCGCGCGATGCGCGCCTTGCCGATCGGCACGATCCATTCGCCCTTGGGCACCGGGCCGGACGCGCCGTAGAGGATCTCGTTCTCGAGCACGAGCACGGGATTGGGATCGCGGATCGCGGCCCTGAGCAGGCCCTTGGCGTCCGCGGGGTTCGACGGCGCCACCACCTTCAGCCCCGGCACGTGCGCATACCAGGCCGAGTAGCATTGGCTGTGCTGGGCGGCGACGCGGGCGGCCGCGCCGTTGGGCCCGCGGAACACGATGGGGCAGCCCATCTGCCCGCCCGACATGTAGAGCGTCTTGGCCGCCGAGTTGACGATCTGGTCGATCGCCTGCATGGCGAAGTTCCAGGTCATGAACTCCACGATCGGCCGCAAGCCCGCCATGGCGGCACCCACGCCGATGCCGGCAAAGCCTTGCTCGGTGATGGGCGTGTCGATCACGCGCTTGTCGCCGAACTCCTCCAGCAGGCCCTGGCTGATCTTGTAGGCGCCCTGGTATTGCGCCACCTCCTCGCCCATCAGGAACACGTTGGCGTCGCGGCGCATCTCCTCGGCCATCGCGTCGCGCAGCGCCTCGCGCATGGTCTGCGTGACGGTCTCCGTGCCGGCCATTCCCTCTCCCCGCACTTCCGCGGGGAGAGGGCTAGGGTGAGGGGCAGAAGCAGGCTGAGGTCGGGCTTGGGGCCGCCCCTCACCCCGACCCTCTCCCCGCGCCGATGGCGTTGAGGGAGATGTTGGCGATGCGCGGGGAGAGGGAGAAGCGCCGCCGCCGCCATCCAGCACCGCGATCGGCGTATTGACCTTGACGCCCTCGGTGCCGGCGGGAATGAGCAGCTTCGACACCTTGCCCTCGTCGGAGGCTTCCACCTCCATGGTGGCCTTGTCGGTCTCTATCTCAGCGATGACGTCGCCGGCCTTGATGGTCTGGCCTTCCTCCACCAGCCACTTGGCGAGCTTGCCCTCCTCCATGGTCGGCGACAGCGCGGGCATCAGGATCTCGGTCGGCATTTCCTCGGGTCTCTTTTTTACGCGTAGGTTGGGTCAAGCGAAGCCCTGACCCAACACCATCTCAATTTCCTTCTAGCGTTGGGTCATCGCTGACGCTCGACCCAATCTACGATCCCTATGCCTCCACCAGCACGTCCGTCCAAAGCTCGCTCTCGGCGGGCTCCGCATCGCTCTGTGCGAACTCAGCCGCGCCGTTGATGATGGTGCGCGTTTCCGCGTCGATCGCCTTCAGCTCGTCCTCGGAGACCACCCGCCCCTCCAGAACGCGCCGGCGCACCTGCTCTATCGGGTCATGCTCCTCGCGCATCTTCTGCACTTCCTCGCGCGAGCGGTATTTCGCCGGGTCCGACATGGAGTGGCCGCGATATCTGTAGGTCAGCATTTCCAGGATGTAGGGGCCGCTGCCCTCGCGCACCGCTTTCACCACGCGCCTGCCGGTGTCCCGCACCGCCCGCACGTCCATGCCGTCGACCTGCTCGCCGGGGATGGCGAAGCTCGCGCCCCGGTGGGAGAAGTCGGTGGTGGCCGCCGAGCGCTCCACCGAGGTGCCCATGGCATACTTGTTGTTCTCGATGATGAACACCACGGGCAGCTTCCACAGCTTGGCCATGTTGAAGCTCTCGTAGACCTGGCCCTGGTTGGCGGCTCCGTCGCCGAAATAGGTGAGGCACACGCGGCCGTTGTTGCGGTAGCGGTTGGCAAAAGCGATGCCGGCCCCCAGCGGCACGTTGGCGCCGACGATGCCGTGTCCCCCGTAGAAGTTCTTCTCCTTGGAGAACATGTGCATGGAGCCGCCCTTGCCCCTGGAGTAACCGCCGCGACGCCCCGTCAGCTCCGCCATCACGCCCTTGGGGTCCATGCCGGTCGCCAGCATGTGGCCGTGGTCGCGATAGGTTGTAATGACCTGGTCGCCCTCCTCGACCGCCATCTGCATGCCCACTACGACCGCCTCCTGGCCGATGTAGAGGTGGCAGAAACCGCCGATCAGCCCCATGCCGTAGAGCTGCGCCGCCTTCTCCTCGAAGCGGCGGATCAGCAGCATCTGGCGATAGGCGGCGAGTTCTTCGTCGCGGCTGAAGGCGGGAACCGTCTGCGGGCCGTTGGGGCGCGACATAGGGGCAATCGACCTTTACGGGAATAGGGGGATCGATGCACGAAACCGTACAGGAAATGCCCTGGCAAGGCCAGCTGACGGCATGCCTGCGTTGCACCAGAGAGCAAGGTCGTTTCTGATCGAAGCTCTTCGCTTCGATCATGGAACGTGAATCTTGCTCTGAAATGTATGAATAGAGCAGGATTCACGCTTCGGCCGCCACGTTGCCGTTGAGGTTAAGGGATTCAATCCGAAGCGACCCTGCTCTAGGGCTAACGGGCGGGCGACAGCCTCTTGGCCGCCTCGGCCGGCAAGACGACGACGCGGTCGCCGGCGCGCGCGAAGCCCAGCAGCTCGATCGCCAACTCTTCGATGATGTCGGGGTCGGCGGCGTCGAGCAGGCGCACCTCCTGCTCCAAGCGGGTACGCACAGCCTCGAGACGCGCAATCTCCGGCCCCAGTTGCCTGGAGCGTTCGATCAGTCGACTGCGCGCCTCGAAGCCGCGCTTACCAACGATGGCGTGATAGGCGAAGTAGGCCAGCGCACACAGACAGAAAAGCGACACCAGGATCTGCCGCGGCCGGCCTTTGCGCCGATCGTACATGGAAGTACTTGGGGTGCGACGCGAGACCTCGGAAGCGTCCAACCGGGACACACGCGGTAAGGTACGCGCAAGCAGTTAAGCGCGCGTAAAGGCAGTCGGCTATGGCAGTAGGCAGTAGCCCACTCGCGATCAGCGCGCCGGCTCGGGCTCGAAGCTGAACTTGAGGCGATGTCCGGTAGCCTTGGCAAAGCGCTTGAGCGTGCGCGTCGAAGGCAGCGTGCGGCCGCTCTCGAGGCGGGCGACGACGGCCTGGCTGGTCTTCATCCGCTTTGCTAGCTGCGCCTGGGTGAGGCCGGCGGTGGCACGCGCCCTGAGGATCGCCGCCACGAGGACGAACTCCTCCTCCAGCTCCCCGTAGGCGGCGCGGAACTTCGGATTCTTCTCCCAGCGGGCGAAGGCCTCCTCGGCTGGAATAAGCTTGCGCGGCTTCTTCGTACCCTTGCTCATGTGACCTCCTCTGCCCTCTTCAAGGCCAGCAATGCGGAGTCCCGGGCCCTGAGCTCGGCGCGGGCTGGTCATCACACCGATACTGCCGATCGCATCGCCCCGCGAGAGCAGCCCGCCGTAATGCTCCCTACTCCCTACTCCCTACTCCCTACTCCCTACTCCCTACTCCCTTCTTCGCCGCATACCGTGCCTCATCCCCCAGCTCCTCCTCGATGCGGATGAGCTGGTTGTACTTGGCGATGCGGTCGGAGCGCGACAGCGAACCGGTCTTGATCTGCCCGGCGTGGGTGGCAACCGCAATGTCGGCGATGGTGCTGTCCTCGGTCTCGCCCGAGCGGTGCGAGATCACGACCGTGTAGGCGGCGCGTTGGGCCATGGCGACGGCCTCGAGCGTCTCGGTGAGCGAGCCGATCTGGTTGACCTTGACCAGGATGGAGTTGGCGATCTTCTGCTCGATGCCCTTTGCCAGGCGCTCGGTATTGGTGACGAACAGGTCGTCGCCGACCAGCTGGCATTTGGCGCCGAGCGCTTCCGTGAGCGCCTTCCATCCCTGCCAGTCGTCCTCCGCCATGCCGTCCTCGATCGACACGATGGGGAAGCGCGAAACCAGGTTGGCGAGGTACTTCGTCATCCCGCCAGCGTCCAGCGACTTGCCTTCGCCTTCCAGCTGGTACTTGCCGCCCTTGTAGAACTCGGTGGCCGCGCAATCGAGGGCCAGCACCACGTCCTCGCCCGGCTTGTAGCCGGCTCCCTCGATCGACCTCATGATGAAGGCGAGCGCCTCCTCGGCCGACTTGAGGTTGGGCGCGAAGCCGCCCTCGTCGCCGACGTTGGTGCTGTGCCCCGCATCCTTGAGGCCCTTGCGCAGGGTGTGGAAGATCTCCGAGCCCATGCGCACGGCGTCCGCGCACGTGGCGGCACCCACCGGCATGATCATGAACTCCTGGATGTCGATGGGGTTGTCGGCATGGGCTCCGCCGTTGATGATGTTCATCATCGGCACGGGCAGCAGGTGCGCATTCGCGCCGCCGAGGTAACGATAGAGCGGCAGCCCGCTCGCTTCCGCCGCCGCCTTCGCCACCGCCAGCGAGACCCCGAGAATCGCATTGGCGCCGAGGCGTCCCTTGTTGGCCGTGCCATCGAGCTTCTTCAGCGCATCGTCGATGCGCCGCTGCTCGCGTGCATCCATGCCGGACAGAGCATCGAAGATCTCGCCGTTGACGGCATCGACCGCGTAGCGCACGCCCTTGCCGAGGTAGCGCTTCTTGTCGCCGTCGCGCAGCTCGATGGCCTCGTGCGCTCCCGTAGAGGCGCCGGACGGCACGCCTGCGCGCCCGAGCGAGCCGTCCTCGAGCACCACGTCGACCTCGACCGTGGGGTTGCCTCGGCTGTCCAGGATCTCGCGGCCGATAATGTCGACGATGGCGGTCATGGATTTGTCCTTGTGTGGTGGTGAACTGTCCCTCCGCAAGGCAGGACGGGCGTTCTAACCTGTATCATCAACCCCCGAAAGCCGGGAAGCACGCGCAGGATGGCCGCATGAGCAAGCCTGGTGAACTTGCCCACGACGATCGTTTCCCGTCGCAGCGAGCGGCGCGTCGTCATCCTGGCAACCTCGTTCGGCTTCCTGATGTCCTCTGCCTTTCGCCTTGGTGCCCGGCGTGGGGCCGATCCTGCGCGTCTACACCAATCCCACGGCATCGATGATGCCGTCCGGGCAGGCAGCTACAGCGTCGTGTCGCGGGCGACAACCGCGACAACTCGAGCGACAGCCGACACCACTCGCGGACCTACGGCGTCGGCTTCGTGCCCATCGAGCTTGTGATCGGCGCGTCATCATCACATTCTGAGGGCAGACGCATTTCGTGCCCTGACGCACTTCGCACGCGAATGGACGGGTAGAATGGGCTACCAGGCGCTGATCATCCTCTTGCACAAACTGGGTGAGCATGCGGGCGGAGGGGACACAGATGCGCTGGACATGCTCTTGGCACTGGAGGCCCAGCTTCGACAGGCAATCGAAAGCGCCGATGTTGGTGAGGTGGATGGGCACGAGATTGCGCTCGACGACTCGGAAGGGTCCCTTTGGGTTTACGGGCCTGATGCCAAGGCCATGCTCAAGGTTGCTTTGCCAATCGTTTGTCCTTCGCGGCTCGCACCAGGAGGGCGTGTAATCTTGCGCTACGAGCTGCGTAACGAGACCGGACAGGAGGAGACATTTCTACTCGGCGATCTCTGCGCCCGTAGAAACGGATGACAAAAGGATTCCTGATTACGTACGATGCTAAGCCA
>JRHI01000771.1_pt1 | contig 32270 bp, 28 predicted proteins | sample 215371 | NCBI WGS metagenome assembly JRHI01 (sample SAMN02929681, study PRJNA255918) | sediment metagenome | biome: cave system; feature: Ice Cave; material: Sediment; isolation source: sediment from deep within a dark volcanic ice cave with no known source of... ...
ACACAAATTCGACCGGCTTGCTCCGGTGGGGTTGGTCTGCTAATGTCTCTCTGCCTCAGGGCGTCCACAGGAGCGATTTATCATGTCAGGTGTATTGCAACGGCTGTTGCCCCGTGAAGAGGGCTTTTACGACCTGTTCGTCAAGCAGGCGGATAATATCCATGTTGGGGCCAAGGCGCTCCTGGAGATGCTTTCGCACTATACCGGCGTGCCCGAACAGGTACAGAGCATCAAGGCCATCGAGCACCACGGCGACGACATTACTCACAGCCTTTTAACCAAGCTGAACCAGACCTTCATTACCCCGTTTGATCGCGAAGACATTCATGAACTGGGCAGCCAGCTGGACGATGTGATTGACCTGATTGACGCAGCCGCCAGCCGCTTCGTGCTGTATCGCGTGGATGTGGTGCGTGCCGGAACCATCGACCTGGTGAAGGTGCTGGTGTCGACCACCGGAGAAGTAGCGGAGGCCGTGCGCGCGCTGGAAACTCCCGAAAAAGCCCTGAAACGCTGCATCGAAATCAATCGCTATGAAAACGAAAGCGACCGCCTCTGCCGCACGCTCATCGCGCAGCTGTTTGATGAAGAGCGAGACCCGGTGCAGATCATCAAGTGGAAGGAAATTTTCGAAGTCATCGAGACCGCTGTCGACAAATGCGAAGACGTCGCCAACGTGATCGAAGGCGTGATCCTCAAAAGCGCGTAACCCACCGATGCCACCTCTAAAATTGCGCAGTCACGACGTAAAGTCGCGCCCCGCCATGCTGCTGGCATACGGGATAATCGTAACTCTCGTCGAAAAATTCTTTAGCACATGCACTCCCCTGATTGCGTTTGCTCACTGTTTCCAGAGAAAAGTTCTGCCGCTGGCCGTTTTTGATTCGAACGTTTATGTTATTCGAATGGTAAATAACTAAAGTAATACTTTAATTGTCGGACTGCCGACATTTTCATTTAAATGGATGGGTTTGTGCCACTTACGAATCGGACGGCCATGACCGCTGAAAATTCGCACTTACCCGCGACCTCGCATTGCAGTCTTACCCGGTTTGCGGGGTATGACGTCGTTGTGAATCGTCTGCTAGTTACCGGTTGTGACGTCGTTGCGGGTCGCGCCAGTGGATAGCTTCCAGCTGCTGCTGACCGTCGTAGGTCTCACCTTGATTTTCGAATTTTCCAACGGCTGGCATGACGCCGCAAACTCCATTGCAACGGTCGTCTCGACCCGCGTGCTGACCCCTTTCCGCGCGGTAGCCTGGGCCGCTTTCTGGAATTTTGTGGCGGCCTTTGTGTTTGGTACCGCCGTAGCGAAAACCATCGGCAAGGGCATGGTCCACATTGAAATGGTGGACGAAAAGGTGCTCCTCGCCGGCCTGCTCGGTGCCATCTCGTGGAACTTCCTCACGTTAATCCTGGGGCTGCCGACCAGTTCGTCGCACGCCCTGATGGGCGGGTACGGCGGGGCGGCCGTAGCCCATTCGGGATTTGGAGCGTTGATCCTCAGTGGATGGACCAAGCCGGTGATTTTTATTTTTCTGGCGCCGGTAATCGGGCTCCTGGTCGGCGCGGCGGTAACCATCGCAACCAGCTGGATCGTGCGCCGGCAGCGGCCGCGAAAAGTAGACAAATGGTTCCGGCGGCTGCAGCTCTTCTCAGCTGCGGCGTACAGCCTTGGACACGGGACTAACGACGCCCAGAAGGGTATGGGATTAATCACCACGGCGTTGGTGGCTGGCGGAGCGCTAAGCACCTACACGGTGCCGTACTGGGTAATCATTTGCTGCCACCTCGCTATGGCCGGCGGTACCATGGCTGGAGGTTGGCGCATCATTAAGACTATGGGCCAGCGCATCACCAAGCTGACGCCCTTCGGTGGGTTTGCGGCGGAATCGGCCGGGGCCTTGACGCTGATCGGCACCGCGCATTTTGGAATTCCGGTCAGCACCACGCACACCATCACCGGAGCTATCGTGGGCGTGGGCGCGACCCGGCGGCTATCGGCGGTGCGATGGGGCGTTACGCGGCGAATCGTGTTTGCGTGGATATTGACGATCCCCGGCGCGGCGTTGGTGGGAGTTGCGGTTTTTCACGGCATAAGTTATTGGCTAAAATGACGCGAAGCTTTAGTTGCTGCTGCGTTTGAGCAGTCATCGCGATAGAGCGGGCTGAAACATGGTTGAAAATAAATCGCCATTTACCAGTGTGGAGGATGCTGTCGAGGAAATTCGCCAGGGGCGCATGATTGTGCTGGTGGACGATGAAGACCGCGAAAACGAAGGGGACCTCACGATGGCGGCGGAGAAAATTTCGCCCGAAGCCATCAACTTCATGGCGAAATTCGGGCGCGGGTTGATTTGCCTGACGCTCACGGAACAGCGCTGCGACGAGCTGCACCTGCCGCTTATGTCGCCGATCAACACCTCCGTGCATGGCACGGCATTCTGCGAAGCCATCGACGCGAGGCGCGGAGTGACGACAGGCATCAGCGCTTCCGACCGCGCCATCACGATATTGACGGCCATCGATCCGAAGACGAAACCGCAGGACCTCGCTCGGCCAGGCCATATCTTTCCATTGCGGGCTCGCAATGGCGGAGTGCTGGTGCGCGCCGGGCAGACGGAAGCTTCCGTGGATTTGTCGCGCATCGCCGGACTAAACGCTTCCGGGGTGATCTGCGAAATTATGAACGAAGACGGCACCATGGCTCGCGTGCCGCAGTTGATGGATTTTTGCAAGCAGCATGACATCAGGATGCTCACGGTAGCGGATCTGATCCGTTATCGCATGCAACACGAGCGCTACGTGCGGCGCGTTGCGGAGGCCACGCTGCCCACGCTGTTCGGCGATTTTCGCATGATCGCATACTCTAGCGACGTGGACCACGATCAGCACATTGCGCTGGTGCGCGGAGAACTGGAAGGCGCAACGCCGGCGCTGGTCCGCGTACATTCGCATTGCCTCACGGGGGACGTTTTCGGATCAACGGCGTGCGATTGCGCGGAACTGGTGGCCCAGTCGCTGGCGACCATCGCCAAAGAAGATCGCGGCGTGTTTTTATACCTGCATCACACCGGGCGCGGCTTTTCGGTGGAGACACCCGAAGAGCTGGGCGCGCTTCCGCAAATACATTTTCATTCTCGCGGGCAGATTGACCGCGAACCAGCGCGGCTGCGCATGGTGCAGCACGAGAGCGGCATCGGCGCGCAGATATTGATCGATCTGGGGCTGAAGGATATTCGCGTGCTGACCAATCATCCGAAAAAAGTTGTGGCGCTGGAAGGTTATGGAATACGCATCGCGGACCAGGTGCCGCTGCGTATCGAAGAGCGACGGCCTACACACCAGGTCCTGTAAGACCACCGGTATTTTCTTATTTTTTTCTGCACGCCGAAAATTAAAAACGAGAAACTCAAAAGACATAACCGCAGTGCCGCCGACTTCTCCGCAGGAGTCGGAGACGAAACTTACTTGGGTTCTTCGGTTTCTGCTGACGGCTCTGGTGGCGTGGGCTGAGACGGCTTAGCTTGAGGCTGCTTGGCTTGCGGAGATGAATTTTTGGTTGATTGAGTTGGCGGGCGTGGTTTTTGTTTTGCGCATCCGGTACAACGGGCAGCTTGACCTGAATTATTTGTAGATGACGGCTTGTTGACGGTTAAATATTTTCGCATTTTATCCAGGCGCTTCTCGCCGATCCCGCGAATGGCCAGCAAATCGTTCACACTTTTAAATGCTCCGTAGGATTTGCGCGTCTGCAAAATTTTGTCGGCCGTGGAAGGGCCGATTCCGGGAACGGTCTGTAACTGAGCCGAGGTAGCGGTGTTGAGGTTTACGGGCTGGGAAGGCGGTTTTTTCTTTGCGACAGCAATGGGCAATAGCAGCACACAAAGAAACGCTGGAACAACTGCCAGGTGCCGTGTCATGCTTTGTATACTACTTTATAATATTACAAGTATCAATAACTTTGTTGGGGGACTATTTAAGTAAGGCGCCTTGCGCGTCGTAGATTTCGAGCTCGCCAAAGAGCCGGGCCTGGTCTTCGATTTGCGAACGATCGCCTACCACTACGATTTGCATGTTCGCGGAATCGAAATATTTTCTCGCGGTTGCCAGCAGATCTTCCGGCGTCAACGCGCGAACCTTATCGCGGTAAGTTTCCAGATAGTCGTTCGGCAGTTCGTTCAACGCTACGGTGGCGAGCTGGCTGAGCAATCCTTCCTGCGTGGCGAGTCCCATGGAAAAAACGCCGCTGAGATAATTTTGCGCGTCTGCGAGTTCGGACACGGGCACGGGAAGCGAGCGGAGCTTGTCCATCTCGTAAAACATTTCCGTAAGGGATGCGCCAACGACATCGTTGCGCACCGCCGCGGAAACGGAAAAGTATCCGTGCTGGCGCAACGCATTCACTCCGCTGCGAGGACTGTAGGTGTAGCCCTTGTCTTCGCGAATGTTCATCACCAGGCGCGAATTAAAAGCACCGCCGTAGAGGCTGTTGGTCAATCCAAGCTTCACCCAATCGGGGTGCTGGCGTGTGATGGACGGACATCCGGCGACAATTTGCGTCTGCACGGCGCCAGGAACATGCACGAGATACACGCGGCGGCCACGCGGATTGGGCGGTGTGGGCGCAGTTTTCGTGTCGGGCTTCTTCCCTGTCCAGCCGCCAAAAACCTTCTCAGCGGTTTTGAGCATGGCGCCTGAATCGAAATCTCCCACCAGAAGCAACAGCGCATTTTCGGGAGTGTAGAAATCGCGATACACGGAAATCAAATTATCGCGGGTGTACGCGGCTACTTGCTGCTCGCTGGCGGAGACTTGTCCATAGGGATGAGATCCAAACAGAATTTTTCGCAGACGTTCGCCGGCGAGAAAGCCAGGAGAGGTGCGTTCGAGTTTTACTTCTTCCAGCTTCTGGCGGCGTTCGCGCTCAAATTCCGCTTCGGGAAACGATGCTCCACGCGCTAGTTCGTCCACCATGCCGAGAAGCTGTTCGGCAAATTCCGACAGGCCGGCGAAACCGATGGCGCTGGTGTCTTGCCCGGCGCTGGAAGACAAATCGGCTCCAATGCGTCGCAAATCTTCTTCGATCTGGCGACTGGCGCGTTTGGCGGTGCCGGTGCGCACCACGGTGGCGGTCATTTCTGCAAGCGCGGTACCGAGTACGGACGCGGCAGCATTGCCGGAACGGAAAAACAATTCGCCATGAAATTTAGGAATGGAGTGAGCTTCGGCAAGAACGACCTCGAGTCCATTCGAGAGGCGCGCTTTGGTCTGCTTCGGCCAGGTTACGGCGCGTTCCGGGGATAAATTGGGGACACCGTGGGCGATCATCGCATCGGTTGCAGGAGCGCGCGTAACCATCAAGCCGCCTCTTTCGTCGCTACGTTATTCGGTGTGCGAAAAACGATGGCGCGTTTTTGGTTACGCAGATATTTTTTTGCCGCGGCCTGCACCTGTTCGCGTGTAACAGCCAGAAATCCGTCCAGGATGGTGTTAACAAGTTGCGGTTCGTTGTCAAACAACGTGAAGCACGCCAGCAGATGCATCAAGCCGTAGCGCGGCATGTAGCCACCGCGGCCGCCCTCCAGAGTGGAGTAATAATCGGAGCGCCATTTCACTTTTAATTGCTGCAGCTCGTCCTCGCTGATACCGGCAGTCTGGATTTCGCGAATCACCGCGTCGAACGCTTCCAGCGTGCTTTCGCTGGAGTATTCCGGCTTGTGAAGGATGCGCGTGACCATCTGGGTTGGACCGTTGTAACCAAAAATATCGTCAATGCCGCCATCGGCTTCGACGGCAATCTGTTTTTCCAGGACCAGCTCGCGATGCAGGCGACCGGCGCGACCGCCGTGCAACGCCATGTCCAGCAACGTCATGGCACACCATTCACTGGTGCGCCGCGCTGGAATGGGATAGCCAATGGCCATGGCTGGAAGCGTTCCGAATTTTTCCTCTACATTGCCGCGCCGTTCTTCGTTCTGCTCCGGCTCGGCAGGATCGGCAAAAGGCGGTGGCGGCCCGGCGGGAATATCGTCGAAATATTTTTTGGCGAGCGCAATTCCTTCGCGGCCCTGGACGTCGCCAAGAATCAGCAATACCGCGTTATTAGGAACGTAATAAGTCTTGAAGAACGATTGCACGTCGACGAGACTGGCGGCATCGAGATCGGCAAAATCACCATAAAAATTGTGGGAGTTCGCCCAGTTGCGGAAAGCCACAGGCGGCAGATCGAGCCAGGGAAAACCCCCGTAGGGCTGGTTCATGACGTTCACGCGCACTTCTTCTTTCACCACGTCACGCTGATTGCGCAGATTCTCGTCGTCAACTTTCAGAGCGCGCATGCGGTCGGCCTCCAGCCACAGAACGCGTTCGAGGGCGTTGGAAGGAACGGCCTCGTAATAATTCGTGACATCGTAATGAGTCGAGCCGTTCAAAACGCCTCCGCTGGAATTGATGAGTTTGATGTGCTGCATCTTGGGAGCGTTCGCGGAGCCCTGGAACATCATGTGCTCGAAGAGATGCGCGAATCCGCTGCGACCCTGCGGCTCCAAACGAAATCCAATTTTGTAATACACCCCAACGGTGACGACCGGCGCGGTGGAATCCGGCGCGATCACTACTTTCAATCCATTCGACAAGGTAGTGCTTTCGATGGCAATTTGCGGCTGTTTCAAGTTTTTCCTCCAGCGGAATGTGCAGCGACGCGAATATTCTTATTTCCCGGTGCTGCGTTTCGTACAGCAAAATTGGCAGCAAAATCAGCCGATAAGACCAGACTCGCCAGCTTATTCAGCGCACCGTAGGCATCGGCAAATTCGCGCGGCAATGGTTGCATGGCGGCCAGGTGCGCAGCGACGACACGATAATCTCCGCGAGCGAGCGGCCCGGTCCATGCGGCTCGCGGGCCGAGGCGTTCAAAATTCTCGAGCACTTGCCTGGTGAGCTGCAACAATGCGCGAACCGCGGTGCCTCGCTTCATCCCGGTCAGCATCAGCAGGCGAGTTGCGGCTTCCTCGATGGCAAGCACATGTCCCGCGGCCAGAGCGGCGGCAGCGTGATACAACATTTTACTGCCGCCGGCGATTTGCACCGGCAATCCCCCGAGCGCGCGGACAATCTGACGAGCCAGGCGAACCGCGGCAGGATCGCCTTCGATAGCGAATACTTTTCCGTCGAGCGGAGGAATCGCGACGCCGCTGAAAGATTGCAACGGATGCATTGAACCGGTGGCCGCACCGCAATCGCGAAGGGCCTGCAACGCCGAGGAATTCAATGCGCCACTCGTGTGCAGCACTATTTTACCGCGAAGCTCTTCGGCGCCGATGCGAGCCAATTCGCGCGCGACGCGAACGATAGCGTCATCAGGAACGGAAATTAGAATCAAGCGTGCCGATAAAACGATGCGCGAAATGCCGGCGTGGGCTTTTCCGGCGCCCACGGAGCGCACCGCCTTTCGTGCGGTGGCATCACTTTGCGTTACGACGGCGCCGATCTTCCAGCCCAGTTCATGTAAACGCCTGCCAAGGGCGCGCCCTACACGACCAGCTCCGATGATCGACAGACCTCCTCGCATGGCATGATAGGATAACCTGAGGGCTGCTTCCGACACCAATCCATGCATTCGTTTACGCTGGCATTTTTTGGAAGCGTCGCATTTTTCTGGATATTTCACGGCGTGCGAACAGCCTATGGCGCGCTTCAGCTTCCCTGGCTGAAGGATTTTAGTCCTGCTGAAAATTCCGCGGCACCACGAATCTCCCTTTTATTTGCGGCCCGCGATGAAGAAGAAAAACTTCCCGGAGCGCTCGCTACTCTTGCGGCACTGGATTATCCCAATCTTGAAATTATCGGTGTAGATGACCGTTCGCAGGATGCGACCGGTCGGATCGTCGATGAGTTCGCGGCCACGCATGCGCGATTTCGCGCGATTCACGTGAGCGAGCTTCCGGCAGGCTGGTTAGGGAAACCGCACGCTTTACAGCAAGCGTATGAAGTATCGAATGGTGAGTGGCTGCTTTTTACGGATGCGGACGTGCGGTTTAAGCCCGACGTTTTGCGGCGGGCAATTACGCTCGCCAGCGAGCGCAAGCTGGATCACCTGACACTCTTCGGCGACGTGGAGATGGTCGGATTCTGGGAAACGGTGTTGATTAGTTTTTTTGGAATGGCGTTTCAGTTGGCGACGAATCCCAGCGGCATCAGCAATTCAAAATCGCGATCATATATGGGGGTAGGCGCTTTTCAATTGATCAAGCGCTCGGCTTACGAAACCAGCGGAACTCATCGGCGGCTGGCTATGGAAGTTATCGATGATATGAAGCTGGGGAAAATCGTAAAGCAGGCGGGATTTCGCTCAGGCGCGGGAGTGGCGCAGAGTGCGGTAGTGGTGCGATGGCACGCGGGAGTGCGAAATCTAATTCAGGGCGTAACCAAGAATTTTTTTGCGGGATCGGGTTTCAGTGTGCCGGTGGTTGTTCTTTCGATTGTCGCGTTGATGGCTACCAACGTTTTGCCTTTTGCCGGACTGATTTTCGGACATGGGTGGGTGCGACTTTTCGCGGCAATCGCGGTGGTCATTGCGCTTTGCATGCATGCCGGCGTTGACGTTGTGTTCCGGGTGTCGCCGCTTTACTGTTTCACGGTTCCGATTGGCGCGGTGTTATTTGGCTATATGCTGCTGCGGTCGACGGTGCTTACGCTGAAGCAGGGCGGGATTATCTGGCGTGGCACGTTTTATCCGCTGGAGCAGTTGAAACGCGGCGCGGTCTGAGGACGCTGAAGTTTTTATCTTTCCCGGCTGCGGCGATTTATCCGCTTTGTTCGGCGGCAGCGGGCAATTCGATAGAGATCAACGCGGCTAGATCCTTCTGTTTCAGGCTGCGGATGCGATCGCGCAACTGCGCAGCCTTTTCAAACTCAAATTTCTTGGCGGCTTCCCGCATCTGCAGTTCGAGTTGGCGCAACACTTCGGCAAGCTGTTCTCCGGACTTTATATTTGCGGTGGCGGCGTCGAGGACCACGTCGTCGAGCGGGATGGTGACGTAGTCGGCTTCGACGATGCGCGCAAGATCCATGTCCACGGATTTAATAATCGACATCGGCGTGATGTTGTTCTCCACGTTGTAGGCGATCTGCTTATCGCGGCGGCGATTGGTTTCGCTGATGGCCTGCTCCATCGAGCCGGTGCGGCGATCGGCGTAAAGAATCGCGCGGCCTTCGACATGGCGCGCGCAGCGGCCAATGGTTTGAATTAATGAAGTGGCGCTGCGCAAAAAACCTTCTTTATCGGCGTCGAGAATGGCGACGAGAGATACTTCAGGCAAATCCAGGCCTTCGCGCAACAAGTTGATGCCGATCAAAACGTCAAATTCGCCGCGCCGCAAATCGCGCAGGATTTTGATGCGATCGAGCGTTTCGACTTCCGAATGCAGGTAGCGGCAACGAACGCCAACTTCGGCAAAATATTCGGATAAGTCCTCAGCCATGCGCTTGGTCAACGTGGTAACCAGCACGCGCTCGTTGCGCTCCGCACGCACGCGAATTTCTTCCAGGAGATCGTCCACCTGGCCCTTGACGGGGCGAATTTCGACTTGTGGATCGACCAGGCCGGTTGGGCGAATCACCTGCTCGACAACAACTCCGCCGGATTTGGTGAGTTCATACGGCCCGGGCGTCGCAGAAACGTAGACAACCTGGTTGAGGCGGTGCTCGAACTCCTCGAAGGTGAGCGGACGATTGTCGAGCGCGGAGGGCATGCGAAATCCATAGTCGACCAGCGTTTGTTTGCGCGCACGATCGCCATTGAACATTCCGCGCACCTGGCCAACGGTCTGGTGCGATTCGTCGATGAACATCAGAAAATCCTGCGGAACGTAATCGAGCAGAGTTGGCGGAGCTTCGCCTGGTAAGCGGCCGCTCAGATGGCGCGAATAATTTTCGATGCCATGGCAATACCCGACGGTGCGCATCATCTCGATATCAAACATGGTGCGTTGCGTAACGCGCTGGGCTTCGACGAATTTCCCCTGCTTCTCCAGTTCTTTTTTCCACCACTCGAGCTCGGCGTAGATGCTTTGAATGGCGCGCTCTTTCTGATCCTGCGGCACGACGTAATGCGTTTTTGGATAGATCGATACTCGCGGGACATCTTCGTGACCCGCGCGGACTTCGCCGGTGAGCGGATCGATCTGGCGAATGGTCTCGATCTGCTGGCCCCACATTTCGATGCGATAACCCTGGTCCTGATAGGGAGGATAAATTTCGATCATGTCGCCGCGCACACGAAAAGTGCCGCGGCGCAAATCTTCGGAGCGCTCGTACTGGATATCCACAAGGCGATGCAACATCGCTTCGCGGGAAATTTGCTGGCCCTTTTCCAGCATGACAATCAGGCCGTAATAGGCTTCGGGAGAGCCGATGCCGTAAATGCAGGAGACGGAGGCAACGACAATTACATCGGTGCGTTCGAAAAGCGAACGCGTGGCGCTCATGCGGAGCTTGTCCAATTCATCGTTGATGGTGGCTTCTTTGTCGATGTAAATGTCCGCGGAGGGAACGTAGGCTTCAGGCTGATAAAAATCGTAGTAACTCACAAAATATTCGACGGCGTTCTCCGGAAAGAAGCCCTTGAACTCGTGATAAAGCTGCGCGGCAAGCGTTTTGTTGTGGGCCAGGACCAAAGCGGGACGGTTGGCCGCTTCGATCAGCTTGGCCATCGTAAACGTTTTGCCCGAACCGGTGACGCCGAGCAATACCTGCTCTTTGTCGCCGGCTTGCAGGCCGCTGTAAAGCTGCTCGATGGCTGCGGGCTGATCGCCGCGCGGCTGATAATTACTGTGCAATTTGAACTTCATCCGCCGGTCCTTGGCTTAGTTTGATGCGCATTTATTCGGATACGGTAGGTTCCTTGCGATTTGATCGCCGGGCTTGTTTCACGGCTTGAGCCAGCGGTGAGGTCCCTACTGTTCCGCCGGTGACTGCCGAAACCCCCATTATACGCGCCCACGAAAATATTTCAGTGCCAGGATTTATCGGGCAGGTGTGTCGACCAACAAAACTTCCGAGTGACTCTTGGCGGAGACGTTGTAATGCACCTGATTGGAGCCGTCGGCTTTCGCAACGATGAGGTCCATGAATTGACGGGCTTCTTCAGTGACACGCACGACCAGGCCGGTGCGCAGGGAAATATAAGAGATAGTCTCGTTGGTGCCGCTGGCGGTTCCCATGGTGCGTAAGCCTTGCGAGCTGAAATCGCCGGGAGTGGTGTCTTTGGGGGATGATTTTTGTTTCAATACGGCGTGAGTCAAAACGACTGCGCAGGTTTCGGGCGGTGAGTTTTTTTGTGCGGCCTCGGTGCCAGTCGGCAACTGTGTGGCCGCGCATGGTTCATCGCGAACATAGGTGCCCTGTTTGTCCCACTGCAGTCGAGTAATGGGAGAAGGCGACTGCTCCTCCTCGATGGACTTCCAACTCTGGCCACGCTTAACGCCGCCGATGGGAAAGATTCCCGCGATGGCGAATTGACGCATCCATTCCTGCCAGGCTTGGCGCTGTTCGGGGAAGAGGTCGGCGAGGCCGTTGACTGGCTCGACGTGGCCGTCAGGAAGAATGGTGAACTCCACAGATTTAGATTCTGGGATGCTTTCGTGGGTGTTCGGTTGCGGCTGTCCTTCAGCGGGATTTGACGAAGGTACTCCAGAGTCCAATTTCTGAAATTGCGAGCGAGCGTGGATGGCGGCGCGTGCACCCTGCGGGCGAACATCAAGGATTTCGATGTGCAAGAGCCATCGCGCGTCGGTCTGGGCATCGTCGGGTCCGGCGGGAGTAACCACACGGCTTTCGGTTTTAACGTTTTTTTCGGTGCGGTATTGAATTAGATAGGTGAGGGATTGTCCGGCGTGCAATTTGGGAAAGAGCGTGGTGCGGGGAGTTTGCGCAACAGCAGGCGACAAGCACGGAGCCTGAATAGCGAAGGCGATGAAAAAAAGAGCGGATGGAATTGGGCGGCGCGTAATGATTTTAACCCTGAGCTTTCACGTTGGGTTTAGCTTAAAACTTTGATCGAGAGTTTTTGGACAGAAATGTTTATTTCCATGGGCCACCAAAATGGCGATCAAAAAAGTCGCTGGTGGCCTGATACGCAGCGAGCCAATTGCGATGCAGCAGGAAATCGTGGATATCATCGGGGAAAATCAACTGTTCGATTTCCACGCCTTTGGCACGCAAGCGTGCAACCAGATCTACGGTCTGCGTAAAAATAACGTTGTGATCGTCATCCCCGTGAATGAACAGGACCGGCGAGCGCCACGTATCCACGGCGGTGACCGGAGAGGATGCGTGCGCGAGCTTGGTTAAATCGGGTGGAATGTTTTTTCCATCCCAATTGTCAGTGGGCCAGTCGTGCACGCCGTGCATATCAACACCCGCGGCAAAGAGATCGGAATTGCGACCCAGACCGAGGGCGGTAAGATAGCCACCGTAACTGCCACCCCATAAGCCGATGTGTTTGGTATCGACGTCATTTCTGGCGGCGAGATATTTTCCGGCCGCAACCACGTCCTGGTATTCCGACGCTCCTCGTCCCGCGCGATTGGGCGCTTCGAAAAACGCATGGCCGTATCCGATGCCGCTGCGATAATTCAGCGCCATCACGATGTAACCACGGCTGGCGAGGTACTGATTCATGGAGTAGGAATTCGAGTAGTAATACATGTAGTGCCAGCCGAGGAGCATCTGACGCATCGGGCCGCCGTGCAAAAAGATGAGTGCAGGTCGCTTCTCGCCGGGTTTGAGATTTGCGGGGATAAATAATTGCGCGTGGAGCTCGAGGCCGTCAGCCGAATGAAGAACTGTTTGTTGCGGAACCACGAGGTGATCCGCGGGAAAATCATTTGGCCAGGCGGCGGTTTCCAACGCGTGCGGCGAGGAACCGAATGCGAGCGCGGAAGTAAAAAGGCGCGCGGGATGTTTAGCATCGGAGGCAAAGTACACAAGCGTTTCGCCATCGTCGAGGACGACGGGGGCCCACGCGATGCCGTCGCCGGAGGTTACGCGTACGGGATCTTTACCGCCAGCAACGCTGACGCTGGAGATATGACGGCGATCGATATCTTCTTTCGCGGCGCCGCAATTGGAATTGAAGAAGACGGTTTGTTTGTCGGAAGTGAAAGACCATTGTTCGACTTCGCAATTTCCGGGCGTCAAGAGCTGGAGATTTTTTCCATCGGCGGTAAGTGAATAGAGATGCTGCCAGCTGTCCTTATCGCTGGCGATGACCAGGCGATCTCCGGCGGCCCAGTTCAGAACGCCGCCGCCAGTGTCTTCAGCCATGAAAGGAAAAGAGTCGGTCTGATTTTTTCCGCTGTGCCAGATTTCCTGCGCGCTTCCGGCGGATACATCGGCGGTCCAGATAGACCATGGATCCGGCCGGTCAGGGGCGATGAAAAAACCATCGGGTTGATCGCGGGGCGCGGCGGGCTTGCGCACAAAAGCAAGGTGCTTGCCGTCAAGCGACCAGCGGGGCGATCGATCGGAATCTACGGTGGGCGCCAGAAAGCGTATCGATTTGTTGGAGACATCGTAAATACCGATGAAGGAGTGGTCGCCACGGGAGGAGACGAATGCCAGTTTTCCGCCATCCGGAGACCATTGCGGATCGTCGTTTTTCCCACGAACCACGAGTTGCTGCGGCTTGCCCGATCCGTCCAAATTTGCGAGCCAGAGCTGACTGTCCTTTACATAAGCGACAACGCCGCGCGCGGAAACTTCAGGTGACAGACCAGCGTCGATTTTTTTTGGTTCGCCGCCATTCCATGCAATGGTCCAGACAGATTGTTCGATGCCAGCAGGAGTGCTGGTGGGATTCGGAGACTGGCCGGCGGAATTTTTTTCATCGCCACGCACGTAAACCAAGGTGTTGCCGTCGGGTGAAAAATGCAGAGCGGATAACTCCTGCCCATCGTCAGAGTCGTACCTGGTCAACTGCCGCGCGCGAAGTGGCACACCTTCCGCGACCCAGATATTCCTGCGGCCTTGTACATCCAAATCCCAGGCTACGCGGCCACCTGTTTTTGAAGCAGTAAGATGGGAAGGAAATGGGGCGCTCATGACCTGCTCGAGAGTGAAAGGAGTTTGCGCGCCGGCGTGCGGTACAAAATAAATCCAAGTGAGGAACGCGAGCAGCGCAGTGCGGGCCATTAACACTCTCCTTGCGAAACGGGTTCAATCCAGCGATTTGCGAGTCAATCCGCCGGCTGGCGCGGAGCGGATTTGACCTCGGAAATACGCGGGTCGTCCAGCGGGCCGACAATTTTCAAAACTCGAGCAGGCGCACTCGCGTTCCGAATGGATCGTTTTCCGCTGCTAACACCAGCGCCGGTTTCGATGGCAAGATCAGCGTCGCGGGCAAAACTTACGGTGCCGTTAATCAAAGTGGTCTCCGCATTGCCATCGAGGCGTACGTCCTGCAAGACAACGCTGCGGTTTCGTACCGTAAACGCTCCTGCACCGGATGTCCAGCGCGAACTGCCGGAGTTAGAGTCGCCATCAGCAACACCGCCCCTTACGTCCCATCCGTGAAATTCGAGATTGGCGAGACGCATGGCGCCGTTTCCGGATAATTTTTGCAGCAATTCTTCGCGGCCGACTCCGGTGGTTTTCAGGTGCAAGGTTCCCGAGGCAAGACCGCCGAGGCGGTCCAACGCAGTTGAAGCTACAGGCAGCCTGGTCAAGTCCACACCGTTTAATTCAGCTTTCACGTCATACACGGGACGCGGAATAAATTCAGCATTCATCGTGGCGTGGACGGTGCCACCAGCCCATTGCGCCTGGCTGTTGGAGATGTCCAGCTGCAAATTGTGCAGCGCGCCGTGGACGCGCAATTGTTCCAGTTTCAATTTTTCGATGGTGAATTCATCGATTTGCAGGTCACCTATGACGTTCAGGCGGCGAACAAGTTCGCTGGCGAGAGCACTCTGCGCGGAGCCGCCACCGAGCAGCGAAGGCAGTAATCGTTGCAGCCAGCCTGGGCGAGCGCGCGGACCGACCCAGCGGTCGAGTTCCGTGGCATCCAGATGATCGGCATGCAACTGAACATTCCAGATGCCTTCCTGCAGAGGGTCAACGGGAAGGCCCTCAGCAACGCTGCCAGACCAACTGGCACCGAAGCCTTCCGCCAGTGAAATTTGAGCAACGCGCTTGCCATCGCGCCACTCGAGGCGTGCCTGGTGCAGTTGCACGGGCTGGTTCAATCCTGCGGCGGCAAGCTGGGCGTTGTTCACATCTATCGCACCAATCCACACAACGCCTTTCGAAGATCGCGGCCATTCGCGGCGCAGGTCCGCGTGGATTGGACCGCTTAAATCCCAGCCGTGATTGAGGCGGTGGCCGAATGCGGAAGCAATTTTTAAAAGGTCTTCGGATTTATCGGCGCGCCCCTGAACGTTGAGGGCTCCTTTGTGCGCAATGAAATCCTGCGTAACGGTCAGGTTGATTTCCCCGGCGGATTCGCTCGCGGCGCGACGCTTGTTTACTCGCCCGGCGCGTCCGGCCGTCAAGGGTGCAGTCGATGGAGGCATAAGCGAAAGATGAACAGGGTCCAACGCAAGATTCATGCGATCGAGACCAGCGCGAAATGGAAAAACTTTTAACGACTCGTCGACATCAGGAATTGTAACGACGCCCCCCAAGGTAGAAAAATTCAACGATTGTATTTGCAGCGGCCAGCCCTGCAGCGCCAGCGTGCCAGTGAAGAATTCATCGGCGGCAATGCCCTCCGCGACTCCGGGTTGAAATGCGCGATACCAGGCAAGAATGTCGGCGGCCTGGACGCCGGCGGAGTTCACTTTGATCTGCATTAGTGGCACTGCTGCACCGCCGAACTGGGCCGACCCACGAAGATTGGACACTGCAGTTTCGACGAGAAGTTGGTCCGCGCTGATCTTTCGGAGCGCGACGTTCCACCTACCCTGAAGGGTCGCGGTTAGTTTTGGATTGTCGGCGCGCTCGGTGAGGTCCCAACGATGAATTTGCGTGGCGCGCGCTTTCAGGGAAAAGGCCCAGTCGCCGGGAACGCCATCGCTGACATCACCTTGCGTATCGCCAGTGAGCACGCCGTCGGGCGGTGCGCCGCTTTTCGCGGTGGCCTCCAGAGCAAAAGTTCCGCGCACGCCATGGTCCTGCCCATCGAGAAGGCGGAACATGTCCGCGAGTGAAATGCGATCCCATCGCACGGTGAAGGAAGCGGGCTGCAAGCGCGAGGAGGTGCCGGCAATATCGCCCTGAACCTTCAGGGTGCCGGTGGATTGCAAAGCCACTCCACTGCGCCATGGCTGGGCCTCGAGTTGCAATTTCCAACGGCCAGCGGCAATTTGCTCGACATTGCCGGTTACGCCCGTTAATGCGAAGGGCTGTTTACTGTCGGCGTTCTTGAAATTGATGCGACCATCGTCAAATTCGATTTTCTCGAGGCGGTTAGCGATGGCGGGGGCGCGGCTGGGACCATAGACGCGGGAATTTTCAACGATGTTGGATTTTGTCGGGGGCAGCCAATCTTCCAAGTTCCAGCGTCCCTGGCTGTTTTTTACCAAAGTGAGGCTGGGCTGGCCCAGGAACAAGGTGCCGAATTCAAAATGGCCGCGCAAAAAACCCGACCAGCGAAGGCCCGCGGTGAGATGTTCGGCGCGCAAAAAATATTCGTAACCAAAGGCGGGGTCGTCGCCAACGGTTACGCCGGTGGCATAAATGCGCGGGCTGGGGAGAATTTCAACGTTGAAGTGCTTGACCTGCACGGGACGGCCGAACGCCTTTTCGAGGTGTGCGCTCAGATAATTGTGCAGGCGGTCGGTACGGACGGCGAAAGAAACGGCAATTTGAGCCGCGACGAGCAAGGCAATGGCCGCGAGGGCTACCTTCCACCATTTGCGTGCTTTGGCCATGCCGTTCGAAGTTTCGCAGACTGGGGCAGAAATGTGTAGGGGTGCGGGTGCCGCGCGAAGAAGTGCGCCAGCGAGTAGTTAGTGAACGGTATGCAGCATCCTGTTCCAGCGTGTGCGCGCGGGAAGATGCATGAGGGTATCGAAGATGCCCGTCAGCCGCTGCCAGAAAGTGCTGTCGCCGGCGTAATCTCCGCTGGTCGCGTCCACGGACCAATAAATTAAAAATGGCCGGCCCATAATGGCGTCGCGGTCGACAAATCCCCAGTAACGGCTGTCCTGGCTGTGATCGCGATTATCGCCCATGGCGAAATATTTGCCGGGCGGCACTACCATTTCGTCGCCATAGACATATTTTCGCAATTGGGGGCGCCACTCAGCGATGACGTTGACGGGAATCATCTGATCGCGCAAAGGTGGGAACGAGTAATTGAAAGGGTCGTACGGAACGGCGGGATCGTGGACCACATAAGGCTCATCGAGGAGTTGGCCGTTGATGTAGACCTGCTGGTCGACGAGCTTGAGATGGTCGCCCGGCAGGCCGATGACGCGCTTTACGTAATGCGGATGATCAAGATAGGGATATTTGAAAACGATAATGTCTCCGCGCTTCAGCGCACGGTACGGCAAGAATTTCTCATACCACGCACCGTGGCCGCCAAAAATAAATTTGTTGACCAACAGGTGATCGCCGATGAGCAAAGTTCCTTCCATGGATGCGGAAGGTATTTTGAAGGCCTGCACGATGAAGCTGGTTCCAAAGAGCGCGAGGATTACGGTGACGAGCAAGGATTCGATGTATTCGGAGAAGCTGGTTTGGTGGCGATGGGGCGACCGACGGCGAGGGGCAGGCGGTTGGTTTTCCGGTTGCAGCGCGTCACCTTGCGGCTGGTTTGCTTGCACGATTGTGCCGTCTGCCATTTCGTCGCTGCCTCCGATTTGATGCAATCAACATCTACACACTTCGATGCCCTACCGAAAATGTGCTCTTTTAAACCAGAGCAATACAGCTCTTAGGGCTGCTTCGCGAGCTCCAACATGGCCAGGGCCTTTTGGGCGGCGCGTTGCTCCGCTTCTTTTTTTGTGCTGCCCTCAGCGCTGGCAAGGCGCGTGCCGTTTACCCAAACCTCGATCTCGAAAATCTTCTGGTGGTCCGGACCGCTTTCCCGCGCGACGCGATACTCCGCGGGTACCTGGCCGCGACCTTGCAGCAATTCCTGAAGCGCGGACTTGCGATCGGATTCGGCGATACGGTCGCCGCCTTCTTCGAGTGCATGGTCAAACAGGGTGCTGCGCAAAACTTCGCGTGCGGCAGATAGACCGGCATCCAGATAAATCGCGGCAATGACCGCTTCGAAAGCGTCGGCCAGCAACGTTTGCTTATCGCGGCCGCCAGTTTTTTCTTCACCGCGCCCTAACCGCAAATAATTGCCGAGCTGCAAGCGGCGAGCGGCGGCTTCGAGGGAATGAGCATTCACAAAACGCGCGCGGCTTTTCGAGAGCTGCCCTTCGCTCCAATCCGGAAAAGCGTCGAGCAGATACTCGCTGGTGAGCAGTTCGAGAACCGCATCCCCGAGAAACTCAAGCCGCTCATTATTGGCAGCGGGCCGTGTGACGACAGGCGGCTCATTCTGAGCAGGCTGATTGGGGCGAATTTCCGGGACAACGGAGCTATGAGTCAGCGCCTGTTCCAGCAATTCGGGACGCACAAATTTGTGGCCTAAGCGCTGCTCCAGCTCAGCATCGTCTGCGTGACTCATGTCCTGTAAGAAACCACGGTGCGGAAAACCAGACTATTTCGGCGCGCTAAGCTGCGTGCCGGAAAGTTTCTTTGCTTCCGCCGCCCCGGTTTTGCAAGTCTCCTGCATCGCGCCGACAAGCGAGGCGCACTTGTTGTAGGCCACGATGGCATCGTCGAAGTGCGAAGTCTTTATGTTGGCGGTCCCGAGGAGGTAATAGTTGACGGGGTCCGGTGTCGGATCGATGGTCACGGACTGGTTGAGCTCGGGAATAGCTTCCGCATATTTCCCGCGTCGCAAATAGACAAGGCCGAGGCCGCCATGGGCCATGGCCAACGTCTGGTTTTTGACGTTAGTAAACGACTCGTCACTGATACTCGCGGGCTTGGGCAGCGTGGGCGTTAAATCGAGGGCCTTGCGCGAGTATTGCTCAGATTTAGCCAGTTGCTTTTCCGGCTCCGGCGTCTTGGAGTTTACAGCGCGGGCCAAAGTTTGCCCGACAATCGCGAGGATCTGGACGTCATTGGGATTTAAGGCGAGCTCCTTGTCAGCGACTTCTTCCATTTTTTGCACCTGGCCGGCCTGGAGATAGGCCATTGCCAGCGCGCTATAAACGCCCGGACGGTAGCGGCTGGTAGGATACTTCTGCAAAAAAGCTTCGCCTTGCTGAATCCTTCCCGTCTGATCGGTTGATGATGGCGCATCTGAGAAGGCTTTGAATGCTGCGTCTTCTTCGGCATTGACCGGCGCGGCGTTGGGATCGTCAAGCTTCAGGGAATTATCTGCCGGGGCCTTACTTTTGTCGGGTGCCGCCGCCGGCGGCGGATTCTGCCCTTTGGGGGCGGCGGGCGGGTATTGCGCTGTCGCCCATCCGGTCATGGTCAGCATCGCTGCTGTGATCACGCCCGTTCTAAGGTGCATGTTCCACTTTCGATTCATCGTTTATTTCTCCTAGTAAATTCATCAACAGTGCGCGGGCTCACACTGTACGGTGTTGTGGGCATAAAATAAATTGCGGACTAAACTTTCACGGCCGCTCGACGGATTTCTCCCGTGACGTGCCGGCCAAGCCTTTTTGCGCGGCCTGGCGAGCCTGCTCGGGACTACCTTGAACAGTCAGCGCAGCCTGATATTCGGCTTCGGCTTCCCGCTGCTGGCCTTCGTCATCATAAATGCGAGCGAGGTAAATATGCGACCAGGCCAGAACCATCGGGTCGGCGTTGGCAGCGTGCTCGCCGCTGGTCAAACGGCCGAACACCTGTTTGGCGCGCGCTCCGTCGTGATTCAGTAAAGCCACCAAGCCGAGACCGTACCATGCGCGAGGTTGATCGGGATATTTTGCAATTACCTTTTGGAAGGAAGCTTCGGCGGCACGAGAATTTTTTTCGGCGATGCGGCGCTCGCCTTCGGTGAGGTCCGCGATCGCTTGCGGATCGTTGGGCACGGTGCCGGGCAACGCGGCACGCCGGCGGGCGACTTCTTCGTTCGCGAGATCGCTGGAGGCCTGGCGATGTTCGGCTGCTGCGAAGTGCAGCGTGCTTACCCGCTGCAACTCGGCGGTGGTATCGATGGCGCGCACCATCTCGGGGAAAAATAAAGCCATGGAAGGCTCGGAGCCTTCGAATTTCTGCAATGCATTAAAAAGCGGACGGACGAGAACGTACCCATCAGCGTCATTGCGTTCGAAAGCCGCGTCCCGTTCGCCGGGCGACATTTTCTTGAGCTTCAATTCCACGGCGCGGACGGTACACTCCGCAAAATAGGACGGAAAATCGTCTTTGAGGTCCGGAGCCAGTCGCGGGGCGGCAGCAGCTTTTTCAAAGAGCGGCCTTTTTACCGCGACCACGTGCGGGTAGCGCAGAGGCAAGGGATCGAGCAGGAAGTGCAGATAGGCGTGACGCACTACGTCGGCAGGAATTTCGTCCGCGCCGCTGAGTACGATCGCGTAATGATCGCCAAAATTGCGAACGTTGGTGATGCGGCCGACGAGCGGTTCCACAACGATGGTGAAGGTGCGAGGATCGGAAGGCTGAGCGATGGCGCGAAGGTATCCAGTGGCCACAAATACGATTTGCGATACGGCGTCGTGCATGCGCTCGATTTCGCGATTGTAGGACGGCTGCATTTGCCGCCACAGCGTGCCGATCTTTTGCTCCTGATAATATTTGGACAAAATTTCGGAGAAGCCTTCGAGAGCGAGGACCTCCGGGGGCAGGTCTTCGCGGCGCAAGGTGGGCTTGAACTCCGGCGCGCGGCCGGCAACCAGGCCGAACCACAAATAGCGGGACAGAGTTTGTCCTGGATCGGCTGTGACATGCTGCTTGTAAAAGTCGCGCACGGCATCGACGGCTGGACCTTCCTGATGTTGCATACGATCACGAAGTTGCGCGCGGAGCGGCTGCCAGTTTTCGGCATTAACGTCGGATTCGAATCCGGAAGCGAGCAGCGCGCACATGGTGGTGAACATGGGTTCGCTGGCGTCCACGGTGACAGTTGTGAGAGGAACGGCTTCCCGCTGAGGGCGCACCACGGGTTGCGGGGCCGGTTGGCTGACAACTTGAGCGCGGGTCGAAGGGCTGGCTACGAGCGCGAGCAACGCTAGCGCGGCGACGAGGAAGAAATGCTTTACCGGAGTCGACTCCGCGCGTGACAGATGTCCGTGTCTGGCTAATTCACCGCGGACACAATCGCTGCCGTTTGTTGAAAAGTCGTTTGCCGTATCTCGTTGCGCCACATTCCCAATCTAACGTCGGCAAACTCATCCGTCAAGGAAGGGTACGGTGTATTGATGAAGGGGATTTTTTAGGGATTGAGTAGCTCTCTTGCGGTGGACGATTTTAGTCTGCTGTACGACATTCATCTGAACTGCGCGCGGAGGCGCATTGGAGTAATATGGCCGCGCCAGCCCCAGTATAGCTTGGCAGTAGACTGTGGAGGTGAACATGCAAGCTGTAAAACCAAAAAATGAGGAGGGGCGCATCGCAACTCTGGAGAAATACGCAATTCTCGATACCGACCCCGAAGCGGCCTTCGATGACTTGACGCTGCTCGCGTCATTTGTTTGTAAAACGCCGATCGCACTGATTACACTGATCGACGAAAATCGCCAGTGGGTAAAGTCGCGAGTGGGAATTTCGATTACAGAGACTTCGCGCGATGTGGCGTTTTGTTCCAGCGCGATACTGCAACACGAGGTTTTCGTAGTGCCAGACGCGCTGCAGGATGAGCGGTTCCGAGATAATCCGCTGGTGGTGTCGGAGCCGCACATACGGTTCTATGCCGGAGCGCCGCTGGTTACGGAAGACGGATTTGCGCTGGGCGCGCTGTGCGTTATCGATCAGAAGCCGCGCGAACTGGCGCCGGAAGAACGAGACGCGCTGAAAGCCTTGAGCCGACTGGTGCTGGCGCAACTAGAATTCCGGCGAAATTTAGTACTGCTGAAGGAAGCACTCAGCGACCGCACCAAAGGCGAGCATGAGCGGCAACTGGAGCTTGTAAAATTACAGGGCACGCTGATGCGTGTGCTGGGCTTGAAGCAGTAGACGCTTAAGCGCTATCGAAACTGCGTCATGCGTCCTAAATAGATTGCGGAACATCACGCTACCGCTGCGGTGGAACCCACTTCACTTTTTCTCGCCAATTGCCATAAATCCATATACGGGCGAAGCTCCTGCATTAATTTGCGAAATTGCGGGATATCCAGGGATTGCGCGCCATCGCTGACGGCTTTTTCCGGAGCCGGGTGAACTTCCACGATCAAGCCGTCCGCGCCGATAGCGACGCCCGCGCGGGACAGCGCCGGGACCAGGCTGCGCTTTCCGGTGGCGTGACTCGGATCAAGAATCACTGGCAGATGAGTGAGCTCATTGAGCGCCGGAATCGCGGCAATATCGCAGGTGTTGCGCGTGACGGTTTCAAAGGTGCGGATCCCTCGCTCGCACAGAATTACGTCCGGGTTGCCGTGGGCGACGATGTATTCGGCGGACATCAACAGCTCCTTCACAGTGCTGCTGAGGCCGCGCTTTAGCAGCACCGGCCGGCGGCATTTACCCAACGCCTTCAGCAGCATGAAATTCTGCATATTGCGAGCGCCCACCTGCATGACATCGGCGTACTGCGCGATGAGGTCCACGTCGCGGTCGCTCATCACTTCAGTAACAATCGCAAGACCGGTCAGTTCCCTGGCCTTCTTAAGAAGCTTCAAACCTTCTTCTTCCATACCCTGAAAATCGTACGGCGAGGTGCGGGGCTTAAACGCACCGCCACGCAGCATCTTTGCGCCGGCCGCGGCAACACCCTCGGCTGCCTGCATAATCTGCTTTTCCGACTCCACCGAACACGGTCCGGCCATGACAATGAATTCATCTCCTCCGATCTCGGTGCCGTTTATCTTGATGCGCGTGCGACCCTTGCGAAATTCCTTGCTGACGAATTTGTAGGGCGCGGAGATGGGCACGACTTTTTCGACCTGCGGCATGGCCTCAACAGATTCAAGACACGCAGTGACGTCACCAATGCCCACAACGCCGATGACGACCCGCTCTTCGCCCTCGATGGAATGAACTTTGTAGCCAAACTGCTCCACTTGTTTTCGAACTTCGTCGATCTGTTCGCGCGTGGAATGCAGCTTCATGGAAATAATCATGGACGAATCCTTTCGCGGCTGACGCCTGACAAGCAATTTCAGAAAAGGGCTACGAAATAAAAAACCCACTCGCTGCGAGTGGGCTAAATCTCCTTCGGCTACTTTGTAGAGAAACGCCCGTCGCTCCTAGTTTGGCGGCCTGTTAAATCGAAACCAATACGTGTAGTTCATGGCGAGGCGCTAGTGTATTTCGTCTGCGCGCGAGAAACAACGATTTCTTAATCTAGCGCGACGACAGCGGCCCCGCGTCTGGCTGTTTGCTCTCAGCGCACGGCCTCGGTCAACCGCAGTAAGCGAGTGTGGCGTCCATCTATACTAGAAGCCTACGCCATGTTGATCACTGAAACGGCTCCAGTCACTGCTCTCACACGGCTCCGCATGTCGGACCTGATATCCGCGCTCTCCTACGCGTTGGATTTGACCGAAGGGCAGCCCATGGGGCACGCCGTCAAATGCTGCCTGTTGAACATGCGGATCGCAGACGTTCTGCAACTTTCTGTGCAACAGAAGTCTGATCTGTACTACGCCACGTTGCTGAAAGATGCCGGGTGCAGCAGCAATGCCGCGCGCATGTACGAGATTCTTGGAGGCGACGAGCGCAAAGCCAAGCAGGAAGCCAAGTCCACGGACTGGACGCGTATAACGTTCGAAGGCCTTGAGTATTTGTTGCGCAATGTAATGCCGGGCCGCTCGCGCCTGGAGCGCGTTTTCGCCATCGCCAGCGTGGCAACTAACCGCGATGCGCAGACCCGGGAACTCATCAATATGCGCTGCGATCGCGGCGCGCAGATTGCCAAGCGCATCGGATTTTCGGAAGCGACGACTTCGGGGATCTATAGCTTGGACGAACACTGGAACGGCAAAGGCTTCCCGCAGGGGCGCGAAGGCACGGACATCCCGCTGTTGTCGCGCATCCTGAATCTTTCCCAGACGCTGGAGGTGTTCGTAGTGTTGAACGGAGTTTCCGACGCTTTCCAGGTCATTCGCGACCGTAGCGGCTCGTGGTTCGATCCGGAGATCGTGCGAGCCGCGACCGAGCTCGAAAAAGACGCGGAACTATGGAAAATTATTGAAGAGGACCGCGTGCGCGAAGCGGTTATCGACCTTGAGCCCATCAGCGTTTTGCTTTACGCAGATGAAGCAAAACTGGACAGCGTGTGCGAAGCATTTGCCAACGTCATTGACATCAAGTCGCCTTATACGCACACGCACTCGCGAGGAGTTACCAGCGTTGCCGTGGCCATTTCGCAGAGACTCGGAATGTCCGAGGAGCAGGTGACGCTGGTGCGGCGCGCGGCACTGTTGCACGACATCGGCAAACTGAGCGTGCCCAACAGTATTCTGGACAAGCCTGGGAAACTTACGTCCGTGGAATGGGAAGCCGTGCGGCTGCATCCGTATTACACGCAGCGCGTACTCGAACGCATCCACAACTTCCAGCATCTGGCGTTTGTGGCCAGTTCCCATCATGAGCGTCTGGACGGTTCGGGATATTTCCGCAATTTGCGCGGAGAACAGATTCCGCTGGCTTCACGGGCGATTGCCGTGGCGGATGTTTACGATGCTTTGTCCTCCAAGCGGCCATACCGCGGCGCGTTAACCAAGAGCGAGGTATTTCAGATTATGGCGAAGGATGTACCACACGCACTGGATGCGGATTGTTTTGCGGCGTTGAAGTCGCTGGACCTGACGAATTAAAGGCGCGCCGGCAGGATGGCCTTCCTAAAATGCTCCGCGATTAAGTAAAAAAATATTCAGTAAAGCACGACGGCGATTCTGAAGCGCGTAAATGCGCCGTCATTGCCGCCCGGGCAAGCGCCCACAGCCGCAGCGCGGTATCTGCCACTGCGTAGCTTCTGTTCTACGTCATCGGGCAAGGTGTTCAAGTTCGCGGTTTCAAATCGCACCACGGATAAAGGATGGCCGCCGGAAAATCCGCGATTCATTTCGCAGGTTTTGCGGGCGTCTTTCGTCGCCTGGGTGGAATGGAGACCGTGGGCGTTCAAATTGGCGATTACTTTTTGTTCCTGCTGGCCAAGATCCAGATTCGCGACCGCTTGAGAGAAGTCCTGAACGGCAAAAAGTCCGTCGCTGCCTTTGACGACCGCGATGCCGACCACCGTCAGTTGCGGGTCGAGAATATTGTCGCGGTGGTGCGGCGACTGCATCCAGGCGGAATGAATGGTCGCGGGATTGGGCGCGACGGCAATGTTTTCCGCAATCAAGCTGAAGCGCGCGCCGGCTTGCGTGGCCCGGTCCTGGACAGGAGGCTCTCCCGGTAGTTGGTGCGACAGAGTATTGCGTTGCGCCATGCGAACCGCGTGTTCGCGCGCGGCGGAAGCGAGAGCTTCATCCCATTGCAGCGCTGGCAAACCGCGCGAAGAACGTTCCCGGTTGAGGGCGTCGAACAGCGCGCGTTCGGCGCTGGAAACCTGGGACTGGGCACGGACAGAATAAGAAGTAATCAGCATGGCGAGTGACGCCAAGGTGAGGATGCGAATCAGGGTGCGAACGACGTTCGGTGTAGGTACAGACGTAGGGAAAGACATGGGAAGCTCCTGCTGCTATTGGGCCAGCAGGGGCCAAGGAGGAGTAAAAGTGCGAGGGTCAGGTGCGAACGGAGGGTAAGCTGACCGCGTGTTCAGGCAAATACTCGAAAAAGGGTCAGGTGGGACCTAAATTGCAGATTATAGGATAGATAGCGAAGTTAGATCCGGGCGATTTAGCCGCGGACGTGGACAGCGCTGAAGCTGAGAATCACGTGGCCGCCAGCGGTGGGGCGCCCAAAGCTGAGCATAGGACTGAAGCGGGAGAAGAGTAGCACCTGGTACAGCTGGTGACGCATGTCGGAGCTGTGCGGGCCGGAGAGGATTTGGTACCCGGTCATTCCACCCTGGGCATCCACAGTGACATCAACCAGCAACCCATGCGGGAGAGCCAACTCCAAGTCATGCTCCGGAGCCCACGCTGGCAGGTACTCAGAAAGCGAGAGCAACTCCGCGGGGCGCATCAGGTTGATGGGGACATCATTCTCCACCGCGCGCACGGTGATGCCGGGCGCCAAGACCTGAAACACCAGCACGAAAACCAATATTGCGGAGACAAATCCTCCGGTGGCAGGCAAGGTTAGCGGACGGAACACGTTATCGAGCAAGATGTCGATGCGGTTACGAATAAGAGTGAGGCGTGCCCTCCAGCCACGGCGACTTTGCGCCTGCGCAGCTGCAACCTTGATGCGAATGGCAAGATCCGGCGGAGGGGTTGCCTTGGGCACGTTGGACAGCAGGGCTCCCAGTTTGCGGAAGCGCTGCAACTCATCGCGGCAGTCCGCACAACTCTCGAGATGCTCGCGTAACTTCATGCGCTCCGGCACGCGCTCCGCGCCGGTCAGCCCGTCGTCCAGATAGCCCGCCAGCCTGGTGCGAACCGAGTAGCAATTCATCGGATCGTCTCCCCGAAAGCGCCGGACGTTAACGGATCATCGCTGGAAGGAAGTTCAAGACGCCTTGCGACCGAATAGGCATCACCAAAGGGGGACGGCCGCGACTCTTTCACGTTGCCGTGGGTCGTGGTGCGCGGAGATGGCAGAGCGTGGTCGTGTTTGGCAGAGGCTTCCAACGCAGAGCGCAATGTGGTGCGGGCATGAGTTTCGTGCTCGCCCAACAACGGCTCCAGAATTTCCTTGAGCGCGCGACGGCCGCGCAGAATGCGGGACTTTACGGTACCTATGTTGCATTCCAGAACTTCAGCGACTTCTTCGTAGCTGAGACCTTCCAGATCGCGAAGAATGACGGCAACGCGAAATACGCGAGGGACCTGATGCAGCGCGGATTGCACGGCAACCTGAATCTCACGGCTGGCGAGCTGCTCAAACGGCGTAGCGCACAAATCTTCAATTTCGAAATGCTCGTGCCCTTCTTCCGTTTCGGCATCTATAGAAATATTTTTTTGCAGGTGGCGCTTGAACCAGCGCTTGTGATTGAGGGCTTCGCGAATGGCGATGCGATACAGCCAGGTCTTTAAGGAACTGCCATGGCGGAAACTACGGATGCCGCGAAACGCTTTCAGGAAAACTTCCTGGGTACCATCCGCGGCGTCGGAGGAATCACCAAGCATGCCGAGGATTAAATTATAAACAGGGGCGTGATAGTGCGTGACCAGCCAATCGAAAGCCATCTCCGAACCGGCTTGCAGCTCCGTGAGAAGTTCGGCTTCATCGCGCCCCCAAGGGAGCGCAGTAGCCCAGTCGGACACTTTTGGCCTCTCCAGCCCGATTTACGGAGTCGGGCAATTCTGCGGCTAAACATGGCCACAAAATCAGACCGGGTCGAAGAAGTGATCGTTACTCCCGGTGGTCGCTCTATTGATTAGACACCGGGAAGAGCGGACTAGTTTCCCGGATGTGAGAGATTCTGGCACCTTGTTTGGTGGGGTGCAATGGGCGACAGGCTAGTACGCGACGGCAATACGAAAGCGTAGAGGTTACGGGCGGGCACTAAGGCGGCGTTCTTTTCACATTTCCAGTGGCAGCCTGCTAGGATGTGGCTATTCGGGACTTGCCTGATGCGCCGAAATGGGCCGAGACGATTCGGTCAGGAGCTTGTAATGAAGAAAGAAAATATTCTCGCGGTTACGCTGCTGGTGTCTGGCGTTTGCGCCGCGCAGCCCGCGAGAATTTATGCCCAGGAACCCGCGGGCGCGGGGACGTCGTCAATGAACAGCAGCCGCAATTCCGCCATCAACAATCCCACCCCGCACGAATTGAAAGAAGAACGGCAACGCCGCGGTTACACGCAGCCAACCAAAGAAACCCGCCTGCACAACTATTTGTTCGACGCTTTCGGTCCGTACCCGCTGGCGGGCGCGGTAATCGTGGCGGGGATCAATCAAGCGGGTAATACGCCGCCGGAATGGGGCGGCGGTGCGGAAGCATTCGGGAAACGAGTGGGATCGAACTATGGAATCGCGGCCATCAGCGCGACGGCTCGCTATTCGCTTTCGGAAGTCTTGCATGAAGACACAATGTATTACCGCTGCAGCTGCAAAGGGGCGTTCCCGCGACTGGGGCATGCATTATTTTCGACGTTAATGGCGCGGCACGGCGAGGATGGCCATAAAGTTTTCTCGGTCCCGGCGCTGGTGGCTCCCTATGTGGGTACGATGACCGCAGTGTACGATTGGTATCCGGGACGGTATGGGCCGAAGGACGCTTTTCGGATGGGCAACTACAACTTGCTGGCGTATGCCGGCGGAAACGTCGCGATCGAATTTCTGTATCACGGACCGCATACGTTTCTGTCGCGATTCGATTTGAACAACCGACACGCAGCGCCAGAACCGGAGCCGAAATCGGAACGCTAGCTGTGGGCGAAATTGTTTTTATTTGCGGATCGTTTAATCTTTGAATTGAATGGGGACTTGGGAGATGAAGATGATTGAAAAACAACGGCGGAAGGCTCCGCGATATGCGTTTATCGCAAGCGCGGAATTGCTGGAGCCGAAGACGGACATGCGCATCGCTACGCGCGTGAGCGAACTGAGCATCAATGGCTGCTACCTGGATATGATCAACCCGTTCCCGGTGGATACGATGACGCTGGTGAGGATTTCGGCTGGCCAGGCAGTGTTTGAGTCGAAGTCCCGAGTTGTTTATACGCACCCGAATCTGGGAGCAGGGGTTATTTTTGAAGAAACCGAGGCGCAGTTCGTGAAGGTTTTGGAGGATTGGTTAAGGGAAGCGGAAAAGGATCCTAGCCGATTAATAAAATAAACTGCGTTTTAAGGAAAGCTAAACTTCAGCTCGGACTTCGTCGGGGCGGGATTTCACGTTTGACTTTCTCTTCTCGGGTTTACCCTGGTGATTGTTTTTATCCTGATGGTGATGGTTGTTGAGGTGTTCGCGGATCTGGCTGACTTCTTCGGCCAGAGCTTTTTCTACCGTTGCCGACTTCCTCTCGCCCCGCGCGACCCTGCTCACGTAGGACGGATCGACGCCTAAGCGCTTGGCCACGCGATTATAGATGCCGCGGAAAAGTGCCACCGACGGTAATGAAGTTATGTTAATATCCACTTTTTCATCGTCCATGACGACTTTCCGGATCGGACCTCTACGCGTAACTTCCTATCCGATTGTCATCATTCATGACTTGTAAGGCGGGTAGTGGAGAAGATGCGCGGAGGCGAGTCTAACACAAATGTTAGTCGCTGAGCGCAGAACATCAGGGCACATGAAGCCGCGAAAAGCACAAAACCCGGAATGGGCGCGCAAAATCCTGAAGCTGCGCCACGGGTTGGGATTGACGCAAGCGGCGTTTGCTTCTCGGCTGCACTATTCGGCGATGGCGCTGTCCCGGTGGGAGCGCGGAACGCATGAACCGCCCGCACAAGCGTACATTCAGATTGGCAACCTGATCGGCGAGCCGGAATCTTCATGGTTCTGGGAACGCGCGGGATTCAAAAGCTCAGACCTGTCGAAAATGGTACCGGAAGGCCGGGGCGTCCTAAGGAAGTCTACGTTCCCGGACTTTGACATCGTCGTCGCCGGGAGCCATCACTATAAGAGCAGCGGGCAGAGCTCGCACAAGCCGCGGCTGGTGGCTATTCCGGTGCTTGCCGCGCACGCCGCGACGCACGGAAGCAAAGGCGACCCGCTGATGAACCTGGATGAGCTGCCGGCGCAAGACATGATCGGCGCGCCGGCGTTCTGGTGTCCCAACCCGGCGGACACGAGCTGTCTGCGGGTGCGGGGATCGTCCATGAGCCCGCTGATCAACAATGACGACATTGTGGCGGTGGACCGCTCGGACGTTGATCCTGGGCACTTGAGCGGAAAAATTGTGGTTAGCTGGCAGCGCGAGAATGGGCTTACCCTTTCGCGCTTTTTGCTGGTGAATGGCGTGCAGCTCCTGGAATCGGAGGACAGCGAGTACCAGCCGGTTAAATTGGGCAAAAATCGCAGCTGGCGCATTATTGGGAAAGTATTGTGGTGGATTCGCAAGGCGCCGTGATCCTTCGGCACCTGCGTCATTCGAGTTGAAGCAAATTCCAGATAAATTTACAGGATTCCCCCGATAGAGACGTGTTCGAGAATTTGCGACTATACGCGTGCGGTTATTGACATCCGCCAAGGCGAGGGAGAAGAGGTCAGGCGAAACGCTTCGAGAAATCGAAGCAACCGGGCTGGGACGCCTTTCCTCTTTTCCTTCGGTCTACTTCAAAGTTCTTTCTCTCCCATTATTTTCTTCCGCGATTTCTAACTTGATTTCTATGGCGCAGTATTGCGTTCGCGAACCTACTGGGTATAGTTAGCGAAGTAATTATGTCGGTTCATCGCGTGTTGGAAGAGGATTCATCTGGAGGATCCATGTCATCCGGCGTTTCTGCGCTAAGCACCACGGCAAACCGCGGCGGGAATTTGGCATTATGCTGGCTGGTTTATGGCGTTGTACGCATTGCCGCAGGCATATGGCTTTTGACGTTCATAAATACGGCAACGGTCATGTTTGGCGCACTACTGGTTCGCGTTCCAAACCCGTACTCGCTGATGGGCGTGTTTCATCTTGTATACGCCGGTCTAACTTTTTTGGCGGTTGCCAGCGGTATCTTTGGCGTGTTGGCGGGCGTGGCTCTGCTTGCGGGACAGGCGTCGGGGCGCGTCCTCGCCCTGGTGGCAAGTTTTTTATCCGTGGCGGATCCCCCGGTGGGAACGACACTGGGAATTTATACGCTGATTGTTTTCCTGCGGTGATGGATGTGAGCGCCGTCGTCGCTGGACGTATTCGTTGCGCTAGAATCTGCCGGTGCAACTACGAATTACGGCGTAGCACTCGCAAGCGAAGTTTTCCAGTTGCGGGCGATCGGTGATTTGTACGGAGGCGCGCCCGTATTTGATCAGCCCTGCTTTCTGCAACAAGCCGGCAGCCAAAGTCACGGTGGGGCGATCCGTGCCCAACATGGTGGCCAAAAAGTCATGCGTAATTCCCAACGTTGGCGACGCCGTGCTGTCTTCCGCCATGAGCAGCCAGCGAGCGAGCCGCTGTTCAACCTCATGTAAGCGGTTGCAAGCCGCAGTTTGAGCAACCTGCATTCCCAGAAGAACCACATAGCGATTCAGGGCCTTGCGCAATTCGGGCAGGGTTAAAAGAAACTTTTGGAAATTCGCGCTATTAATTCGAAATGCGTCACCACCGATTTGTACGACTTCCCGCAGCGGGCTGCGGTCCACTCCTACAGAAAGCGGGGTGCCGGAGGCGCCTTCCTTGCCGACAATCCCGGCCTCTACGGTCTTCCCGGTTTTGAGCACCACGACGAGAGAAATCAGTCCGCGATTTGGGAAATATATAAATTTTAAATTCCGGTTGGGTTCGTGAAGAATGCGCTGCTGCACCAACGACACGAATTGCAGGTACGGCCTTACGAAATTAAATTCTCGAGGCGTCATGGACAGTAAAATATGATTATGTATAGATTTGCCCGCTAGATTAGACCGTGGAGCGGTATCCAAGGCGCGCTTCTTCGTCATGTTCCCTCAGTTCGATAAAAAATGGAGCGTTCAAGCAGGTAACGGTAAAGCGAAAACCCCGCGCAAAGGAGGTACGCGGCAGAAAAGTCGTGACTCTGGTTCTATAAGGTATTTTGCATATTCACAAGAACAAACGACTTCCGTAGGGTGCACGACGTAAGTGGACTGCCACCCGAGTGATTGCGGTCCGCAACACGATGCGAAGGCAGGTCGTAAAATACAGGCTGGGTTTGGTGCTGCACGCTTTCGTGTGTGACGGGTCGGCGTTACTTCGGTGCTCAAACTTCGGGAGATTTACGCGCGGGAAATGCCACCCTTCCGCACATGTTGCGGGTCGCGCATGGACGAATCCGCTGCGCGAATGTTAACATCGCTGAATCGACCCGGTGGGGCCGTGGCGCAGTTGGGAGCGCGCCTCGATGGCATCGAGGAGG
>JRHI01000772.1_pt1 | contig 32265 bp, 32 predicted proteins | sample 215371 | NCBI WGS metagenome assembly JRHI01 (sample SAMN02929681, study PRJNA255918) | sediment metagenome | biome: cave system; feature: Ice Cave; material: Sediment; isolation source: sediment from deep within a dark volcanic ice cave with no known source of... ...
TTCGTAGGAGGGACCCCGCCGCTGCCGACCGATGGCACCGACCTGGCACGGTATGACGCGGCGGTGGTCGGATCGTCAGTGGCAGTCGGCGCCGTGCATCGCGGAGCTGTCCAGCATTTTGACCCTCATGCTTCCGTCGGCGGTCAGGGGGGCTACGAGATGGACCAGATCGAGTCCTTCGACAAACAACCGGTCGCCTATCCGCTCCGAAGCCTCGCTCAGGCTGCCACTCAGCCCTCCGGAACCATGAGCGCGGTGGACGCGGTGGTCATCGTGGACCGCAACGGACCCCCACGCCTGTGCAGCCAGGGCCGACGGCTCGACCACATTCCGTTCCCTCCCTGTCCCCCTTCAGCGCCGGTTCCGGAGGGGCTGAGTGCGCGTCCAGTTGCCAACGGGGTGAACGCGGTCGGCGGTGGGCCCCTGTTCGTCCGTGTCCGCGGCGGGGTCTTTTACGACGTGATCCTTTCCGGGGCTGGAAACTCGGGGTACCTGATCAATGGGAACGAGCCTGCACCGCAACCGTGAGGCTCTCGTGGCGCCGCCTCCCCCGCCGGCGCCTAGCCGAACTGCTTCGCGTAGTCGACCGTCAGCCAGTGCTCGGGGCGTAGGCGCACCGTCACGTTGTCGGCCGCCTCCGCTTCGGTGGCCGCGATGTAGAGGGCCCCGAACTCGGGGCCGAGATAGCGCTCGGCCATCGACTTGCGCTCGTCGGCATCGAACCCATCGTCGATGGTGACGGGTCCCTCCACGCTGACGTACGCGTACGGGGCCGTCTCCGTCTGCACACACAGGCTGACCCGGCCGGCCTGGATGAGAAGCTCGGCTTTGCGGGTCGTCCCCCCGGTGATGATGCGGATCTCCCCACCGCGCTCATACGCGTACCAAACGGGGACGGTCAGCGGTCCTCTCCCCTCCTCGTTGACGCTGAGCACGCCGACGTGGACATCGGCGAGGAACGCCTCCCGCTCATCCTTGGACATGCCCATCGATGACATGCCCGCAGGTTACGACGAGTCGAGGACGAGGTCCGCCAGCCGCTGGCGCTGCCAGCCCTGCGTGCCGAACAGCAGGTCGTTCTGCTTGACCCGCCGGTAGTGGAGGTGGGCGTCGACATCCCAGGTGAAGCCCATCCCGCCGTGGATCTGAATGTTGTCCCCGGTGATGAAAACGGCCGCCTCGGCGACGTAACTCTTGGCCATGGCCGCCGCCCGCTCGCGGTCGGGATCCTCGGTGTCCGAGGTCCACGCCGCCCAGTGCGTACCGACTCTCGCCAGCTCCAAGCGGTGCAGCATGTCCACCAGCTTGTGGCGGATGACCTGGAAGCTGGAGATCGGACGGTCGAACTGCACGCGGGCCTGGGCGTAATCGACGGCCATCTGCAAAGCGGCTTCGCTGCTGCCCACCGTCTCGGCGGCAAGGGCCAGGCCGATGTCGTCGAGCACCCGCCGCAGAAGCGCGGTCTGGTCCCCGTCCGGTCCCAGCCGCCGGGCCGGTGTGCCGTCGAAGACAAGCTGGGCCGTCTTCCTCGTGACATCCAGGGTGGGAACCGCGATGCCGCGCCGCGACTCGACGAGAAACGACGCCAGCCCGCTTTCCGTCCTTGCCACCACAATGACCCAATCGGCAGTGTGCCCATCGAGCACGAGCGGCTTGACGCCGTCGAGGGTCCAACCGCCACCCGTGGCTGAGGCGGTGACGGTCACCGCGGCTAACGGGTCGGCTCGCCCGAACTCCTCCATAGCCAGCGTTCCCCGGCGAACGCCGCTGGCCAGGTCATCGAGAAGGTCCGTGGCTCCCAACCGGATGGCCGCCAGCGTGGCGGCGATGGCCGAGGAGAAGTACGGCCCCGGGAACGGCAACCGGCCCATCTCCTCCTGCACCACGACCACGTCGACCAGTCCGAGGCCGAGACCACCGGACGATTCGGGGATCAACAGCCCGGTCCACCCGAGCGTGGCCAGCTTGGTCCAGAGCTCGTCGGTGAAGCCGCGCTCGTCGTCGATCATGGCCCGCACATACGAACGCGGCGCCTCGGCCGCCAGCGTCGTGCGCACGGCATCGCGAAGCGCGTCCTGCTCGGGGCTGAAGGTGAAGTCCACGCCGGGACTCTACCTGGGGCGGCGAGAAACCTGACATGAGCGTTAGTCTTCGGGCCATGGACTTCTCCTTCACGGCTGACGACGACGCCTTCCGCGCCGAACTGCGGGACTGGCTCGATCGGAATCTGCCGGAGTTCCGGGAGAACGAACCCGACCCCACCAGCGGCGATCAGGCCCTGTCGAAGACCATGTCGCGGCGCAAGGCGTGGCAGCGCCGACTCAACGAGAGTCAGTGGGCAGCCATCAACTGGCCCAAGGGATGGGGCGGCCGCGAAGCCACCATCATGCAGAACGTCATCTACTCCGAAGAGATGGCCAAGGTAAAGGCTCCTGGAATCTTCAACCCCAATGGCATCTGGCAGATCGGCCCGATGATCATCCGCTGGGGAACGGAGGAGCAGAAGGCCCGGTGGCTACCCGGCATCCTCTCCGCCGACGAGCATTGGTGCCAGGGATTCTCCGAACCTCAGGCCGGCAGCGATCTGGCCAATCTCCGGTGCCAGGCCATGCCCGACGGCGACGAGTACGTGGTGAACGGACAGAAGATCTGGATCTCGACCGCGCACATAGCCCAGTGGGGTCTGTTCCTGGTGCGGACCGATCCGGGTGCAATCGAGCGCAAGGCTAAGCACGAGGGCATCACCGCGCTCATCGTCGACATGTCGCTTCCCGGTATCGAGTGCCGGCCGATCCGTGACATCACGGGTGACGAGATGTTCAACGAAGTCATCTTCACCGACGCCCGGGTGCCCGCCGCCTACCGGCTGGGCGAAGAGGGCCAGGGGTGGCAGGTGGCGATGGGCACCTTGGGCCACGAGCGGGTCGGCACCAGCGGGCTGTCCATCACGATGAAGATCGAACTCGACAACATGATCGCTTCTGCCCGGAAGCACAACCCGGCCGCCTTGGAGGACCCCGAGATCCGGGAACGGCTGGCTCGGGTCTGGACTCAGATCACCCTGACCCGGCTGCTCAACTACCGCGCCCTGACCAAGGTGTTGAAGGGCGAAAAGAGCTGGCCGGAAGTGCAACTGGCCAAGCTGCAGTGGAGCTACTTGTCGCAGACACTCGCCGAGCTTGGCTGCGACATGCTGGGCGGTGCCGGGATACTGGCACGTGGCGGCCCCGACGCGGTCGACAACGGCCACTGGAACCACCAGTACGTCTGGCAGCGCTACACCTCGATCGGCGCCGGCACCACCGAGGTGCAGAAGAACATCCTGGCTGACCGGGCCATCGGCATGCCGCAACGGTGAAGCTGGGGCTCATCACGCCCGTCCTCACGCTCAACCCGCGCGTCCACAACGCCTGGGAGCGCGACGCCGGCTTCGATGCGGTCGTCGCCATCGCCGACGCCGCCGAGCGGTTGGGCTACTCGCACATCACGTGTAGCGAGCACGTTGCGGTTCCGACTGAAGCCGTCGAACGACGAGGCGGGCGCTACTGGGATCCGCTCTCTGTGTTCGGCTACCTAGCGGCGCGCACCACCCGGCTTCGCTTCGCCACCCACGTGCTGGTCCTCGGCTACCACCATCCCCTGGAGATCGCCAAGCGCTACGGGACCCTTGACCAGGTTTCGGATGGGCGCCTCATCCTCGGGGTCGGGGTGGGCTCGCTGGTCGAGGAGTTCGAACTGCTCGGCGCGCCTTTCGCGGATCGCGGCGAACGCGGTGACGATGCCCTGCGCGCCCTGAGAGCATCGTTGTCGAGCCGGGAACCGGAGTACCACGGTCCCTTCTACGACTTCGAGGGCTTCGTCGTCGAACCGTGTGCCCGGCAGCCGCAGGTCCCGATCTGGATCGGCGGCCGCACGAGCCGCTCGTTGCGGCGCGCCATCGAGTTGGCCGACGGCTGGGTGCCGTTCGGCGTCAGCGCCGAGCAGGCCGGCGCCTGGCTCCGCCAGGCGGGAGAGAGTGAGGCGTGGGCGAAGAGGACGCGACCGTTGGAGGTCGGACTGTTTCCCGAACCGGCCCTCGACCCGATGGGAAATCCGGACAAGGCACGGGGCCAGGTAGCCGAGGCGGTCGAGGCCGGCGCCACGTTCCTGAACCTGCGCCTGATCCACTCGTCATTGGCGCACTGCCTCGAGCAGCTCGAAGCGATGGTCCAGTTAGCCTGACGCCTCAGGCGTCGACCAGCTCGGGCCGGTACTCGGGGTGGTCGGACAGCCAGGCGGACAACGCCCGCATCGACGCTTCGTTCTGCTTGCTGATGAACCGGTAGATCGGGCCCTCGAACCACTTGAACGGCGCCTTGGCCAGGTGGTAGCGCTCCTCGAAATGCAAGCGGGTCCAATTGGCATCGACCCGCTCAAGGCGTACCATGCCGGTCTGATCCTGGCCCGGCTGGCTGGAGATCATGGTGTACGTGTAACCCTCGTTGGGCGTCACCTCTCGCACCAGTTCCAGGGCGGTGCCTTTCCGGCCCAGCGGCATCTTGAAGATTACCCGCCGCAGCAAGCCGTTGCCGCCGCTGTCACCCCGGTAGATGACCTCGACACCGATCACCATCGGCGCGTAGTCGGTCCACCGGTCGTAGTCCTGCATCAGGGCCCACAAGCGGGATGGAGAGTGGGGAAGGTCGAGGGTGTAGCGGTGTTCCCTCACAGACGTTCGATGACGGTGGCGTTGGCCTGGCCACCGCCTTCGCACATGGTTTGGAAGCCATACCGGCCTCCGGTCGCCTCCAGCTGGTTGAGCAGCGTGGTCATGAGCCGCACCCCGCTGGCGCCCAGCGGATGGCCGATGGCGATGGCACCGCCGCGCGGGTTGAAGCGCTCCATGTCGGGCAGGAACTCGCGCGTCCACATCAACGCGATGGCCGCGAAAGCTTCGTTGCACTCGATGGCGTCGAAGTCCTCGATGCTCATCCCCGATTTGGCCAGGAGCTTCCGGGTGGCCGGGTTCGGAGCGGACAACACCAGGATGGGGTCCTCGGCGACCACCGCGAAATGAAGGAACCGGGCCCGGATGGGCAAGCCAAGCCGTTCCGCCGTCTCCCGACTGGCGATGAGCATGGCGGCCGCCCCGTCGGACATCTGAGACGCATTGCCGGCCGTGATGTCGGGCGCGAGGGACGGATCCCAGCTGGCCGCCGTCGGCAACCCGGCCAGCACTTCCATGCTGCTCCCCCGCCGGATCCCCTCGTCGGTCTCGAGCATGGCGCCGGTGAGCTCACCCTCCTCATCCTTGATCGGTACCGGGAGCAGCTCGTTTATATTGGCGCCGCTGTCGGTGACAGTGGCCGCCCGCCGGTGACTTTCGACCGCGAAGGCGTCCATGTCCTCCCGGCTGATCTTCCATTTCTCGGCCAGGATCTGCGAGACCTCGAACTGGGTCTTGAGCTGACCTTGACAGACCCGCAGGAAATCGGCGCTGAACGGACCCTTTCCCCCTTTGGAGTTCGACGCCATCGGTGCCCGCGTCATCGACTCCACGCCGCACGCCACGGCCAGGTCGTAGGCGCCGGCCATGACCCCCTGGGCGACGAAATGCATGGCCTGCTGCGACGACCCGCACTGGCGGTCCACGGTCGTCCCCGGGACGTGCCACGGGAGGCCGCCGGCCACCCACGCGTTGCGGGTCACGTTGGTCGACTGCTCGCCCGATTGCGTCACGCAGCCGCCCACCACGTCATCGATCATCCCGGGATCGACGCCCGTGCGCTCGACCAAGCCGTTCAACGCGAACGCCAGCAGATCAGTCGGATGCCATCCGGCCAGCGCTCCCTTGCGCTTGCCTATCGGCGTGCGCACGGTGTCGACGATGACGGCTTCCCTGATTTGCATGCAGCCACCCCACGGAGCTCGGATAGAAAACTGACATGATAGTCAGGTATGCCTGAACGCCCCGCTCGGGTCGACATCACCGGCCGTCCCGTCCGCCTCCGTGACGTCGACCTCGACTCCTTTTTCTCCCCGCGTACGGTCGCCGTCATCGGCGCGTCGGACACGCCCCTGCGGCCAAATACGGCGATGACCAAGAAGCTGCGGGCCTGGGCCGAAGCGGCGGGGGCCACTCTGTACCCCGTCAACCCCAACCGGGATGACGTCGACGGTCTCCCTTGCTCCCGCTCCATCCTCGACGTGCCCGCCGAGATCGACCTGGCCGTCATCCTCACCGGCGAACCCCTCGAGGCGCTGGAAGCGGCCATCGCGAAGAAGGCTCGCTTCGCCGTCATCTTCGCGGCCGGCTTCGCCGAGATCGGCGCCGAAGGCGAGAAGCTCCAGGCCCGGCTCGAGGAGATGGTGCACGCCAGCGAGATTCACCTGCTCGGACCGAACACCAACCTCAACGCGTTCGAGACGTTCCGTGCGGACCTGGCCGGACCGCGGATCGCCCTCATCACCCAGAGCGGCCACCAGGGGCGGCCCATCTTCCAGGGCCAGGAGCTCGGGATCGCCCTCTCCCACTGGGCCCCGACCGGCAACGAAGTGGATCTCGAGTTCGCCGACTTCGCCCGCTGGTTCGCCGACCGCGACGAGGTCGGGGTGATCGCCGCCTACGTGGAGGGCTTCAAGGACGGCCGCACCCTGATGCTGGCTGCCGACCATGCCGCCCGCGCCGGGGTGCCGATGGTCGTGGTGAAGGTGGGTCGCACCGACGAGGGGGCCTCGATGGCCAAGGCCCACACGGGGCACCTGACCGGGTCAGATGCGGTCACCGGTGCGGTGTTCCGCCAGTTCGGCGTGACGCGCGTGGATGGACTCGACGAGCTGCTCGACACCTCGGCCATGCTGGCCCGAGCCAAGCCGCCGAACGGCGACGGCATCTGCATCTACGCCATCTCCGGGGGAACGGGCGCTCACATGGCCGACATGGCGGCGGCAGCCGGACTCCGCCTAGCTGCGCTCGAAGCCGAAACCCAGCGCCAGCTGCACGAGTGGATCCCCTCCTATCTTCGGGTCTCGAACCCCGTCGACAACGGCGGGGCGCCGTCGGCCGATTGGCGGGGCCGCAAGATCCTCGATTGTCTCATGGCCGACCCCAATGTCGACCTGCTGATCTGCCCGATCACCGGCGCGCTGCCGTCGATGAGCAAACGGCTGGCCAAGGATCTCATCGATGTGGCCGAGACCACGGACAAGCCCATCTGTGTCATCTGGGGCTCGCCGGTGGAGGACGACGTCGCGTACAAGAACATCCTCTTGTCGTCGTCGCGGGTCGCCGTCTTCCGCACGTTTGCCAATTGCGTTGGCGCCGTCCACGCCTATCTCGACTACTACCGATTCCGGGACCGCTACCGTTCGCCGTTCGCCAAGGCCGTGGTGCGGCCCTCCGCCGCGGCCGGCCCGGCCCGGGCCCTGCTGGCCGCCTCGTCTCCGGGCGACTCGCTCAGCGAGCGGGAGGCGAAGGCCGTCCTCTCCGCCTACGGCATTCCGGTGACCCGCGACATTTTGGTCGGGTCGGCGGCGGAGGCGGCCAGAGCCGCTGCCGACATCGGGTATCCGGTCGTCATGAAGGTGTCGTCGCCCGACCTGCTCCACAAATCCGATCTGGGACTGGTGGAGGTGGACGTGCCGACCGCGGCCGCGGCCCGGTCGGCGTACCGGGAGTTGCTCGATCGGGCCGCCGCCGCCAGTCCTTCGGCGCGTGTCGAGGGCGTGCTCGTCTGCGAACAGGTGAGCGGTGGCGTCGAGACGGTCGTCGGCGTGGCTCAGGACCCGCTCTTCGGGCCGACAGTGATGTTCGGCCTCGGCGGCGTGTTCGTCGAGATACTCAAGGACGTGACCTTCCGCGTGCCACCCTTCGGCCGGGACGAAGCGGTGCGCATGATGACCGAGCTCAAAGGCTCGGCCCTACTCGACGGTGTCCGCGGCCGGCCGCCCGCGGACCGGGCCGCGCTGGCCGACGTGCTGATCCGGGTGCAACGCCTGGCCGTCGATCTGGCCGGCTCGCTGTCCGAGCTGGACATCAACCCCCTCGTCGTGCGGCCACGAGGCCAGGGCGCCGTCGCCCTGGACGCCCTGATCGTCACCCGCTGATCCTGACAGGAGCACTATGAGCGAGGAACCCACCGTCGAGGAACTGGTCCGCTACGAGGTCGACGCGGGCGTGGCCCGCATCACGCTCAACCGGCCGGAGGCCCACAACGCGCTGACGTGGGCCATGCGGGACCGCATCGGCGATCTGTTCGAAAAGATATCGGCCGATCTCGGGGTGCGGGCCGTGCTGATCACGGGCACCGGCAAAGGTTTCTGCACGGGCGCCGACCTGCGCAGCGGGCTGCCGCCGTCAGGGGCGACCCGTCCGGAGGGGGCACCCGACCGTGTGGTCGGCGAAGGCGCCCGCATGATCCGGCGGGGCTGGGGCCGTCTGGTTTCCAGCATCCTTGACTGCGAAAAGCCCGTCGTCTGCGCCCTGAACGGCACCGCCGCCGGCGGCGGAGCCAACCTGGTGCTGGCCTGCGACCTGGTCATCATGGCCGAGGAGGCCCGCTTCATCGAGGTCTTCATCCGCCGCGGGATCATCCCTGACGCGGGCGGGGCCTATCTGCTGCCCCGCATCATCGGGATGCAGAAGGCCAAGGAGCTGATGTTCTTCGGCGACGACGTGTCGGCTGCCGACGCGGCGGCCATGGGCCTGGTCAACAAAGTGGTCCCTCTCGCCGAGCTCGACGAGGCGGCGACACAGTGGGCCACGCGCCTGGCCAACGGCCCGACCAAGGCCATCGGCATGATCAAGTGGCTGCTGAACCGATCATTCGAGTCTGACCGGATCACCGCCTTCCAGGAGGAGGCGTGGGCCCAAGAGCTGGTCGGCCACTCCGCCGATTCGCAAGAGGGCGTGCGCAGCTTCGTCGAGCGCCGCCCGAGTGCGTTTCAGGGTTGGTAGGTCGGTTGCCGAATCTCCTCAAGGACACCACGGCCATCGCCGGAATCGGCCAGACCGCGTTCGCCAAGTCGCTGCCGATGACCGAACTCGAGATGGCCTGCGTGGCCATCAAAGCGGCCCTCGCCGATGCCGGCGTGGCCCCGGCGGAGGTGGACGGGCTGGCGTCCTACACCCTCGAGCCGTTCGTCGAGGTGGAGGTGGGTCGCAATCTCGGTCTGGGTGACGTGACCTTCTTCAGCCAGGTCGGGTACGGCGGCGGGGCCGGGTGCGGCGTGGTCGGTCACGCGGCCATGGCCGTGGCCAGCGGTCAGGCCAACGTGGCCGTCGCCTGGCGGTCGCGTAAGCGGGGTGCGGCCACCAGCCGCCCGTGGGCCCAGGTGGGCGAACGCCTCACCGGCGCCGGCCAGTGGTCGCGCCCGTGGGGGTTGCTAAGGCCCGTCGACGAGATCGCCATGCTGGCCCGGCGCTACATGCATGAATACGGCGCCACCCGCGACCACCTGGCCAATGTGGCCCTCGCGTCACGGGCCCACGCCAATCGGAACCCGGCCGCCCTCATGTACGACAAGCCGATGACGCGCGAGCAGTACCACGCCTCCCGTTGGGTCTCCGAGCCGCTGTGCCTCTTCGACAACTGCCTGGAAACCGACGGCGCGGTGGCGTGTGTCGTCGTCTCCGCCGAGCGGGCCGCCGATCTTCGCCAGCCTCCCGCGTTGATCCACGCCTTCGGCCAGGGCCTCAACCAGCAACACCAGACCATGACCAACTACCACCGCGACGACCCGCTGCTTGGGCCGGCGTGGGCGTGCAGCAAGGCGCTGTGGCGATACGCCGACTTCCAGCCGGCGGACGTGAAGGTGGCTCAGATCTACGACGCGTTCAGTCCGCTCATCCCTCTTTCCCTCGAGGGGTACGGCTTCTGCAAACGGGGCGAGGGGGGCGACTTCACCAACGACGGCCGGCTGGAATGGCCCGACGGCGCGCTGCCGGTCAACACTTCCGGCGCAGGCATGTCCGAGGCGTACGTCCACGGGTTCAACCTGATCGCCGAAGGAGTACGCCAGATGCGCGGAACGTCGACATCCCAGGTGGACGGGGCGGACACGTGCCTCGTGACCAGCGGCGAAGGGGTCCCGACCAGCGCCCTCCTCCTGCGCCGGCCATGATCGAAGACGCCCCGCTCCCGGAAGTCGACGCGCTCACGGCGCCCTTCTGGGAGGCCACCCTGCGCGGCGAGCTGGTCATGCAGCGCTGTGCGGTGGAGACGTGCCGGCGCTGGCGCTTCCCGCCCCGGCCGATGTGCCCCTGGTGCCAGTCCATGCAGAGCGGGTGGGAACAGGTCTCCGGTCGGGCAGCGGTGTGGTCCTTTATCGTGGCCCACCCCCCGCTTCTCCCCGCCTTCTCGGCGATGGCCCCCTATCCGGTGGTGGTGGTGACGCTGGACGAAGATCCCAACCTGCGCATGGTCGGCAACCTGCTGGCACGACACGACGGTCCCATCAACGAGGTCGACCCGGCCACCATCACGATCGGCGAACGGGTACGCGTCGTCTTCCGCCGCGCCGCCAGCGACCTGGCCCTCCCCAGCTGGGTCAGGGACCCTTAGCCGTCAAGTCCGAAGATGCGGACGGCGTTGCCGGCCAAGATCTTCTGGCGTTCGCCGCGATCGATGTGGCCCATCATCGCGTCGATGGTCATACGAGAGTAGGGCCAGTCGTTGCCGTGGTGCGGGTAGTCCGTCGACCACATCATGTTGTCGAGCCCCACCGCATGGCGTAGGGCAATGCCCGTCCGGTCGGTGATGAACGTGGCGCTCATGTTCCGATACCAGTAATAGGAGGGCGGCTGTTGGATAGGGATGTTGCCCCAGGATCGGTTGCGCCAGTAGCGGTCGTCCATCTGCTCGAGCAGATGCGGGATCCATCCCACACCGGTCTCGATCATGGAGATGTGCAACGCGGGAAAGCGCTCGAACACGCCGGTGAAGATCAGCTGGCCCATGGTCGCCGGCACAGTGGCGAACACGCCGGCCAGGCCGCCGACGGCCTTGGCGTTGGCCTTGGCCGCCTGGCCGCCGTAGAGCTGGTTCCGCCCCGCCTTGGCGGCCGCTTGGCGCTGGCGCTGCCGGCTCTTCCGTGAGCCCAGGTTGATGTGGATGCACACGGGCAGGGCCTCGTCGGCGGCCGCCGCCCAGAACGGGTCGTCCTCGTCGCTGATGGTCTCCCCGCCCGCCGGCCAGCACGAGATGACGACGCCCTTGAACCCGCGCGCCTTCGCCTTGTGCAGTTCTTCGACCGCGCTGTCCACGCCGAGCGACGAGATCTGAGCCATCCCGACCAGCCGGGACCGGTCCGGCGCGCAGAACTCCTCGAAGAGGAAGTTGTTGTACGCCTCGATCCCGGCGCGCACGAAGTCATCGTCCTCGTCGCCGAGGAAATGACCGACAGTGCGTTGCGGCGGAAAGAGGATCTCGGCGTCCACGCCGTCGACGTCCATGTCCTTCAACCGCTCCGAGCCGTTGTAACAACCGGCGCGCGCCTGGTCGTAGGTGACACCGGTCCAGGTGAACTCATCGAACGGCTTGCCCGGTGTCGACACCAGACCGATGGGGTCGGGATCGGGGGCGCCGGCGAACTGCCAGGCGTCCCCGCCATCCACGTCCTTGGCCAGCTTCGGGGCCTTCTCCTGCATCGCCTTGGGCAGCCAGGTCTCCCAGATCCCCGGCGGCTCCAAAATGTGGGCATCGGCCGAAACGATGTCGTAGGTCGCCATGAGCGGGTTGGCCCTCCTGCGCTGCGTGCGCAGCCACTCTGGACTTCCCTGACGTCCGTGTCAACTTTGTGCCCAACCGCTACGGTGACCGCCGATGACGGAGGCACTGCTGGAGGGCGTACGGGTGGTCGACCTGGCCGGCGAGCCGGGCGCGATGGCCGGGCGCATCCTGGCCGACCTGGGCGCCGAGGTGGTCAAGGTGGAACCTCCCGGCGGCGACGCGTTGCGCTCGGAACCACTGCGGTTCGCGGCCTGGAACGCCGGGAAGACGAGCGTCATCTGCTGCGGGTCTGACGATCCCACCCTTTCCCCTCTTCTGGCTGCCGCCAATGTCGTGCTCGACACGCCCTACTGGCCCGGCTCGCTACATCTCGATCCGGCGATGGCGCCGGGCGCGGTGTGGGTCAGCATCACGCCGTTCGGCCTGGCCGGGCCGAGAGCGTCGTGGCGGGCCACCGATCTCGGCGTGATGGCGTCCACCGGCAACATGTATGCCACCGGAGAGCGCGACCGCGCCCCCATCCGGTGCACCGAACCGTCGGGCTACGCCCACACCGGGCCCGAAGCGGCGATGGCGGCCCTGACCGGACTGGCGTCGGATCGTCCCCAACGGATCGACCTGTCCATGCAAGAGACCGTCCTCGTCGCCAACATGGGCACGCCCGCCCAGTATCCGAAGACCGGCTTCCGAGGTGCCCGGCGCGGGGCCAACATCGGCCGGACCCGCGAGATATGGCGGTGCCGGGACGGCTATGTGTCGTTCGGACTGCGCGGCGGGAAGGCCCGCGTGCCCAGCTTGGTGACCATCGCCAAGCTGGCCGAGCTGCCCGACCGGGATTGGGAGTCCTACAACGCCGGCCGGCTTTCGGATGAGGAGCTGCGCGCCATCGAGGAACCGATCGCCGCCTACTTCGCCAAGCACACCATGACCGAGCTCTACGAGCTGGCCACGACCACCACCTTGATGCTCGCGCCGGCCAACACCCCCCGGGAAATCGATGTCAGCCCGCAGCTGGCGGCGCGAGGCCTGTTCGGGCCGATCGGGCGCTTCGAACGTTTCCCCGTGCGGTTCGTCCAGGTCCGTTCGGCCGACGGCGAGGTCGCGGCGGCGTGCGCCCGCACCGAGCCTCCGGAGTTGGGGAAAGGGGTGGTGCCGGCCTGGCCTCCGCTACCTCTTCGCCCCACGGCCGCGGCGGGGTTGGGGGCGTGGGAGGGTACGCGGATCCTGGAGTTCGGGTCGGGCGCGGCCGGGCCCATCGCCACCCGGTACTTCGCCGAGCACGGTGCCACGGTCGTGCGGATCGAGTCCCGGAGCCGCCCTGACTTCTTGCGGGTCTACGCGCTCGGGCCGGACAACCCGCACGGACTGGACGGCGCGCCGATGTTCGACGCGTTGAACGCCGGGAAGCAGTCGGTCGCGCTCAACCTCAAGCAGCCGGCCGCCGTGGATCTGGTGCGGCGCCTGGTGGACTGGGCCGATGCGGTGGCCGAAAACTTCGCCCCCCGGGCCATGCGCGGATTCGGCTTGGACTACGACAGCCTGGCGGCCCGCAAGCCCGATCTCGTCATGGTCAGCGCCTGCTTGAACGGCCAGACGGGTCCGCACAAGGACTACCCGGGCTTCGGCGGACAGGGCTCTGCGTTGTCGGGCTTCAACACCCTCACCGGCTGGCCGGACGGCGAGCCGCTTGGACCGCACGGCACGATCACCGATTCGCTGGCCCCCCGGTTCGTGGCGGCCGCCCTCGCCGCCGGGCTGCTGTACCGGCGCCGGACCGGGCGCGGCGTCTACCTGGACCTATCTCAAGTGGAGGCGGCCATCTACACCCTGTCGCCTTGGCTCCTGGACTACACCGTTAACGGCGTGATCACCGAGCGGATCGGCAACCGATCGAGAAGAGACGCCCCCCACGGCGCTTTCCGTTGTCTCGGGGAGGACCGCTGGGTGGCAATCGCCGTCTGGAGCGACGACGAGTGGCGCGAATTGGCCGGCCACCTGGGATTGAACTCGGCCCTCGCTTCCCTGTCGCTCGACGAACGGATGGCCCGCCAGGACGAGCTCGAGGCGGCCATTGCCGCGTGGACGTCCGGCCGGCTCGCGGCGGACGTGGCCGAGGCGTTGCAGGCCATCGGCATCGAGGCTGTGCCCGTCAACGACTTCGGCGACCTGCACGAGGACCCCCAGCTCCGCGCCCGCCAGCATTTCGTGCCGCTCATGCATCCGGTCATGCGCGACGGCCTGTACGAGCACAACGGCTTTCGCCTGTCGAACTCCCCCAGCGGCTACACCCGGACCGGTCCGGTCCTCGGCCAGGACACCGACGCCGTGCTCTCGGGCGTCCTCGGCCTTTCCGCCGACGGCATCGCCGCCCTGCGCGCCGACGGCGCCGTCGAGTAACGGTGCGCCGCGCGGCCGCTCGTCCGTCCGGGCCGCGGCCCGCGGCCGCCGGACTTGCGTGCGTTGCAGTCCTCGGAAAACGAGCACCTGGGCGCACACACATCGACGCCGCCGCACCCGTCGGACTTGCGCGCGCGGCCGTGCCCGGTAAACGAGCACCCCCGCGCGCACAACTCGAACAAGAATAGGTGATTTGTCAGGTCGGCCGGATCAGGCGGGCTCGCTCATCCTCGACCGCGGCCCGCACATAACAGGCCTGGATGTGGTCATCGACGACACCGAGCGCTTGCATCGCCGCGTACGCGGTCGTCGGTCCGATGAAGCGAAATCCCCTTCGTTTCAGTTCCTTCGCCAACGCCGCCGATTCAGGGATCACAACGGGAATCTCGCCGGCCGTCCGGTTCTCGTCCGCCGGCTCATGCCGCCACAGCAGGGCCGCCAGCGATCCGCCTTCAGATTGCAGCTTCAGGGCGGCCCGGGCGTTGGCGATCGTCGCGTTGATCTTGCCGCGGTGACGGATGATGGCGACATCGTCCAGCAGCCGGGCCACGTCCGGTTCGTCGAAGGCGGCCACTGCGGCGATGTCGAAGCCGGCAAAAGCCCGGCGAAAACCCTCCCGCTTGCGCAGGATGGTCAGCCAGGACAGCCCGCTCTGGAAGCCCTCGAGGCAGAGCTTCTCGAAGATCCGCCGGTCGTCGACGACCGGCCGGCCCCACTCGTGATCGTGGTAGTCGCGATACTCAGCCGGTGCTTGGCCCCACGGGCAGCGGATCCGGCCGTCATGGCCGGCGACAGCCGGCTGTGCCATCCCCTCAGTCCTCCATCCGGCGGCATTCGTCGCCGCCGATCAGACGCGAACCGCGGTCGTACGTGAGGTAGTTCCATCCCCAGTTGACGAGCACATTGGCCCGGTTCCGAAACCCCACCAGGTAGACCAGGTGGAGGCCGAGCCACGCCGCCCACCCGACCGGGCCGGATATGCGAATGCCGCCGGGCAGTTCGCACACGGCGTCGTGGCGGCCGATGGTGGCCATGGATCCCTTGTCGAAGTACCGAAACGCGGTTGTCGGACGCCCATCCAGCCGTCTGGCGATCTGGGCGGCGGCGTGTCGTCCGCCCTGGATGCCCACCTGGGCCACCTGAGGGAGAAGCACTCCTGCCTTGTCATATGACGCGGCCATGTCCCCGACCACGAACACCTCGGCGTGGCCGGGAATCGACAGATCAGGGGAAACGACCACTCGGCCGCCGCGGGTCATCTCGACGCCGAGGGTCGAAGCCAGAGGACTGGCCTGAACTCCCGCCGTCCACACCAGGGTTCGCGCCGGGATGCGCGACCCATCCTTCAAATGCACGGCATGGGCATCCACCTTGTCCACCGCCGCGTCGAGCACGACCTCCACGCCACGGCGGCGCAGCGCGCGAGTGGCCCGGTCCGACAGGCGGGGATGGAACGTGGACAGGACGCGGTCGAGGGCCTCCACCACGACGATGCGCGCCCGGCGCACGTCGAGGGCCCGGTAGTCCTTGGCCAGCACCTTGGTGAACAGCTCGATCAGACCGCCAGCCAGCTCCACCCCGGTCGGACCGCCGCCGACGATCACCACCGTCAGCGCGCCTTGATCAATGAGGGCGAGATCGGCGGCGGCGTCTTCGAACTGGCGCAGCACATGGGAACGCAAGGCGACGGCGTCATCGAGCGACTTCAGAGCAAAGGCGTGTTCGTCGACTCCGGAAATCCCGTACGTGTTGATCACCGCCCCGGCGGCGATCACCAGATGGTCGTACGCGACAGCATGGCCATCGTCCAGCTTGACGGTCCTTTCTTTCAGGTCGATCCCGGTAACCCGGCCCATGCGAAAGTCGACATTGGGTTGGCGGTGGAAGATGCCGCGCGCGGCGTAGGCGATGTCGTCGGAATCAAGTCCGGCGGTGGCTACCTGATAGAGCAGCGGCTGGAACAGGTGGAAGTTGTTGGCGTCCACCAACACCACGTCGACGGGTACCCGGGCCAGACCCTTCGCCGCCGCCAACCCACCGAATCCGGCACCGATGACCACGACCCGGTGCCGATGCTCCATGATCCAAAACTACTGGCGACGGCCCGGGTCACTCATCTCCGCCTCGAACCAGCGCCGAGTCCGCCCCCTCGCCGTCATTCCGCGACCCACCGCCGCGGCGGTCGCCGCCAAGCGACGGGCCCGACCCGGCCGAGCGCCGGCCAGTAGGTCATTCCAGAAGATGGCCCATCCTCCGGCAATGGCGGATCCCACGGCCGGCGCGGTGAGGACGCGTCCCACCGTCGCCACTGCCCTCGGCCGGGTCAACAACGCCTGATGGACCGGCGCGGTGATCGACTGGTACGGCGCGTAGGTCTCGGCCAGAAGGGACCGGTAGCGGGCGGCGGCCTGCCCCGGCCCGGCCAGGACGGCCTCGGCCGCAGCTCGTCCACTGCCCATGGCCTGGGAAATCCCTTCCCCCTGAAGCGAGTTCACCAGTCCGGCCGCGTCGCCGGCGAGGAGCACTCGCCCCCGGGCCGGGATGGTGCCCACCATTCCCATCTTCAGCCATCCGCCCAAACGGACGGACATGGACGCCGCCCCACCGGCCAGCACATCCTGGCGACGAAGGTCATGGATGAACGCATCGAAGGCCCGAGCCGCTCGGGCACCGGCGGAACGGTCCGCCAGCACGCCCAGGCCCAGGCCGACGTTGGCCCGGCCGCCTAGCCCGGGAAAGAGCCAGCCATAGCCGGGAAACGCCTGCCACCGTGCCTCGTCCCAAAGGACAATGTGAGGGACGGTCACCGGGTCGTCCAGATAGGCCCGCACCGCGAATCCCCACAACACCCGGCGGGGATCGACCAGTCCGGCGGTGTCGGCCACCCGGCTGATGGCGCCGTCGGCACCGATGATGACATCAGCTCGAATGCGTCCGCCGGTGGAGAGACCGAAGCCCTCCAGCTCACCGTCCTCATCCATCAGGGGTTCGGCGACGCGGGCGACGAGCGGTTCCGCGCCCGCGGTGAGCGCCAACTGGCGGAGCCAGTCATCAAAGGAAACCCGCGGGAGAGCGAACCCGTAGCCGGGATAGGTGTCGCCCGGGATGCACGGAAGCCGGACGCGGCGGCCACTTGGACCCACCACGACCATGTCGTCCACTCGGCTTGTCCCGGGCGGGGCGATTCCAAGTTCGTCGAGCAGCTGCACGCCACGAGGTCCGACCAGATCGCCGCATGCCTTGTCGCGGGGAAACGACACCTTGTCGGCTAGCACCACCCGGGCCCCACCTCGAGCCAGTACGAGAGCGGCCACCGCTCCGGCCGGACCAGATCCAACCACCAGAACGTCGCAACGTTCATCGGCCACGGCGACCCCTCCTGGTCGAGCGCCTACTGTAGGTTCATTCCGACCCGGGAGGATGAGGAAGCTGGTGCGTCGCGACCCCAATCGCTTTGCCCGGGCGCTCTTCGCCGGGCTCCCGGCTCGCTACGACGTGCTGGCTGAGGTGCTCTCCCTCGGCCAGAACGGGCGGTGGCGACGAGAAGCGGTGGAGCACGTCGCGCCCGCTGCCCCAGCTCGAGTACTCGACGTCGCCACGGGCACCGCCGGCGTCGCGCTCCGCCTCGTTCAGCGCACTGATGCTCACATCACGGGGATAGACCTCACCGAGGCCATGCTGCGACGCGGCGCGGACAACGTGGCGCGAGATGGCGCTTCGGCGCGGGTCGATCTCGTCGCGGGACGGGGGGAGCAGCTCCCTTTCCCCGATGCCAGCTTCGACGCGCTCACGTTCACCTACCTGCTCCGCTATGTCGACGACCCTGCCGCCACGCTGCGAGAGATGGCCCGCGTCGTCAAACCCGGTGGTCCGGTGGCCAGCCTCGAGTTCTGCGTCCCACCCAACCGGTTCTGGCGTTTCTGGTGGTGGCTCTACACCCGGCTCGTGTTGCCGGCCGCTGGCTTCCTCACCGGCGGGCGAGAGTGGCTGAAGGTGGGCCGGTTCCTCGGTCCCAACATCTCCACCCACTATCGTCACTACCCTCTCGATTGGACGACCGAAGCCTGGGAGTCGGCCGGGTTGGTCGACGTCGGGACGCGCCTGATGAGTCTCGGCGGCGGCCTGGTCATGTGGGGGACGCGGGCGAGTGAGTGACGTCCCTCGCCCCGCCTTCTACGCCGCCCGCTCCGGGGGATGGCGGGACTGGTGGACGATTCTGCACCCGCCGTACACGGCCTGGCACCTCTCCTACGTCGCCATCGGCGCGGGCCTGGCCCCTCATCTCGACGGCACTCGCCTGCTGGCCACACTGCTCGCCTTCTTCTTGGCCGTCGGCATCAGCGCCCACGCTCTCGATGAGCTGCACGGTCGGCCCCTGCGCACCCACATCTCGGATCGCACCCTCATCGTGACCAGCGGTGTGGGATTGGCCGGCGCACTCGGACTTGGCGTGGCCGGGGTGACCCGAGTCGGGTTGGTGCTCGTCCCGTTCATGGTTGTCGGGCCTCTGCTGGTCGTGGCGTATAACGCCGAGCTGTTTGGAGGCCGGGTTCATACCGATGTCGGGTTCGCTCTGGCCTGGGGGGCGTTCCCGCTCCTGACCGCGTACGTCGCCCAAGCGGCGACGGTCGACGTGGCCGCCGTACTCGGTGCAGCCGCGGCCTTCGCCCTCTCGTACGCGCAACGCAGTCTGAGCACCCCGGCTCGGCGGCTGCGCCGGAAGGTCCAGCGAGTCGAGGGAACGCTGACGCTGGCCGACGGGTCGGTCGAGTCGCTTGACGAGGCCGCCTTGCTGGCGCCACTGGAGCGCGCCCTTCACGCATTGGCGTGGAGCATGGTCGCGCTGGCCGCCGCCCTCGTCGTCGCCCGCCTGTACTGAGACGCCTACGGCTGTACGGCGGACAGGTGCCGGCGAAAGCTGTTCACCGTCGTGTCCACCACCCGGTCGTGGCCCCAGCGCAGCAGTGGATAGGCCACCCGTGCCGCCAGCCGCATCGACCGTTGCATCATCTCGATGGTCCATGTCACCTTGGCCGTCGTTCCTTCGCCGTCCGGCGCGAGCAGGAGTTGGGCCTGGCCTTCAAGATCGCCGTGCACGGCGGCACAAATCCGAGACGGGCGTTCGCACTCTTCGAGGTCGATCCGCAGACGCATGCGGTACGGAAGGGGCGGCACGACCACCCCCGAGAGGACGGAGCCGGCGCGGAGCCCGCCGCCTTCCAACCGGAACTCGGAAAGCCAGTTCCACCATGCCTCATAGCTATCGACACGTTCGATAGTCCGCCATACGTCTTCGGGTGGGACTGGAAGGCGAAACGATCCCTCGTAGTCGATGACGCTCGACACTCTCGCCATCTCTCCACGCTACGGGTCGGCGAGGACCTACTTCGTTCACATGACGTCGTGCAGGTGATGCACGGGATCGTGGATCATGTAGCGGGCGAACGACTCGACCGTGAAGTGGGCGCCGTCGCTTCGCTTACCCGTGCGGGTCCACTGATCTTCGGCGAGGTGGTCGAAGGCGCCGGCGAGTTCGGCGGCCGCCAGGTTGAGGTCGTCAGCGACCTGCTGAGGGTCCTGCTCGTCGTACCGATCCTGGAGAGCGGTCGCATCCTGATCCCAGTTGGCGAAGGTCGGGTTGTCCTCGGTGAGCATGAGTAACAGACGACGGTGGTAAAGACGGAACACGTCGCGCACATGACAGCCGTACTCAAGTGTTGACCACCGGTCGTCGGAGGGCCGGTCACCGACCCCGGATGGCCGGTTGAGCACGTCTTGCCAGCTTCGGGCGTTGCCGACGATGAGCGATCCCACCCGATTCCGCTCCACGGCTGCCGACTCAAAGCCGCATTCCGGACACGGACGCTCCAGAACCCAGGTCCAGTCCTTGCTGTCGGGGGTAATGGGCATCCGGTGACGATACCGACCCCTGTCCTTCACTCACCCCCGATTTCTGTCGATGATATGCCGGATCACGGCCGGGCGGACCCGAGCACAGGCGAAAGGCACGGGTTGGCACCGATCAATCGGACGTCGGTGAACACCTAGGTGATCGCCTTGGTCACCGTCCAGATGCTCGGGGCCGGTGGCTTTGCTCTCCTGGTGAGCAGAACCGGCGCGCCCATCGGCCGTCCCGTCACCATCGCCGGCTTCGCCCTGGCATTCTGCGTCTTCAGCCGCCTCGAGGTCTCCTTGGACTTCGGCCGGACACAGATGACCGTCTCCCTCACCGAGATCGTGCTGATCGTGGCCGTGTTCTCGCTTGGCCCGGTCGGCGTTGCTATCAGCGGCGCGGTGGGCCACGGAGTCTCCCGAGTGACCCGCCGCGCCCCACCGTTGAAGGTCTTGTTCAACACGGCCAACTACTTCTGCGCTCTCATGGTGGCTGCATCCGGCTTCTGGTTGTCGGATCCCGCAATATTCAGGATCTGACCGGCTGGTCGGCGGCACTGGCGGCAACGTTGTGCTTCTCGATCATCAACCTTGCGTCTGTTGCCGGGGTCTTGGCTTTGGTGGAGAAGCGTCGCATGCATGACATGTTCTTGCGGTCTGCGCCGTTGTCGATCCTGGTCACGCTGGCTGCCGCGCCGCTCGGCCTCTTCGGCCTTGATCTGTTTCACCATGCCATGTGGGGACCGTTGCTCCTTGCGCCGCTGGCCGTGGCGGTGGGGCTCAACACCCGCTACGCCCCACTCCAGCGCGACGAACATCTGCGGTTCGAGCGCCTGTATGAAGCGGCATCGCGCCCGTCGCGACTGCTGGGCTTCGATGAGGCGGTCGAAGCGGTGGCGCGGGAAGCCCGCAGCCTGCTGACGGGCGCGTACGCGGTGTGCTGCGCAAAGTCGGGAACCGACGCCTGGGTCGGAGCGGTCGTGTGCGAAAACGAGTCTGGCCCGGCCAGCGAAGAGTTGGTCGAGGCGCTGAAGGCGCTGAGCTTCGGCCGGCGGGGTCAAGAGCTTGTCTTGGCCTCGAAGAGCGGGACCCGCACCGCCAACGCTAGCTAGGGCGCCAACATGCCGTAGAGACGGTCGCCGGCGTCGCCCAGGCCGGGAACGATGTAACCCGACGCGTCCAGGCCGGGGTCGAGGGTTCCGGCCCAGACCGTGACCTGCGGGCACTCGCGGGCGAGTCGCTCGACTCCTTCGGGGGCGACAACGATGCACACGGCGTGGATCCGGCCGGCGCCTCGACTGATCAGAAGAGCACACGCGAACGCCGCCGACCCACCGGTGGCCAGCATCGGATCGAGCAGGAACACATCACGGCCCCCCAGGTGGAGCGGCACGGTGTCGCAGTACAAAGCCGGCTGCAGCGTTACCTCATCCCGCCGAAGGCCAATGAGGGCCACCTCGGCGGTGGGGATGATGGCGAGCGTGGCATCGAGCATGGAAAGCCCGGCCCTGAGCACGGGCACGACCAGCGGGTCCGGTCCGGTGAGACGCTGGCTGTCGGCTGTCCCCATCGGCGTGGTGACCTGTGTCGGTTCGGTCGCAAGCTGCCGGGTCGCCTCGTAGGCGAGCATGCCCCCCAACTCGGCCACCAGGGCACGGAAACGATCGGGCTTGGTCTCGGAGGCCCGCAGTTCGGCCAGACGGTGGGCGGCGAGGGGATGGTCGATCACGTGCAACGTCGTGCGGGCGTCCATCAGATCTGCTCGATCAAGGTTCGCAGCAGGCGGCCCAGGGGGGCGGCCGCCTCGGCCCCGGCGGCGAGCACCTCTTGGTGATCAAGCGGCCCGGCCGACAACCCGGCCGCCAGGTTGGTCACCAGGGAGACGCCGAGCACTTCGGCCCCGAGGTGCACAGCTGCGATGGTCTCGAGCGCGGTCGACATGCCGACCAGGTCGGCCCCCAGGGTTCGTAGCATTTTGATCTCGGCCGGGGTCTCGAAGGCCCCGCCGAGCAGCGCCGCGTACACGCCCTCGGGCAGAGACGGGTCGACGCGGCGGGCGATCTCTCGTAACCGGGGTGAATAGGCGGCGGTGAGGTCGACAAAGCGAATCGGGTAGTCCGGCGGCGGCGCCGGACCCACGAGCGGCGAGTGACCGGTCAGGTTGATGTGGTCGGCGATGAGCACCGGGCGCCCGATCGGCCAGTCCGGGCGCAGACTGCCAGCCGCGTTGGTCAACACCACCGTCTTGCAGCCGGCCAGCACCGCGCTGCGCACCGGGTGGACGACGACGGGTACAGGGACGCCTTCGTAGAGATGGGTCCGGCCGGCCAGAACGAGCACCCGATGGCCGGCCACCTCGATGATCGATGCGGTGCCGGCGTGGCCGGGAACAGTGGGCGCCGGGAACCCGGCCAGCTCGGCCATGGGGACGGACGCGACCGGTTTCCCCAACTCCGGCACCGCCTGCCCCCATCCGGAGCCGAGGATCAATGCCACATCCGGCGATTTGGACCCGAGGACGGCGACGAGCTGGGAGGCCGCCTGCACAGCCTCGGCAAACGGATCGGCAGCCATGGGCGACGAGTCTTCCAGAATCCCCTCGCCAGGGTTCCCGGCACGAGCGGGCGGCCTCGCCTAGCTTGTGGGTCTCCCTCCCGGGGGGGGGATCGACCCATCACGGGTCCTACAACAGGAGGCACATCTTGCGAAGGTTCAGAATGGCGACACTGGCGTCGCTCGTAGCCTGTGCGCTGATTGCGGCGGCGTGCGGTTCGTCCAAGAAGGCCTCGACAACTGCAACGACTGCCGCTGGTACGGCGACGACGGCCAAAGCGAGCGGCAAGCGCGTCGGCCTCGTCTTCGACATCGGCGGCCGTGGTGACAAATCGTTCAACGACTCGGCGGCCGCAGGGCTCGACCAAGGCGTGAAGGACTTCGGCATCGTCGAGAAGGATCTCAGCCCGGCGTCCGGAGGCCAGAACCGCGAGGAACTCATTCGCCTGCTGAGCACCAGCAACTATCCGCTCATTTTCGCCATCGGCTTCGCGTTCGCCGACGCGGTGACGAAGGTGGCAACCGAGAACCCCAGCGTGAACTACGCCATTATCGACTCGGTCGTCCAAAAGCCCAACGTCGCCTCACTGACGTTCGCCGAGGAGCAGGGTTCGTACCTGGTCGGCGCGGCCGCCGCCCTGAAGTCCAAGACGGGCACCATCGGCTTTGTTGGCGGAGTGGACACGCCCCTGATCAAGAAATTCGAAGCCGGCTACGTCGCCGGGGCCAAGAAAGAGAATCCCAGCATCAAGGTGATCATCAAGTACCTGACCGAGCCCCCGGACTTCAGCGGCTTCTCTGACCCGGCCAAGGGCAAGGAAGCGGCGCTGGGCATGTTCAACGGTGGCGCCGATGTCGTCTATCACGCCGCCGGCGGCTCCGGCACCGGCGTCTTCCAGGCGGCCAAGGACACGTCCTCCAAAGGCACCCACGTCTGGGCCATCGGCGTGGACAGCGACCAGTACAACTCGGTCGGCGACCCGTCGCTGCAGCCGTTCATCCTCACGTCGATGGAGAAGAAGGTCAACGTCGCCGTCTACAACACCATTAAGGCGTACGTGGACGGATCGCTGAAGACCGGCTCCGATCAGATCTTCGACCTCAAGTCCGGCGGCATCGACTACTCCACCTCCGGTGGATTCGTCGATGACATCAAGACCAAGCTCGACGACCTCAAGCAGCAGATCATCAGCGGCACCATCACGGTTCCGACCACGCCGTAGCCAGCGGCGTGGCCAAGATGTGGGACGTGGCGGGCCCGGGGAGGTTCCCGGCCCGCCGCGCGCCCGAAGGCAGAGCCCAATGAGCGCCGCCCCCGCGATCGAGTTGATCGGCATCACCAAGCGCTTCCCCGGCGTGGTGGCCAATGACGACATCACGTTCAGTGTGATGCCGGCCGAGATCCACGCCCTGGTTGGGGAAAATGGCGCGGGCAAGTCGACCCTGATGAAGATCATCTACGGGATGCAGCGCCCGGATGCCGGCGAGATCCGCCTCGACGGCAAGACCGTGAACCTCCGTTCGCCCAAGGATGCCATCGCCGCCGGAATCGGCATGGTCCATCAGCACTTCATGCTGGCCGACAACTTCACCGTCCTGGAGAACATCGTGCTCGGCAGCGAGCCGGTGCGGGGGCTAACGCTCGACCTGGCCGGCGCCCGCCAGCGGATCAGGGAGCTCGGCTCCACCTACGGCCTCCATGTCGAACCGGATCGCCTGGCCGAGACGCTCGAGGTCGGTGAGCGACAACGGGTGGAGATCCTGAAGGTGCTCTACCGGGGGGCCAAGATCCTCATCCTCGACGAGCCCACCGCCGTGCTCGTCCCCCAGGAGGTCGAGGAGTTGTTCAGGAACCTCCGCGGACTGAAGGCGGAGGGCGTAACGGTCATCTTCATCTCCCACAAGCTCGACGAGGTGCTCGACAACGCGGACACCGTCACCGTCCTCCGGGCCGGGCGGACGATCACCACCGTGAAGCCGGCCGACGTAACCGCCCACCAGCTGGCCGAGCTGATGGTCGGGAGCGAGTTGCCGAAGCCCGACACACAGGAGTCGACGGTGACCGATGTCGTCGAGCTCGATCTCGACCACGTCGAAGTCACCTCGGCGGACGGACGCCCGGTGCTGCACGACGTCTCGTTCCAGGTGCACCGGGGGGAGGTGGTCGGCATCGCCGGGGTGCTCGGCAATGGACAGTCGGAACTCATCGAGGCGCTCATGGGGTTGCGGCCGGTGACCGCCGGCAAGGTGACGCTGCACGGCCAGGACATCACCCAGTGGGAAACCCGCCCGCGCCGAGAAGCCGGCGTCGCCTACATTCCCGAAGACCGTCACCGTCAGGGACTCCTGCTGCCGAGCCCACTCTGGGAGAACGTGATGCTCGGCCATCAATCTCAGCCGCCATTCGAGAGAAGCATCTGGATCGATCAGCACGGCGCGGTGGAGCGGACGAACGAGGTCGTCGCCAAGTACGACGTGCGCACTCCCGGCGTCGACGTATCGGCCTACGCCCTGTCCGGAGGCAACCAGCAGAAGCTGATCGTCGGTCGCGAGATGATGTCGAACCCAGTGCTGCTCATCGCCGCTCATCCGACCCGCGGCATCGACGTCGGCGCCCAGGCGGCGGTGTGGGAACAGCTGAAGGAGGCCAGGCGCCGGGGATTGGCCGTCCTGCTGATCTCGGCTGATCTCGAAGAACTCATCGGACTGTCCGACACCCTGTGGGTCATCCTGCGGGGACAACTGGTGGCCCGCCTGGATCCGGCCACGGTGACCCCGGTCGAGCTGGGTTCGTACATGACCGGCGCAGGCGATGAACACGCGCCGCTGGAGGCCCTCCCATGAAGTTGCGCCGATTCCTCCTCACCGTGGCCGCGCCGGTGTCGGCCATCGTCTTCGCCATCGTCCTCTGTTCGGTGATCCTGGAAGCCGCCGGTTACCCAGCCTTCACCGCCTTCCACTCGATGTGGACCTACGGCAACAAGACCAGTTCGCTGATCTCGATCGCCGACCGGGCGGTGCCGTATTACCTGTCCGGGCTGGCGGTGGCCATCGGTTTCAAGATGAACCTGTTCAACATCGGGGTGGAGGGCCAGTACCGGCTGGCCGCGCTGGTGGCTGCCGCCGCCGGAGCCGCCGTAACGATGCCCGCCTTCCTCGAGATCCCGTTCATCATGCTCGTCGCCATGCTGGTCGGCGCCACCTGGGCGTTCATCCCGGCCGCATTGAAGGTCGCCCGCGGAGTGCACGAGGTCATCTCGACCATCATGCTGAACACGATCGCCACCGGCGTCAGCGCCTATTTGCTGGCCACGTACTTCCAGGAGAAGGCCAAGGGGAAGAACATCGACCTGGTGCCGAAGACCAAAGCGCTTCCAAAATCGGGGCAGATGCCCGCCCTGAACCGGTTGCTGCGGGCCATCGGGATTCACATACCCGTCGGGTCCGACCTTTACGGCTTCCTGGTCGTGGCCGTGCTCATCGGCATCGGCTACTACCTGCTGATCTGGCGCACCGCATTCGGCTACGACCTGCGCGCCTCCGGCGTAAACCCCTTCGCGGCCGTGGCCAGCGGCGTGAACCCCAAGGCCATGGTCATCAAGGTCATGGTGATCAGCGGCGCCATCGCCGGACTGGTCGGCATGAGCGACATGCTCGGGTTCTTCCATCGCTACACCACGGACTTTCCTACCGGCATCGGCTTTACCGGTATCGGCGTGGCGCTGCTCGGACGGAACCATCCGGTCGGAGTGGCCGTCGGTGCCTTCATCTTCGCCTACCTCGACCGCTCCGCTCAGATCCTCGACCTCAACGGTATTCCCCGAGAGATCGTCACCATTATGCAGGGGGTCATCCTGCTGTCCGTGGTGGTCGCGTATGAGGTCGTCCGGCGCATCGGCCAGGCCCAGGAGACCAAGGCGGCGGCGGAAGCGGCTACTCGTCTCGAAGGGCCGGCCCCGCGCGAACCGGTCCCGGCGTGACCGCCCCGGCCACGCCCTTGGTGAGCGGCGAGTCCGGTGGCCCGCGGCCCGAGCTCATCGGCGGCACGGCACGGCTCCCGGGGAAAAGCAAGTTCGTAGTCGCGGCCGTCCTGATCCTCTTCCTGCTGTCCGTGGCCCGAGCCACCACCAACAGCCCTGATGTCACGTCCAGCGGCACCTTTGGAGCGGCTCTGCGGCTGGCCATTCCGATCCTCCTGGCCGGCCTTGGCGGCATCTACGCGGAGCGATGTGGGATCGTAAACATCGGCCTCGAGGGCATGATGATCATGGGCACGTGGTTCGGCGCGTGGGCCGGCTGGCAGTACGGACCCTGGTGGGGCGTGCTCGCCGGCGTGCTCGGTGGCGCGGCCGGCGGCCTCATCCATGCCATTGCCACGGTCACGTTCGACGTCAACCACATCGTCTCCGGCGTCGCCATCAACATCCTGGGCGCCGGAGTAGCCCGCTTTCTCTCGTCGCTGGTATTCACGCCCGATACCGGCGGCGGCATCACCCAATCGCCGGGCATCCAGGGCCACATCGGCAAGTTCAGCCTGCCGTTCGTGGCCGGCGGGCGCATCCTGGGGTGGCGCTCGCCGGACGTGTCTGGATGGCTGGAGCGGCGTCGCTGGTTCTTCCTCTCCGACCTGGGCGGAATGGCCAAGGGCCTGACCGGCGACATTTCGCTGCTCACTATCCTGTCCGTCGCCCTCATCCCGCTGAGCGTGTGGGTGCTGTGGCGTACTCGCTTCGGGCTCCGGCTCCGTTCGGTCGGCGAGAATCCCAGCGCCGCCGAGTCGCTGGGCGTGCCGGTGTACACGATGAAGTACATCGGAGTCATCATCTCCGGCGGGCTGGCCGGTCTCGGCGGGGCCTTTCTCGTGCTGATCTCCTCGGGTATCTACAAGGAGGGCCAGACCAACGGGCGTGGCTTCATCGGCCTCGCGGCCATGATCTTCGGCAACTGGATGCCCTCGGGCGTGGCCGTCGGCGCCGGGCTCTTCGGCTTCGCCGACGCCCTCCAACTCCGCAGCAACAAGGCGGTCCACGCCCTGCTGCTCATGGTCGCCATCGGCCTGCTCTTGCTGTCCGTGCTCTGGGCGCTGCGACGCAAGCCGATCCGAGCCGCGGTATGCGCCGTCCTCGGATCGGGATTCCTCATTTGGTTCCTCACCTCCAACCGCGTGCCAGAGCAGTTCGTGGGGTTCACCCCGCATCTGGTGACGGTGTTGGTGCTCGCCTTGGCCACCCAGCGGCTCCGTCCGCCGGCCGCCGACGGTTTGCCCTACCGCAAGGGACAGGTCCAGTAGATGGGGAAAGGGCGCGACGCGTTCGAGCGCGACGGTTTCCTTGTCCTGGAGAGCTTCGTATCGCCGGGCGCCTGCGACGAGCTTCGGCTGAGGGCCGAGGAGCTGGTCGGGGCGTTCGATCCAGCGGAGGCGGTGTCGGTCTTCAGCACCCACGAGCAGACCCGCACCTCCGACGAGTACTTCCTCGAATCGGGTGACCAGATCCGTTTCTTCTTCGAAGAGGACGCCTTCCGACCGGACGGCTCGCTTCGTCAGGCGAAGGGGTTGTCCATCAACAAGATCGGGCACGCCATGCACGATCTCGACCCGGTCTTCGCCCGCTTCTCGCACAGTCCGGACCTGGCCGCGCTGGCCACTGAGCTCGGCATGCGTCAGCCACTCGTACTGCAATCGATGTACATCTTCAAATCACCGCACATCGGCGGTGAGGTCACGCTGCACGTAGACCAGACCTTCCTCTGGACCGATCCGCCCAGCGTGACGGGCTTCTGGTTCGCCATCCAGGACGCCACCACCGAGAACGGGTGCATGTGGGCGGTGCCGGGTGCACACCGCCTGCCGGCGCGCCAGCGATTCCACCGGGTGCAAGGCGGCAGCACCGCCTTCGAGGTGTTCGATCCCGAGCCCTATCCGCTCGACGGCGAGGTTCCCCTCGAGGCCGCCGCCGGCACGCTCATCGTCCTCCATGGCCAGCTGCCGCACCGCAGCGGCCCCAACCATTCCGACCGCTCGCGCCACGCCTACACCGTCCACGCCATCGACGGCACCGCCCACTACCGCGCCGACAACTGGCTGCAGCGCCGCCCAGAACTGCCTCTACGCGGCTTCGCATGACGACGCCAGCCGTCGACTGGAGCAAGCTCAACCAGGCCGCCACAGAGGCCGCCAAGCACGCCTACGCGCCCTACTCCCGATTTGCGGTCGGCGCCGCCGGCCTGGTCGACGACGGCCGGCTCGTTACCGGATGCAACGTCGAGAACGCCTCTTACGGCGTTACCCTTTGCGCCGAATGCGGACTGGTTTCGGCCTTGCACGCCAGCGGCGGCGGCCGGCTGGTGGCGGTGGCGTGCGTCGACGGGGCCGGCACGCCCCTGGCCGCCTGCGGCCGGTGCCGTCAGTTGCTCATGGAGTCCGGCGGTCCGGCCCTGTTGCTGAACGGCCGGCCGCTGGCCGACCTGTTGCCCGAGAGCTTCGGGCCGCAGGATCTCCGGTGAACGCGCTCGACGTCATACGCGCCAAGCGAGATGGCCAGCCCCTTCCCGATGAACAGATCACCTGGTTCATCGACGCCTACACCAAGGGCGTCGTGCCCGACGAGCAAGCTGCCGCCCTGCTGATGGCCATCGTCTGGCGAGGGATGGACCCCCACGAGCTGACCACATGGACCGCCGCCATGATCGCGTCAGGAGAGCGTCTCGATCTCTCCTCCGTCGGCCGCCCCACCGTGGACAAACATTCGACCGGCGGGGTCGGAGACAAGGTGTCGCTGCCGCTGGTGCCGCTGGTGGCGGCGTGTGGCGCGGCGGTGCCGCAACTGTCAGGCCGAGGCCTCGGCCACACCGGAGGCACACTCGACAAGATGGAATGCATCCGGGGCTGGCGGGCGCACCTCGAGCCGGACGAGCTGCTGGCCGTCCTGAGCGAGGTCGGCTGTGTTATCTGCGCCGCCGGCCCGGGCCTGGCACCCGCCGACGGCAAGCTCTACGCCTTGCGTGACGTGACCGGGACGGTCGAGTCGATCCCGCTGATCGCCAGCTCGATCATGTCCAAGAAGATCGCCGAGGGAACCCGGGCGCTCGTCCTTGACGTCAAGGTCGGGTCGGGCGCGTTCATGCCCGACATCGACCAGGCCCGGCAGCTCGCGGAGACGATGGTCGAGCTCGGCGAGGCCAACGGGGTACGCACCACCGCCCTCCTCACCTCTATGGACACCCCCATCGGGCGGGCCGTCGGCAATGCCTTGGAGGTTACGGAGGCACTCGACCTCCTCGCTGGAGGTGGGCCCGCCGATTTGCGGGAGATCACGTTGGCGCTGGCCAATGAGATGCTGGCCCTGGCCGGAGTGGACGCCGACCCGGCCGCGGCATTGGACGACGGGCGAGGACTGGAGAAGTTCCGGGCGATGGTGCGGGCCCAGGGGGGTGATCCGGACGTGACGCTGCCCACGGCCGGCCAGCGCCACCAGGTCACGGCCGCAGAGGCGGGCTTTGTCACTCGCCTCGACGCCCGTGGGGTCGGCGTAGCCGCTTGGCGCCTCGGCGCCGGCCGGGCCCGCAAAGAAGATCCGGTGAGTGCGACCGCCGGAATCATCTGCCGGGCCAAGCCGGGCGAGCCGGTCAGCGCGGGCCAGCCCGTACTCGAGCTGCACATCGACGACCCCGCCCGCTTGGCCGGGGCCCTGGAAGCACTCGCCGGTGCCATTGAGATCGGCCCCGAACCGCCGCCCCCGCCGACCCTCATCCTTGAACGCATCCCCGGGAGAACACCGTGAGCGACCGCCCCACCGTCGAAGAGATCCGCAAGGCGCCGAAGGCATTGCTGCACGACCACCTCGACGGTGGCCTGCGGCCGGCCACGGTGGCCGAACTGGCCGAGCAGACGGGATACGGCGGCCTGCCCACCAAGGATGCCGGGGAGCTAGCCGATTGGTTCAAGGCCGGAGCCCATCGGCACGACCTCGGTCTGTACCTCGAGATGTTCGACCATACGGTCGCCCTCATGCAGACACGCGAGGCACTGGTTCGGGCGGCGGCCGAGTGCGCCGAGGACCTGGCGGCCGACGGGATCGTGTACGCCGAAGTTCGCTTCGCGCCCGAGCTGCACCTGAGCGGCGGACTCTCCCTCGACGACGTGGTCGAAGCGGTCCTCGAGGGCTTCCGGCGAGGCAGCGAAGGTCGCAACATCGTCGTCGTCGGCATCTGCACAGCCATGCGGACGGCCGCGCATTCGCTTTCCATCGCCGAGCTGGCTGTACGTCACCGCGACGAAGGCATCGTCGGCTTTGACATCGCCGGCGCCGAAGCTGGCTTCCCGCCGTCGCGCCACCTCGATGCCTTCCAGTACATCGAGCGGGAGAACTTCCATATCACCATCCACGCGGGAGAAGCCTTCGGCCTCCCATCGATCTGGGAGGCCCTGCAGTGGTGCGGCGCCGAGCGGTTGGGCCATGGTGTGCGCATCGTCGATGACATCGCGGTCGCCGAGGACGGGTCCGTCAAGCTGGGCCGGCTGGCCGCGTTCGTCCGGGACCGGCGGGTGTGCCTCGAGATGTGCCCCACGTCCAACGTCCATACCGGAGCCGCACCGAGCATCGAGCAGCATCCGATCGGTCTGCTTCGGCGTTTGCAGTTCCGGGTGACCGTCAACACCGACAACCGCCTGATGAGCGACGTGAGCCTCTCCTCGGAGTTTGCCGCTCTCGTGCGCGCCTTCGACTACGGCTGGTCCGACATCCAGTGGTTGACCATCAACGCCATGAAGAGCTCGTTCTGGCACTTCGACCAGCGACTGCGCCTCATCAACGGGGTCATCAAGCCCGGCTTCGCTCTCCTGCAGACGCCCTGAGCGCTCAGCGCAGTCGGTTCAGCGGCCGATGGGATGCCACACCGTCTTCATCTCCATGAAGGCGGTCACCTCGTAAGGGCTCTGGCCCAACGGATCGGCGGCGCGTATCACCCGCTTCACGTTGTCGGCCGCGGCCGTCTCGAGTGAGGCAACGAGCTCAATGGGCGCGCCGGTCAGGTCGATGCTGTCGACGTCCATGTGGGCGGCCAGTGCCGGCAACAGCTCGGTCTTGAAACCGGTGAGGATGTTCACGACGCCGGGCGGCACGTCCGACGTGGCCAGGGCCTCCGCCAGCGCGATGGCGGTGCGAGGATCATCCTGGCTGGCCAGGACGACGGTGGTATTCCCGGCAACCAGAGCGGGCGCCAAACGCGAGACCAGGCTGAGCAGGGCCGGCGACTCGGGGGCGGCGATGACGATAACGCCGACCGGCTCCGGAAAGGTGAAGTCGAAGTACGGCCCTGCGACGGGGTTGACCGTGCCGATCACGTGGTGGACTTTGTCCGCCCAACCCGCGTACCAGACCCACCGGTCGATGGCCGCGCCCACCTCATCGGAAGCGGCGCCCTCGTGCACGAACTGGTCCCGCCGCCCCTCCATAATCTCGGCTACCCGGTAGAGGATCTGGCCACGGTTGTACGCGGGCCGGGCGCTCCAGCTCTCAAACGCACCGCGAGCGGCCCGCACCGCGTCGCGCCCGTCCTTACGCGACGCCTGAGCCATCCAACGATCGGCGACCGGGTAGGTCCGGCCCGACTCGGAGCGGGGGAACTCGCCGCCGATGAAGAGCTTGTAGCTCTTCCGCACCTCGAGTCGGTCAGCCACCCGCCACCGCCTCGAGCTCGAGATACGGCTCGAGCC
>JRHI01000773.1_pt1 | contig 32261 bp, 36 predicted proteins | sample 215371 | NCBI WGS metagenome assembly JRHI01 (sample SAMN02929681, study PRJNA255918) | sediment metagenome | biome: cave system; feature: Ice Cave; material: Sediment; isolation source: sediment from deep within a dark volcanic ice cave with no known source of... ...
TCCAGGGGCTCGCGCACCCAGCCGGTGCCGTCGATGTCGGCGTGGGCCGACGGGTCGGCCAGCACCGCAAACACCGCCTCCGGGGCGGACTCGATCGTCGTGGACGCGGTGACGCTCTCGGTTTCCATACCAGTGAGACGGCTCGCCAGGCCCGAACTCATCGCCGCACATTTGTATCCCTGATCGCCTGATACACGGGTGATCCATTGTGCATCCCCGTGTCTTTCGTCTGCCGCTGCGAGCGACAGGCGGGCTCGCCTGTGTGTCAGGTTCGGGCGAGGAGCATGCCCTCGCCGCCGGCGGCGCGCAGACCGTCGCTGCGACCGGTCAGATATCGCTCGGCGACCTCGGCGGTTGGGACGGACCTAGCCTCCGCGAAGCCTGCCTCCCGGGCGAGGGTCACGATCTCCTCCGGCGAGTAGAAGCTGATCCACGGCGTTCCGGACGCCCGCGCCCCGCGCACGGCGCCTTGGAGCCCGGGCCGGTCGCCGTCGTCGATGAGCTCGAGCGGGAGCGTGAACGTCATCACCACGATGGAGCCCGGCGCCATCTCCGCGAGACGGTCCAGCGTCGAGACCGTCGCCGCCTTGGTGATGTACGTCGAGACGCCGCTCGACGATACGACTTCCCAACGCCGGGTCCGAGACCCGTCGGGGCGGAGATCCACTCGTCGCTCTCGCCGCGTCCCGAGCACGGAACGGCAGTTCGGGCGTCGAACGTGGCGGCTACCGAGGCGTCAACAGGCAGAACTCGTTGCCGTCGGGATCGGCCATGACCACCCAACTGACATCGCCTTGGCCGATGTCGATTCGAGTCGCCCCAAGGGAGATCAGGCGGTCTACCTCCGCTCGTTGATCAGCGTGGTCCGCCGGGGCGATGTCGAGATGCAGTCGGTTTTTCCCGAACTTCGGTATGAGCGGCGGACCACTCCAGGTGATGATCGGACCGGTGCCGTCCGGCGCGCGGATCGCGGTTTCTTCGTCCTGATCCCAGACCAACGGCCATCCGAGGGCGGCGCTCCAGAAGTACCCGGCCTCCCTCAAACCGTCGCAGTTGATCGCTCCGAGGCGTCCGCAGTCAGCGAGGAAGTTGTTGGTCGGCTCGATGATGCAGAACTCGTTGCCCTCGGGGTCGGCGAGCACGACATGAGGTTCGTCCCGGTGCTGACCGATGTCGATGTGGCGGGCGCCAAGCAAGACCAATCTTCGGACCGTTTGGTTTTGGTCATCGATGGACGCGGTCGTCAGATCGAGATGGTTACGGTTCTGGCCCGTCTTCTTGTCCTGGACTGGCTCGAAGAGGATTCGGAATCTGGTGTCATCCGTTGGCACGAGACCGATCTCGTCGTGGGTGTCGTCGTAGATCTCCCAGTGCAGCGCGTCGGCCCAGAAACGCGCGAGGCGGACCGGATCGTTCGCGTCGAAGCATAGGTCGACCAGTCGTGAAGTCATCTGGTCCTTGCTTGTCCGGTTCGCCCAATCATTGTATGGAGTCGCGCTCCTCTTCACCATCTGCGTGCTGAGTCACCCACAATCGACGTGCCCGGAAGCACGCATATTGCCCGCTCGGCGCTCGTTACGCCATAGGGCGAACCGGACAGATTGCGGCTGCCGGTGTTCCAGTACGCGCGGTCCCAATATCCCGCGTCGCGTGTGCCACCGAACGCCGGCTGGAGGTCGCTTATGTTAGGAGATGTTCTCCGGGCTGGGTGCTTGGTTGCAGCAAACGTGGCCGTGCGGCATTGGAGATGGTCTGTGGCAGCGCCACAGCCGCCCTCTGGGACTTGCAAACATACGAACTAAGGCGAGCGCCGGCTCTCGGGCCAGCCCGCCCACCCAACCCTCAATCCGGGTACTCGTCCTTGCGGTAACTGAGCGGCTCACCGGGTTGCGGCTTCGGCGTCCGATCGAGCAGGAAATTGAAGTACGGGGCGACAAACGGGTCGGGGGCCGCCACGCTGTAAGTGTGGTACACGGTCCCGTTCTCCCGGGCGAACGCTATCCAACTCGGGTTCTCGCGTAGACCGTCCTTGAGCTCGGCCCCGATCTGCTTCGACCAGAACCGGAGCCATTCCGGCGGGTTATCGATCATCTTCTTGATCTCGGAGATCTGCTCCGCCTGCTCCTCGGCAAGCGCAAGGCCGAAGTCGAAGGCGAAATCGGTGTTGTACGTGGAGACGTAGCGGAACTGCCAGCCCATCCGCTGCTTGTAGGCAGTCAGCCGTTCGATCGGCGCCCGTGAGAAGCAGAGCAGCGTCACGTCGCGGTGGGCCAGGTGAACGAGCGCGCCATCGAGCCCGTCGGCCAAGCTGGTGCAGCCGGGGCAGGCACCCAGCGTGTAGTCGGGCCCGAACATTGCGTTGTAGGCGAGCAGCTGTGAGCGCCCATCGAACAGCTCGGCCAGGGTCTTCCGGCCGTCCTCGGTGTCGAACTCGTACTCCTTCTCGACCCGGACCCAGGGGAGCTCGAGTCGCTTCCTCTTGATCTCCTCGTTTCGTTCCGCCTGCTCCGCCTCGAGGTTCGCGAGCTCGTCCCGCGCCGCCTGCCACTCCTCGCGCGATCCGGTCCTGTGCTCAGGCATCTCATCTCCTCCATGCTGGAACTCGAGCGCTGCCTCGCCAGCCCAATCCATCGTCGGAATCGGAGGCTAGCGGGATCACGAAATGAGACGGGCGACGACCCGAAAACTCATCGCAACAGTCCACGGAGATCACCACACCGCCCATGATCGGGGTGCCGGCTTTGGTGGAATGTTGCCTGAAGGCGTCGTGGATGGGCTGGCCGATGCTGCGCCCCCCTCAAAGCTCGGATGAGCATTGCGGTAGCGCCGAGTGCGACTGCGATGGCTACGGCCGCCCCAGCCAGCAGTGCCGTCACGGCGAGGCACTCTATGGGCCACCGGCTCGTGGACGCCGATGGCGGCACCGACTGTCCCGAAATGTTCAGACTCTCAAGCGGCCGGGGTATCCCGGTTCGCCGGCAGAGGGGCGCCCGACAGTTATGTATTGAGCCCGAGGTGCGGCCTGCACATTGCGACTCCGAAGATGGTGATGTCATCGCGCCGACCTTGCTGCCAGTCCTCTCGTTGCAGGAGGTAACGGGTCATCCGATCGGGCCTTCCCCGACGTAGCGCCCACTCGTGGCCGTTGGGCTTGTAGCCGAGAGCCGATGACACGCCGGCGGAGGCAATGTTGTCGTCAAAGGCCGAGCTCTCGGCCCGCTCCGCTCCAAAGGTCTCGAAGGCAAGATGCAATACAGCGGATCGCATCTCTTTGCCGATCCCGCGTCCTTGGTGGGCTTGGCCGAGCCACGAGTAGGTGCCGACGGTACGTAAAGCAATGAAGTTGGACGAGAAGAGGTCTTGCATGCCGAGCGGCGTGCCGGCTTGGTCGACCACGGCGAAGCGCAGCCGCCATGCATCGGGATTGATCGCGGCCCGGGCCGCCCACTGCCGTGCTATCCAGGTGCGTTCTCGATCCGGGGATGGCTCATCTGTCCATGGAGGATCATCGAACGGCATCCACTCGGGATCGTGGATGCCGGCCTTGATTACGACCGCGAGTCGGTCGAGCAACCCGTCGTCTGGGATCCGAAGTTCCAGRATCGGGGTGCGTACCAGGAGGTCGAAGAACGGCCACGTTCGTCCCATCCCGCCATCATGTCAACACCACCGCCTGCAAGGACCGATAATTCGTCCCAGATCGCTCGGTCTTGAGCCGGCGCAGACCTGTCCCAATCCGCCGGATTGGAGAGCAGGTGGCCCTACGAAAGATGAACGATTTCGGGGTCCTGGCTTCGCTGAGCGGTGAGCGGCGCCAGCGAAAGAATTCGTTTCAGCGACGCGGCGGCTGTGTTATGCCACGAGTCGTCGTGCAAGTTCGTCGGGCCGGGCCGGTCAGATCGCAGTCTCCAAACGGGCCCTCGGGCCGCCAGTTCACTGATCCGGCGTAACTGACGTCCTCGAGGGTGACGACCAGCCACGACTCGTCCGGGCCCATGAGGCCGTCATCGCGCCAGCGGCGCTCCAGCTCTTTGGCCTTCCCGGCTCGAAAGCCGAACCATTGGAACTCACCGGCTGCCGGGGGATCGGTCAGCTCCCGAGTGAGCAGCGCGAGGTCTGCCCCGTCCACGGGCGGGATGGTCACCGAGGTCGGTACGGTCTGTTCAGACGCAGCATTCATGCCCTCCATCATTCAACCAATCGGCACCCGTAAAACGCAGTCGTCTCTCCCCCTGCTGCACGAATGTCCCCGAATCCCGTTCGGTCATCGACGAGAGGCTGATTGGTCTCGAAACGCCGGCTGCTGGGGCGCCCCCTCCTACGATGGCACGCCCTACCGAGGGCATTGCCTCGTGCCATGACCGTGCGGGTTTGCGAGATCTCGTCGTCGCCCAATCGGTCCGGTCAGTCGCTCCTGGGGAAGATGCAAAAGGGGTGGCCCGCCGGGTCAAGCATCACCAGCATTGTGGGGTCCCGATGGGGCTGGTGCTCGGATGTTGTCGCTCCGAGCGCCTGGAGTTGAGCCTCGGCCTGTTTGAGGTCGTCAACATAGAACTCGACGTGCATCTGCATCGGCACCTCTTGGGACGGCCATGTAGGCGCCTGGTAGTTCTCGACCTTGCGGCAGATCAGCAAGACCCCGCCGAGGGTCACGAACGCCCCGTCGGCATCTCGACGTGTGATCTCGCCCGCGCCCGCGGCTCGAATAAAAGTCGGCGAGGGGCCCGGGATCGGTGCAGTCGATCGTCAGCGCCGCGAACTTGATCGCCGCCGGAATGTCGGTCACACGTCAGCTTGGCATCCTCGTCGAGCGGGCGTTGCGCCCGGTGACCTGGCTCCCGCCGAAGTGCGCCTAATCACGAGCACCACGACCGCAACTCGTCGCACCTGCACGAGTGCACGACGTGCACCATGACGTCCCCTTCACTCGCGCCCTGACTGCCACCGCCGAACTGGACGCCCTGACAAAGTGGCTCTTCCTCGACCACATCAGCTACTGATAGCCGAGCGACACAAGACCCGAAATCGCTCACCGCTCCCCGTCCGACGACGGTGGGATCGGCAGGGTCTCCGATGACTTTGGCGAGACATCCACGTCTATGTAGTAGCCATGAAAGGACTACGCCGTGCCAGTCGATAGTCCAGTGACCGAGCTCGATACCCGCTTCAGTGGGCCAGGAGCGGAGGCGACGCCGTGGGAGAAGGTTCGGCGGACGATCGAGGAAGCCGAGCTGTTCTGGATCTCCACGGTCAGGGCCGACGGCCGGCCACACGTCACCCCGCTCCCAGCCGTATGGCAGGACGACGCTCTCTACTTTTGTACCGGTGCTGCGGAGCAGAAGGGCGTCAACCTCGCAAGGAACGCCAGCTGCGTGCTCACTACCGGAACGAACGCCTGGAAGATAGGACTCGACATCGTGATCGAGGGAAGCGCAGAGCGGGTGACCGACGAGGCCCGCCTCCAGCATCTTGCCGATGCATGGGAGTCGAAGTACGACGGTGACTGGCACTTCGACGTGGCCAACGGCGCGTTCCAAGGCGGCGGGGGGGGAGGCCCTCGTGTTCGAGGTCGCCCCTGCGAGGATCCTGGCGTTCGCCAAAGGGGAGTTCGCTCAGACCCGATATCGCTTCTAGCCACGTCGGCGACCGCTCCGGTCATTGGCGTTGTACCCGCGCCACAAGCGGCGCGCATGTCAGCGCTTGCGTGTTTTGTTGTGAGTCCAGCAAAGGTTGGCGCGGTTGTTGGAGGTTGCGAGTTCCCTCGGAGCGGGAAGCTCCATCACGTCCGCTGGGTAGGGCCCCGGTGCCGGGCAGATCGAGCGTGTCGAAATCGGTGTGTGGCATCCTGCGGTCGAATCCGATGGCCTTGTGGGTGAGTGACAGGGACAGGCCGACGGCAACGTCGGCGTTTTTCGAGGCCACCGAGGATGTCAGCCAGTGTGCAAGGCGGACTTCTGGAGAAAGGGTACGCGCACCCCGATGCTTGCCCGGTTCTCGACCGTCGCCGGTGAACAGGGATTCCCAGACACCGTTAGCGATCCGCGGGGCTTCGCGCTGAAGTTCTACACACAAGAGGGCAACTACGACCTAGTCGGCAACAACACGCCGGTCTTCTTCATCCGGGATCCCTCCAAGTTCTCCGACTTCATCCACTCCCAGAAGCGCCGGGCCGACACTGGTCGCACCGACCACAACGGCCAGTGGGACTTCTGGACCCTGTCGCCCGAGAGCGCCCATCAGGTGATCACGATCGGCCGCATGGTGCTCGCGCAATCCCGACAACTACTTCGCCCAGGTGGAGCAGGCCGCCTTTGAGCCGTCCAACATGGTGCCGGGCATCGCCCCCAGCCCGGACAAGATGCTTCAGGGCCGGCTCTTCAGCTACCCCGACACCCACCGCTACCGCATCGGGCCCAACTATCAACAGGTGCCGGTGAACCAACCGCTGGTGCCCGTGAACAGCTACAACCAGGACGGCCCGATGAACTTCCGACCGGGCGGCGACCCCGTCTATGCGCCCAACAGCTTTGGCGGCCCCCAGGCCGACCCGGCCCACCACTCCAACCCGGTCTACCAGCTGACCGGCGAGATCGTCCGCGCCGTTTACCACGCCCATCGGGATGACACCGACTTCGTCCAGCCCGGCAACATGTACCGCCATGTCATGTCCGAGACCGACCGGCAGCATCTTCTCAACAACATCATCGGTCACGCCTCCAACGGTCCCGGCCTCAAGCCCGACGTGGCGTCGCGTGTCGCCGAGTACTGGCGCCAAGTCGACGCTGACCTCGGCGCCCACGTGGCCAAAGCGCTCAGCAACGGAGGCTGACGCCCGGCGGCGCCAGGGCGGTTCTTGCGCACGAACGAGTCGAATCGGTACGGTCCGTCCGTGTTCGCCCACCCGTCTCGTCCAGCGCGGATGTCGGGACACTGAGGCGGCGGGTTCGTAACCCGCCCTCCTGACCGATGACTTGGCTGGCGACGCGGCGGCGTTGGGCTCGGGGCGGTGCGGATATGGCCGCGCCCACAATGCCTCGAGGGGCGAGGGTGGCGGTACTGGCTGTCGTCCTTCCCGTGATCGTGGCGGCCGCGTCACTGGCCCGCCGCCGGTGGTTCCCGGCCCGTGACTATGCCTTCATCGTCCGCCACATCGCCGATGTCGGTGGACGGCACACCCCCCTGGTCGGCGTGTACTCCCGATTCGGCTGGGACCATCCCGGTCCTCTGCTGTTCTGGGTCCTGGCCCCATTTCAACGCCTAGGCGGACCGACCGGCGTCCTGGTCGGCACGGCCGCCATCAACGTCGTCTGCGTGGCCGGGGCTCTGCTGGTCGCCTACCGGCGGGGCGGCCCGGCCGGACTGCTGTGGGTGGGGCTGTGCGTGGCCGTGCTGTCTCGCGCCCTTGGGACCGCCTTCCTTATCGATCCCTGGAACCCGCGGCTGCCCGTGACCGGCCTGGTGTGGTTTCTCCTCCTGACCTGGTCGGTGAGCGGCGGTGACACGGCGATGTGGCCGTGGCTGGTTGGGGTCGGAAGCTGGGAGGTGCAAACCCACATCGGCTTTGCGCCGGTTGTCGCCGTGCTTTTCGCCTTCGTCGTGGTGTGCCGCGTGGTCGCCTCACGACGGGCCAAGCCGCCAACGGCTGGAGAAGGATCTCCCGGCTGGCGCTGGGCCATCCTCGTCGGACTCGTCTTGTGGGCCGCGCCGATCGTCCAGCAGCTGACCGGGCACCCGGGCAACCTGGCCGCCATCGTCAGATTCGCACTCCACCCGTCCGCCACGACCGTCGGCTTCGCCAACGCTGTGCATATCGTCGCGAAGCAGCTGACGCTTCCTCCGCCGTGGATCACCGGCCATGACACCAACTTCCTTGGCATTCTGGAAAGCGGTCCTATCTGGCCCGGCCTGGCTGAGCTCCTCCTGCTGGCCGGCCTGGGTGTCCTGGCTTGGCGACGCCATCAAACCGAGGCGGCGTTGCTGGCCGGCCTCAGCCTGGTCGCCGTCGTCGGCGGCGTGGCGGGTGTCGCGCGGATCGATGGGCTGCCGTTTCCGTATCTGGCCCGCTGGATCTGGGTGGTCGCCATGTTCGTGCCGCTGGCCACGGTCTGGTGCATCGCCAGCCTGCTGCGGCCGCTGGCGGCGCGGTCGCCGGGCGCCGAGCTGGCGGTGCGGCCCTGGCTCCGGACGGCCGGCCCGGCATTCCTTCTGGCCGCGATCGTCGCCGTAGTCGGCGTCACAACGGGGGCCGGCGCCAAGCCGGACCTGCCGGCCCAGATGGTCTCCGACGGCGTGGCCGCCCTGGCCGGACCCACCCAGCGCGCCCTCGATCGAGGTCGGGCGTACCTGGTGGTGTCCATCGAATCGCAGGTCGTGGGTCCGGGCCTGGGGGTTGGGTTGCAGGCGGAGCTGGAGGCGCGCGGCTACCACGTCTTCTTCCCTCCCGAGACCGCGTTCCAGGCCGGGACGTGGCGCACGACCCGTCACCACCGGACCGACGCCACCCTCAGCGTGGTCGCCCTCGGCGACACCAGAACGGGCTTGCGCATTCCCGCCGACTGGCGGCGCGTCGCGCACTGGGACCCGTTGACACCCGCGGAACGCAGCACGGCCAACTCACTGGAGGACACCATCCGCGGTGTGCTGGGAGACCGGCTGGCGCCCACCTCGGCCATCGCCGCCGATGGACCGTTCGCCTATCCGCAGTACGTCGGCCATGGCGTGCCGGCCGCCATCGTCAGGCAGCTGGCCGCCCTCCAACGCAGAGGCGATGGCTACGACGTCTTCTTGCACACCGGCCCGTACGCACCGGTTGACGGGCCTAGCGCAGCGCCGAATAGGTGGCCACGCCGGCGAGGATGACGAGCGCCCCGGCGGTCACCATGCGGACGGTGCGGATCGGAAACCAACGCAGAAGTCCCTGACCGCTGGTCACGGCCAGCGCGGCCACCGCCCACAACGCCGACGTCGCGCCGACGCCTACCGACAACGGCGAGTGATAGTGGGCGGCCAAGTTGGCGGTGAGGATCTGGGTCAGGTCACCCCACTCGGCGAGGAAGATGACGAAGAAGGCGGTGGTGACCACACGCTTGTGAGTGGACGCCTCCTTCTCCACGAGACCACTCTCGTCACGGTTCCCCTCGAGATAGGCGTACACCGCCCCCCCGAGGAACAGGACGGCCACCACCCCATCGACGGCCCGCCGGGGCAGGATGGCAAACAGACCCACGCCGATGGTCGTGGCAATCACCACGTGCACGAGAAAGGCGGCAGCCGCACCTATCCACACCGCGGCCGGCTTGCCGCGCGAGGCCATCACCAGACTGGCGAACATGGTCTTGTCCGGGAGTTCGCCGATGAAGATCACCGGGAACACCGCCGCGATGATCCCGAGATGCACGACGCACCCTACCGTGCGGCCCCTGCCCGACCGGACGTCATGCGCCGATGAGAACGGCAGCCACGAAAAGCGGGTAGCAGAGCAGCAGGACGATCCCCTTCGACCGAGTCAAGCTTTGGGTTCGCCAAGACAGCGCGATCGCACCGGCCAGCGCGCCGAGCATGACGATCAACGGCGTGTGCAGCCGAGCCGCGTGCGTGATCGCCAGCGGGCGGAGGAGGGCCGCCGCTCCAAGGGTCATGGTGGCGTTGTACGCGAACGATCCGACGACGGCCGCGACGACCGCTTCACTCGTCCCGCGGCGCGACGTCGACCAGGACAGGGCCACCAACTCGAACGCCGTCGCGAATCCCACCAGAGTGAGACTGAGGCGAGCCTGCGACCCATCGGCGTGGGCCAAGTGGCGCACGCCCTCCACGAGCACGGTGGCGCCGGCGGCCATGGCCGCCACACCGGCCAGGATGGCGGCCAGGTCCCGACCGACCCGTCGACCCACCGGCCCGGGGTCGTCGGTCAGATGGGCTTTTGCGTCCGCCAGCTCGGCCGTCTCACCCAACGCGGGGGGCGCGCCTTCGACGATCCAGATGACGCCGACGAAGGCGACGTAGAGCGCGATGAGGGCCAGCCCTTGCCACCGGCCGACTCGACCGCCCCAGGCGACGACCGCGCACGCCCCGCCGACGAAGAGGCTGAACAGTCCGTAGCGGCGCACCTGAGTCCCGAAAGGCAGCGGGGCAACTATGGCGCCGACTGCGAGGGCGACCAGGCACATGGCCACATTGGCGCCGATGACGTCGCCGAAGGCGATGGCCGGGGCGTGGCGGGCACTGGCGGCCAGACCGGTGGCCAGTTCCTCAGGCTCGGCGCCCGCCAGGAGCAGGGCCAGGGCGAACGGGCTCACCCGCAGGGCCACGGCGGCTGGGGCCAGATGCTCGGCGAACGCTTCTGCCCCCCACACAATGCCGGCCACACCGACGATGACCGCCACCGTCCAACCCGCTGCGGCCATACCCATGTTCTAGTGCTTCAGCCGATGAGGCCCCGGGCCAGCAGTTCTTCGGCAATCTGGATGGCGTTGAGGGCGGCGCCCTTGCGCAGGTTGTCGCCTGAGACGAAGAAGGCCAGGCCGTGCTCCACGGTGGGATCACGCCGGAAGCGGCCAACGATCGACACGTCCGTGCCGGCCGCCGCCAACGGTGTCGGCACGTCCCCGACCACGACGCCGGGAGCGTCGCGAAGCATGGCGATCGCCTCGGTTGGCGACATGGCGGAGCGGAACGATGCGTTGATGGACAGTGAGTGCCCAGTGAACACCGGGACCCGCACGCACGTCACGGACACCGGCAGGTCAGGGATGCCGAGGATCTTGCGGCTCTCGTCTCGGAGCTTGTGCTCCTCGTTGGTCTCGTCGTCGACGGCCGCGCCGGCGAACGCGATGACGTTGAAGGCGATCGGCTCCACGAACACCGCCGGCGGGGGCATGCTCACGGCGGAGCCGTCGAAGGTCAGCTCGCGCGCCTTGTCGCCGACCGCCCGGATCTGCTCGTCCAACTCATCCACGCCGACTCCGCCTGCTCCCGAGACGGCCTGATAGGTGGACACGACCATGCTCGTCAGACCGGCGGCACGGTGCAGCACGGTAAGCACAGGGATGGCAACCATCGTGGTGCAGTTGGGGTTGGCCACGATGCCCTTCGGGATGCTCGACAAGGCGTCGGCATTGGCCTCGGGCACGACGAGGGGGACATCAGGATCCATGCGCCACGCCGACGAATTATCGATGACCACCGCCCCGGCCGAGGCCACTCGCGGCGCCAGCTCCAGCGCGGCCCCTTTCCCCATCGAGAACAACGCCACGTCAATGCCCCGGTGGTCGGCTGTAGCCGCGTCTTCGACGACGACATCCATTCCCTGCCACGGCAGTCGCCGGCCCGCCGACCGGGCGGACGCCAAGTAGCGGACCTCGTCGACCGGGAAGCCCCGCGACGCGAGCAGCGTCCGCATCACGCCGCCCACCTGACCCGTAGCGCCGTACACGCCGACCCGCATCTCAGTCTCCCAGCTTGAAGGCGTCGTGGAGGGCGACGACCGCATCCTCCACCCGGTCGGCGCGCACCACACAGCTGATGCGGATCGGCGACGTCGAGATCATCTCGATGTTGACGCCCTCACCCGCCAGAGTCTCGAACATGGTGGCGGCAATGCCGGGATGGGTCTTCATGCCGGCTCCGATCAACGAGACCTTGGCGATGTCGATGTCGGCCAGCACCTCATCGGCGCCGATCTCGGCGGCGTGCGTGCGACACACGTCCAGGCCGGCGGCGAGGTCGGCCTTGGGCACGGTGAAGGAGATGTCGGTAATGCCATGGCGGGAGACGTTCTGCACGATCATGTCGACGTTGACCAGATGCTCGGCCAGCGTGCGGAACAGCCGGGCCGCGATCCCGGGCTTGTCCGGCACACCCGCCACCGTGACCTTCGCCTCCGAGGTATCGGAGATCACCGCCGACACAATGGCCTGCTCCATCTGAGGATCCTCCTCGTCGACCAACGTGCCCGGTTCCCACGTGAAGCTCGAGCGGACATGCATGCGCACGTTGTGGTTGCGGGCGAACTCGACAGCGCGCATCTCCGGTTTCGGGCAGCCGTTGGCCGCCATCTCCAGCATCTCCTCGAAGGACAGCTTGTGCAGACGGCGGGCGCCAGGCACCACCCGCGGGTCGGCGGTGAACACGCCCGAGACGTCCGTATAGATCTCAACCTCGTCCGCGCCCAGCGCGGCGGCGAGCGCAACCGCGGTCGTATCCGACCCGCCTCGACCGAGGGTCGTAATGTCCCGCGCCGTCGACATCCCCTGGAAGCCGGCGACGACGGGCACCCGGCCGGCGGCCAGCGTCTGGCGGATCCGATCCCCGCGCACCTCGAGAATCTTGGCCCGGCCGTGATCAGTGTCGGTGATGATGCCGGCCTGGCTGCCCGTGAACGAGTCGGCGGATACGCCGATGTCGTGAAGCGCCATGCACAGCAAGGCCATCGACTTGCGCTCCCCCACCGTGAGGAGCATGTCCATCTCCCGCCCGGGACGGGTGCCCGAAACCTGGTTGGCCAGGTGAATGAGATCGTCGGTCTCCTTGCCCATGGCGCTGACGACAACGACCACTTGCCGCTGCCGCCGGGAGCGGGCGACGTAGTCGGCCACCGACCGGATGCGCTCGGCGTCGGCCACCGAAGTGCCGCCGAACTTCTGGACGACCAGGCGCGCCGAAGAAGAAGGAGATGCCACCGGGCCAGGGTACCAGCGCCCATACGCTGCACCTGAAGCAGTATGAGGGAAAGGGGTGGTGTGCCACAGGTGTCGCCGGGCGGCTAGCTTCTCCGCCCGTGCCCACGGAGAAGCGTCTGCGCAAGCGGGAGGGCCGCCAGGCGCGCCTGGAAGAGATGCGCCGGGCCGAGCAGCAGGCCAGGCAGCGGCGGCTGTTGATCTACGGCGCCGTAGCCGTGGTGCTCGTCGTCGGACTGGCCTACCTGGCGTCCAGGCCGGGCAAGAAGAAGAACACGAACCTGTCGAGCTCCACGTCGACCACCCTCTCGTCATCCACGACGGTGCCCGGGTCCACCACCACGGCCGTGCCTGCGCCCCCGCCCGTCTCGGTGCCGGTCATCGCCGCTCCGGCCACTGCGGCGTGCCCGAAGTTCGACGGCAGCGCCCCCCACTACACCAAGTTCGCGGCGGCTCCACCGATGTGCATCAATACGGCTAAGACCTACACGATCACGTTCCAGACCGATGCGGGAACGTTCGCGGCCGTACTCAACGCGAAGATCGCCCCCAAAACTGCGAACAACTTTGCGTTCCTGGCCGCCTACCACTACTTCGACGGAATCGCGTTCCATCGGGTCATCCCTGGCTTCGTCATCCAGGGCGGCGACCCCGCCGGGACGGGCTCGGGCGGTCCGGGGTACTCCTTCGCCGATGAGCTGCCGCAAGCCGGCCAGTACAAGATCGGATCGCTGGCTATGGCCAACTCGGGCCCGAACACCAATGGCAGCCAGTTTTTTGTGATCACCGGTGCCCAAGGAGTGGCGCTGCAGCCCAACTATTCCCTGTTCGGCACGGTGACGACCGGACTCGATGTCGTCAAGAAGATCGAGGCAGACGGCTCAGCCTCCGGCACGCCGGTTAAGCAGCACACGATGGTCAAAGTGACCGTCGCCGAAAGTTAGGAGAACCATCGTGGGTACACCCGAGCCTCCTGCTGCGGACGGTTCAAGCAAGAAGCAGCAGCGATTCGATGGCACGCCGCCGATGATGATCGATCCCACCAAGCGGTATACCGCCGAGATGACCACTTCCAAGGGCTCGATGACCATCGCTCTCGACCCTGCCGCCGCGCCCAAGACAGTGAACAACTTCGTGTTCCTCGCCCGTTACCACTACTTCGACGGGATCGTGTTCCACCGCGTCATCCCCGGCTTCGTCCTGCAAGGCGGAGACCCCGAAGGCTCCGGCCGCGGCGGTCCTGGCTACAAGTTCGAGGATGAGTTGCCGGCCCCGGGGCGCTACGAGCTCGGCTCACTGGCCATGGCCAACTCCGGGCCCAACACCAACGGCAGCCAGTTCTTCGTCATCAGCGGGCCCGATGGCATGCGCCTGCCACCGCAGTACTCACTGTTTGGCAAAGTCATCAAGGGCCTGGAGACCGTCGCCGCCATCGATGCCATCGGCAGCCGGTCAGGAAGCCCGTCGGAACAGGTGGTGATCGAGTCGGTGTCCATCACCGAGGCCGACTAGTAGTCCATCCCGAGCGCGGCTAGCCGGGGAGCGCGGCCAGTCCGACCTCGTGGCCGTCCTGCCATACCGCCACGCCGCCGTCCCCGCCTGTCCTCCACGAGCCGTCGGGGTCGCGGATCAGCGCCGTCTGCTCGGCGATGGTGGCGACGGTGAGCCCCGCGGCCGCTAGCTGGATGGTCCGATGCATCTTGTCGTGAGACCACGTATCGGCATGCGGCAGGATGGCCAGCTGCTCGATCAGCCCTAAGCCAAGGGTGAACGCCCCGCCGCGCGGATCGACCATCGGGTCGCACAGGACCATGGCCCCCGCCGATGACCCGGCCAGCACCGCCCCCGCTTGCCAGGCGCTCACCAGCGCGTCCCAGCACGGGGAGTCCTTCAGCACTGAGCGCAGATGCAACGGTGACCCTCCGCCGAGGTAGATGAATGGGGCGGAACGGATGACATCGGCGTTGGCCTCATCTTCGGCGTCGCTGCGGCGCAGCACCATCAGGCCACGCGCCTTGGCCCCAAGCGTGGAGAACCACTGCGTCGCCCAATCGACCGCCCGCTGCGGGTGCTCGTACGCCGACGCCGTCGGCACGATCAACACGTCGCGATCGCCGCTGGCATCGAGGAGGTCGGCGTCGAAGGTGCATCGTTCCCGCCACTCCGCCCCGCCGATCAGGGCCAGCACGCCGGTCATGTCAGCGCTCTCGCCCGGCGGGACACCCGGCCCTGTGCGGAGGCCTCGATGAGCGGCATCCCCAACGCCAGCTTGAACCGCTCACAGTCGATGACGGCCAGGCCGGCGTCGGCGAAAGCCAGCACCGGATCCCGGTCGAGATGGCACCCACCGGCCATCTGCCGCCATACGGGTGTAGCCCAATGCTGGAGCCGGCCGCGCCAGCCGGGCACGTGCACGTGTTCCAGGAACAGGATCACACCGTCGGGAGCGAGCACGCCGTCAATGGCCTGAATGGCGCTCTTCAGGTCCGGCACAGTGCAAAGAACCAGCGTGCACACGACCGTGTCGAAAGGTCCGTCGGCGGGCGCGAGCTCGTCGATGCCCTTCGCCTTGATCTCGATGGGAACCGGGGACTCGGCCACCCGTCGCTCGAGGCGGCGGCGCATGGCGCCATCGGGCTCGATGGCCACGACCGAGGTCACCTGACTCGCCGGGTAGTGGGCCAGGTTGAGCCCCGTGCCCCCACCGACCTCGAGCACCCGCCCCCGCGCCGAGGAGAGAAGCCGCCGGCGGCGAGCGGCCAAGCCCGCCGCCTCCGCCCGCGCCAGGAGCCGGTCATAGACCGCCGCGAACAAGGGATGGTCAGCCATCGGCCGCCACCGTACCCGGACCGCCGGGCTTGGCAAGCAGACGGCCGCCGGCGGCGCAGGGGCCCCCGCCGTTGCGGAGCATCCTGGGGTTGGGGCCCCAGGCGGGCTTGGCACCCACTGGCTACTGGTCGGTAACCTCGTCGCATGCCGATCAAGCGCGTGGGGATCGTCGGTTCGGGGATCATGGGCTCGGGGATTGCCGAGTGTGCGGCCAAGGCCGGCCACGAGGTGGTGCTGCGTTCGCGCCGGCAGGAAACCGCCGATGGCATGGTCGCCGGCATGGAGAAATCGCTGGCCAAGCAGGTCGACAAGGGCAAGCTGGGCGAGGAGGAGCGGGTAGCCGTCCTGAGCCGGGTCCTGGCCACGTCCGACCTGGGCGAGCTGGCGGAATGCGACCTGGTCATCGAGTCGATCGTTGAGGACATGAGCCTCAAGAGGCATCTGTTCACCGAGCTGGATCGCATCTGCGGGGACCACACCATCCTGGCCACGAACACCTCCACCCTCCCGGTCATCGACCTGGCCATGGAGACGGGCCGGCCGGACAAGGTGTGCGGGGTCCACTTCTTCAACCCGGCGCCGGTGATGGCCCTGGTCGAGATCGTCCGGCCCCTCACCGCCTCGGACGGGACCGTCGCCGAGGTGCGAGCGTTCGCCGAGGCGTGCGGGAAAAAGCCGGTCGAGGTCAAGGACCAGGCCGGATTCGTGGTCAATGCACTCCTCTTCCCGTACCTGAACAACGCCGTGCGCCTCCTCGAAATGGGCGTGGCCAAGATGGAGGACATCGACGAGGCCATGAAGGGCGGCTGCGGGTTCCCGATGGGACCGTTCGCGCTGCTGGACCTGGTCGGCCTGGACACCAGCCTGGCCATCCTCGAGGCCCTTTACGCCGAGTTCCGCGACCCGAACTACGCGCCCCTGCCGCTTCTGCGCCGGATGGTGTCGGCCGAGCAGCTCGGCCGAAAGTCCGGACGCGGCTTCTACGACTACCACCGCTGAGCCGCCTGCCGGGTCGCCGGTCGCCGGCTCGAGTTAATCCGAAGTGGCAGACGGAATGGTCGCTGGGACGACCAAATTGTCTGTCAGCTGGCCAGCGTGGCCAGCCCCGCAGGCCCGCCGCCATCCACCTCTACTCGACCTCGAGGATGACCTCGATCTCGACGGGGATGTTGGTCGGCAGTTCGGCCATGCCTACGGCGGAACGCGCGTGCCGCCCGGCCTCGCCGAACACCTCGACCATGAGATCCGAGAAGCCGTTGATGACCTCGGGCTGCCGGCCGAAGCCGGGGGCGCTGTTGACCATGCCGAGCGCCTTCACCACTTGGCGGACGCGGTCGAGGCTGCCCGTGGCGGCTCGAACAGTGGCCAGGATATTCATTCCCGTCAGGCGAGCCGCCTGGTAGGCCTCTTCGACGGTCACATCAGATCCCACCTTGCCCTGGATGCGGCTGCCGTCCTCGAGCACGGGGCCGTGGCCGGCCACATAGAGCAGGTCCCCGACCCGCTTGGTGTGGACGAAGTTGGCGACGGGTGGATGCGTGGGTGGAAGGGTGATGCCCAGCTCGGCCAGGCGGCTCTCGGCGCTCATGGCGGCCGACCCTAGCCAGCCGAAGCCGACTCCGAGCCATGCCGCCGCGCCGCCCGCCGCGCCGCCCGCCGCGCCGCCCGCCGCGCCGGCGGTTGGCTCTCTCCGCCGAACCGGGGGAAACTTGGACATGGAAAGGCGCCAGCGCGACCAGCCGTGGGTCATGCGGACCTACGCCGGCCACTCCTCCGCCAAGGCGTCCAACGAGCTCTACCGCACCAATCTGGCCAAAGGTCAGACCGGCCTCTCCATCGCCTTCGACCTCCCCACCCAGACCGGCTACGACCCCGACGCCCCCCCGGCGGCCGGAGAGGTGGGCAAGGTCGGCGTGCCGGTCGTTCACCGGGGCCACATGGCCGAACTCCTGAATGGCATTCCGCTCGACCGGATGAACACGTCGATGACCATCAACGCCACGGCCGCCTGGCTGCTCGGCCTCTACGTCGCCACCGCCGAGGATCACGGCATCGCTCCAGCCGTTCTCTCGGGCACGACGCAGAACGACATCGTCAAGGAATATCTCTCCCGCGGCACCTACATCTTCCCGCCTGGCCCCAGCCGGCGCCTGATCGTGGACATGGTGGCGTGGACGGTGCGCCACGTCCCCAAGTGGAACCCGATCAACGTGTGCAGCTACCACCTGCAAGAGGCGGGGGCCACGCCCGTTCAGGAACTGGCGTACGCACTGGCCACCGCCATCGGCGTACTGGACGCGGTGCGCGAATCCGGTCAAGTCGCGCCTGACGATCTGCCCGACGTGGTCGGCCGGATCTCGTTCTTCGTGAACGCCGGCATCCGCTTCGTCGAGGAGACCTGCAAGATGCGGGCCTTCACCGAAATGTGGGATCGCATCTGCGCCGAGCGGTACGGCGTGGCCGATCCCAAGCTCCGCCGCTTCCGCTATGGCGTGCAGGTGAACTCCCTCGGCCTCACCGAGAGCCAACCCGAGAACAACGTTCAGCGCATCGTGCTGGAAACCCTCGGCGTGACCTTGTCCAAGGGGGCACGGGCCCGCGCTGTCCAGCTGCCGGCGTGGAACGAGGCCCTGGGCCTGCCGCGGCCGTGGGACCAGCAGTGGTCGTTGCGGATCCAGCAGGTGCTGGCTTTCGAGACCGACCTGTTGGAATACGACGACATCTTCGACGGATCCCACGTCGTGGCCGCCAAGACCGCTGAACTGGTGGACGCGGCCACCGCCGAGCTCGATGAAGTCCTGGCCGTCGGGGGCGCCTTCTCCGAGGCGGGCATCGAGGAACTGAAGACGCGGTTGGTGCGAAGCCAGGCGGAGAGGACCCAGCGCATCGAGTCAGGGGATCTGCAGGTAATCGGGGTCAACTCGTTCACCGAGACGGCGCCATCTCCTCTCGGCGGGGCCGAGCACATCCTGGTGGTGGACCCGGCTGTCGAGGCAGAACTCAAAGTCGATGTGGCGGCGTGGCGAACGGCGAGGGACGGCGAGGCGGTGAACCGGGCGCTCGACCATCTCCGGCAGGCGGCGACCGACGGGTCCAACGTCATGCCGTCGACCATCGCCCTGGCTCACGCCGGGGGGACAACCGGCGAATGGGCCGGCGCCCTGCGCGAGGTGTTTGGCGAGTACCGGGCCCCGACCGGCGTCGCCGGCGCGGTGGGCCGGCGCCGCGGCGCCGGCGACACGGACATGGCCGCCGTGGCCGACCGGGTGCGGCGCATCTCGGAGGCAACAGGGGGGCCGCCGCGCCTGCTGGTGGCCAAGCCCGGACTCGACGGCCATTCCAACGGTGCGGAGCAGATCGCGGTCGCGGCCCGCGACGCGGGCTTCGAGGTCGTTTACCAAGGCATCCGTCTCACCCCGGACCAGATCGCGGCTGCGGCGCGCGACGAGGACGTGGACGTGGTGGGCATCTCCATCCTCTCCGGCAGTCATCTGCAATTTGTGCCGGAGATCATCCGATTGCTGCGAGCCGAAGGCGTTGACGCCCCCGTAATCGTGGGCGGGATCATTCCGAATGCCGATCAAGCGCAGCTGATCGCCGCTGGCGTGGCGGCCGTTTACACACCCAAGGACTATGCCCTGGCCCGGATCATGGACGACATTGCCGGACTCGTCGAGAGTCATCGCGCAGGTTCCCCCTTGATTCCGCGCTCTGGATGACCGATTGTTCGGTAGTGGACCGTCGCATGCTTCCTGGGTTGTTGGCCGGATTAGTCGGATTGGCCCTAGGCGTGACGGCGGCGGTAGTCAATCTGTCCGTTTTGGGCATCGGAGCAGGCGCCTGTGCGCTCTTTGCTGGCGGCGCCTGCATGTTCTTGCTCCAGCAGTTGCAGGAGTCCGAGCGGAACGTGGACGGTGCCGCCGACGACGTGACGATGCGGCATCTCGAGGTGCTGACGTCCCAGGGGAACCGTTCTGTGGTCGACGAGGAGACGGGCCTGCCCGACCGCCGGTTCTTCGAGCTGGCGCTCGACGGTCGCGTGGCGTCGGCCCGGCGTCACTTGTGGCCGCTGACCCTGGTTCTGGTCGAAGTGTGGATCGGCGAACCGGGCGAGCCGGCCGCCGCGGCCCCCACCCTCATCGCCGACGCCGCCCTCCAGCCCGACCAAACCTCGCAAACTCCGCGAACTCCCCAGGGTCCCGAGGAGACGGTCAGCGAGGTGCTGGCCGATTTCGCTATGCTCGTGCGCCGTACCCTACGCGAGGCCGATATCGCCTGCCGCGTCTCGGACACCACCTTCGGGCTCATCCTGGAGGACACGTCGGAGGAGGGCGGGGTGTGGACCGCGGAGCGGTTGCAGATCGGGCTAGCCCGCAACAAATTCGGCATCCGCCGCATGGCGGCCGGCGTGGCCAGCTACCCCACCCACGGCATGCGGGCCGATGAGATCCTTCTCCAGGCCCGGGCCGCGCTCGATCGGGCCTGTGCCGCCCCGCCGGACCAAGGCCTCGGACCCGTGGAAGTAGCCCACGTCGAGTTCGGATAAGGGCCGACAACGCCGGGTGAATCTGCGACATCGTTCACATGAATCGCAGGTTATCCACAGCGCTGTCCCCAGCTGTGGTTTACGCTAACTAGCCCGGCGGGGCCAGACCGGTAGGCAGCGGTCCTCGAGCCGCCCGAAGGCGTATTGGGGGTACAGGCCGCCGATCATCGACCGGCAACGCTCGCTCCACCGGAGGGCGGCCGGAGTCGAAATCCGCCGGTGCACCTGCAACACCCCGCCCTCAAAAACGCGGTATTCCGCCCAGGTGCCGGGGAAGTCTTTTACACAGGCCACCTCCACCCACGGAACATCGCCAGTGGCCGAGAAGCGGCGCACCCGGTTGCGGTGGGTGTGGCCGGCGAAATAGCCGATCACCGCCGGCCGTCGGGCCACCACCTCGATCAATCGTTCGGAGTCGTCGGGGCGCAGGCCGAAGTAGTACTCGGGCCGGCTGGCCGACGCCGGATTCCAGATGTGGTGATGACCGAAGAGCAGGACCGGCCGGTCGGCTTCGGCCGCCAGCGCATCGAGCCACTCGAGCTGCTGGTCTTGGATTTGGCCGCCGGAGTGGCCGGGCCGGACGGTGTCGAGCAGGGCCACGATGACGCCCCTCAGGCTGACCGACTGCACGGAGGCGTCAGCGAAACGCTGACCGTGGTAGGCGTCGTGGTTGCCCCGCACGAACAGGAGGCGGCGACCGAAGGCGGCCTGATACGTCTCCAGAAATCGCCAGTATTCGTCGTCGCGCCCGTCGGCGGTCAGATCGCCCTTGGCGACCACCAGGTCGGGGTCGACGGCGGCGATCTCCGCGATGGCGGCGGCGTTCATGACCTCGGGGTAGGCCTCCTCACCCTCGTCGACCCGCACCGCAGGACCAAGGTCGAGGCCTTCGATCATGCCGGCCTCGACTTCGCCGAAGTGGACGTCGTTGACCGTGGCCAGCGTGGCCAACCGCGATCCTGGGGGGCGGGGCAAGGTGCGGAAGGCGACGTCGTGCATCTCGTAGTCGGTGTCCGGTCGGAGACCCGGATACCGCAACACCGCGCCGTCCTGATGGAACACGGCTTCGTCGTCGGCGACACTGGTGAGTTCGAGGGGCACTCAGGGCCGGTCCCGGCGGTCGGGCACAGGCCTCGACCACCAGCGACCGGAGAACCGCCACCGCGACGGCGCCGGCTCGATCGGTTCGTCCGCAACGAGGAGCGCCTTCGGCCACAACAACTCGACCGCGGCGACGATGGCAGCCAACTCGTCAGGCGGCGGCTGGTTGTTCACAGTGGAACGTTCCCGTGCTTCCTCTTGGGGAGTTCTTCGCGTTTGCTGCGCAACATTTCCAGGCTGCGGATGAGTACGGCGCGCGTGTCGGCTGGGTCGATCACGTCGTCGACAAAGCCGCGCTCGGCGGCCTGATAGGGGTTGGCGTAACGCTCGGTGTATTCCTCGACCAGCTCGGCCCGCCGGGACACCGGGTCGGACGCCTCGGCCAACTCGCGCCGGTAGAGGATCTCCACCGCGCCCTGCGGTCCCATAACGGCCAGCTCGCCCGACGGCCATGAGTAGGCCAGATCGGCGCCAATGGACTTGGAGTTCATGACGACATAGGCGCCGCCATAGGCCTTGCGGGTGATGACCTGGATGCGAGGCACGGTCGCCTCGCAGTAGGCGTACAGGAGCTTGGCGCCGTGGCGGATGATGCCGCCGTACTCCTGGTCGACGCCGGGCATGAACCCGGGAACGTCGACGAAGGTGAGCAACGGAATGTTGAACGCGTCGCAGGTCCGCACGAATCGGGCCGCCTTTTCGGCCGATTCGATGTCGAGGACGCCCGCCAACACCGCCGGCTGGTTGCCGACCACGCCGACGACATGACCATTGAGACGGGCGAACCCGCACACGATGTTCTGCGCCCAGTACTGGTGATACTCGAAGAACTCACCGTCATCGACGACCGCGGTGATGACTCTCTTCATGTCGTAAGGCTGGTTGGGACTGGCCGGCATGAGATCGACGAGCTCGGGGGTGCGCCGTTCCGGATCATCCGACGGAGCCAACGAAGGCGGCTCCTCCAGGTTGTTGGCAGGGAGGAAGGACAGCAGATAGCGAACCTCGTCGAGGCACGACTTCTCATCGGCGGTGACGAAGTTGGCCACTCCCGACTTGGTGGCGTGGCTCATGGCCCCGCCGAGCTGTTCGGTCGTGACCTCCTCACCGGTCACGGTCTTCACCACGTCCGGACCGGTGATGAACATGTAGCTGGTCTCGCGGACCATGAAGACGAAGTCGGTCATGGCCGGGCTATAGACGGCACCACCTGCGCAGGGTCCCATGATCACCGAGATCTGGGGGATGACGCCCGAGGAAAGTACGTTGCGATAGAAGATCCCGCCGTAGGACGCGAGCGAGACGACGCCCTCCTGGATGCGGGCGCCCGCGCCGTCGTTGAGACCGATCATCGGCACGCCGACCGATGCGGCCAGGTCCATGATCTTGTGGATCTTCTCGGCGAATACCTCGCCCAGGGCCCCGCCGAAGACGGTGAAGTCCTGACTGAAGATGCAGACTTTGCGGCCGTCGATGCTCCCGAAACCCGTGATGACGCCGTCGGTATAGGGGCGGGTCTCCTCGATGCCCATGCCGTGGGCCCGATGCCGGGCCAGCATGTCGAGCTCCTGAAACGAGCCGTCGTCGAGGAGATAGTCGATGCGTTCCCTGGCCGTCATCTTGCCGCGGGCGTGCTGGCGCTCGATGGCACGGGGCGAGCCGGCGTGCAGCGCTTCTTCCTTGCGTCGGGCCAGCTCTTCCAGGCGTTCTCTCATGGGGTGCTCCATCCCGGCCGAGGCTACCGGGCCAGACTGGCCTCGTGCCCACCGAGCCGCCGCCGAGTCGATGGTCATTCCCGCCGGCGGAGTCAGCGAATGCGAGCGAGGTGCTCGGCGTCGGCGCCGATCTGGAACCGGGCACCGTGCTGGCCGCGTACCGGGCCGGCATCTTCCCAATGTCGGTCGACCACGACGCCCTGGGGTGGTGGTCGCCCAACCCCAGGGGCATCATCCCGCTCGGCGGCTTGCGGGTCAGCCGCTCGCTGCGCACGTCGTGTCGCCGCTTCGACATCCGCGTCGATACTGCGTTCGACGATGTGGTGGAGGCCTGCGCCGACCCGCGCCGCCCGGGCAGCTGGATCACCGCCGAGATCCGCCGCGCCTATGGCACGTTGCACCGACTGGGGTGGGCCCACAGTGTCGAGGCGTGGTCCGGCGATCGCCTGGCCGGGGGCCTCTACGGCGTCGCCATCGGCGGGCTGTTCGCGGGTGAGTCCATGTTTCATCGTGAGCGGGACGCGTCGAAGGTGGCGCTCGTTGCCCTCGTGGAGATGTTGGGGAAAGGGGTGGATGGACTTCTCGACGTGCAGTGGGCCACGCCGCACCTGCGCAGCCTGGGCGCTGTTGAGGTCAGCCGGGAACGGTATCTCCAGCTGCTGGCGGTGGCGCTCCAACAGGATCTGCCGGCCGTGTTTGGTGGCGCATGAGCCGGATACCGCCGTTGATGGCCTTGGCGATCGTGTCGTCGTTCCCCTTGGAAATGGACTGATGGACGCGGCGTTCGAGCGGCCAGCGGAGCACAGGGTTGAAGGCGTGGTACGTCTCGCGGAAGTGGATGCGAGTACGACCGTCACCGAGGTCTTGGAGTCGCGTCCACCCTTCGGCCTGTGACCAGAGCGGCTTGCCGACGGCGTCGTACTTCCAGGAGTGGGGAGGCTTGACCTCGGTCAGCCACTCCCACGACACGCCGCGGCCTCCGGACAGCAGGTAACGCGGCACCGGGAACGTGCAATGCCGGATCAGTCCCTCGCCGTCGGCATCGCCGGGGTGGAGGATCTCGATGGTGACTCCGTTGTGTTCGCGCTTGCCCTTGCGGTTGCCCCAAAAGACACCCCACACCTCCTCCGGAGTGCCGTCGACGTCAATCGAGAAACGGTGATCCTGCATAGGCCCGCAGCGTAGCGGCGACCTAGCCGCGGCCCCGGGCGACCACGTAGGCCCGCGACGCGAGGCGGGGCGCCTCCAATCGGGCGGCAACATCCTCAAAGGCGGCGGTCGGTCCCGTCCAGCGCAACTCGTCGACATCGTGGAGCAGTTCCGGATCGACCCGCAGGGTGGCCAGGTCCCGGAAGAGGTAGGCCTCAGCGCGGTGTTCGGCCAGCACCGTGGCCAGCGCTGGGCCGCTTCGCACCGTGACGTCCCACTGCCCGGCCGCGTCCGGGATGTCCTCGAGGTGCCCGTACCGGGCGAGCACGGCTGCCGTCGACTTCGCTCCCCATCCGGGCAGACCGGGATAGCCGTCGGCGGAATCGCCGACCAGGGCCAGATAGTCGGGGATGGATGAGGGGGGCACGCCGAATTTGGCGACCACGCCGGCCTCGTCGATCTCCTGGCGCTTTCGCCGGTCGAGTTGCACCACGCGCTGGCCCCGGACCGCCTGCCCGAGGTCCTTGTCGGGCGTGCAGATGATCACCTGATCGACTTCGTCGCTGGCGGCGGCAACCGCGGCCGCGCTGGCGAGAGCGTCGTCGGCCTCCAGCTCCACCATCGCCCACATGAACACGCCCATGGCCCGGAGGGCTACTTCGATCAGGCCGAACTGCTCCAGGAGCTGAGGTGGCATGCCCGCGCTCGACTTGTAGCCGGGCCACATGTCGTTGCGGAACGATTCGATGACGTGATCGGTCGCCACCCCGAGGTGGCTGGCGCCGCCCTCGAGCATGTCCAGCACCGTCGAAAGCACGCCCCGGGTGGCCGCCACCTCGGCACCGGAGGCGGTGACATGGGACGGAAGCCCGAAGTGGTGGCGGAACAGCTCATAGGTGCCGTCCAAGAGATGGACTTTCACGACTGCCCATCCTTGCCGTTTGCTCAAGCTGGCGCGCCACCAGCCGCGCCAGGTCGGCATAGCTGACACCGGCCTGGCGCAGGATGCGCTCGCTGGCGTGCGGCGCCAACCGGTCGACCATCGGTACACACACCGCCGCACCGCCCGGCCGGCGCAGCTTGACGGCCGCTCCCTGCTGGCCGACAGCCTCGAAGCCGCGGTCGCGGAGGAGCCCGGCCAGATCGGAGCCCGAAAAGGCGGGGATCACCGGCCGCGCCTGCTCCGGCTCGTGGGCTCCGCGTAGCATCTTGGCGTTCACGTGTCGATGTCGAGCGTCACGATCATCGGAGTCGGCCTGATCTCCTCCGCGGGAAGATCGGCGAGATAGAGGTCCAAGGCGTCGGCCAGGTTGGCCTTGGCTTCGTCCACAGAATTGCCCTGGCTGACCACGTCTACTTCGAGGCACTCGGCCACGAACCACGGCCCCTCAGGGGTGATGGCCGCGGTGAGCTTCATATCAGCGATTCTAATGTACTTTCATGCTTTAGTCAAGCGGGGCTGCTCCTGCACCAGCTCGATGAGGGTGCCGAACGCCCCCTTGGGGTGCACGAACGCGACGGTCGTGCCCCGCGACCCCGGGCGGGGAACCTCGTCAATGACCCTCGCCCCTTGGGCTTTCATCATCTCAAGGGCGGCGGCGCAATCTTCCACGCGGTAGCCGACGTGGTGCAGTCCTTCGCCGTGTTTGTCCAGGTATGTCGCCACCGGCGACGTGTCCCGAAACGGGGTCAGAAGCTGGATGTAGGACTCGGCCACCCTGAGAAGGGCCTCTTCCACACCGTCGCTCTCGACCCGTTCGCGGTGATGGACGGTGGCGCCGAACATGGATGCATACCAGGCGATGGCCTCGTCGAGGTCCCGCACCGCAATGGCCACATGGTCGATCTCGGTGAGCATGCGGGCATCATGCCCCGCGCCGGCGGAACAGCGTGATTCGGTCCTCCCCCACCGCGGCCCGGAACTCGGGGTCGTCGATGCCGAGGCCCTCCTCGGGCGCCAGGCACAGCACGCCGATCTTGCCCTCGTGGAGATTGTGATGGACCTGGTATGCCGCGTCGCCCGTCTGATCGAGCGGATACACCATCGACAGGATGGGCTGAATCTTGCCCTTGGCGATGAGCCGGTTGGCCTCCCACGCCTCCTTGTAGTTGGCGAAGTGACTCGACTTGATGGTCTTCAGCTTCATCCACAGGTGGCGGTTGTCGTACTCGATCATGTACCCGCTGGTGGCCGCGCACGTGACGATGGTCCCGCCCCGCGCCGCCACGAAGACTGACGCGCCCATCGTCTGTCGGCCGGGGTGCTCGAAGACGATGTTGGGATCCTCGCCCACCAGGGCGCGGATGTCCTTGCCGAGTCGTCGCCATTCGGACTCATCCTGGGTGTGGTCGTCGGACCAGAAGCGGTAGCCCTTTTCCTTCCGGTCGATGACGGCCTCGCAGCCGAGCTCGCGCAGGATCTCGGCCTTGTCCGGGCCGCTGACGACGCCGACCGGGATACCCCCACCGTTGAGCACGTACTGGACCGCGTAGCCGCCCAGACCGCCGGTGGCACCCCAGATGAGGACCACGTCGCCCTGCTTCATGACCGCCCCGTGTCGACCGACCAGCATGCGGTAGGAGGTGGAGTTGCACAGCGCGTTGGCGGCCGCCTCCTCCCAGCTGAGATGGGTGGGCTTGGGCATGAGTTGGTTGGCTTTCACCAACGACAGGTCGGCCAGGCCGCCGAAGTTGGACTCGAAGCCCCAGATGCGCTGGTTGGATGCCAGCATCGAGTCGTCATGGGCGGACGGGTCCTGATCATCCACGTAGTTGCAGTGAACGACGACCCGATCGCCCGGCTTCCAGTTGCGGACGGCGCTCCCGACGCGGATCACGACACCCGCTGCGTCGGAGCCGACCACGTGGTAGGGAAGATCGTGGCGGGCTCCCCAGCGGCTCTCCTTGCCCAGCCGCTGCAGGAACCCAAAGGTGGGGAGTGGTTCGAAGATCGACGTCCACACGGTGTTGAAGTTGATGGCACTGGCCATCACCGCCACGTAGGCCTCGTCGGGGGCCAACTCCGGGATGGGAACCTCTTCGATGTGGACAGACTTGCGGGGGTCCTTCTCCTCCGACGGCATGCCCGCGAACATCTCCGTCTCGTCTTTGCGAACGAGTGCCGCTCGATAAGTCTCCGGCAGCGGCACGTTGGCCAGGTCCTCGCCGGACGCGCCCGAGCGGATGGCCTCCAGGAAGTCGCGCATGGATGCAGGCTACCGGCGGGTAATGACCCCACTCCAGCCCGAGCCCGTGAGAATCTGAGCCGGCGGAGGGGGCGTGACGCGACGGCCGAGCGCCAGGGACTCGCTGGCCGATTTTACGGGCGGATCGCACCAGCATCGGTATCCGGTTGGGATCCATCCACAGGGTCTCTTCGCCCTCAATCGGGCCCTCGCTCTATCCCGGCAGTCCCCAGAGTACGGCCGCAGAACGACCTGAGACGACCGCGCCGCTCCCTGTGTCGAGTACAGCGGCCATGCATCGCTGCTCGAAACTTCTACTACTCCCCGCGATTCGCAGTAATCGCCTCCCAACCACCTCCAGCTGGCCAGCCTCGAGCCGGCGGCGAATCCTGCGCGGGGTCAACCCACACTCAGCCGCCTCAGCGCGGGAGACGACGCCGTGCTGCGCGGCCGCCCGCGCCAGCAGTGCCGCCGGCATGCCGACACGCCCCGCCGCCTTGGTATCCGGCCCCCTATTGCCACCACCCTACGGACAGCATGTGACAGAGCCGGGCCGGCGAGACCCTTTCCCCAGCTTGTCCTCTTGCCGGGCCCGACCCGTACACTGATAACCCCACCGTTTGGCTGTTCGAGGAGGTCCGCTGCATGCCTGGTTCCGTGATCGTCGCCGGTGCCCGCACGCCGATCGGCAAGCTGGCCGGCGCCTTCGCCAGTTTCAGCGCTATGGATCTGGGTGGCTTCGCAATCAAGGCCGCACTGGAACGGTCAGGTATGGACCCCGCGGATGTCGACTACGTGTTCATGGGTCAGGTACTCGGAGCCGGCCAGGGGCAGATCACGGCCCGGCAGGCGGCCCACCGCGGCGGGATCCCCCTCACGACGCCCGCCACGACCGTCAACAAGGTGTGCCTCTCCGGCCTCAACACCATCTACCTGGCCGACCAGATGATCGCGGCCGGCGACGCCGACGTCGTCGTCGCCGGCGGCATGGAGTCGATGACCAACGCTCCGTATCTCCTCCCCGGCGCTCGGGCCGGCTACCGCATGGGCGACCAGAAGGTGGTCGACGCCTTGATGTACGACGGGCTGTTCTGCGCCTTCGACATCTGCGCGATGGGCGCGGGAACCGAGAAGTACACGAAGGCGGCGGGCACCATCTCCCGCGATCGCCAGGATGCGGTGGCCGCTGCCTCCCACGAACGGGCGTCGGCGGCCATCAAGGAGGGCCGTTTCGCCGAGGAGATCGTCGCCGTCGCGGTCCCGCAGCGCAAGGGCGAGCCGGTGATCGTCGATACCGACGAAGGCGTGCGGCCGGGGACCACACCGGAAAGCTTGGGCGGACTCAAGCCGGCCTTCGCCTCCGACGGGACCATCACGGCCGGCAACGCCAGCCAGATCTCCGACGGCGGCGCCGCGGTGATCGTGATGTCCAGAGCGGAAGCCGATCGCCGGGGCGTCACCCCGCTGGGCGAGGTTGTTTCCTACGGCCAGGTGGCCGGCCCCGATCCCTCCCTGCTGACCCAGCCGTCGCGCGCGGCGGCGCAGGCCCTGAAGAAGGCGGGGTTGTCGGTGAGTGACGTCGACCTGTTCGAGTTCAACGAGGCCTTCGCCGCTGTGGGCCTGGCCTCAATGGACGAACTCGGTATCTCCGACGACATCGTGAACGTCAACGGCGGTGCCATCGCCCTCGGGCATCCCATCGGGATGTCCGGCACCCGCTTGGCCCTCACTCTGCTGCACGAGCTCCGCCGACGGGGCGGCGGGGTCGGCGCGGCGGCCCTGTGCGGCGGCGGCGGTCAGGGCGATGCCCTGGTGGTGCGCAGCCTGTCCTAGGCGAAGGTGATCCGCACCTCGAAGTGGGGAACGCCGTCGCGCACGAAGCTGCGCGCGGAAAGATCCTGAAGCGGGCCCAGGTCCGGGGCGATCCGAGCATCGAAGGCCGCCTTGGCCTTACCGGTGAGGAGCTTCTCCAACGTGGCCCGGATCTGGCCGAAGCGCACCACGAACTGGGCGGACGTCGTGTCTGATCTGGCCGAGCCGAGGACCGTCTGATAGTCAGCGGCGGAGCCCAACGAGGACGACGCCGTGGTGGCCAACTCGGCCAGATAGGAGGGCGTGGTGGCCAGCACCAGCCGGTCGCCGAGCAGGGCGAAGGTGGGCTTGAGCTCGCTCAGCGGTCCGGTGGGGGGAATGATGACGGGACTGATGACCGCCGGGGAAGGGTCGGAGCCACCCAGGGCGGGCCTGGCTGTCGGAGCCCCCCGCCGACGCGGTTGCGGTCGCGGCTGATGCGGACGCAGAGGCCGCCGCCGAGGCCGCCGTGGGGTTGAACAGATCGATCCGGTAGGCCTTGACGCCGGCGACGGTCGTCTCCGTGAGCGTCACATTCCGCTGGCGCAGGGCCGCGACCAGGTGGTCCACGGCCGTGACCGCTTTGGCGTGATCGGAGATGGCGGTGACCAGCCCAATGCCAGGGAGGCGGGAGCCGGCCGGAGCCGGACCGGTGACCAGCACCGTCTCGCCCCCGAGCAGGCTGAGAACATCGGCATCGAGGTTCAGTCCGGTGGCGCGGTTGAATGAGTCCGTCGACTTGGCCGCCATTCCGGTGCAGCTCAACACGCCCCGAACGATGGCGCCGATGTCGAAAACGGTTCCGGCGGCCATGGTGTCGCCGGGTAGGCCCTCGGTGAGCTTGGGCTGGCCTCCCGGCGCCTTAGTGACGGTTCCATCGGCGAGCCCCTCGACCATGACCGAGGAGGGTGTGGCCCGCAGGTCGAAGGCCAGGTGCGTGGCGTTGGCGCTGTTGCCCAGTCCCAACGAGGCCAGATCGCAGTTACCGACACCGGTCAGGTTGAGGCCGCCGAGAGCGGTCGTCGCGGATTTGGCCGACTGGGTGACGAGCTTGCCTACCGCCTTCGTGTCCACCCACCCGACGGCGAGGCGGTCATTGGCCAGTTTGTTCACGACGTTGGCAAAACCGGCGGTATTGGCCAGACCTCCGTCGTTCTTCTGGGCTTGGCGGTCGAAGCGGTCGAGGATTAGCGCGTCGTCGGTGGTCTTCGCTTCATTGACTACGACGGCGAAATCCTTGACCAGCCGGTAGCGGGGGGCGTGCGCGGCTGAAGTTGCCGAACCGGCACACGTGTGGGCGGCCGCCTTGTCGAGCGCGGCTTTGGCCTTCGTCTGGTCGTTGACCTTGATCAGCAGAACGGGCGCGGGCACCTTGCCCCCCGAGAGCGGCGGGAGGACGGCGACGGCGAGCTCCGAGCCCAGCCACGGCTTCACGTCCCGCTGAAAGTCCAGACAGGCGCTCTTCACCGCTTGCTGCAGGAGATTGTCCCGGCTGATATCGAAGTTGCCGTTCACCAGCTTGCGAGCGTTGGGGAACTTCTGAGCGAGCTCAAAAAGGTCCTTCATCTGCACCAGCGACGGCTTCAGGGTGACCGAGACGTAGGCCAGCGCATCGACGGGGACGATTCCGGCCGCCCGGGACGCCTCATTCGTCTTTCCGCAGGCAGGCAGGCCTATGACCAACCCTGCCACTACCGCCGTAGCCAGCAACCGCCGCATTCTCGACTCCAAGGCTCGCCCGATCGTTTCCGTATCGGCACGATGGCGGCGTCACCTAACGATCGACGTCCCGCCGGCCCTCCAGAGCTCGCCCTAAGGTCAGTTCGTCGGCGTACTCCAGGTCGCCGCCGACGGGCAGGCCGCTGGCGATTCGGGTCACACGCCGCCCGAGCGGTTTGAGCAGTTGGGCGAGATACATCGCGGTTGCATCACCCTCGATGTTGGGATTGGTGCACAGGATCACCTCGGTGATGCCTTCGTCTGATAACCGGGCGAGCAGCTCCCTGACCCGAAGTTGCTCGGGGCCAACCCCCTCGAGGGGGTTGATGGCTCCCTGGAGCACGTGGTAGCGACCGCGATACTCGCCGGTCTTTTCGACTGCGACGACGTCGCGCGGCTCCTCGACCACGCACACGATGGTCGGGTCGCGGCGGGAGTCGAGGCAGATCTCGCACTCCACGGCGTGGCCACCCGACGGACCTTCGGCCACATTGAAGCAGCGACTGCAGAACGAGACCCGCGCCTTTGCTGATTCGATGCTGCGGGCCAGCCGGAGGGCGTCCTCGGTGGGCAGCTTCAGGAGGTGAAAAGCGATGCGTTGGGCGGACTTCGGGCCTACGCCCGGAAGCCGGCCGAGTTCGTCGATGAGGTCTTGAACGGGTGCGGCGTACACGGGAACTGGCGCGCTACTCCGCGTCGCCGCCGAGGAGGCCGCCCAGGTCGAGACCACCGAGGCCAAGCCCACCGAGCGCCTGCCGGTTCAACTCGTTGGCCCGGGAGACGGCATCGTGCAGCGCGGCCAGCACCAGGTCCTCGAGCATGCCCACGTCGGACGGATCCACGGCCGCCGGCGCGATGGTCACGCTGCGGAACTCGAGGCCCCCGGTGACGCTGATCTTCACCGCGCCCCCACCCGCCTGACCCTCGACGACCTGCTCGGCGGCAGACTGCTGAGCGGACATCAACTGTTGTTGCATCTGTTGCATCTGAGCCAAGAGACCTCCCATATCGGGGGGCTCCGGTGTCTCGGGTCCATCGACGGTCACGATGGGACCTCCTCGGCGCCGGGGAACGCCACCTTCAGGCGGTCCTCGGGCGAGGTTACCGCCGGGGCGTCCACCAATTGCTCGATATCGATCGAGACATCCTCGAGGGCGAGCGGCGGGGGTGGGGCACCGACGTTGTCGACGGTGAGCCGGAGCGGGATGCGCGTCCCGAAATGGCCGGCCAGGGCGTCCTCGACGTCGGGGCGAACCTCGTCGCAACGATCGCGGTGGATGCTGTTGGGGAGGGCGAACACCGCCCCGCTCGTATCCACACTCACGAAGCGACCGGCACTGAACCGTGACTTGACCTTCGGGCTGAGCCGGGCCAGCACTGTGTCCCCCCACGCCTTGGTGAGCTCATCGCGGGTGGGCAGGACGACCGTGGACGGGGGCGGGGCGGGTGCCGGCTCCGGCGGAGCGACGGCGTTGGCGGGCGGGGGGGG
>JRHI01000774.1_pt1 | contig 32237 bp, 28 predicted proteins | sample 215371 | NCBI WGS metagenome assembly JRHI01 (sample SAMN02929681, study PRJNA255918) | sediment metagenome | biome: cave system; feature: Ice Cave; material: Sediment; isolation source: sediment from deep within a dark volcanic ice cave with no known source of... ...
GTATCACGACGTTCACGACCGCCGCGGTCGTCGCCGGGATCGAGGCGGCCGCCAACTTCGTCGCGGCGTTCGGCGAAACCGAACGCGCCGCCGGCTACCGGCGGGTGGCGGCGAGGATGCGGGCGGCGGCGCGGGAATACCTCTACGACGGTGAGCGCGGCCACTTCTCTCGCCTGATTCGGGTCAAGCCGGACGGGGCGATCGAGCGGGATTCGACGCTCGATGCCAGCATCGCCGGCGCGTTCCAGTTCGGGTTGGTCGCGACCGGCGATCCGCTGATGGTCAGCACGATGGAAGCATTGGAGCGGCGGCTCTGGTGTCAGACCGAGGTGGGCGGGATGGCCCGCTACGAGGACGACTACTATCACCAGGTCAGCCGCGACCTGACGCGCGTCCCGGGCAACCCCTGGTTCATCTGCACGCTCTGGCTCGCCGACTGGTACGGCGCCCGGGCCCAGACGGCGAAGGATCTCGTTCGCGCCCGTGAGCTCCTGGAATGGGTCGCCGCGCATGCGCTCCCGAGCGGGGTGCTGGCCGAGCAGGTCCACCCGTTCACGGGGATCCCGCTCTCCGTGTCGCCCCTGACTTGGAGCCACGCCGCGTTCGTCGAATCGGTCAACCAGTACCTCGATTGCCAGGCCGCGGTCTCCGCCACCGGCTGGGCGCGCCGCGCCCCGGCCCACGCAGTCGCCGCCCCGGTGCCGAGCGACGTGGGTTGAGCGGCGGCTGGTGATTGGCAGCGGGTGGCGGTGCTCCTCAAGCCCGGATGATTCACGGCCGGATCCAATCGCCCCGTGCTTGATCGGACGGATTCGGCCAGTCGACCAGGGCTATCGCATCTCAACGAGACCCCGGCAGAAAGGCCAGGTGCCTGACCAGTGACCCATTAGTGATCCTCGCTCGGCAGGCGGTGTCGTCCTCGGCGGGGTGCGTGTTGATGACGATAGCCGTCGTGGTTGTGCCAAACGGGGCGGACGTCGCGCGGGTCGGCGGTGAAGAGCAGCCGTGGCATTGTGTAGATGCGGCGGCCGGGCATGGTGCATACCGGGCAAGGCGCGGGCGCCGTCGCGTCGGTCATCGGTCGCGCGCGCTCGTACCGCGCACCGCACTCGGGGCAGACGTAGTCGTAGGTCGGCATCTCAGGCGGCGCGGATGGTGTTGCGGTCGCTACGACTCGGCACCGGCGTCCTCCCCAGCCGCCTCGCCGCCTCGCCGACTTGCCGCCTCGCAGGGGGCGCAGCGCCCGAACAGGGCGAGGTGGTCGATGGCGGCCGCGAAGCCGTAGCGATCGTGGATGATCGCGCGAAGTGGGTGGACAAGCTCGTCGTCGAGGTCGAGCATCAGACCGCAGTCCTTGCAGATCAGGTGGTGGTGACGCCCACCGTTGAGCAACTCGAAGTGGCGGACACCGCCGCCGAGGTCGGTCTCGGAGATCAGTCCGAGGTCGCGGAACAGCTCCAGCGTCCGGTAGACGGTGGAGCGGTTGACCGCCGGCACCAGCGGCTCCACCCGGGCATAGACGTCGTCGGCCGTCAGGTGCTCACCGGGGTGGGCGAAGGCGCCCAGGATGACCATCCGCTGCGGCGTGACGCGCTGACCAGCGGCGCGTAGCCGCACCGCGAGCTCATCCGGCGAGCGCTCAGGCCGCCAAACGCTCGACTGTGGTGAGTGCTGTCGAACCGTTGCTTCACTCATGCCCTGTTGCGCCCGCGATGCGCTCAATCGCGCGCCGATCGTCACGCGCGCGACGGATGGTACCACCTTGACCAAACGGGACGCCGGGGGTAGGATGCGACACCACGCCGATGCGAGTGATCGCATCTGCGTGCTCTTTCGTAAACTAAACGACACCAAGGGGGGCATCCGGCAAGTCCGTGTGACTGCCCCGCGCTCGGTGCTCAGTCGGCTTCAGCCGGCTTGCTAGGTTGAGCGCGGGGTCTTGAGCCCGCGCCCGGCGACGGTGCCGCCGGATACCAATCTGTGCCGGACTGAGCGGAAGCACCACCATGGAGAACGGCTGGATGTCTTTGTCGCGGGAGAGGAGGGCTGTGATGCGTGGACCGTGTCCGCTGACTCCGCAGGCAACCCGAACGGTCAGGACCCTGATCGTGGTCGCGCTCGTGCTGCTGATGCCTCTGGTCGCCGGGATCAGCTCGGGCGCCGCCCAGGACGCGACGCCGGCCGCCGCGCCGCCCTCGTCGATCGGCTGGAGCGATACCTTCGAGCAGGACAACGGCAAGCTGAATGTCGTCACCAGCGTGGCGCCGCTCAGCTCCATCGCCCGCAACATCGGGGGGACGCGGATCAACCTGCACGGGTTGATCCCGGACGGGGTCGACTCCCACACCTTCGAGCCGGCGCCGTCCGACGCGACGTTCTTGGCAAAGGCAGACATCATCCTCCTGAACGGTCTGCACCTGGAAGACCCGACGGTCAAGCTGGCGAAGGCCAGCTTGAAGCAGGGCGCCGAGATCGACACCCTCGGCGACAACACCATCACCGAAAGCGCCTGGATCTTCGACGTCTCCTTCCCGAAGGACAAGGGCGATCCGAACCCGCACCTCTGGATGAACGTCCAGTACGCGATGACCTACGCGAAGCTGATCGAGGGCTGGCTGGCCAAACGCGACGCCCAGAACGCCGGCTCCTACAAGACCAACCTCGACCGCTATCTCGCCGTCTTGACCAAGCTCGACGACGGGATCGCCCAGAGCGTCCAGACGATTCCGGACGGTCAACGCAAGCTGCTCACGTACCACGACTCGTGGGTCTATTTTGCGCGGCGCTACGGGATGACCGTGATCAGCGCCGCGCAGCCATCTGACTTCTCAGAGCCGTCCCCACGGGATGTGGCGAAGATCATCGACCAGATCAAGCGGGAAAACGTGCGGGCCATCTTCGGCTCCGAGGTCTACCCGAGCAAAGTGCTCGCGCAGATCGCCAACGAAACCGGCGCCACCTACGTTGACAAGCTGCGCGACGACGAGCCACCCGGCGCGATCGGCGCCCCCGAGCACACCTACCTCGGGATGATCCTCACGGACATGACGCTGATGATCCCGGCCCTGGGCGGCAACATCGACGCTCTCCAGGGCGTGCCGCCGTACGATACGTTCATGCCGTAATGAGCCGCGAGCCGCCCAGACATGACCAACCACGCGATCAACATTGCGATCCGGAGTTGCGCGTACGATGGGCCGCCGGTCCTGCGGGATGTGGCGCTGCGCGTCCCCGCCGGACAGTTCGTCGGGCTGATCGGACCGAGCGGTGCGGGGAAGACGACGCTGCTTCGCGCGATGCTCGGGCTGGTGCCCCAGGTGCGCGGCGAGGTGACGGTCGCCGGGCAGACGGTCGCGCCGGGGCGGCCGCCGGAAGTCGTCGGGTACGTGCCGCAGGTCGAAACGGTCGACTGGCACTTCCCGGTCACGGTCCAGGACGTCGTCCTGATGGGGCGCGTCTCGAAGATGGGGATGCTGCCCTGGCCGAGCCGGGAGGACAAGGCGGCGGTCGCCGCGGTGCTGGACCGGCTCGGGATCGGGCACTTGGCGCGGCGGCAGATCCGGGACCTGTCCGGCGGGCAGCAGCAGCGCACGTTTCTCGCGCGCGCGCTGATCGCGGTGCCGTGCATCCTGCTCCTCGACGAGCCGACCGCGAGCGTCGACATCAAGACGCGCGACGACATCCTGCACCAGCTCGTCGAGCTGAACCGAAGCGGCGTCACGATCCTGATGACGACGCACGAGATCAACACCGTCGCCGCGCATCTGCCGTGGGTCGTCTGCGTCAACGGCGCTGTGATCGCCCAAGGGCCGCCGCCGGACGTCTTGACGAACGCGATCCTGAGTCGCACGTTCAACACCGAGATGCGCGTCGTGCGCGACGCCGAGACGGGCAGCCTGCTCGTCGCGGAAGCGGGCAAGCATAGTCCGTTCGCCGCTCTCGCGCCCGCCGGCCGGGCGATCACTTCCCAGATCGGCGTCGGAGCGCCGCGATGACCGCCCTGCTTCGATCCCGCTCACCGCTGGCGACGGCCGCCGCCGAAAGGACGCGCCGGTGACCTCGATTGTGCTCCCGCTCTCGCTGACCAACTGGCGCGAGCCGTTCCAGTACCAGTTCTTCCGCCACGGGCTGGTCGCGGCGACCCTCGTCGGTGCCCTCTGCGGTCTGATCGGCGTCTACATCATCCTGCGGCGGATGAGCTACATTGGCCACGGCCTGTCGCACGCGGTGTTCGGCGGCGCCGTGGTCAGCTACGTCATGCAATGGAACTTCTACCTCGGCGCCGGACTCTGGGGATTCGTCTCGGCGCTTTTGATCAACGCGACCGCCCGGCGGCGCAAGATCGGTGCCGACGCGGCAATCGGGATCATTACGACGGCCTCCTTCGCGCTCGGCGTCGCCATCATCAGCAAGCGGCGCAGCTTCACGCGCAACTTCGAGGCCGCGCTCTTCGGCAACATCCTCGGCGTGACCAGCCGCGATGTCCTCGTCATCGCGGCGGTCTCCGCGGTCGTCGTCGGGGCGGTCTTCTTCGGCTACCAGCAGCTCCTCTTCACCACGTTCGATCCCGAGCTGGCGCGGATCTACGGCGTCCGGACGGGCTGGGTCGACGCCGGTTTTGCCCTGGCGCTGGCGGCGACGATCGTTGCCGCGATGAACATCGTCGGCGTGACCCTGATCGCGGCGGCGATCGTGATTCCACCGACCACGGCGAGACTCGTGACGGATTCGTTTGGCCGGATGATCGTGATCTCGACCCTCCTCGGCGCCATCTGCGGCGGGGCAGGGATGTACCTCAGTTATCAGCTCGACGTCGCCTCCGGCGCCGCGATCGTCCTCCTCGCCGCCGCGATCTTCGCCGTGGTCTACGCCTCCACGAGCGTTGGGCGGATGGTCGAGACGCGGCGCCACGAGTTGGCGGAAGCTCCCGCTCGGTTCCCCGCCGCGTCCTTGTCTCCCGCAGCCGCGTCGAGCCAGGACGATCACGTCGTTGACGAAGGCCAAGACACGGCGGCCCGTTTCTGGCCACTGGAGCTTGACAGCCGATGAATTAAGGGGTTGACTTGAGCCGGTAGGACACGAAAAGCCTTTGCGATCCGACCCGCGGGACCGCGGCGTTGCGGACGCTCGCGAAAACAGGCGTCCGATGACCTTCGTTGTTGAGCACGGTCTGCCGCTGGTCGCCCTCCTGGTGTTCATCACCGAGTTCGGCATCCCGACCGGTATCCCCTTCGAGGTCGCCCTCCTCCTGGTCGGCGCCTCCTCCGTCCATTCCGTCCCCGGGCTGGTGGCCGCGGTCGCCCTCGTTGCTGTCGCCGACCTCCTCGGGACGACGACGCTCTTCGTCACCGCCAGATCCGGCGGGTCGCGCCTGGCGCTGCGCCTGCTCCGGCGCCATGGTGCAGAGCACGCGCTGGATCGGTGGCGCGGCCGGGTCGGCGAGTCGGCTCGGCGGGACGTGGCGCTCGTCGTCGGCGGGCGCTTGTTGCCCCTGGCGCGGATGCCGTTCACAGTCGCGGTTGGTGTGCTCCGGCTGCCGATGCGGCACTTCTTGCTCGGGGCCATCCCCGGCGCGCTGCTCTGGGCAGGGAGCCCGCTCACCCTCGGCTACCTCCTGCGGGAACGGGTCGGCGCGGTCGTGGCAGTGGTCCAGCGGGCGAGTCATCTCGGTCTGATCACGCTGCCGGTGGTCGTTGGACTGACCGTGCTCGCGGTGCTCATCCGCCGCGCGAGGCAGGCGCGGCGGCCGGTGCCGGGCTCGTGCTCGACCACGTAGGGCGCGCCGCCGCCGGTGCCTGACGGGTCCGGCGAACCGCGGGGAGCGCCTAACCGGTCCCGGCCAGACGGTCGGTCAGGCGCCAGAAGCGATCCAGGAAGGCGGCCTGCTCGTCGCCGGTCATGAGGCGGGGTTGGTTGAAGTCCTCGATCTCGATGCCGTGGAGGCGGAGGCCGGCGATCTGCTTGCCGCGGAGCGTGACCTCTAGGATTGCTCCCTGCCGGACCTCGACGCTGAACATCTGGTCGGAGACGCAGTTGCCCAGGGAATAGACGATCGGCTTCCCCTTGTAGACCTCCATGCCCTGGATCAGGTGCGGGTGGCTGGCGATGACGATCGTCGCGCCGGCGTCGATGGCGGCGCGCGCGGCGGCGATCACCCACTGGGGTGGGGTCTCCTTGTCCGCCACGCCCATGCTGAAGTAGGGAATCACGACGTCCGCCTGGGTCGCGGCCGCACGGATGTCGGCAAGGTATTGGTCCGCGACGAACGGGTTGGTGCCGGGCGCGCTCGCGGTTGCCGCCTGGTCGGCGCCGGTGACGCCGGGCAGACTCTTGTCCGGGTTGGCCGAGACGCCGTTGATGGCGAGGAGCGCGACTTTGGTGCCGTTGACGTCGAAGACATGGGGCTTGCGCGCTTCGTCGAGTGTGGCGCCGGCCCCGACGTAGGGCATTCCGGCCTGGCGCAGCGCGGTCGTCGTGTCGGTGAGCCCCTGGGCACCGAAGCCCATCGCGCCGCTGTTGGCGAGAACAACGCCGTCGATCCCAGCCCGCTTCAGCCCATCGATCAGCCTGGGATCGGCGACCGCGGCCGCGCCCGGCTGGTTGTCCGGCGGCGGGATCGTCGCCGAGAGCACCCCGTTGAGGTTAGCGAAGCTGAGGTCGTAAGCGGCGAGCGTGGGGGCAACCCGCGCGAACGGGCGGGTGAAGTCGCCGCGCTCGACCATCTTCTGGTTGACGGCGCGGCCCGGCGTCACGTCGCCGACGAGGCCGACCGTGGTCGGTTTCGGCGTGGTGCGCGGCAGACCCAGTCTCGTCAGGGCCGCGTCGATCGCCGGCTTGAGGGCGGCCGCGTCGGTCGTGCGGACGCCGACGTAGAGGCGGTCGGCGTACGGGTAGCGTGACAGGTCGCCGCCCCGGAGCGGATCGACGCCGTCGACGGCGAGGACGTTGACGCGGAAGTCGACGAGCGCGAGCGGGACGAGCGCGACACCGCCCCGATGCTGGTCAAGACCTTGCACCAGCGCCTCGTACTCGGTAGCGGTCGCGACGGGCGGCGTCGCGCTCGGCGTGGCGGGACCGCCGACGGCAAGGGGCTCGACCTTAAGGTGGATGCCGGCGCCGACTGTCTGCCAGTCAGCGATCCCGCCCTTCAGGAGCTGATCGGCCTGATCGCGGCTCACGCCGAAGAGCGGCAGTCGCGGCGACGTTACGACCGCGAGGGGAGCGATCGCCACCGCCGAGGTGGTAAAGCCCTGGTCCGGGGGCGCGGTGTCGACGACGATCGCGGCGTCCGTTGCTCGTGCGGGGCCGGCAACCTCGACCGCACGCCCAGCGCCGGCAGCGATCAGCGTCTGCTGCACGGCGGCGGCGATCGCACGGGCGCCGACGCCGTCGACGGCGCCCGTGCCGGCCGCAATGAGAATCGGCGGGCCGGCGGCGGTGGTTGCGACCGGTGCCGCTGCGATCGCCGGGCCGACCGGCGAGGCGATGGCGGCGCTGGGCGGTCGCGCGGTGGGAGACGTTGCGGCGCCGGCAACGGAGCGTGGCTCGTTGGTCGCGATTGCGGCACCGGTCCCGGCCGGCGCCTGGCCGGCGGGGGACGCGATCCGGCCGGGACCCGGCGCCCCTGCTGGGCCGCCGATGACGCCGGACCAGAGCAGACCGACGGCGGCCAAGATCAGGAGCAGGCCGAGCCCGATCACCGTCGCCAGGAGGACACCGCGACGCATGCGGGAGGGCGGTCGGTCCGGCAGGTCTTCCGTCCCCGGCAGCTCGGGCGCGGCCGGCGCCCAGGCGCGATCGCGCCGGGGACCGGAATCGGACCCGAGACCCAGGCTGGGCCAGGGCGGCAGGCTCCCGCTCGCGTGATCGGGGCCACCGCCCGGATCGGCGTTGCGCGGCGGGGAGTGCGGTGGGCGGGCGGGCGGAAGATCGGGCAGGTGGTCCGGTCTGCGATCCACGCGATCCCCTCGCGATCTGGGTCGTCGAGGCGGCAGCGGGTCGTTCGCGCGCCGGAGACGCCGGAGAGCACGGCGTCCGGGCGCTCGGTTGCCCCTGACTCTAGCACCGTTGCGCTGCGCCGAACAACGTCCCCCCGCTGCTGTCTTCAACGCGGGGCGCAGCCGGCGGTTTCGCCCCGATCAGTGTCTCGCCAAGATCCTGTTGGCAGAGCGGAATCGGGCCAGGATCTGACCTCGGGGGGGCGAGGAAGCGGCGCCCGTCGGGCGCCGCATACCCACGGCGAGGAATCCGCCAACGGTATCCTTAGCGGGGACATGTGGTGGGCGGGAGACAGCAGGAGGGAAGATGGCCGACGTGCGGGCGTTCCGAGGAGTACGCTATGGCGATGCCGTCGCGGCGGAGATCGGGCGGTTAATCGCGCCGCCGTACGACGTCACCTTTCCCGCCCTCGTCGCGCAGCTCCGGGCGCGCAGCCCCTACAACATGGTCCACCTCGAACACGTCGAGCCGGACCCGGGGCACGATCCCCACACGGCAGCCGCGAGTCGGTACCGCGCGTGGCTGGGGCGGGGGATCCTGACACGCGACGATGCCCCCGCCCTGTACCACTACGACCACTTCTTTTCCGTCGATGGACGGCGACTGCGGCACCGGGGGTTCTTCGCCGCCGTCCAGCTCGCGGCCTGGGACGAGCGGGTCGTGCTGCCGCACGAGGAGACGTTCCCGGCGCCAAAGCTGGAACGGCTGCAGCGCCTGCGGGCCGTTCGCGCCAATCTCAGCCCCATCTACATGCTCTACCGCGCCCCGACCGGCGAGCGGCGAGCCCTCATCGACGCGCTCGACGGGCAGGCGGCCGACGAGGTGGGGCGTGACCCGGACGGCGACGAGCATCGCCTGACCGTTGTCCACGCGCCCGCCATGATTGAGCGGATCGGGCGCCTCTTCGCCGGGCGCCGGCTCTATGTCGCGGATGGCCACCACCGCTACGAGGCGGCCGTTGCCTACCGCGACGAGCAGCGCGCTCGCGGCACGATCGAAGCGCCGCCTGGTCCGGATGGACCGAGGGCCGTCGAGTACGTCCTCGCACTGTTGGTCGAGGCCGACGATCCGGGCGTGCTGATCCTGCCCACGCACCGCCTGGTGCGTGGGCTGTCCGACTTCAACGCGGCGGACGTGCGCGCCCGACTTGCTCGGTTCTTCGACCTCGAACGGCTGGCGGCGGAGGAACTGCCCGGCAGGATCACGGCGCTCACCAGCGAAGCGGGCACGATCTGCCTGCTGCGGTTCGCGGGGGAGGCGGACCTCTGGCGGTTGCGCGCACTGCCCCAATCGCCCCACCTGGCGCTGATGCCCGCCGATCGCGGCGTGGAGTGGCGACGGTTGGGCGCCGCGATCGTCGGTGCCGCCGTGCTCGAAGGTTTGCTTGGCATCCCGACTGACCGCATGCCCGCGCAGGTCGCCTACTCGCACGACACCGCGGCCGCGCTGGAGGCGGTGACTGGCGGCGAAGCGCAGATGGCCTTGTTGCTCGGGGCCAGCACCATCGGCGAGTTGATGGCGGTCGCCGACGCCGGGGAGAAGATGCCGCCGAAGTCGACCTACTTCTCCCCGAAGGCGCCCGCCGGGTTGGTGATGCACGACCTCGGCGCGGACTGAGGATGAAGAGACCGTGCCGGCGGCGCGCGGCGGTCAGGTCGATCGGCCAGGACTGGGAGTGAGGCACGAAGGGAGCACACGATGGACGTCGTCAACCCGATCGTCAAGCGCTGGCAGCAGGACGCGGTCGCCGATCCGGACGCGTATTGGGCGCGGGCGGCCGAGAAACTCCACTGGTTCCGACCCTGGGAGACGACCTTTGCCTGGGACCCTCCAACCTTTCGCTGGTTCGAAGGCGGCCTCACCAACCTCGCCTACAACTGCTTGGACCTCCACGTCGCGCGCGGCTGGGGCGGTCACGCCGCGCTGGTCGCCCTCACCGAGCGCGGCGAGCGCCGCGTCTTCACCTACGCCCAGCTCCTGGCCGGCGTCGAGGAGATCGCGGCGGCACTCCGCGGCCTCGACGTCGGCAAGGGCGACCGGGTCGGCATCTACATGCCGACGATGCCCGAGGCGATCATGGCGATGCTCGCCTGCACGCGGATCGGGGCGCTCCACCTTGTCGTCTTCGCCGGTTTCGGCAGCGGCGCGCTGGCGGAGCGGCTGCATTTGTCGGGGGCGAAAGTGCTCCTCGCCGCCGACGTGACGTGGCGCAAGGGGCGCGCTGTCAACCTTTGGGACATTGTCGCCGAGGCGGTCGGTGACGACGGATCGCCGATCGAGCACGTCGTGCTCCACTCCCGAACCGGCACCCTCCCGACGCTGCATCCGAACCGCGATCTGACCTGGGACGCGTTCCTGGCCGGCGGGCGGGGCCGATCGCGCGCGCACGAGGTGATGGAGGCGAACGAACCGGCCTTTGTCTTGGCGACCTCCGGGACGACCGCCAAACCGAAGCTCGTCGTCCACTCCCATGGCGCTTATCAGGTCGGCATCCACAGCACCGGCAACTGGTGCTTCGGTCTGAACGAGCGGGACATCTGGTGGTCAACCTCAGACATCGGCTGGATCGTCGGCCACAGCTACATCGTCTACGCCCCGCTGCTGGCTGGCTGCACGACGCTCGCCTACGAGGGCGCGCTCGACCACCCGTCGCCCGAGGCGTTCTACCGGATCATTGCCGAGAACCGCGTCACCGGGATCTTCACCGCGCCAACCGCCGTGCGGATGCTGATGGCCGGCGGGAGCGATCCGGCGCGGCGGTTCGATCTGGGCGCGGTCGAGCGCGTCGTCTGCGCTGGCGAGCCGCTCAACATCCCTGCCTGGGAATGGTTTCAGAAAGAGGTCTTCGCCGATCGAGTGCCCGTCATCGACCACATGTGGCAGACGGAGACAGGCGGCCCGGTGTTCGGCAACCCCTACGGCATCAGCCTCCTTCCGATCAAGCCCGGATCGGCCGGCATCGCGCTGCCCGGTTTCTTCGCCGAGGTGCGGACTCCGGAGGGTGCCCCGTGTGCGCCCCACGAGAAGGGCGTCGTCGTGCTGACCCGGCCCTTCCCGGGGTTGACCGCGACAATCTGGGGCGACCCCGAGCGCTACGCGCGCGACTACTGGGGGCGGATCCCCGGCGTCTACTGCACCGGCGACGCGGCGTCGGTCGACGAGGACGGCTACTTCTGGTTCGGCGGCCGCGCCGACGAGATCATGAAGATCGCCGGGCACCGGATTGGGCCGATCGAGGTCGAGACGGCGCTGCTGCGCCACCCCGCCGTCGCCGAGGCCGGCGTCTGTGGCCGCCCCGACGAGCTGCGGGGCGAGGTGATCTCGGCGTTTGTTGTCCTGCGGCCGGGCCAGGCGTCCTCGTCCGCGCTGCACGACGAGCTGATGAGCACGGTCCGGCGGGAGCTGGGGCCGGTGGCGGTGATCGGCGAGGTCAACGTGGTCCGGATGCTGCCGAAGACGCGCAGCGGCAAGATCATGCGCCGCGTGTTCAAGGCGGTCGTCCTCGACCGCGACCCGGGCGACGTCTCGACGATCGAGGACGCCGGCTCCGTCGAGGAGGCGCGCGCGGCCTGGCGGGAGCTGCGGGCGCAAGTGCGCGGCGACTGAGCGCGTGCTTCAGACCGGTTACCCCCTGGGCGATGTCGGCCCTGGTCGAGCGCTCCCACGCAGGACCATGCAGAGGCCTGGGCTGGCACCTGAGCCGTCCCCGGCGCCCGCTCATGGCTGCTATGATGCCATCCGAGTGCGATTTTGTCGGCCGGATCCGTTGCATCGATGCCCCGACGCATCGGACAGCACACGGCCGGACGGCGGAACGCTTCCCGACGGATCTTCGCGGGTGGACACCGTGCGTGAAAGGCAACGAACCGGATGAGCGCCTCGGTCGACATCCCGTCACCCAGTCCGATGTCTCCGGTCCTCGGTCCATCGCCCGACCGCAAGCGGCCGCTGAAGGTCGGTTTGATCCTACCCGACACCGAGCGGGAAATGGGCGGCGCCACTGCCCGCTGGACCGACCTCGCGGCGTTGGCACGCCGCGCGGAGGAGCTGGGCTTCGATTCGCTCTGGGTCGCCGATCACCTCATCTACCGCTTCGAGGGCAAGGCACAACAAGGTCCCTGGGAGTGCTGGTCGAACCTGGCCGCGCTGGCGGCGGTCACCTCGACGGTCGAGATCGGCCCGCTCGTCGCCTGCACCTCGTATCGGAACCCGGCGCTCCTGGCGAAGATCGCGGAAACGGTCGATGAGATTTCCGGGGGCCGGCTCGTTCTCGGGCTCGGCGCCGGTTGGCACCAACCGGATTACCTGGCGTTTGGCTACCCCTTCGATCACCGTGTCAGCCGGTTCGAAGAGGCTCTGACCATCATCCACGGGCTGCTGCGCACCGGGAAGGTCGATTTCGAGGGGACCTACTCCACCGCCCGCGACTGCGAGCTGCGTCCGCGCGGTCCGCGGCCAAATGGACCGCCCATCATGATCGGTTCCTCGGCGCCGCGGATGCTTCGGCTGCTGGCGACCTACGGGGACATCTGGAACGCCTGGGCGCGCCAGACGCTCGACGAGATCGCCGCCGACCGCGCCACGGTCGACGCGGCCATGGTCGCCGCCGGGCGCGATCCCGCGACGGTCGAACGCACGGTCAGCCTGCTCGTCGACGAACCGACGGCCACCGGCCGTCCGAGCGAAGCCAAGGCTGGGTTGAAGGCCCGCGCCCCGGCGGAGCTGGCGGACCATCTCTCTGGCTACGCCGAAGCGGGCATCGGTCACGTCCAGTTGATGCTCGATCCCAATACCCTCGCCGGCATGGAATGGGCCGCCCGGGCGCTGGAGGCCTTAGACCGCGGCTGACGGTTGGTGCGGGGACTGCCCCGTTGGTTCCACGTACTTCGTGTCCAGTCCGCGTGCGCGAGGCTGACCCCCGCGCGAGCGGACGCGAACGACCGTGACGACGACGACTTGGAACCGATCTGCTTGGTGCGCCGGTGTCAAGAGCAAGCCCACCAAGCGAAGATCGTCGTTCAAGGATCTTCGGCTAACACAGAAGGAGTGAGAGGATGGACCGACCCGAGCAGGCGAGTGAAGCAGGCTTCGTGCAGTACCTCAACCCGGAGGGGATGTTCTCGAACCCGGCGTTCACGCAGGTGGTGGTGGCGACGGGCCCGGTCAAGACGGTGTATATCGGGATGCAGAACGCCGTGAGTGCCGACCGGCAGATCGTCGGCAAGGGCGACATCGCGGCGCAGACGGCGCAGACGCTCGAGAACGTCGAGCGGTGCCTGGCGGCGGCCGGGGCGACGCCGGAGCATCTCGTCAGCTGGACGATTTACGTCGTGCAGGGGCAGCCGATTGAGCCGGGGTTCGCGGTGTTCCAGCGCTGGTGGGGCGACCGCCCCAACCCGCCAGCCAATTCGGTTCTGTTCGTCGTGAGCCTGGGACACCCCGACCGGCTGCTGGGGATCGAGGCCATCGCCGTCGTGCCGCTCCCGGCGTAGCGCGGTATGCTACCGCCGTTCAGCGCCAGGAGCGCGCCGCTCCCTGTTCGGGTGGCCGTGCGCGGAGGATGGGGAAGGGCGACGGGCGGTAATGCACACGCACGGGAAGTCGGGGATGCACGTCGTGGTGATCGACGACGAACCAGCCCTCCGCGACATTCTTTGTGAGCTATTGACCGACGAAGGCTACCGGACCTCGGTCCGCGGCACCCTGTTCGACGACCTCGACGAGCTGTCCCGCCTCTCTCCCGACCTGATCATCCTGGACATCATCCTCGGCGGCCAGCAGACCGGACTAGCGTTCCTGGAGCGCCTGAAGGATGACCCGCGGACGCGGACGATCCCGGTCATCATCTGCACCGGGGCCAGCCACCTGACGGACGACATCCAGGCGCGCCTGACCGCCTGGGATTGCCGCGTCATGCCCAAGCCCTTCGACCTCGACGCGCTGCTGGAGGAGATCCACCGCTGCCTGCGCCAGCACGAATCACCGCCCGCGCTCGTCTAGCGGAGCGGCGCTCTGACCAGGCGCTTGCCGGCCGCTGGCGGCGCAGACCCGTTCGACAACCTGGACGATCTGGTCGGCGGAACGCGATCGTTCCAACGTCGGGGAGGGCGGACGGGCATGGCGCAGAAGCTGCGGGTGCTGATTACCGGAGCAGCCGGGGTGATCGGGCGGGCGGTCGACGAGCACCTGGGCGACCGCTACGAGCTGCACGCCTTGACGCACCGGCCGGCCGACTTCCCGAGTCACGTCGCCGACATCGCCAACCTCGCAGCCATCCAGCCCGCGTTCGACGGGATGGACGCCGTGGTCCATCTCGCGGCGTCGATCTCGGTCGCCTCGCCGTGGGAGGACGTGCTCCCCAACAACCTGATTGGGACGTACCACGTCTTCGAGGCGGCACGGCGGGCGAGGGTCAAGGCGGTCGTGTTTGCCTCCTCCAACCACGCGATCGGGAGCTACGAGGTCGAGGCCGCGCCGGGCCTCTACCAGCTCGACGATCCACGGGTCTACGACCACACGGCCGAGATCCGCCCCGATTCCCTCTACGGCGTCTCCAAGGCGTATGGCGAGGCGCTCGGACGCTACTACAGCGACACGTTCGGGCTGCGGGTCTATTGCCTGCGGATCGGCACGGTCCGCGCCGATGACAATCCGCGCGCGCCCTCCGTCGCCGAGTCCTCCTTCTGGCTCAATCTCACACCTGAGCAGAAATTCGACCGCCTGCGTGCCACCTGGCTCAGCCGGCGCGACTGCGCCGAGCTGATTGGTGCCTGCCTGGAGGCGAGGGACGTGCCGTGGGCGCTGGTCTACGGCGTCTCCGCCAACCCGCGCCGGTTCTGGGACCTGGCGCACGCGCGCGAGGTGCTCGGGTTCGTGCCGAAGGACGCGGCACCGCGGTAAATGGAGGATTGGTCAGGCGCGCTTCGTGGGAGCGGCCAGCGTCGCTGGCCGCTTGACGAGTGGGACCTCGTGGTGGGGGACGGCAAACCAGGCAATCGTGGTGCCGTCCGGCCGAGTTCGGCCGCACTGGTCAGCCGCCTATGCTCATGCCCTGGGCCATACCTGCCCGGCTGATGACCTCGACCTCACCCGCCGGCAGCGTGAGCAGTGCAATCGTTTCGCCCGTCGTCGGGTCAGCGAACTCCACTTCATACGATCCGTCGCCCCAATCCTCGACGACGACGCCGATCGCTCCGCTGTCCACGCCCTCGCGACGATGTCGATCGCCCAGCAGTCGCACGGACTTAAGATAGGGATCGGTCATGTCTGCCTCTTTCCTCAATCCACGAAGCCCGAAAACGGGGTCGCTAACGACAGTAGTCCGTTCGGTCGCAGGATCCAGACCGAACGGAGACGGACGCCTTTGAGATCGATCGCAACAATGAGTCTGCGGCCGTGTTCATCCTCTCTTCCCGCCACATACTCGCCGGCAGCGGTTTTCGCGCGTGCTTGCTCAACGTAGATCGCCGCGAGTGCGTGAGCATCCTCCTCATCGCGGGAACGGAAGCCGAGCCGATCGACGAAGACGCGGTGCTTTCCTTGAGCATTGTCCGGATCGAGCACGTATGCCGAAAACTTCCTGTGGTCTGCGTCGATCAGTCTCGGGGCGATGGGACGATGCTTCGATGAGTCGTCGTCTGATTCGCCCTCTCCTATCCCCACCGCGCCCCTCACGATCCCTTCCGCTCCTTCAGCCGCTAGGAAGTCTAGCACCCGGACCGGGGAGTCTGCCCGGACTCCGACGCTGCCCCCATCTTTCTCACGCCACCTGGCGCAGCCGGCACGACTGCGCCGAGCCGGTCGCTCTCTGCCCGGAGGCGAACGCTGGGGATGGGGATGCCGCAGGGGTCGGTCGACTTCAACGGCCGATCGAAGGGTGGGGGCTGTTCCGGGGCTCGCCCGAACCAGGCAGTTTGAGCCCAGGGCTGTGTCAACGTCCGACCGCGTTGCCCGCCCGGCTCTCGGCGTCGACGCGTCGACTGTGACACAGCCCTGGGCTTGACACAGCCGCGGGCAACTCCTACTGTGCTGTCGTGGTACTGGCGCACCGCAGGTCCCAGACGGCCGGATCGGGCGTTCGCCCTCCGGCCGTCTGGGGTGGCCGAGCCGTGTCTGACCCCGTGTCGCGAGGAAGAGTCGTGCTGTCATGCCGTTCCCTGATCGGTTCCAGCCATCGGCGGCCTTGGTCGGTTTTGTCGATGGCCTTGGTTTTGGCGGTCCTGGTGGCTGGCTGTGGTCAGGGGGGGAATCCCGGCAGACAGATCGCCTGGCTGCCGGGCACACCACCGCCCGATATCCGGGCGACGACTGCGCCTGCGATGGGCCGTGGCCAAGCGTTCGATCGGACCCCGACGAGCCGCGCTGCAGCCGTCGCCAGCGCGCGAACGCCCACTGCGGCTGACCCATCGACAGCGACGGTCGGTCCCTCGACCTTAGGGCCGTCCTTGACGCCCCAGCAGCGTGCCGCGATCCGCCCGAACGAAGTCGGCGTCGTGCCGATCCTCATGTACCACATGGTCATCGACGCACCGTCGACTGGCGACGGCTATACCAGGACCGTCGCCGACTTCCGGGCCGACCTGCAACGTCTGTACGATCAGGGGTACTACGTCGTCCCATTGCGGGACATCTTTCTCGATCGGATTAGCGCCCCGGCCGGCAAACACCCGGTCGCCCTGACCTTCGACGACGCAACGGCCGGTCAGTTCCGGTACCTCGTCGCCGCCGACGGGTCGGTGTCGATCGACCCCAAATCGGCCGTCGGCATCCTGCAGGACTTCTACGGATCCCACCCCGATTTCGGGCGCGGCGGCTTCTTCGCTGTTCCACCGAAGACATGCTTCGACTGGCAGCCGACCGTGGCGGAACCCGGCCAAACGCCGTACTGTACCCAAAAGCTTCGCTGGCTTCTCGATCACGGCTACGAGATCGGTGACCACACGGTCAATCACGCCGACCTGCTCGACCTTGACGACGATGCGTTCGCGGCAGAGGTCGGTGGCGGTTGGGTCAGGCTGCAGAAGCTAGTCCCGGAGATCCAGCCGATCATCCTCGCCATGCCGTACGGCAACTACCCCGATCCGAATAAGCACCCGAAACAACGGACGTGGCTGCGCGACGGGTTCACCTACGACGGCACGCAAATCCACTTCCTCGGCGCGTTGATGGTCGGGGCCAACCCTGCGCCCTCACCGAGCAGCCCAGACTGGGATCCGCTGTTCGTGCCGCGGATCCGCGCCTACGATGGGGACTATGGATCGACCCAGTGGCTCGCCACCCTGGCAAACGACCCGTCGCAGCTCTATACGAGCGACGGCGACCCGGACACGATCTCCCTGCCGGCTTCACGCGCTGCTTCCCTCGACCGCGCCCGAACGGACGCGAAAGGTAAGCGGATCGTCGAATACGACCCGGTGACCGGCGCCGTGCAGTAACGGCCGTCTACCCTGTCTGAGAGCCCTGGGAGAACCTCGATGCTCCTCTGCGGGCGTGCGTTCCGCCTCCGGTGCTGCCCGGGACCGGTGGCGGACGCGCTGCCGAACGACTATCGTTCTGTCGTAGCGGTCCCGCCCCCGGATGCGGTCAGAAACGAGCGGTGCCACGACGGCATCAGCAGGACGACGGCCCTTCCCTCGGCGGTTTAGCGGTGCATTCGGCAAGTCCGGTACAAAGCGGTGTCCGGCCGCGCCGTCGCCGGGCGCGGGGCTCAAGACCCCGCGCTCACCCCACAAAGCCGGCTTCAGTTGGTTGCGCCCGCGGTGGGGCCAAGTCACGCGGACTTGCCGGATGCACCACGTCGCGGGACGGGCGACCAGGGTCTTGCTGGTCTATCTCACCGCCGAATCGCGCTCCAGAGGGTTAGCCCCTTCACCATGGTTATCGACGCCAACGGCACAGTCGTCTGCACCTGGCTGGGGCCGCTTGTCGAGCGGCGGCTCCTCGCCTTCGGCGGCGAGTTGGCCTGAGGTGCTCAAGATCGACGCCGCCTTGAGCAGGACGTGATCCACCTCCTTCAGGATCGGCTCCAGCTTGGGTCACAGGTTGGGAGCGGCGAGCGACGCGGTAAGCTTGACGAGTTCGACCTCGTGTTGAGGGACGGCAAACCAGGCGATCGCACGGCGCCGCCGTCCGCGCCCGGAGGTCCTGGTGCGAACACCGCTGCCTCCGCCGCCTCCGCGCCGCCGAGGAGGGACCGGCGGCGTCCGCTTCGCGCACCCACTGCCCACGTTCCGTGCGTCACTGCTGCTCTCCGCCCTCGTCGCCGCGGTCGGGATCTACACGGCCACGCTCTCGCGGAGCGACTTCCAAGCGCTCAAAAACCGGTTCGGCATGGACCTGGACGTGGTGACGCACGGCCGCGTTTGGACGCTGCCGGTGGCGACCTTCATCCAGTCGGTGCCGGGCACGAAGTGGCATCTGGTGCTGCTCGTCCTCCTCTCGCTCGCGCTCTGCGAGTACCTGGCCGGCAGTCTCCGCGCCACGATCAGCTTTCTCTTGGGCGACTGGGTCAGCTCGCCCCTGACGGTCCTGATCCTCTGGGCGCTCGCGAGGCTGGGGGACCAGACGGCGCGCGGCTTCCTGGACCGACCCGATACGGGGTCGTCGGCCGCCGCCCACGGCGCGCTGGGCGCGGCCGCGGTGTTGCTGCCCGGTCGCTGGGCCGCCGTTGCCATCCTGGCGCTGGTTGGCACCACGCTCGTCGCGTTCACCTTCCAGCAGCTCGACGCGGCGATCGCGCATCTCCTGGCGACCACGATCGGGGCCGGCCTCGGTCGGTTCGTCTGGCGGAAGCAGCTGGCAGGCGGCGACCACGAAGCGTAAGCGTCGGCCGGCGCTCGGACCAGTCCGCGGTGAGGTGCGTTATCCTGCCCCGGTCCTCGCCCTGACCGGCCTCGAGCATCCGGTGCCGGCGGGACGTGGCGCGCGGTTGGGGGGAATCCGCCCGTGGTCGGAGGTGCCGGTAGGAGCGCGGTCGTCGACGACCTCGGGGACGGGCTCGTCCTGCGTCAGGCGACGGCGGCCGACGCCGACGCGCTCGCCGGTTTCAACGCCGATCTCCACCGCTTCCCCGACGCGCCGGAGCCGGACGCCGGCATGGCGATCTGGACGCGGGAGCTGCTCAGCGGAGCCCATCCCACCGTTTCGGCGAGTGACTTCACCGTCGTCGAAGACACGCGGACCGGCGCGCTCATCTCGACCCTCTGTCTCATCTCGCAGACCTGGTCCTATGGCGGCATCCCCTTCGGCGTCGGCCGGATCGAGCTGGTCGGGACCCATCCCGATTACCGGCGGCGCCGTCTGGTCCGCCGCCAGATGGAGGTGATCCACGCCCGGAGCGCGGCGCGCGGTCACCTCGTCCAGGCGATCACCGGCATCCCGAACTACTACCGGCGCTTCGGCTACGAGCACGCGCTGGCACTCGGCGGCGGTCGCCGCGGCTATCGTTCCCTGATCCCGGACCTGCCCGCGGGAATAGACGAGCCGTTCCTGGTGCGCCCATTGACCGAGGCGGACCTGCCGCTCCTTGAGACGATCGACCGTCGGATTCGTCAGCGCTGCCTGGTGGCGTGCCTGCGCGACGAGGGGCTCTGGCGCTATGAGCTCGTTGGCCGCCCTGCGGGGAGCATCGTTCGGTCGCTGTTGCGGGTCATCGAGACACCGGCCGGGCAATCGGTCGGCGTGCTCATCCACCCGGACCGGCTGTCGGAGTCCGGCCTCAGCGTCCTGATCTACGAGCTACTGCCGGGCGTCTCCTGGCTCAACGCGACGCCGAGCGTGCTGCGCTACCTGCGCGCGACCGGAGAATCGTGGGCGGATCAATCACCGGCCGACCGCTTCGAGGAGTTCCGCTTCTCAGTGGGGAGCGACCACCCGGTCTACCAGGCGATCGCCGACCAGCTGCCCGGCAGTCGGGAGCCGTATACCTGGTACCTGCGTGTGGCGGACCTGCCGGGTTTCCTCCGCCACGTCGCGCCGGTGCTCGAAGCGCGGCTGGCGGAGTCGATCGCCGTGGGGCAGACGGCGGAGCTGCGGCTGAACTTCTACGAGACGGGTCTGCGCCTGACCCTGCGCGACGGTCGTCTGGCCGCGGTCACGCCGTGGCCTGCGGCCCACCACCTCGATTCGGCGGCCTCGTTCCCCGGGCTGACCTTCCTCCAGCTCCTCTTCGGCCACCGCTCCCGGGTCGAGCTGGAGCACGGCTTCGCCGATTGCCGCGTGCGCACGCAGGAGGCGCGCGTCCTCCTCGACGTCCTTTTCCCGCGCCGACCCTCCCAGGTCGAGCCCGTTAGCTGAGCCCCGGAGTTCTTCTTGGAGGCCGGGCGCGGGGAGAGGCCCGGCGCGCCGCCCCCCTCCCGACGACCGTGCTGTCCAGCAGGGCGCGGTAAGCTGCGCCCCGACAGGTATTCGCGGACGCTTCGCCTCACCTCTCCGCCGGTCAGCCCCGGTCGAGGAGATCCAGCACCGCGGCGCATTCCTGGATCGCGGCGAGGGTGATGGGGTCGAGGACGAGTTGGACGTGGGCGATGCCGGCGCGGGCAAAGGCGCGCAAGGATTCGGCGATCGCCTCCGGATCGCCGGTGATCGCGGGGACGGCCCGCTTGGTGGGATCGCCGCCGGGGCGGCCGCCGGCGCCGGTGAGGCCGACGAGGACGGCGGCGGTCCGTTCCAGTGTCGCCGGGTCGCGGCCCGCCGTGCGGCAGGCGGTGTCGACGGTGGCGCCCAGTGGCGCGAGACCCGCGGGTCGGTTGCCAAAGTCGGCGTACCAGACGTTCCAGGCGTCGACGTACGGTGCGGTGATCTGGAGCATCCGCGGGCCGGTCGAGCCAATCATGAGCGGGGGTCCGCTCGGCCGTGGACCGCGCGGTCGAAGCTCGCACTCGCGGGCCTGGTAGTACGTCCCGACGAAATCGACCGCGCCCTCCCGCAGAAGTTTCCGGATGATCGTAAACGCCTCTGCAAAACGCGCAATGCGATGGTCAAAGGGGTAGCCGAAGGCCACGTACTCGGGCTCATGCCAGCCGGCGCCGAGACCGAGCACCAGCCGCCCGTCGCTGATCTCGTCAATCGTCGCCGCCTGCTTGGCCAGCAGCGCGGGGTTGTGGAAGCTCGTGCAGGCGACGAGCGGTCCGATCTCGACGCGCGAGGTGACGGCGGCGAGCGCGGCGAGGAGCGACCAGGCTTCCCAGGGGCCGCGCGGCTCCTCGCCGGGGTAGCGGTAGAGCAGGTGCTCGCCGACCCAGAGCGAGTCGAACCCGACCTCTTCCGCCAGCCGCGCCATCGCGCACAGTTCCGACCAGGGCACGATGCGCTCGACCTCGGGGAGCTGAAGTCCGATCTTGAGGGGACGACGGTGATCCATAATGCGTTCCTTTCCTCGGCGGCGGGCGGCGACCCAGGGGCCGAATTCTGATGCCTGCCGGGGGCGGGAGCAACGCCGCACGCTGGGCGACGATCAATGGGGGCGCACGGCGGTGCGTCGTGTCTCTTGCGTGAACATATGTTCTGAACGACAATGGCAACGCCACCATGCGTCCTGCCCGGATTCCGTCTGGCAGGCGCGGACCGACGACGATGCAGACGATAGAGGAGGCCGTCGACCGTGACCATCGCCCCTGACGTCATCCGGCAACCCGCCGAGGTTCGCTGTGCCGACGAGCTGACGGCGCTACGGGCGGCGGATCGCTTCCCGCGGCCGCCCGGCTGGCAGCTCTCGCCGCGGATGGTCGAGACCTTCGTGATGGGGAGCGCCGAGCCGCTGGCCGGACCGGCTGGACAACCCGTGACGATCCTGCCGAAATTCGTCGGCGAGCGACGGCTGGTGCAGGTGGCGATCGCGACGGTCGCCTCCGATCGGGCGCTTCTCCTGGCGGGCGAGCCGGGGACGGCCAAGAGCTACCTCAGCGAGCATCTGGCGGCTGCCATCTCGGGCACGTCGGGGCTGACGATCCAGGGAACGGCGGGGACGACGGAGGAGCAGATCAAGTACGGCTGGAACTACGCGCTGCTGATCGCCGAGGGACCGACGCGGCGCGCCCTCGTCGAGAGCTCGGTGCTGCGTGGCATGCAGCGGGGCCAGGTCGTCCGCTTCGAGGAGGTCACCCGGTGCAGCGCCGAGGTGCAGGACGCGCTCATCTCGATCCTGTCGGAGCAGCAGGTCGTTATCCCAGAGCTTGAAGAGACGGTGCCGGCGCGGCGCGGCTTCGCCGTGATCGCGACGGCGAACACGCGCGACCGCGGCGTCAACGAGATGAGCGCCGCCCTCAAGCGCCGCTTCAACTTTGTGACGATCCCGACCATTGCCGCTCTCGACCAAGAGGTCGCGATCGTCGAGCGCCGCAGCCGGGAGACGCTGGACCAGCTTGGCGCGGCCTCCGCGGTCGACCTTCCGCGCGACCTGGTCCGGCTCTTGGCGACCGTCTTCGCCGAGTTGCGCCAGGGCCAGACCCTCGACGGCGCCACCAGGGTCAAGTCGCCCTCGACCGTCCTCAGCACCGCCGAGCTGATCTCGACCCTGACGAACAGCGCGCTGATGGCTTCCTTCTTCGGTGCCGGGCAGGCGACCGTGGCGGACGGTGCCGCCAGCCTCCTCGGCGCGATCGCGAAGGAGAACGACGCCGATGTGACCGTCCTCAAGGAGTATCTTGAGACCGTCGTCAAGCCCCGCCGCGACGGCCTCTGGCCCGCGTTCTACGAGGCGGCCAGGTGGCCAGGCGGCGAGGAGGGGTGAGGAATGGGGAAGTTTGAGCGCGTCGTGCGCCTCGCCGCCTCGCCGCCTCGCCGCCTGATTGCGTCGTGCTGATCTTCCCGGTCCGGCACCACTCGCCGGCGGCGGCGTTGCAGGTGACGCGGCTGATTCGGGAGCGCCGGCCGCGGGTCGTGCTCGTCGAGGGGCCGGCCGACGCCGACGGCGTGATCCCGCTCCTGCTCGATCGCGCGACGGTGCCCCCGGTCGCGATCTACGCCTACCGCACCGATGCGGCTTCCGACGCTGACCGGGCGCAGGCGACCTATTACCCGCTCTGCGGGTACTCACCGGAGCAGGCGGCGCTTAAGGCGGGGCAGGAGGTCGGTGCGGAGCTGCGGTTTTGCGATCTCCCGGCGTCGGCGTGGGTCGATCTCGGTGGGCCGCGGGAAGACGAGGGCGAGCACGGTCGCGGCGGCGCATCGTCGGAGTACGCGGCGTTCACGGCCCGGTTGGCTGAGGCAGCGGGCTTCGAGACCTTCGAGGCGTTCTGGGAGGCCGCGTTCGAGCAGGAGTGCGGCCGGGCCGCGGTCGATCGCTATCTCGCCGCCTTCGCGGACTACGGGGCGCAGGTGCGCAGCCTCGTCCGGTCGCCCCATGACCAGGCACGCGACGATCTGCGCGAGCGGTACATGGCCGCGTTCGCCCTGGACGTCATCGCGAGCGGCACGCCGGCGCAGGACGTCATCCTCGTCTGCGGCGCGGCGCACGCGGCGGCGATCGAGACGTACGTCCGAGGCAGTGTGGAGATGCCGGCGCTGGGCGAGGGCGTCCCAATGGAGATTGCGCTGATTCCCTTCAGCTTTCCCCGGCTGAGCGAGCAGCTCGGCTACGGCGCGGGCAACCGGGCACCCTGGTTCTACCAGCGGGTCTGGGAGCTGGATGGCGACTACGAGTCCGCGAGCCGGCAGGCGCTGGTCTCCCTCGCCCGGGCGTTGCGGCGGCAGGGCCAGGCCGCCTCGCTTGCCCAGGGGATCGACGCCGACCGGCTCGCCGGGCTCCTCGCCGGGATGCGCGGCAAAACCGCGCCTGGCGTCGACGAGGTGACCGACGCGGCGATCGCCTGCTTCGGGCAGGGGAAGCCGCTCGCGGTCAGTGCGGCGCTGCGGGAGGTGCTGATCGGCCAGGACTTGGGGCGCGTGACGCCGCGGGCCGGCCGAACGCCGCTCCAGACCGAGTTCTACGCGACCGCGCAGGGACTCAGGCTGCCGATCCTCGATGCCGCGCGCCAGATCCTCGTCCACGTCACGACGCCCGAGGAGGCGGCGCAGTCGGTCTTCCTCCACCGGCTCGTCACGGCCGACGTCCCGTTCGCGCGGGAGCTGGAGAGCGGGCTCGGCGGGCGGGGCCGCACGGCAGCGGGCGGTCCGCTGGAGCAGCTGGGGCGGGTGCGTGAGAAGTGGGAGCTCTGCTGGACCCCGCTGACCGACGCCCGCCTCGTCGAGCGAAACGCCTGGGGCGGCACCCTACCCGAGGTCTGCGAGCGGCTGCTGGGGCAGCGCCTGGCCGCGGCCAGCCGGATCGACGACGGAACGACGGTCCTCCTTCACCTGGCGCTCTGCGATCTGCCCGCGCCCTTCCCAGCGGCCCTGACCCACTGCGAGACGCTGGCCGCCGACAGCGCCAGCTTCCCGGCCCTGGCCCGCGGCGCGTTCCACCTCGACGGGCTGCTCGCCTACGGCCCGGCGCGGCGGTTGCCGGAGCGGCAATTAGCCGACCTCGCGGCCCGGCTCTTCGTCCGCGCGGCGCTCCACCTGCCGGCCGCGGCCGGCTGCGCCGATGAGGCGGCGGCCGAGGTCGAATCGACGCTGACGCCGCTGGCCGATCTGGTGCGGCGGGGACGGGCGACGGCGGCGCCCGCTGTCTTCTGGGAGAGCATCGAGACGGTGGCGGCGATGGAGGGGAGCCATCCGGGGCTGCGGGGTCTGGCCCTCACCCTGTTGGAGCTGAACGGCCGGCTCCAGCCTGGCGAGCTGGCGCGGCGGCTCCGCTCCTGGTTGTCGCCGGGCGACGCCGCCGCGAACGCCCGGCTGATCGCCGGGGTGTTCGCCCTGCACCGGAGCACGTTGATCCGCGGCCAGTCGCTGATCGGGGCCGTGACCGACTTCCTGCTCGACCTGGAGATCGAGGCGCTGATCCCGCTCCTGCCGCCGCTGCGCCGGACGCTAGGTGACCTGAGCCCGGCTGAGCGTGCCTACCTCACCGAGACCCTCTCGTCAGTGCTGGGGCTCGAACCCGGTGGACGGCGTGCGGTGCAGGTCGATAACCTGGAGCGCGCCCAACTGCGCGAGGCGGATGCGGCCGTCGCCGCGACGTTGGCCGAATGGAGGGAACGCTATGGCATCGGCTGACGCGCGGACCGAGGCGGCCCTCCTGCGCTGGCGGCTGGTCATCGGCCCCGAACCCGCCGGAACAACGGCTGGTGCCTCCTGGGCCGGCGCCAACGCCGCGATTGCCGGTGACCCGGCCCTGACCGGTGTCGACCGTGCGCTCGACTTCCTCTACGCCGGGGACCGCTCGGCCAGCCTGAGCGCCAGCCTGCCGTACGTCCCGACCTGGCTGGGCGACATCCGGCGGTATTTCCCCCGCGAGACGGTGGCCTTCCTGCAGAAAGAGGCGATCGAGCGGCGGGGGCTGAAACGGCTCCTGCTGGAACCGGAAACGCTCGGCGCGCTCGATCAGGACATCGGCCTCGCGGCAGCGATCATCGGGCTCAAGGACCTGATGCCGGAGGAAACCCGACGCACCGCCCGCGCGGTCGTCGCGGCGATCGCCGACGAGCTGCGCCGGCGGTTGGAGCAGCCGATCCGGCAGGCCGTCCTCGGCGCGTTGCAGCGGAACCGCCATTCGCCGCTCCAGGTCGCGCGCAACTTCGACGTCCGCCGCACGGTGCGCGCGGGGCTCCGTCACTACGAGCCGGCGCTCGGCAAGATCATCCCGGAGCGGGTCTACTTCTACGCCAACCAGCGCCGCTACCACGAGTGGCGGATCGTGATCCTCGTTGACCAGAGCGGGTCGATGGGGGAGTCGGTCGTCTACAGCTCGATCTTCGCCGCCGTCTTCGCCTCGCTGCCGGCGTTGGACACCCGGCTCGTCTTCTTTGATACCGCCGTCGCCGACGTCAGCGACCGGCTCTCCGACCCGGTCGACGTGCTGTTCGGGGTGAAGCTGGGCGGCGGCACCGACGTCGCCCACGCGATCAGCTACGCCGCCGGTCTGGTCGAGCAGCCTGAGCGGACGATCTTCCTCCTGATCACCGATCTCTACGAGGGCGGTGACCGGGGGGCGTTGCTCCGCCAGCTCGCCGCCCTGCGCGAGAGCCGTGTGCGCGTCCTCTGCGTCCTCGCGCTCAACGATGCCGGCCGGGCCTCGTTCAACGCGGAGCTCGCGCGCGACGTTGCGGCGCTCGACGTCCCGACCTTTGCCGCAACGCCGAACAAGCTGGTCGGGGCGGTCGAGCGGGCGCTCCACGGGGGGCCGATCGATGCCGCCGCCTTTTGATCCGACGGCCCATCTGGCGCTCACCGACCTCGGCACGCGGCTGCGCGATCTGGCCGGTGATGCCGCCTACGCCGCCGGGCGCGACTACCTGCACAAGGGACTAGTGAGGGATGGGGTGCTGGCCGGTGCGGTCGCCGGCGCCGTCGTGGCCGGTTCGACGGACTACCGGGTGACCATCGACTTCGCCGGCGCTCTCAGAGTCGGCTGTACCTGTCCGGCGCACCGGCGCAACTGGTACTGCAAGCACGTCGTTGCGGTCTGCGTCGCTCTCCTCGACCGGCCCGCGCAGTTTCGGGTGGTCGAGCCGGTCGCCGCCCCGCCCCCCAAACCGGCGACGCGCAGAGCGCGCGACGCCACGCCCAAGAAGCCGCCCCCCGAGCTGCGGCTGGAACAGCAGGCCGCCGGGCTGGCGATGGTCGACCGGCTCCTGGCGGAGCTCACAGCGAGCGGTGCGGCCGGTCTCGGCCGCGAGCAACTGGCGCTCCTCGCCGGCGCCGCCGAGACCGTGCGGGCACTCAAGCTACGCCGGCTTGGCAACCTGCTCATGGCGCTCCAGCATCTGGCAGGCGACGGCCAGGGCGGCGACGCGGATCCGGATCGGTTCGCCCAGCTCCTGATCGACCTCTCCCTCGCGCGCCAGATGCTCGGTGCGCACAGGGAGGGACGGATCGCCCTTGATCCCGCGCTGGCCGAGGACCTGCTCGGCCGCACCTGGCGGGAGTCCGAGCTCGAACGGGTTGCGGGGCTAGAGCTGATGCCGTTGGGAGAGGACCGCATCGACGATGGCGAGTTCCGCATCGAGACCTCATACCTCGCCGATCTGCCGACCGGGGTGATCTACGCCGAGCGGCAGATCACCCCGGTCGGACTACGGCCGCGCCCGCGAACGCCGCCGCGTCTGCGGCTGCTCGTCGACGAGGCCGGGTTGTATCCGGGCGTCCCGCCGCGCCGGCTCAAGCTCATTCGGGCACGGCGGGCGGCGCTGACCCTGGCCGACGTCGATCGGCTGCTGGCGACGGCCGTCGCCGACGTGGCGGAGCTGCGCCGCCGCCTGATCGCGCGGTTCGCCGCGCCGTTCGGTCCGCCCGAGATCGCCGCCGCGTTTCGACCGGCCGCGCTTCTCGTGGCGGGCGACCGCGTCGGTGCGGTCGACGGGACGGGACGGTTCCTCGCCCTGGAGTGGCCCGCGGGCTGGACGAAGCAGCTGCCGGGGCTCCTCCCCGAGCCCGGTCGGTTCGCCGTCTGTGGACTCGTGCGGCTCGCCGSGAGCGGGCTCGCCATGCGCTGCCTCTCCGTCGCCGGCGCGCTGGGCCGGGGCGGCGGGCCGCTCTATCCAGATTGCTCATGATCGGGCAAGCAGCCATGAGGCCGGTCCTGGACGAGCTCGAACGGGCCGAGACTCGGCTGCGCCGGCTGCTCGCCGCGGGCTGGCGGGACACCGCGGCAGAGATCGCGGCGCTGGCCGGCATCGCCGGCACCCTCGACGCGCTCGGGTTGACTGAGGCGGCGGCGCTGATCCGGGCGATCGCGTCGGCGGCGAGCCCGACGGACGCCCTGCGAGCGATCGCGCTGGCGGCCGCGGCCTGCCGGATGCTGAGCGTCCGCATCGGCACCGACGACCTGCCGCCGGGCGAGTGGCGGCCCCTGGCGGATGCCACCCGGCGCACGCCACCGGCGCCCGATCGCCTCATCCCGCTCTGCCGCATGGCCTTCGGCGACCGGGAGCTCTGGTCCTGTCTGTGTCTGCGTGGCTACGCTGTCGAGTGGGTGCTCGTTGACCCGCCGCGGATCGATCTCCCTCGGACGACGCGACCGCGCGTGCCGTGGCTCTTGCCCAACCTCGCCGGCCATTTGCGCTGGACCGGTCGTTTCCCGCTCGGAGCTGGGCGGGACATCCAGGTCTGTGCCTTGAGCCACGCGGCATGGGAAGAGCCCGAGGCTGCCGTCAATAATCCGTTCGATGCCTGCCGAACGGAGTTGGTTGCCGGTAAGCTACGAAAAAACCGGATCGTGCTCTACGGCCCCGGCAAGCTACGCACCTCGTTGTTGGAGCGCGATCGGCTCGATGACTATGCGTGGCCCGACGCGGCGCTGCGGGATCTCCTCGCGGAGGCCAACCTCGGTGCGGCCTGGGTGCTCGTTTGGGAGCAGGACGCGGTGCCGTCGATCGTCGCGGTGCTCACAGTCGGCGGCCTGCCGCGCAAGACGCGGATCGTTCACCTGATGCCGGGTTGCCCGGCCGAGGCAGTGGACGCGTCGCGGTAGGTCGGTGCGGGCGACGGCGGGATCAGCCGGCGGATGCTCGGGGCGCCGGCTGCGCGGCGCTGGCGTATTCGGCCTCCACCAGCTTGTCGAACACCCACATCTGCGCGAGCGCGCCGACGTTCATGTTCTGGCTCTTCGCGATCGTGGAGAGGCGGCGGAACGTCTCTCGGTCGAAGCGTACTGCCAACACATGGCCGAGGTTCGGAGAAATCTCGACGTCGCCCGGTTCCAATGCCTCCTCGTACTCGCCGATATCGATGCCATCCCAGAACGCGGCCTCCTCCTCATAGGAGGTAAAGCCTTCGATGATGTCCTGCAACGGCCGGTGCGTGCTCATCGTCGCTCCCCCGTCAGCGATTGGTGTGCCGCTGGTAGAGTCGGCGCTCACTGGGCGTCGCGTCGCGGGCCGTCACGACGTAGAAGGTGGTGTCATTCACGCGGTCGACGTAGACGCTCAGCAGACGGCCCGCGCTTGTCCGGCCGATCATCAGGTAACGATCGCCGGCGAGGCGGGTCACATGGAAAGGGCGATCGAAGACGACTTCGTGGACATCCTCCGGTTCGACGCCGTGGCGAGCGATGTGCTCGACATTGTCGTCGTTCCATGCCAACTCGGTGATCTGAAATACCATCGAAGCCGCTCATCCTGCCAGTTGGAGGGCATTGTGGCACGATCTCGCCTGAGCCTCAAGCGGAAAGCGACGGCGACGGCGGGATTGCGTGGTGTTTCCGGTGCGCGCCCGCCTGCGGCAGGCGGGCGCATGGGCAACTGGCGGGCGACGATGGCTGGGTGGCCCGACCGAGGGGTTGGACCCTCAGCGGTTGGTCGGCGCCGGCCGTGCCGCCTCAGTCGGTCAGGCCAGCGGCACCGGCTTCGCGGCGCTGGTGTTCTCTGCCTCCACCAGCTTCTCGAGGACCCACATCCGGGCGAGCGTCGAGGCGCCGAGCCCCTTCTGTTTGGCGACGACCGAAAGACGCCGATGCGTATCGCGATCGAGCCGCACCGAAAGGACGTGCCCGAGGTCGGGCGAAACCTCAACCGCGACTGGCTCCCACTCCTCTTCGAATTCGGTCGTACTGTGCCTGTCCCAGAACTCGGCCTCTTCCTCGATCGACCGGAACTCGGGGATACGGCTCTTGGTCGGTGCGTGGTTGTGCATCAAGGGTCCTCTCCTAGCGTCGGCGGTAAAGACGTCGCTCATCGGCGTCGGCATCACGAGCCGTGACGACGTAAAAAAGGGACCCTTCCTAGTGAGCGACGATCACCGTGAGGAAGCGCCCTCCATCGGTCTGACCGATCACGCGGTAGGTCATGTTGCGGGATCGCGTGATAAACGGCCGGCCGCGGATCACCTGCTCGACCTCGTCACGCTCGATTCCGTGGCGGGCGATGTGCTCTTCGTTCCGGTCGTCCCACTCAAGGTTGCCAATCCAGACCATGTCAATCCCGTCCCGCCAGCGGAGCCGTATGACATTGTCATACGAGATCGCGGAGACTTCAAGGACGATTGGCCCCACGAGACGCGTCCAACGCGGCCGGACCAGCAGCGCCCCTGGGCGATCCTGGTCCGCTCCCGTCTGATAGGGATGGTGATGGGAGCGATGGGAGGGCGAGTCTGGACGGGGGACTCGGCGTCATCATCGCGGCGGTCGTGGGCGTCCTCTGCGCCGCGGTTGGGCTGCCGCTGGCTCGGCGCCGCATCCCGCGCAACCGGTGGTACGGCATCGGCGTGGCTTACTCGACCGGGACCGGTTGGCGGCTGGCGTGCGAGCGAGATCGGCTCAGCCGGTCGCGCGGGCGAGCCGGCTGATTTCCCCGACGATCGCGTTCGTTGCGACCGAACGGCAAAGCCGCGGGTGTTCCACCGGCGGCCGATAGCCCGTGTCTGGCGGCGGACTTGCGGAGAATTGGTATCATCCGCGCGTCGACGTCGAGTACAGTTCAAGGGAACCGGGAGCGACGACGAGCCAGGCAACCCGCGTCAGTTGACGGCTGAGGGCCGAGGCTCACATCGGAGGGACCACGATGGCAGACCAGGAGAAGGATCTGACCTCGGACCGCTGCTTCGAGCAGAAGATGGCGGCGTACCTGCGCACCCTGCGGGAGCACCGGATCGACCGGCGCGGGCTCCTCCGCATCGCGGCCGGGGCGACCGGCGCCGCGGCGCTGACCACGACCGTCGGCGAGGTCGCCGGCGCTGGCCCAAAACCATTCCTCCCGGGACTATCGATCCTGGCGCAGCAGGGCAAGACGCTCGTCTTCGGGCTCGAGGGGGATGTCCGCGGTCTGGAGCCGGCGCTGGCATACGACTTTACGGCCAACCCGGTGGTGTGCCAGATCTCCGAAGGTCTGATGATGTTTGATGGGCAAGGCGGGGTCAAACCGCTCCTCGCCGAGAGTTACGATCATCCGGATGCACTGACCTACATCTACAAGCTGAAAAACGGCATCACGTTTCAGGACGGCTCACCGGTCACGATCGACGACGTCCTCGCCTCGATGGCGCGGGTGACGGACAAGGATGTCGCCGGTCCGATGGCCTGGATGTACGACCCGGTGGCCAAGATTGAGCGGACGGACGATCGGACGGTGACGATCAAGCTCAAGACCCCGAGCGCCCTCTACCAGTTCGTCGCCGCCACGACCGCCGGACACGTCGTGCCCAAGGCGGCGATCGAGAAGTACAAACTCGACTTCCTGCGCAACTCGATCGGCACCGGCCCGTTCAAATTCGTCAAGTGGGACGCTGGCAGCCAGATCGTGCTGGAGAAGAACCCGACCTATTGGCAAGCAGGGCTGCCGTACTTCGACAAGCTCATCTTCAAGATCGTTCAGGAGGGCACGACGCGCGTCACCGGGTTGAAGAACGGCGACCTGAGCCTCATCACGGCCGTCCCACCCGACCAGATCGACATCGTCAAGGCGTTCGCGAACATGCAGTGGCAGGAGGTCGTTGGCTACACGATCAACTGCGTCGCGCTGCGAACCGATAAGCCGCCGTTCAATGATCCCAAGGTGCGCCAGGCGGTCGCGATGGCGATTCCCTACGGCGACATCATGAAGAACATCATCAAGGAAACCGGCATCTTGGCGAAGCGCTCGACGGTTCTGACCAACATGCCGGGCAGTGCCGAGGACCAGCTGCAGTCGGTGCCGACGGACGTCGCGGGGGCGAGAAAGCTCCTCGCGGAGTCGAGCCAGCCGAACGGGTTCAAGACCACGTATAACGTGATCGCCCCGAACGACATTTGGATCCCGCAGGCGCTCGCCGTCCAGCAGGCGCTCAAGCAGCTCAATATCGACGTCCGGATCAATCAGATCCCGTACGCGGACATGATCACCCTCCAACAGGCGGGGACCTACGAGGGGATGATGTCGTTCCAGTGGGGCTCGGATTTCCCGGACGCGAGCGGCAATCTGCTCCCGCTGTTCCACTCCAAGAACTTTCCGCCGCAGAACAATCACAGCTTTTACAAGAACGAACAGGTCGACAAGATGCTCGACGAGCAGGAGGCGGAGCAGGACCGGGAGAAGCGGAAACAGATGCTGGTCGCCATACAGAAGCAGATCGCGGCGGATTATCCGATGCTCTACTTCGAGCACTTCAAGTGGTTTATGCCGATGACCAAGGGCTTGACCGGCTACACCGTCTCGCCGCTCTGGTACTGGGACGGGTTTGCCCGCGCCCTGAAGCCAGCGTAGACGGCGGGAATGGTGCGGCAGGGGCGA
>JRHI01000775.1_pt1 | contig 32196 bp, 31 predicted proteins | sample 215371 | NCBI WGS metagenome assembly JRHI01 (sample SAMN02929681, study PRJNA255918) | sediment metagenome | biome: cave system; feature: Ice Cave; material: Sediment; isolation source: sediment from deep within a dark volcanic ice cave with no known source of... ...
ACGCGGCGGTAGAGGTCGTTGAGGTCGCTGGTGGCGAAGCGGCCGCCGTCGAGCTGCACCATCGGGCGCAACTCCGGCGGGATCACCGGGAGCACGTCGAGCACCATCCACGAGGGCGCGGTGTTCGACTTGCGGAAGGCCTCGACGACGCGCAGCCGCTTGATCGCCTTCTGGCGGCGCTGTCCACTGGTGGACTTGGACTCCTCGCGGAGCCGCAACGCCTCCTTGGGGAGGTCGATCTGGTTGAGCAGCTCACGCACCGCGGCGGCGCCGATGCCCGCCTTGAACACCTTGCCGTAGCGGTCGACGTATTCGCGATAGTCGGTATCGGAGAGCAGGTCGCGAACGTTCAGCGCCTCGAGCGCCTCGCGCTGCTTGACGATGTCAGCGCGCAGTGTCTCGAGCTCGGTGCGGCCGCTGTCCTCGGCTCCGGCCCGACCGGCCTCGGCCTCCTGCCGCCAGCCTGCGATCTCGCCTCCGGCGGCGTCCTCGAGGTCGGTGAGCCGGTGGGCGAACTGCGCGGTCAACTCCTCCTCACGGTCGCCGGCGCGACGCTGCACCTCGACGGCGACGTCCTCGTCGAGCGCGGTGCCCTTGGTGACGACCGTCTCGGTGTCCTTGCCGTCGGTCAGGGTCATCGAGGCCACCGCCTTGCGGCCCTTGGCCTCCTGGATGCGCTCGTCGAGGTCACGCGCGGAGTCGCGCAACGCGGCGACACGCTGCTCGCGCTCGCCGTCGAGCGCGGTCCGCTCATCAGCGAGGCGTGCCTCACGCTCGGTGATGCGCGCGCGCAGGTCGTCCTCCTGGCCTGGATCGCCGGACGCGACCTTCTCGCGCAGCGCGACGACACGCTCGTCGGTGTCCGGATCGAGCTTGGCGACCAGTTCGGCGCGCGCCTTCTCATCGACCACGGTGACGATGTAGTTGGCGAAGTACAGAACCTTCTCGAGGTTGCGCGGGCTCATGTCGAGCAGCAGCCCCATGCGCGAGGGGATGCCCTTGAAGTACCAGACGTGCGACACCGGCGAGGCCAGCTTGATGTGGCCCATGCGCTCGCGGCGCACCTTGCTCCGGGTCACCTCGACGCCGCACTTGTCGCAGATGATGCCCTTGTACCGGTAGCGCTTGTACTTTCCGCAATGACATTCCCAGTCCCGCGTCGGACCGAAGATGCGCTCGCAGAAGAGGCCGTCGCGCTCCGGCTTGAGGGTCCGGTAGTTGATCGTCTCGGGCTTGGTCACCTCACCGTGGGACCAGCTGAGAATCATCTCCGGCGAAGCCAGGGACAGGCGCAAAGCATCGAAGTTCTCGAGTTTAAGCAAGTGTGTCTAACTCCCTCTATTCAGCCGAATCGTCGAGCTCGTCGCGCTCGAGATTGATACCCAGGTCGAGTGGCAGCTCGGGGATGTCTTCCTCGGAAAGGATGATCTGGCGCTCGTCCTCGCTCAGGATTTCAACACCCAGGGCAAGGCCTTCCAGTTCCTTCACCAGCACCCGGAAGCTCTCCGGGATGCCGGCCTCGAGGGTGTTGTCACCCTTGACGATCGCCTCGTACGCCTTGACCCGGCCCACGATGTCGTCCGACTTGACGGTCAGGATCTCCTGGAGGACGTGCGCGGCGCCGTAGGCCTCGAGTGCCCAGACCTCCATCTCGCCGAACCGCTGTCCGCCGAACTGCGCCTTGCCGCCCAGCGGCTGCTGGGTGACCAGGCTGTAGGGGCCCGTCGAACGAGCGTGGATCTTGTCCTCGACCAGGTGGGCGAGCTTCAGCATGTAAACCCAGCCCACCGTCACCGGCTCCTCGAACTCCTCGCCGCTGCGCCCGTCGCGCAGCTTCACCTTGCCGCTGCGCGGCAGGCCGGCGTCCTCCAGCTCCTGGCGGATGGAGTCGATCGGGGCGCCGTCGAACACCGGCGTCTGGATCTTGAAGCCGAGCACCTTTGCGACCCAGCCCAGGTGCGTTTCCAAAACCTGGCCGAGGTTCATCCGGCTCGGCACGCCGAGCGGGTTGAGCACGATCTCGACCGGAGTCCCGTCGGGCATGAACGGCATGTCCTCCTCGGGAAGGATCCGGGCGACGACGCCCTTGTTGCCGTGACGGCCGGCCATCTTGTCGCCGGCGGAGATCTTCCGCTTCTGGGCCACGTAGACCCGGACCAGCTCGTTGACGCCGGGGCTCAACTCATCCTTGGTCTCCCGGCTGAAGACCTTGACGTCGACGACGATGCCGCGCTCGCCGTGGGGCACCCGGAGGGAGGAGTCTCGAACCTCGCGCGCCTTCTCTCCGAAGATCGCGCGGAGAAGCCGCTCCTCGGCCGAGAGCTCGGTCTCACCCTTGGGAGTGATCTTGCCGACCAGGATGTCGCCGGGATGGACCTCGGCGCCGATGTAGACGATGCCTCGCTCATCGAGGTTGCGCAGCGCATCGTCGCTGACGTTCGGGATGTCGCGGGTGATCTCCTCCGGGCCCAGCTTGGTCTCCCGGGCCTCGATCTCGAACTCCTCGATGTGGATGGAGGTGTACTTGTCCTCCTTGACCACCGTTTCGGAGAGGAGGATGGCGTCCTCGAAGTTGTAGCCCTCCCAGGGCATGAAGGCGACCAGCACGTTCTGGCCGAGGGCCAGCTCGCCATTCTCGATCGCCGGCCCGTCAGCGAGGATCTCCCCCGGCTCGACGTGCTGCCCCGGCCGCACCACCACCCGGTGGTTGAGGCAGGTGCCCTGGTTGGACCGGTAGAACTTTTGGAGTGGGAAGCGGATCTCGCCCGATTTGTCATCCGGCAGCAGAACCACTTCGAAGACGGGGTTGGCGTTGCCGCCGCCCTTGGCCTCGAGCGGCCGGGCGACGTCGATGACCACACCCGCCTTGGGTGCAACGATCATCTCGCCGGAGTCCTTGGCGGCGTAGTACTCCACGCCAGTGCCGACGAGCGGGGAGTCGGGCACCAGCAGGGGGACCGCCTGCTTCTGCATGTTGGCGCCCATCAGGGCCCGGTTGGCGTCGTCGTGCTCCAGGAAGGGGATCATGGCCGTCGCGATCGACACGATCTGCTTGGGCGACACGTCCATGTACTGGATGTTGACCACGTCCTCGAGGGCGAAGTGGCCCCTCGTGCGGGCGGGCACGCGGGCCTCGGTAAAGGTGGCGTTGGTGTTGAGGCCGGCATTGGCCTGGGCGATGCCGAACATGTCCTCCTCATCCGCCGAGAGGTACTCGATCTCTACTGAGACGAAGGGGTTGATGTCGACGCTGGGGACCTTGGCCTTCTCCAGCTGCGCGATGGCGGCGGTGTTGAGGGTGGCCCCACTCGGGAGGACTTCCTTGCCCTTGTCGTCGACCGCCGGCCGACGGAGGATGCGACCGTCGAGCCGCTCGCGGTTGTCCTTGCTGACGGGGAGGCGGTTGTAGACGCGCCGGAAGGGGGTCTCCACGAAGCCGAATTCGTTGACCTTCGCGTACGAGGCGAGGGAGCCGATGAGGCCGATGTTCGGTCCCTCGGGCGTTTCGATCGGGCAGATCCTGCCGTAGTGGCTGTGGTGGACGTCGCGGACGTCGAACCCGGCCCGCTCCCGGCTCAGCCCGCCTGGGCCGAGGGCGCTCAGCCGGCGCTTGTGCGTGAGCTCGCTGAGCGGGTTGGTCTGGTCCATGAACTGGGAGAGCTGGCTGGAGCCGAAGAACTCCTTGATCGCAGCCACCACGGGGCGGGCGTTGATCAACGACGCGGCGGTCACCGTCTGCGGATCCGAAATGGTCATCCGCTCCTTGATGATCCGCTCCATCCGGATGAGGCCCATCCGGAACTGGTTCTGGAGAAGCTCGCCAACCGCCCGGACGCGGCGGTTGCCGAGGTGGTCGATGTCATCGGCCACGTTGCCGCCCTTGCCGTTGTTCAGCTCGATCAGCTTGCGGATGATCTGGACGAAGTCACCCTGGTCCAGGATGCGCAGCTGGCGGTCCCGCACACGCTCCAGGATCTCCGCCTCATCCTTGCCGAGACGCTTGTCGACCTTGTAGCGGCCGACGCGGCCGAGGTCGAAGCGACGCGGGTTGAAAAACAGGCTCTGGAGAAGGTTGCGAGCGTTGTCCACGGTTGCCGGGTCACCCGGCCGGATCCGCTTGTAGAGCTCGATCAGGGCGTCGTTGGTCGTGACCGTGGCGTCCTTCTCGAACGTTGAGTCGATGTACTTGTGCTCGGGGTTCTCGTCGACGTCCCCGAAGAGCTGTGCCAGTGCCACCCGCTGCGCGTCGCGGTCGCTGTCCTTGCCCTTCAGCTGGGGCAGCTCGAGCGCCTTCAGCAGCACGGTCACCGGGACCTTGCGCTTGCGATCGATCTTCACGGTCAGGAGGTCCTTGTTGGAGGTCTCGATCTCGAGCCAGGCACCCCGGTTGGGGATCAGCTTGGCGCCGAACAGGCGCCGCCCGCTGACCGGATCCTCGGTGGCTGTGAAGTAGACACCCGGCGAGCGGACGAGCTGCGAGACGACCACGCGCTCGGTCCCGTTGACGATGAAGGTGCCCTCCTCGGTCATGATCGCGAAGTCGCCCATGTAGACGTCCGACTCCTTGATCTCCCCTGTCTCCTTGACGGTCAGGCGGGTCTTGATCCGGAGCGGCGCCGCGTAGGTCATGTCGCGGTTGCGGCACTCCTCTTCGCTGAACTTGGGCGGCCCGAACTCGTAGTCGAGGAACCGGAGCTCGAAGTTCTTACCGGTGTAGTCGGTGATCGGGTTGATTTCGTCGAACAGCTCCCGCAGGCCTTCCGATTTGAACCAGGTGAAGGACTCGATCTGGGTGGAGATGAGGTCCTTCAGCTCGACCAGGTTCGGGATGCGGCCATAGTTTCGACGCGGGGCGGCGTTCATCTCTGAGATCACAGGTAGGCAGTCTCCTTAGACGACAAAAGGGCGCGCTGATAGAAGTGGGGGGTTCAGCGGCCCTGCGTGCACGAACCGCGAGTATAGCATCAACCCTACCCGGTGGGCGGGCGACACAAACCAGAGCTTGCAGCTCGGTTTCGACAATCTCTAGGTTACCTCGGTCCTGGGGAAAAGTGGTGACAAAAAAGCAAGGGCTCTGGTCAGAGGGCCCCAGTCCGCGGCGAAAATGCGGGCCGGGTCCCTCCTTTTGGCCGTTCCGATTGGCCGTTCCTTTTGGCCCCGCCTACTTGACCTCGGCCGTTGCTCCCGCGTCCTTGAGCTTGCCCATGATCGTCGCGGACTCTTCTTTTGAAACGTTTTCCTTGACGGCCTTGGGGGCGGCGTCGACGAGATCCTTGGCCTCTTTCAGGCCAAGGCCGGTGATCTCGCGGACTGCCTTGATGACGTTGATCTTGCTGTCACCCACCGCGGTCAGGGTGACGGTGAACTCGGTCTGCTCCTCGACGGGCTCGGCCTCTGCCGCCGCTCCGGAGGCCGGCCCAGCCGCCGGCGCAGCCACCGCCGCCGCCGCCTTGATGCCGAACTCGTCCTCGATCATCTTCACGGCCTCGACCACCTCGAGGACGCTCCATCCCTTGAGAGCCTCCACGAAATCCTTCGGGCTGAGTTTTTCGGCTGTTGCCATTTACGCTGCCTCCAATTTGTTGCGATAGGCCTCGAGCAGCCCGACCAGCTGCTGAAACGGGGCCTGGATGGTGCCCACCAGCTGGGCGATCGGTGTCTGCAGGGTGCCCAACAGCTGGGCGATCAGGACCTCGCGCGGCGGCAGGTCCGCAAGCTGGCGGATCTGCTCGGCGCCGAAGTAGCGCCCCTCGACCAGACCGCCTGTGATGTCTAGTTTGAGGCGCGTGCTGCGCGCCCATTCGCCAAGCAGCTTGGCCGGCGCGGAGAGGTCGCCGTAACCGAGCGCGAAGGCGACCGGCCCCGTCAGGGCGGGGCTGAGGTCAGGATGACCGGCGTCGTTGGCCGCCCGCCTGGCGAGGGTGTTCTTGATGATGCGGTACTCGACGTCGGATTGTCGAAGCTTGGCGCGCAGGTCTTCGAGCTGCGCCACCGAAAGGCCGCGATAGTCGGTCAGCACCACGACCTTGGCGGTCCGCAGCTTCTCGGCAATCTGACCGACCTGGGCCTCCTTGAGGGGCCTCTTGGATACTTTCGCCATCCACACATTTCCTTCTCGACCACCTCGGCGCGGCAGGAAAGGAACTTGAGCCGCAGGGCACCAGGGCCCCGCGACCAGCATTTCCGCTCGCCTCGGCAGGTGAATTAAGCCGACCCAGCTGGGCGGCGCCTGCTTTCTTTGGCAACCGTGGAGTATAGCCATACTGTCCCGCGTGCCAGACCGACTCCGACCCAGCTGGGACTTCGACGACCTGGAGGCCAGCCAGGTCAGCCTGCGAGCCGCGCTGGCACGCGAGGCGACCGCGTCCGGTCGCGCCGAGGTGATGACCCAACTTGCGCGGCTGGCCGGGCTCCGCGAGCGGTTCGGCGAGGGCCATAAGCTGCTCGACGAGGCCAGGGACCTGGCCGGTGATTCCACGGCGGTCGCGATTCGCCTTGACCTTGAGCGCGGTCGGCTCTTCCGTTCGGGAGGCGATGGCGCGGCTGGCCTGCCCCTCTTCGAGTCCGCCTTTCAGCGAGCGGTGACTGCCGGGGACGACTTCCTGGCCGCCGACGCGGCGCACATGGCCGCCCTCGCCGCCGGTGGCCGGCAGGCTTTCCTCAACTGGACCCAGCGCGGCCTGGCGATCGCGACTGCCGCCACCGATCCCGCCGACCGGTATTGGGCAGGACCGCTCCTCAACAACCTCGGTTGGGAGCTTGCGGAGGCCGCGAGCATGTGGCTGCACTGGACGCCTTCCAGCAGGCGCTGGCGGAGCGTCTTCGCTTTCCCGATCGGCAGCGCGAGATCTGCCTGGCCAGGGAGGCGGTCGCCCAAGCTCTCCGCGCCCKGGGACGCGAAGCGGAGGCCCGCCAGGTGCTGGCTCCTGACGCCGGCGGCTGAGGAGCCGGGCGGCGGAAGAGCCAGGCGGCGGGCTGGGCAGCCCCGGCCCTAGCCGGTGGTGAGCTTGCCCGCCTCGCGAACATCCACCGGCACCGAGGGGCCCATGGTGGAGGACAGGAAGATGGTCCGCAGGTAGACGCCCTTGGCCGCCGAGGGCTTGTTCTTCACGAGGGCCTCGATCAGCGCCGAGAAGTTCTCGTGCAGTGCCTCAGCCTCGAATGACACCTTTCCGATCGGAGCGTGGACGATCCCGAACTTGTCAGCGCGGAACTCGATGCGACCGCCCATGACCTCCTTCACCGCCCTACCTACATCGAAGGTGACGGTTCCCGACTTTGGGTTCGGCATCAGGCCGCGAGGACCCAGGATCCTGCCCAGCGGTCCCACCTTGCTCATCATGTCGGGCGTCGCGATCGCGACGTCGAAATCGGTGAACCCTTCGGAGACACGCTTGACCAGGTCGTCACCGCCGACGATCTCGGCGCCCGCGTCCTTCGCCTCGCGCCCCTTCTCCCCGGCGGCGAAGACCGCAACCCGAACAGTCTTGCCGGTGCCGCGCGGCAGGGTAACGGCGCTGCGCAGCTGCTGGTCGGCGTGGCGTACGTCGATCCCGAGCCGGACATGAACCTCAACAGTGGCATCGAACTTCGCGGTCGAGGTGTCCTTGGCCACCTCGCACGCCTTCATGGGCTCGAGGCCGGCGTCACCGTTCTGGCTCACAGCGGCGGCGACCTTCTCGAGCGCCTCCAGGTATTTCTTGCCGTGCCGCTTAGCCAACTTCGAGGCCCATCGAACGCGCTGTTCCCTCGATCATCTTCACGGCCATCGGCAGGTCGAACGCGTTGAGGTCCTTCATCTTGACGTGGGCGATCTGCTCGATCTGGTCCCGGCTCACCTTCCCCACCTTGTCGCGATTCGGCTTGGGCGAGCCCTTCTCAATCCCGGCGGCCTTCTTCAACAGGTTGACGGCCGGCGGCGTCTTCAGGACGAAGGTGAACGAGCGATCCTCAAAGATCGTGATCTCGGCGGGAACGACATCGCCCGCCTGGGCGGCTGTCTTCTCGTTATAGGCCTTGCAGAACTCCATGATGTTGATGCCGTGCGGCCCCAGCGCGGTGCCGACGGGCGGCGCCGGCGTCGCCTTGCCGGCCTGGAGCTCGATCTTGAGCGTCACGCGAACCTTCTTCTTTCCCATTTCCCTGAACTCTCTTTCTCGGTTTCTCTTTTAGTGGACTTTCTCGACCTGGAGCAGGTCGAGCTCGACAGGTGTCTCGCGACCGAACATGTTGACAAGAACCTTGAGCTTGCCGCGCTCGGCGTTGATGTCGTCCACCTTGCCGTGGAAGTCGGTGAAGGGACCGTCGACGACCCTTACGCTCTCGCCGACCACGAACTCGACGCGGATCTTGGGCGCCTCCTGCTTCATCTGCTTCTGGATCGCCTTGATCTCCTTGTCCTGGAGGGGGACCGGCTTGTTCCCCGAGCCGACAAAGCTGGTCACACCCGGCGTGTTCCTGACGACGTACCAGGACTCGTCCGACATGACCATCTTGACCAGGATGTAGCCGGGGAAGATGCGCTTTTGGACGTGGCGGCGCTTGCCGTCCTTGATCTCGATCTCATCTTCCATGGGCACCAGGACCTGGAGGATGCGGTCGTGCATGTCCATTGAGTCGATGCGCTTCTCGAGGTTCTTTTTGACCTTCTCCTCGTGACCCGAATAGGCATGAACGACATACCAGAGCGCCTCTTCGGCGACGGTTTCGGCGGCGCGTTCAGTTGCCATCAGTGAGCTCCCGTGACGCCGCCATAGACGAAGCGACGCGTGAATTCTCCGAGTCCGAAGTCGACCAGGCCGATGAATGCCGAGATGACCACGACGGTCGCGATCACGACCACTGTGTAACGGTAGAGCTCGGGCATGGTCGGCCAGACCACCTTGCGCAGCTCCTCGTAGGTGGCGCGCAGAAAAGGGGCGGGTCGCGCCTCATCCGACCGGTCCGACCGGGTCGCGTTGACCGCCACTACTTGGTCTCCTTGTGGGGGGTGTGCTGCCGGCACCAGCGGCAGTACTTCTGCAACTCCAGCCGGTCAGGGTCGTTCTTCTTGTTCTTGACCGTGGTGTAGTTCCGGCGCTTGCATTCAGCGCACTGGAGCGTGATTATCGTCTCCATACCTGTCCCTTCGCGTTCGGATCCTTGCGGGGAGTCACGTCTCCCCAAAAAATCAGAGCCAAAAAATAAAGCCTAGGAAACCTAGGCGTTTGTCAATATACCACCTGCTGCTTCGCTTGGCACTTTCCTGCCCGCCGGCGAGCGGCGGCTTCTTGAGAGACTAGTCCGTCATGGCCCAGAACACGACGCCCAACCGGGTCGTGGTGCTGCATGGCGACCAAACCGGTGAGGAGCTCCTCGTCGACGCCCTCCGCCTCCTCGATCCACAGGTCATTCCAGTACCGCTCGAGCTGGAGCACCTCGACCTCTCGCTCGCCCATCGTCGGGAGACCGAGAACCGCGTCGTCTTCGACGCCGCCACCGCCCTTGCCGCCTCCGGCTGGGGGTTGAAGGCAGCCACCATCACCCCGGAGACCAAGGGGGACGTGGGCAGTCCCAACGCCATCCTCCGCGCCCAGGTCGGCGCCCAGGTGATCGTGCGGACCGGCCGCCGGATCCCCTCGGTCCGGCCTGTGGCAGCGGTCTATTCGCCCATTTCGGTCATCCGGATGGCGGTCGACGACGCCTATGGAGCGAAGGAGTGGCGCGAGGGAGAGGGTCTCGACGAATGGGCATACCGGACCGAAAAGATCTCTCGGCGGGTCTGCCGGATCGTCGCTGAATATGCCTTCGCCCAGGCTCGCCGGCTGGGAGCCAAGGTGTTCGGCGGACCCAAATACACGGTCTCCCCGATCTACGAGGGGATGTTCAAGGAGGAACTCGACGCCGCATCGGTGCGGCATCCCGACATCACCTACGACCCCCAGCTGATCGACGCCACCTATGCCCTTCTGCTCGGCACCACGGGAGAGCCGCTGGTGGTTCCGGCCCTCAACCGTGACGGCGACAACCTGTCCGACCTCGTCATGCAGATGTTCGGAACCATCGCCGGAGCCGAGTCGGCCCTGCTCACTCTGGACGACGCCGGCGCAGTCAGCGTCTATATGACCGAGGCGCCCCACGGCACCGCCCCGGCACTCGAGGGAAAGAACGTCGCCAACCCGATGGCGATGATCATGGCGGCGGCCTCACTTCTCGGCCACATGTCCGGCGAGGCCGCCCACCGGAGCTCGCGGGCGATCTACGAAGCCACCCTGGAGAGCGTCGCCGACGGCATCCGAACCGCTGACATCGGCGGCCATACGGGCACCCGCGAATTCACTGACGAGGTGGTCCGGCGAGTGCGCACGAAGCTGGAGGTCTGGTCGTCCCTGGCCGACGTGGAGCGAGCGTACTAAAGGGTCGGCGTTGCCTAGCCGATCTTGAGTCGCTTGAAGCCTTCGGCGTACTCCATCCCCGCCCTCTCGCCGATCTCGTGCAGCCGCTCGCGCATCCTGTCCTCCCAGTCCTTCCAGTTCTGGAACTGCGACTCGTGATGGCGAAGCGCAGCGAGCTTGGCGTCCATGGTCTCGGAGATGTCCACGAAGAACTCCCCCTGGGTCCAGGTCGGGATCCAGACCTCCTTGACGCGCCAGGGCTCCAGACCTTCGTCGAGCAGCTCGCGGAAGGCGCGCGGGTTGCGCGAGGCGGGATAGACGGCGGCCAGGGTGGCCTGACCGACGGCCAGGTGATCGGGATGGTAGCCACCGATCGGACTGTTGAGGTCGATGGTCGGCACGTGCGTGAGGACCAGCTCCGGGCGGAATCGCCGGATCAGCGCCGTGATCTCCCGGCGGAATTCAATGGTGGGCTGCAGGCGGCCGTCGGGGTGACCGAGGAAGATAACCTCCCGCACACCCATCTCGGCAGCCGAGGCCCGCTGTTCGGCGTAGCGGCGGGTGGTCAGCTCGGCGTCCGGGACGGCCGGGTCCTCGCCTCCCTCCGAACCATCGGTGCAGACCACGATGGTGGCCTTCGACCCCGCTCGCGTCARCCTTGCCAGAGTGCCGGCCGCCCCGAAATCGGGATCGTCGGGATGAGCGCTGATCATGAGCACGCGCTCAAACGTGGGGAATTCCTCGGGAGTCTCGTCAGCCATCCGGACAAGATCTAACCTGCGCGAGGGCCCCGGCTATTTCGCCAGCGGCAGGGAAAACCAGAAAATGGCGCCACCGCCCGACCGCGGCTCGACCCCGATGTCGCCCGCCATCGCCTTCACCAGTGCTCTCGCCACGTAGAGGCCCAGCCCGGCGCCGGGGCCACCGGGATCCAGCTTGACGCCGCGCTCGAAGAGGCGAACCCGGTCGGCGCCGGCGACGCCATTGCCGCGGTCCCTGACCTCGAAGCGGATCGTGTCGAGGAACTGTTCGACGCGCACCTCGACGGAGGCCGGGGCGGAGGAGAAGCGAATCGCGTTGTCGAGAAGGATGCGGACCACCTGGTGCAGCCGCTCGCGGTCCGCACTGACGGTTCCGGCGAGCTGGCCGGCAGCCCGGATCCGCCTGCGATCGGAGCGTTGCCGGGCGATTTCGATCTCGTCGGTGATGATCTGGGCGATCTCCACCTCCTCGGTGAACAGCCGCAGGCGGCCGTCGTCGATGCGGCCCGCCACGAGGATGTCGTCAACCCGGTCGGCGAGCCTGCCCGCCTGCCTGTCGATCACCCTCAGCAGCTCCTCGAGCTTGGCCGGGGCAAGCTCGCCATGAGCCTGGAGGAGCAGCTTCGCCGCGCCCCGGATCGAGGTCAGCGGGCTGCGCAGTTCGTGGCCCAGCACCGACAACAGGTCGTGCTCCTCGCGGGTGCCCGACTCCGGCATCAGCGCGCACCCGACATCAGATGGTCACAACCTTGAGCAGGTTCGTGTGGCCGGGCCGGGAGGCGATCCCGGCCACGATGACGATCCGGTCGCGGCGCCGCGCCAGGCCGCTCGCGAGCGCGGCCGCCGCCGCCTTCTCGGAGAGGCTGTCACCCTCGACCTCGGCCCGGCCGAGCAGGGTCGCGACACCCGAATAGAGCGCTGTGCGGCGGAGCGTCTCGGGGTGGGGACTGACGGCCAGGATGGGGACTGTGGGGTGCGCCTTCGACACCTGCAAAGCAGTGGAGCCGGTCTCTGTGAACGCCACGATCGCCGCCGCCCCGAGCTCGGTTGCGACCGCCGCCGCCGAGTGCGCGATCGCCGCTCCGATTGAACCCGGCTCGATCCAGACGGGCCGGGCCCGCTGGTAAGTGGGATGGTTCTCGGCAGCACGACAGATGGCGGACATCGCCCGCACCGATTCGACCGGGTGAGCGCCGACCGAGGTCTCCTGGGAAAGCATCACGGCGTCGGTTCCATCCCAGATGGCATTGGCGACGTCCGACGCTTCGGCCCGGGTGGGTCGATTGCTGGTGACCATCGACTCCAGCATCTCGGTGGCGGTGATCACGGGCACCCCCCGCCGGTTCGCCCTCTCGATGATGTCCTTCTGAACCGCCGGGACCTGGGCAAGCGAGAGCTCGACCCCGAGGTCGCCGCGGGCGACCATCACACCCTCCACCTGGCCGAGGATCTGATCCAGCTGGGTCAGCGCCTGCGGGCGCTCCAGCTTCGCGATCAAAGGTGCCGACCAGCCGAGGCTCTTCATGGCGCGCCGGCAGGCGGCCACGTCGTCGGCCGAGCGCACGAAGCTCAGCGCGACGTAATCGAACCCGAGTTCAGCGCCAAGGCGGAGATCGCTTCGATCCTTGTCGGTGAGAGCGGGGAGGCGGACGCTGCAGTGGGGAGCGGTGACGCCCTTGCGTTCGTCGAGGAACCCGCCCCTGATGACTACGCAATCGGCCTCCGCTCGCCGCACGCGGCGCACCTTCAGCTCCATCTCGCCGTCCGCCAGCAGCACCCGCTCGTCGGGGGCGAGCGATCGGATCAGGGCGCCATGACTGACCGGGATCATCCGGGCGTCGCCGACGACGCGCCGCGCGGTGAGCGTCACCTGCTCGCCGCGGCGGAGCAGGATCGGCGCCCCGGCCAGCCGGCCGGTGCGGATCTTGGGGCCCTGCAGATCCTGGAGCAGAGCGATGTGGCGGCCCATCGCGGCGGCCACCGAGCGGACGGTGGCGACGGCCTCGCGCCGGCTCTTCTCATCACCGTGAGAGAAGTTGATCCGGGCGATGTCCATGCCGGCCGAGATCAGGTCACGGATCACTCCGCGGGAGGAGCTGGCCGGCCCGAGCGTGCAGATGATCCGAGTCCGGCGCAGGTTCACCGTTCGGCGCGAATTCTAGTGGACGGTAACGGCCGACTTGGCTACTTCAACTGGCCATGTCAACTTGGCCACGTCAAGTTGGCTATGTCAACTTGGCTACGTGAAGAGGGTGATCGCCCCGCTGCCGACCAGGACCAGGCTCCAACCGAGGTCGAGGTTGAACCAGCCCCGGCGCAGGATGCGCAGCCCGACCCGCTCGTAGACGATGACGGAGATCAGCGCCATCACCGACAGCATCGCCAGCACGTGAATGGAAGCGGCGAGGCCGGCTTGGAGGGAGATCTCCCGGAGGTCGTGGTAGGTCGCCGCCACCGGCAGACCCAGCAGAACGGGAGCCAGCATCAGCCCGGCACCGTGCGCCGAGGACATCAAGAAGGACCAGCCGGCGAGCCCGGCGAACCCGATCCGCATCCCGAAGCCAGCGGGGTGGGACTTCGGGCGGACAAGCTTGAATAGCCCGAAGCCGACCAGCAGGAGAGCGGCGACCAGGCGGACCAGGTGGGTCGGCACCACCTGCTGGGTGAGCGACACCGCGACCACCACGATGGCGATCGAGGCCTCATGGCCGATGGCGATCGGCAGCAGAGAGGAGAGGACAGCGCGCCGGTTCCCCTCCTGCAGGCCGCGCCCGACGGCGAACAACCAGCCCATTCCCGGGTTGAGACCGTGGTAGGCCCCGAGCAGCGCGAGCGCCGCCCAGGGCCACCAGGCCATGGTCACGGTGTGGGTCACGGGTAGCAGTAAGAATCCGAGGAGGCGTCGCCGCCTTCCAGGTGAATCTGGTGAGTGCGCTGCTCGAACTCGGTGAAGAATCCCTCGCCAAATTCCAGGCCGCCCTCCACGCCGGCGTCAAGTCGCGTGACCCAGGGGCGGATTCCCTCCGGGTAGAACTGCTCGTCCCAGCTTGCGTAGAGCGAGTTGCTGAGGTAGACCCGGCGCCCGTCCCGGCTCAGCTCGACCATCTGCGGGCCGCCGTTGAGTTCGACCCCGGATTTCGGATGACTGGCCTTGCGGACGATCCCGCCGAGATGAACTGAGCCGAAGAAGCGGGGCGTTTTCGGCTCGCTCACGTCGTATTGGCGGAGCTCCCCGGTGCCCCAGCAGGAGACATACAGCCAGCGATCATCGAGCGACAGGTTGATATCGGTGACCAGCGGCGGGACTGCCTTGAATCCCTTGAGGAGCGGCGGCAGCTGGGCTTCGGTGGCGGGTTCGGCCGGGATTTCGATCACCTTCTCGACGCGCCACTCGGGGCCCGCCTTCTCCCATACCCAGACCGAGGCGCTGAGGTCCTTCAGGCTTGTCACCACGCCGACAAATCCGTATGCCTTGGTCGGGTCGTGGGCGGGCCGCAGCTCGAGGGCCATCTGCTGCTCAGCGCCGAGGTCGATGACCTGCTTGTGACGGCGCTTGGGCAGGTCCCAGATGTGGATTCGATGGCCATAACCGCCGGCGAGCAGGATCTCGGGATTGACGCCGCCCTCGACCATGTTGGGCGTGCCCCATTCGCTGGTGATCGCTGTGTCGTGGCCGAGATGCCACCAGAAGTCGTAGGCGAGCTCCTGGGGTCCCCGGTCCAGCTCCCAGCGCCCCTTCACTCGGAAGTTGTCGTGGTCGATGACAAAGATGCCACCGGGGCCGTTGCCGTCGGGCGCGCCAAGGGCGCTGACGTAGATGCCATCCGGCCCGCAGTGGATGGTGTGCGGGCGGCTGTACCCCGTCTTCGACGCGATCTCCTCGGCCGTGATCGTGTGGACCAGCTTGGGACTGCGGGGATCGGGCTTGGTGTCGATCACGTAGATGCGCGAGGAGCGCAGGCCGGGGACGAGCAGGTAGCGCCGCTCGACGTGCGGATGCGGGGCATAGGGGCAGAGGGCTGAACTGCAGGCGTTCCAACCGAAGTGATGGAGCTCATCGCCTAGGTTCGGCATTTCCAGCCGGCCGACCTGGCGGCCGTGGCTTGGCGAGCTCGGGTCGAGGTCGAGCGTCACCAGGGCATCCGGCGATTTGGCGGTCGGGTCGAAGGTCACCATGTAGCCGAGCGTCTCGACGGGCGCCTCGCCGGCCAACCGGGGCGATGGATAGAAGGTCGGGTCGGGTCTCAAAAGTGTTGCCAAAGCTGCTCCTCCTTTTCTCAGCCCGGGATCGGGCTGGTTGGTGAAAAAGGACAGGTCGCCTATCGGCCGGCCGCCCGGGCCGGGGTCTAGCGACCTAGCAGGTACAGAAGCAGAAGGGCGATTCGAGACGCCGATGGGCTGGAAACTGGATGCCGGCGCTCATCTCGTGGCAGGGAGTCTAACCAACTGGATCAGGAGGAAGCGCTGCGCTGTCGGGTCACCTCGTAGAGGATCGCCGCCGCGGCGGCGGAGGCGTTGAGGCTGTCCACCCGGCCGGCCATCGGGATCCTCAGCCGGGCATCGCAGCGCTGCCGGACCAGCCGGTGCACGCCCTCCTCCCCGCCGATGACAATGCAGACGGGCTGGGTCAGGTCGAACTCCCAGGGCGCCTGATCGCCGCTGACGTCCAGGGCCACGCACCATATGCCAGCCCGTTTGATGTCGGAGATTGCACTGGCCAGCCCGCTGACGCGGCAGAGTCGGACGTGCTCGCTGGCGCCGCTGCTCGCCTTCACCACGGCCGCGGTGACCGGGGCCGAACGCCGCTCGGGAAGCACCACGCCCTGGACTCCGGCTGCCTCGGCGCTGCGCAAAATGGCGCCCAGGTTCTGGGGGTCGAGGATGCCGTCCAGACCGAGCAGTAGGGTTGGGGAGCCGGCCAACAGCCCCCTCAGGTTGGAGAATTCGCGCGGCAGGAGTTCGGCGGCGACCCCCTGGTGGTTGCCGTGGGCGAGCGACTCCAGCCGCTCACGGCTCACGATGTCGACTCGGCCGAGCAGCGCCAGCTCATCGAGGCGGGGGTCCGGTTCGAGACCCTCTGCGATCAGGATCCGCTTCACGTGGCCGGCTCGGGCCGCCTCGAGAACAGCGTTGCGACCGTAGATCAGGTCGAGCTGACTTCGCGCTGCCCCGCCGGGCTCCGCCCGGCGCAGACGGTCGGGTCGGGGCCGCGGCCGCTCTTCAAAGGTCCTCCGCCGGGCGGCGTCGGGCTCCGCCGACCGGGCCGAGCGCCGCAGCGCTTCCGGCTCGGTCGATCGTGCCGGAGACCGCCGCGGCTCGTCCGATTCGGGCAGCCGGGTCGGGGACCGCCGAGCCCCGCGCGGCTTCGGCGCGGAGAGCTCAGGGGGGCGGACTCGTTGGCGTCCGCCGCCAGCGGACGCCTTCCCGGGAGTCCTCGATGACGATGCCCCGAGCGCGGAGCTCCTCCCGGATGGCGTCCGACCGCGCGAAGTCGCGCCCCGCGCGGGCCGCTTCCCTTTCGGCGATGAGCCGCTCGATTTCCTCTTCAATGCCTTTTTCTCCCTCGTCTCCCCTGCGCAGGATATCCAGATGGAAATCTGCCGCAGCCAGCAGCGATCGCATTCGCCCCAGCGCGGCCGGCCCGGCCGCGGCGTGATCCATCGCAGTATTCGAGATCCGGGCGCCTTCGAAGAGGTGACCCACCCCCTGGGGCAGGTTGAGATCATCGTCGAGAGCGGCGCGGTAATTCTGCTCCTGGGATGCCAGCTGCGCCACCAGGGCGGAGTCATCGACCGCGGCCGGGCTGTGGCGTTCCACCCGCTGGGCGAAATCGCGCAGCCGCCTCACCTGCTCGGCCGCGCCGATGAACGCGTCCTCGTCCATCCGCAGCTGTTTGCGGTAATGGGCGCCAACCATCAGGAAGAACCGGATGGCCACCGCGTCATGGCCGGCCTCCAGCAGGTCGCGCAGGGTCGCGATGTTGCCCAGGCGCTTTGACATTTTCGTGCCAGTCGCATCGGCCAGGTGGGCGGCGTGGAGCCAATAGCGGGCGAGCGGCACCCCGCTGGCCGCCTCAGATTGGGCGACCTCGTTCTGATGATGCGGGAAGAGCAGATCGACTCCGCCGGCGTGAATGTCGATCGTCGCCCCAAGCAGAGCTCGGCTCATGGCCGAGCACTCGATGTGCCAGCCAGGGCGGCCGGGCCCGAGCCGCGAGTCCCAGCTGGCTCCCACCGAGCGGTCACCGGCCGCCTCGTTCTTCCAGAGTGCGAAGTCGGCCAGCGATTCCTTRTCGTAGTCGTCCTGGGCGACCCGGGCGCCTGGCTTCAGTCCCTGCCGATCAAGATGGGCGAGCTCACCGTAGGCCGGAAAGCTGCTCACCCGAAAGTAGACCCCGTCCTCGGCCGGATACGCATGGCCCTTCTCGACCAGCACCGCAATCAGCTCGGCCATCTCGGCGATGTATTCGGTCGCCCGCGGCAGGTGCTCGGGCGTCTGCACCCGCAGGGTGGTGAGGTCCTCCAGGAAGGCGCTCTCGTACGGCTCCACGTACTGACGGATCGAGGTGCCCGCCGTGCCGGCGAGACGAATGATCCGATCCTCGACATCGGTGAGGTTCAGGACATGGGTCAATTGGTGGCCGCCGGCAAGCAGCTGGCGCCGGAGCAGGTCGTAGAAGAGAAAGGTCCGGAAGTTGCCGATGTGGGCAAAGTTCCAGACCGTTGGACCGCAGGTGTAGAGGCTGACCCGCCCGGGCTGGCGGGGAATGAAGTCCTCCTTCCTGCCGCTGGCGGAGTTGTGGAGCCGCAACATCAGCGGCGAAGCCTATTCGAGCAGGGCCACCGCCTGCGCGGCGATTCCGTCACCGCGGCCGAGCGAACCCAGACCCTCCGGGGACGTGGCCTTCACCCCCACCAGGTCCTGGTCGAGCCCGACGATCTCGGCGATGTGCCGGGCCATTTCCGAAAGGTGCGGCTGAAGCCTGGGGCGCTCCGCGACGATGACGCTGTCGATGTTGACGATCCGCTTCCCGTGGTCCTCGATCAGGCCCGCGGTCATCGCCAGGAGTTCCAGACTGTCCACGCCCTCGAATCGAGGATCGGTCTCGGGGAAGTGCTCCCCGATGGTGCCCATGGCGGCGGCGCCGAGGAGCGCGTCGATGATGGCGTGGACCAGGACATCCGCATCCGAGTGCCCTTCGAGGCCCTTTTCGAAGGGAATGGTCACGCCGCCCAGAACCAGTGGCCGGCCGAGCACCAGCCGGTGGGTGTCGTAGCCGATCCCGACCCTCACCGCAGCACCGCGTCGTGCTGACGCAGGAACGCGTCGAGGAGCGCCATGTCCGCCTCGGTGGTGAGCTTGATGTTGGTGGCCTCGCCCGCCACGACGAGGACGGGATGGCCGGCCGCCAGCATCAGCTGGGCATCGTCATCGGCCTGCTGGCCGGCGCGGTGGGCCGCCTGGTGTGCCTTCATGATCAAACCGTACGCAAAAGCCTGGGGTGTCTGCGCGAGCACCAGCTCCGAGCGGTCGAGGCTCTCGGCCAGCCGGCCGGCGGCAACGCGCCTCACCGCGTCCTGAGGTTGGACGCCCGGGATCGCTGCGCCGAACTGAATTGCGCCGGCCAGGACCCGGCGACAGAGCTCAGCCGAGGCGAGCGGTCGGGCTGCGTCATGGATCAGGACGTAGTGGGCGCCCGCGGCGCGTTCGAGGCCGGCCCGGACCGACTCCTGGCGGGTCGCCCCGCCCGGACCGACGATAACGTGCCTGCCGGCGGCGACCGAGCGCACCTCGGCGCTCACCACCTCCATCTCCCCCGGCGGACCGACGACCACGATCCTGGTCACCTCGTCAAGGGCCAGGAACAGCGTCAGAGCCCGGGCCAGCAGGCTTCGCCCGTTGAGCCGGACCATTGCCTTGCAGCCGCGTCCCAGGCGGGTGCCGAGGCCGGCCGCAGCGACGACGGCCACAACCTCCATCAACGGTGTTCTTGCATCCTTGGTTGTTCTTGCATCAACGGTGTTCTTGCATCAACGGTGTTCTTGCATCAACGGTGTTCTTGCATCGCGGGTGTTCTTACTCACCCCCGTTCTTTGCAGACCGTTCTTTGTATCAGGCGTTTTCCTTTCGATGACGCGGGGCGGCGGGCGCTCCGTTGCCGGCGGTCGGGGTGGCGAAGATCATCCTCCCCGCGGCCGTCTGCAGAACCGACGTGACGGTCGCGCCGACCGTCTGGTTCAGATAGCGGCGGCCATTCTCGACAACGACCATCGTGCCGTCCTCGAGGTAGCCGACCCCCTGCCCCTGCTCCTTCCCCTCTTTGACGACCGCGACATTCAGCTCCTCCCCGGGAATCGCGATCGGCTTGAGCGCGTTGGTGAGCTCGTTCAGGTTGAGGACGATGACACCCTCCAGCCGGGCGATCCGGTTGAGGTTGAAGTCGTTGGTGAGGATGGCCAGGCCGGTCTTGCGGGCCACCCGGATGAGCTTTGAATCAACCTCCGCCTCGGTGGCGGGGTCGTCGTCGCGGAACTCGATGCTGAGGTCCGGCTCCTTCTGAAGCTGGGTCAGCACCTCGAGACCACGGCGGCCGCGGTTGCGGCGCATGGCGTCGCTTGAATCGGCCACCTGCTGAAGTTCGCGCAATACAAAGCGCGGCACGATCAAAGGCATATCGAGAAAGCCCGTGTGGGCGAGGTCGAGGATGCGGCCGTCGATGATCACCGAGGTGTCCAGCAGGGCCCCCCGGATCCGTCTCGTCGGGGCGGGCTCGTTGCGGGCCAGGCCGGCCAGCGCCAGCAACTCGGCCCGGCGGGTGAGCCCGACGTTGGCGCCCATGAATCCGAGCAGGCCCGCGAGWACCGCGCTGAGCGGCACGCCRTAGGGAAAGTCACGCACGAAAAAGCCGATCAGGACGGCCACGAGCAGTCCCATGATCAGCCCGAAGATGCCGGTGACAAGGTCGGGCAGTGGTGTGGTTCGGAGTTGAAAGTCGACCTTCCTCCACCCGCCCATCACGTAGGGGATGCCGAGGTAAGTGAAGATCAGTCCTTCGAGGGTCGTGAGGCTGATGATTACGCCGCTGCCAGGGGCCGGGATGACCGCCTGTTTGACCATGGCGTAACCGAGAAAAAAGCCTCCGATCACTCCGAGCCCAGTGCCCACTCCGCGGGCCCAGGCTTCGGAACGCATGGCGCCTCCTTGAAATGAAATGAATTAATAAGTCCGGATCAATACGTTCGGGGAATGGCCGGCGAGCCCAGCTGCGCCGCCGCCGGGGCTGGCGATGGGAAGGCCGTTGAGATCGCCTCGGCGAGATCACCGACCTCGATCACCTCGAGGCCGGGCGGCCGCCCGCCGGGCTTGCCGTGGGGAATGATGGCTCGCGTCAGGCCGCGTCGGGCGGCCTCCTGGAGCCGGCGGTCGAGATGCGCGACCCGACGTACCTCCCCCGTGAGACCGAGCTCCCCGATCACCACGGTGCCGTGGGGCAGGGGCTGGTTGCGCAGGTTGCTGACGATGCTCAGGGCAAGCCCGAGATCGGCGGCCGGCTCCGAGATTCGGATGCCGCCCGCGACGTTGACGAATATGTCGGCCTTCCCGAGTTCGAGCCCGGCTCTCTTCTCGAGGACAGCCACGATCATGTGAAGGCGGTTGGTGTCGATGCCGGTGGCGCTTCGCCGCGGCAAACCGAACGGGGTCGGTGTGACCAGACTCTGCAGCTCGACGAGCAGGGGCCGGGTCCCTTCCACCGCCGCCAGCACGACTGTACCACCCGCTGTCAAGCTCGAATTGGAGACAAGCACGGCGCTCGGATCGGCAACCTCCTCGAGGCCGGACTCCCCCATCGCGAAGATCCCGATCTCGTCGGTCGAKCCRAAMCGATTCTTGGTGGCGCGCAGGATCCGGAATTCCTGGTGCCGATCGCCCTCCAGGTAGAGGACGGTGTCCACCATGTGCTCGAGCACCCGTGGCCCCGCGATGGCGCCTTCCTTGGTGACGTGGCCGACCAGGAAGATCGGGACCGAGATCTCCTTGGCCAGCCGCATCAGGCGGGCGGCGCATTCGCGAACCTGGCTGACGGTTCCCGCCGCCGCCTCCAGCCCGGGGTCGGACATGGTCTGGATGGAGTCGATGATCGCGACCGCGGGCTGCACCTCGCGGATTGCGGCGACCACGGTTTCGAGGTCGGTCTCAGCCAGCAGCAGAAGGTTCCGGTGAACGGCGTCCAGGCGCCGGGCGCGCAGCGCGACCTGGTGAGCCGACTCCTCGCCGGTGGCATAGAGGACCGTTGACTGCTCTGCCACCTGCCGCGCCAGGTGCATCACCAGCGTGGACTTCCCGACACCCGGCTCGCCCCCGATCAGCACGATGCTGCCGGGAACGATTCCGCCACCGAGAACCCGGTTCAGCTCTTCCCAGCCGAGCCGGCGGCGGGGCTCGGCGTCAACCGCCAGCTCGGTGAGCGGGACCGGTCGGCCGGGGGCGCGGCCCGCTTGACCGGGCTCCTCGCGGCCCCGCCGCGCTTCCACGACCCGGAACTCGGAGAGCGTGTTCCAGGCCTGGCAGTGCGGACACTGGCCGGCCCATTTGAGCGCTTCGCCGCCACATTCCGAACACATGAAGACGGTGCTGGGGCGGGCCACGAGTGGCTACTCTAGGGCGCGCTCACGCTTCCCGACAGTCTTTTCTGGTGGGTTTGCGTTGCCCTAACCTTTCCTCTCGATTCATGGAGCTCGGTCCAACAGTTCTGGAAGGCCGCGCGGTCAGGCTCGCGCCGCTGCGCCCGGAGCATGCCGCCGACCTCATCGCCGCCGCCTCGGATCCTGAGCTCTGGCGCTGGTTCCCGGCCGCGCTCGACACTCCTGAGGAGATGACACGCTGGATCGAGGCGGCGGTCGCCGCCGAGGCGGCAGGCTCCGAGTACCCGTTTGCGGTGATCGACAGACCGACCGGCCGGGCGATCGGCAGCACCCGCTACCTCGATGTCGCCCCCGAGCATCGCGGCGTCGAGATCGGCTGGACCTGGTACGCCCGCGGCAGCTGGGGCAGCAGCGTCAACCCCGAATGCAAGTACCTGCTCCTCCGGCATGCCTTCGAGGAGTGGGGCGCAATCCGCGTCTGCCTGAAGACCGACTCTCTCAACTCCCGCTCGCGAGCTGCGATAGCCAGGTTGGGGGGCGTTCACGAAGGTGACCTGCGCAATCACCGGATCCGAACCGATGGGACCTATCGCCACAGCTCGTACTACTCAATCCTCGACAGCGAATGGCCCGCCTGCCGGCTGCGCCTTGAGGAGCGATTACTCGAGCGGCCCTGACGCGCCGTCGACGACCGCCTGATAGAGCGCCGAGGGCGCGTAGGGCAGGTCGGTGAGGGTCACCCCGAGCGGGGCAAGAGCATCCGCGACCGCGTTGGCAACCGCCGCGAAGGCGCCGATCGTCCCCCCTTCGCCCACCCCTTTCGAACCGAGCACGGTCCGCGGGCTGGGCGACTCGATGTGGTGCAGCTCCAGCTCCGCCGGGGCATCGCTGGCGAGCGGCACGAGGTAGTCGAGGAGCGTGGTCGTGAGCGGCTGACCGTCCGGGCCGTAAGCGATCTGCTCCAGAAGAACTCCCCCCGCCCCCATGCAGATGCCGCCTTCCACCTGGCCCGCGACACCGTCGTGGTCCACCACCACACCGCAGTCCTCGACGGCGATGTAACGCAGGATGCGGGGCACAAAACCGACCCGGTCCACCTCCACCACGGCGAGGTGAGCTCCGCTTGGAAACACCTGGTGGGGATCGACGCTATGGGTGACCTCGAGGCCCGGAGCGATGTCCCTTTCCGCCACCTGTCGCAGCGCGATGACCAGGCTGCTGAAGCCGCCGACCGGGCCCCGGCTGACGAAGGTTCCGCTGCCCGGCGGGCAGCTGTCCGTGTCGCCCTCGGTGACCCTGACCCGGGCCGGGTCCACTCCGAGCTCGCGCGCAGCCAGCAGCCGGTAGGTCCGGGCGTGTCCCTGGCCGGCATCGGCTGAGCTTGTGAAGATGTCGATTGAGCCGTCGGCGGCGACCCTGACACGGGCACTGTCATTGCCCGGAATCGCCGTAACACCCCGGGCGCGGTATTCGGTCGAGCCGGTCCCGCTGTGCTCGTTGAATAGCCCGACGCCGATGCCGACCAGGCGCCCCTCGGCGCGGGCCCTCGCCTGCTCCTCGCGCAGCCGGCCGTAGCCCGCCCTTTCTGCCAGCTCTGTTAGCAGCCGCCGGTAGTCGCCCGAATCGAGCTCGCGTCCGGCCATGGTGCGGCTGGGGAACTCGGTGACCACATTGCGGCGGCGCAGCTCGAAGACGTCGAGCCCGAGGTCGCCGGCGATGATGTCGATCATGCGCTCGGTGGCGTAGGCGGCCGCGTTCATGCCAACCCCGCGGTAGGCGCCGGCCGGGCACTTGTGGCTGGCGATGCCGAGAGCGCTGAACCGGTAGGCGGGCACCGCATAGGGTCCGAAAAGCGTCTGGCCGGTGGTCATCGGCTCCAGGGAGGCGCTGAAGGGAAAGATCGAATAGGCGCCGACGTCGGCGGTGAGGTGCGCGTCGACAGCCCGAACCTGGCCATCGGCGGCCACCCCGACCTTCAGCCGAATCACCTCGTCGTGGGCATGGGCACTGGCGAGCAGGTTCTCGCGGCGATCCTCCAGCCAGCGAACCGGCTCGCCCAGCCGCCAGGCGAGAGCGGCGATCACGAGCTCCTCAGGAAAGACGTGAGCCTTGAGGCCGAAGCCACCACCGACGTCGGGGGTGATCACCCTCACCTGGGAGGGGGCGAGGTCGAGCGTACGCGCGATCAGGTCGCGGGCCAGGTGGGGGACCTGGGTCGAGGTCCAGACCTCGAGTCGCTCGCCCGACCGGCGCGCCAGCACACCCCGGTTCTCAAGGGGCAGGGCGGTCTGCCGGGCGGTCCGAAAGGTCCGCTCATAGACGTGGGCCGCTCGGGCCAGCTCGGCGTCCACCTCACCACTGGAATGACCGCCTCGAAAGAGAACGTCGTCAGGGCAACCCTCATGAATCGACGCCGTCTCGACCGGCACGTAATCGACGGCAACGCTCTCGGCGAGATCCTCAGCCCGGTAGCGGTCCTCGGCCAGGACCACCGCGACCGCCTCGCCGACGTAGCGGACCCGATCCACCGCGAGGGGCGGCCATTCGGTGGCGGCCAGGCCGGGTCCGCCGATCGAGATCGGGAGCAGATTCAGTTGGGCGGCCCCGAAGACGCGGCCGCGAAGGTCGCCCAGGGTGAAGGTGGCGCTGGCATGAGGAGAGCGCACGAAGGCCGCCTCCAGTCCACCCGCGAATTCGATGTCGGCCACGTAGGTAGCCTCGCCCCTCACCTTCACCGGCTGCCTGCCACCTCGAGGATGGCGCGGATGATCCTGCTGTAGCCGGTGCAGCGACAGATGTTTCCGGCCAGCAGTTGGGGCAGGTTCTGGCGAGTCAGTGGCCGGCCGCTCCGGAGCAGAGCCTCGCCGGTCGCCAGGAACCCGGGCGTGCAGAACCCGCACTGGTAAGCCTGGTGGCGCCGGAATGCCTCCTGGAGTGGAGTCGGCAGCCCCGAGAGCGCCATCCCCTCAACCGTGGTCACCTCCTGCCCGTCGGCCTGCACCGCGAAGACCAGGCAGGCGCGCACCGCCTGGCCATCGAGCAGGACCGTGCAGGCACCGCAGACACCGTGCTCGCAGCCGAGGTGAGTGCCGGTGAGCCTGAGGTGGTCGCGGAGAAAGTCGGCAAGGGTCACCCGCGGCTCGACGGTGACCTCGTGGTCGCCCCCGTTGACCCTGATCATGCGGTCGCGCCGGCTCCCGCCTGAGCGAGGACACGGGCGACCAGGTCGACGCTGGTTGCCCGCCGGTAAGCCGCGCTGGCGTGCAGATCTCCGGTGGCCTCGATCGGCCGGCCCGCCTCGACAAGCTGGGGCAGCCCTCCGGTCGCGAAGACGACGACTCGCGGCTGGCCGCCGCGAAGGATGCAGGCAGCGCCAGCGAGCGCGAAGTCCCCCGGCCGGCGGGCAACCTCGGCAAACCCGAAGGGCGAGCCGGCCGGCTGATCCGCCGGAAAGGTGATGGCGGTGAGCAGCTCATCGGGCTCGATCGCAGGCTGCAGCGGTCCGCGCATGAACTCCTCCACAGCCAGCTGGCGTTCCCCCCCGCGCCGCGAGACGAGGGTGAGCCGCACCTGGAGCAGGAGGGCCAGGGCCGGCCATTCCCCCGCCGGGTCGAGGTGGGCGAGCGAGCCACCCAGGGTTCCCCGGTTTCGGATCTGGAAATGCCCGATGTGGGGAAGCGCCGCGGCGATGACGGGAGGCAGTCCGCCACCTTCACCTTCCAGCTCGGCATTGGTGACGGTGGCGCCGACGGTGAGGCCCTCGCGGCGGCGGAGCTCAGGAATCCTGCCGATGTCGACGAGTACTGCTGGCTGCGCCAGCCGCATCGCCATAAGCGGGATGAGGCTCTGCCCGCCGGCCAGCACCTTGGCCTCGTCGCCGTGCTCCGCCAGCAGGTCGAGCGCCTCGCCGAGCGAGGTCGGCCGGTGATACAGGAAGGGGGCGGACTTCATCTCTTTACCCGCCGGCTCACCAGGTCATACCCTGGGCAGGACGTCGTCCCGGATGAAGCGCAGTCGCTCCAGCCGGCCGCCGCCGGGTAGAGCGAAGATCAGACCATTGGCGCCGCAGGCCAGGAGCTCGCGGAGCCGGCCTGAGCATTCGGCTGCGGTACCCGCCACCGCCAGGGCTCGGGCCAGCCCGTCCGTCACGGCTCCCCGATGGCCCGCGCGCACTGAGAGGTGCTGGCTGAAGTCGTAGTCGGCCTTGGCCGCCTGGATCTCGTCGACGAACTCCTCCAGCCCCCGTGGCAGGTCGGCGAAATCGGCGAGCAGGCGGGCCTGGGTGCTCGCCCAGGAGCGGATGTCATCGACGTCCTCCGACATCGTGGTCATCAGGCAGACGTCGAGTGCTGCTCGGGGTCGGCCGGCCGCCTGCAGGCCAGCCTCGATCCAGCCCAGCTGCTGGCGTACGAAGTCGGGCGAGGACGGCCCCATCACGATCGCTCCGTCCGCGAACCGACCGGCCAGCGCGCACATCCGCGGCTGGCTGACCGCGAGGTAGATCGGAACCGGGGCGGCAAGGTGCGGCAGCCGGTAGGAGCGGCCTTCAAGCCTGCCCTCCTCCCCATTGAGGACCGCCCTCCAGAACCCCAGCACCTCCTCCATCTGGGCGACCCGAGCCGGCCGCGCGCCAATTCCGTAGACGGCGCTGTCGCCCGCCCCGACCCCCAGGACGGCTCTCCCGCCGGAGAGCTCGGCGATCGCCGCAATGCTCGACGCGGTGACTGTCGGATGCCGGGTGAGCGGGTTGGTGACCCCCGTGCCAAGCCAGGTGCTGTTGGTCCGCAGGGCGGCCACCGCCAGTCCGATATAGACATCCTTCATCGCAAGCTGCGAGTCGATCAGCCAGATCCGGCCGACTCCCTCGGCCTCCAACTCGGCGACCTGGTCGCCAAATCCGAGCAGCGGCTGGCGAGGACTGGTCCCGATGCTTACGGCCAGCGGCGAGCTGCCCCCGGGACCGGTGACCTCCACCGGACAGATTGTCAGCCATCAGCGGGGAGACCGGAATAGTTGCTTGCGCAATTAAGTAGTCATTCACAGGTACAGCCGCTTTCACTCAACCCAGGAGGAATGACCACATGGCCCGTTACGAGATCGACAATTCCCACACCACGATCGGCTTCACCGCGAAGCACATGATGTTCACGACCGTCCGCGGCCACTTCGCCGACTTCAAGGGGCAGGTCGAGGTGGACGGTGACAACTACGCCACAGCCAAGGGCGAAGTCACGATCCAGACCGCCAGCGTCAGCACCAACTCGCAGGACCGCGACAACCACCTGCGCTCGGCCGACTTCTTCGCGGCGGACAAGTACCCGGTCATGACCTTCCGGTCCACCAACGTCACTCCCCAAGGGGATGACTTCCTGGTCACCGGCGATCTCACGATCCGTGCAGTCACCCGGCCGATCGAGCTGGTCGTGACGGTCGAGGGCCGCGTTGCCAAGGATGCCTGGGGCAAGGAGCGGGTCGGGATCAGCGCCAAGGGCAAGATCAATCGGAAGGACTTCGGCCTGACCTGGAACATGGCCCTTGAGACCGGCGGTGTGCTGGTCAGCGAGACGGTGAACCTCGAGATCGAGGCGGCCTTCACCGCCGTGGTCGAGGCGGGTGCGGGAGCGACTGCCTAGCAAACAGGGCAGCGCGCAAGCGTCGAAGAGAGGGCTCCGAATTGAATTCGGGGCCCTTTTCTTTTGGTTTGCTGACCCTAAAAAAGAGGGAGCCTTTTAGGTTGGTCAGCACGTGGCCGGGCCGTTGCCGACTTCCCTACCGTCAGCGACATGAAGAGAAGAAATCGGGCCATACCCCTGGCAGCCGCAACCACCGGCCGGGCACTCCTGCTCGCGACCGTTCCCGCCCTGCTCCTGGCGGTCCTTCTGGCGCTCCTGCCAATCGCGGCATTCGCAGCGGACGCGCCGAAGCCGACGCCGGCGGAGATCTCGGCTGACACGATCTGGGTGGTTGTCGCCGCCGTCTTCGTGATGTTCATGCAGGCGGGATTCGCCATGCTCGAGGTCGGCTTCAGCCGCATGAAGAACGTTGGCACGGTGGTGGCCAAGGTCATCACCAACTTCAGCATCAGCTCGATCGTGTATTGGGCGGTCGGTTTCGGCATCGCCTTCGGTGCCGGACCCTTCTTCAACATCGTGGGTGGCAGCGGCTGGCTGCCGACCTTCATGCCCGGCTCACACGATCTGAGCCTGCCGGCGTTGACCGGTAGCACCGCGCCTGACTCGGCCAAGTTCTTCTTCGAGTTCGTCTTCTGCGCCGTCTCCCTGGCCATCGTCTGGGGCACGATGCTGGAGCGCGTCAAGTTCGGCGTCTACATCCTCTTCGCCATCCCCTTCGCCGGCTTCATCTACCCGATGATCAGCCACTGGCTGTTCGGCGGTGGCTGGCTTCAGACCCACTTCGGAGCCCAGGACTTCGCCGGCTCCACCGTCGTCCATCTGACCGGGGCCACGGCCGCCTTCGCGGGGTTGCTGCTCCTCGGTCCACGGCTGGGCAAATACGACAAGGATGGCAAGCCCAACGTCATCCCCGGCCACAGCATGCCGCTGGCCCAGCTGGGTGTGATCATCCTGTGGTTCGGCTGGTTCGGGTTCAACCCCGGCTCCACCCTCAACGCCACCGGTCTCCACTTCGCCGATGTGGTCATCACCACCAACCTGGCGGCGGCGGCGGGCGCCCTGGCGGCGATGGCAGCCGTCTACTTCAGCCAGCGGACGCTGGACGTGGGCATGATCGGCAACGGCGCCATCGCCGCGCTGGTCGCCATCACGGCTCCCAGCGGCTATGTACAGCCCTTCTTCGCCATCGTCATCGGCGCCGTGGCCGGCGTCATCGTGGTCTACGGTGTGCTGCTCATCGACAAGATCGTCGACGACCCCATCGGTGCCCTCAGCGCCCACGGGCTCGCCGGCATCTGGGGCACCCTGGCCTGTGGCCTCTTCACCGATCCCGACCTGGCCATCTTCAACGGCACCGGCGTGGGCTGCGTCACCGACGACGCCACCAAGGTGGTCAGCGCCTGCCAGGGCGGCCTCTTCTACAGCCACAGCTTCGGGCAGCTGGGCGCCCAGGCACTGGCGGTCAGTGTCAGCTTCGTCACCGTGTTCAGCCTCAGCTTCCTGCTCTTCTTCGTGATCAAGAAGACCATCGGTCTGCGCGTCAGCGAACGCCACGAGATCGACGGGCTGGACATCAGCGAGCACGGCATGTGGGGCTATCCCGAGACCTTCATGCCCGTCCCGGGCGGCGCCTACATCCATCCGGAGGCGCTGGTGGCGCGGACCAAGGCGCTCGAGGTCGGTGCCCCCGCCAAGGCCGGCGCGCCGGCGCCGGGGAGCGCCTGATGATCAAGGTCGAGGCCATCATCCGGCCGGAGAAGCTGCAGGCGGTGCAGGACGCACTCGACGGCGTCGGCATCAGCGGGCTGACCGTCAGCGAGGTGCTCGGCTGCGGTGCCCAGCGCGGGTACACCGAGACGTACCGCGGCGCCAAGGCCAACATCTCGCTGCAGCGCAAGATCAAGATCGAGGCGGTGGTGCCGGACAGCGTCGTCGACCAGGTGGTCGAGGTCGTCGCGGCGGCCGCAAAGGCGGGCGAGGTGGGCGACGGCAAGATCTTCCTGATGCCCGTCCAGGACGCCATCCGCATCCGCACCGGCGAGCGGGGCGAGGCCATCGTCCGCCACCGCAACTCCGAGCACTGGGGGCACTGAGCACCAGAGAGCCATGAGGGGCCGGGCGTCGCCAGTGCGGCGCCCGGCCTCTGTTGTGCCAGCCGACCGCCCGGGCATGAGGACCGGGTTTGAGGACTGGGATTGAGACAGGTCACCCCGCATCGCCTGATCGAGCACATCGCTCCGCCGCTCGCGGCTCCCGACGCCCGCAGGTGCTACGCCCTCGAGGCCGCCCTCACCGAGACCGTCGACGCCGTCCGCGGCGCCGGCGCGGGCGAGATCCACATCGCGCTGGAGTTCGCCGGCTCCACCTCGTGGATCCGGGTCACGGGCGACGGTGAGGGGATCGACGGCGCCGGGCTGGCTGCCGTCGCCCCGGCGCCGCCGCTGGATCACGCGCCCGGTCTGCGTGGCGCCGGCCTGGTGGCCGCCGGTCTGCTCCATTGCGACGGCCTCAGCGTCGCCCGCCGCGCCGGCCCCGAGGAGCCGGCGACGTCGGTGCACCGGTGGAAGGCTCCGATGTCGGGCCCGCTGTCGTCGCTGGTCGGCGGCGACCTCGACCTGGTCCTCGAGCCCATCCAGCGCGATGCCGCCACCGTCGTCCTCTGGCAGGGCCTCTCCGAAGTGCGCCGCTACCAGCGGCGCGAGGGCCGCGCTCTCGAGCACGGACTGGAGCGCCTTCGCGGCCGGATCACGACCCATTTGGGCACAGTGCTCCATCGGCCCCTGGAGGACGGCCTGCGCCTCACGGTGAGCGGAGAGCCGGTGCCGGCCCTGCCGCCCCCTCGCGGCGAGGCGGTGGCGCGCTATCCGGTGCTGCTGGTGCACGGCGGCTCACCGGTCGAGCTGGCCGCCACCGTCCACCGTGGAGTGCCCGGCGGCACCGGCGGCTTCCACGTGTACGCGGGCGATCTCCTGGTCCAGGCCGGCGGCTGGAACCGGCTGGTGAGCGGGGCGGGCGCCGGGTCGGCGTCGGTCTGCATCCAGGTGCCCCCCGCCGTCGAAAGCGCTTTCGCGCGCAATCTGACCGCCGGCCGGGTGCACCACCCGGAGGCCGCGCTTCCGGCGCTCCGCGCCCTGGCGCTGCTGGCGGCGACCCTGGAGGCGCCGGATACGGTCCGCTCGACGCCCCAGCCGCCCGGGAACGGTGCCGTGGCAGCCGTCATGCTGTAGGTGACTGCTGCCATCGTCGCCAGGCCCGATCCATCCGGGCGTGCCTTCCACAGCGGTCCGTGGCCTCCGCCGGCCCGAGCTGGTGGCGCTCGGTCCGTGAGGTCATCGACAGCCGCCGGCGGCAGCGACTGGCGGTAGGCCGATCCCACGCCCGGGCGCCGCGCCCACCCAGTGCGCGGCGCGCCGGCGCAGGCGAACCCGCGTCGCGAGGCCGGACCGCGGGTCTGGTCCCCTTTCTGTTCGGTGTCGCCGGCCGCTCCGAGCTGCCCGGCACAGTCCTCCACCGCCTGCTCGTCGATCTCGGCCTGTCGGCTCCGGGCGCCCGAGCCCTGGTCGCCCGGCTGCGAACGGCCGGCCAGCTGGACGCAGTCCGGCGCGGCCGCGGTGTCGAGTACTCCCTGGCGGGCGACATGGGACGCGGATTGCGGCGAATCCGCGCCGGCGGTGGCGGCCAGCCAGGGGTGCTGATCGCCCCTCGGGATCTGAGCGCTCACCTCCAGAGCGTGCTGGCGCGCTGCCCGGCCGGCGCCCGCGTGGCCCGGGCCGAGGTACGGATGGCCGCCGCCGACGCGGCCTGCGCCGCACGCGCGGCCTGGAACCTGACGGCGCTGGAGCGGACCTACCGCGCCCACATCCGCACGCTGCGGGACGGCCTGCGCCCCACCACTGTGCCGGAGCCGAGCGCGCGGACTCTGCGACGGTTCGCCCGCCTCTCCGTCACCCCGCTGGTGGACACCCTGCGCGACCCGGGGCTGCCGGCCGAACTGCTCCCGGCGCGGTGGCCGCGGGCCGCCGTCTTCGCCATCCTCTCCGAGGTGCACGCGCACTACGGACCGCCGTCGTCGGGATACGTGCAGGGCTGCTGCGGTCGACATGACGGCGGGGCCATCCGGTGGGTCGCCACCCAGCCGGCACGCCGGCGGCCCCGCTCGGCGCGTGGAGACCGGTGGTGCGGGTCAGGCGGTCGCGTCCACCGGGGTGACCGTGAGCCGGATGACATCGGTACCCCGGCGCATGTCCTTCATCCGCGTGAAGCCGTCGACGCGGCAGGGCATGGTCTCGCCGGAGTCGGCCAGGGACACCTCGATGGTGGTCCCCACCTCGACGTTGTCGACGGTCATGAGGTGAGGCGGCTGCCAATGGCCGAGGTGATGGCCGTCGACGTGGAAGACGGAGACCGTGGGGACGTTCTGTGGGGAGTCCATTCCGGTGACTCTACGGCGGGCTGGATTCGGGCGAACCTCCGCGACCCGGCCGCCTGGGGAGGAGGCGCCAGACCGGCCCGCAGGGAGCGTCGACGTCGACCCCTGGACTCGAGGTTGCGGCCTCCCCACGGCGGCCGGCTCGAGCAGGCGTTCCCGGCCGGCGGCCGACAGCCGGAGTTGCACCTCTGTCGCGCCGTCAGCGCCCGGCCTCAGGGCCCCGCAACCGGACGGCGGCCTCGCCGTGGCGCCGTCAGCGCCCGGCTTCAGGGCCCCGCAGCCGCACGACGGGCTCGCCGTCGCGCCATGTCCGCGTCACTGGCGCGCCGACCCGGTGGCTGGGGAACTGGCGGATCT
>JRHI01000776.1_pt1 | contig 32195 bp, 35 predicted proteins | sample 215371 | NCBI WGS metagenome assembly JRHI01 (sample SAMN02929681, study PRJNA255918) | sediment metagenome | biome: cave system; feature: Ice Cave; material: Sediment; isolation source: sediment from deep within a dark volcanic ice cave with no known source of... ...
CACCTTGAGCATGAATGTCCTTCCCATCTGAGCTTGGGGACCCCATTTCCCAACAGAGTCATAAATGTGGCCCCTACGACATCTCTATTTCCTACTAAGAGCATTCTACCAGATAAAAGTTAAGTTTCCCTCAAGAGGTGCTACAGATTTGCGCAATGTCGTTGGGGGCGCAATGAATTGCGCCCGTACAGTGTGCCCGTCATCGCTATTGAACAACGCCCCCACCGTACGGGCGCAATTCATTGCGCCCTCCAAGTCAAAGGTACCATGTCCTATCGTAAAAAGATGTCGATAAAGAAAAAAGTGCTATATTCATATATGCATAATGAATATAGCACAAAATATATGAGAAGTATCTCCATCAGATCTATCCGCAAGAAGGAGTAAAGCAACGCATGGCGCAGAAACCATCCTTTCTAAGTCGCATCCGACGATTTCCACTCCCTTTTCTCATTATAAGTATCTGCCTCGTTGGTTTCCTGGTGGGTATAAGCACGTGGGTTCTTGTTAGTAGTGGGCAACATACTCCTCCTCAGCAAGGAGGGACAGCCACTATCCCTTCCTCGCCTGTAGCACACACTACTCCTGTTGTAACCAAAGGAACAACCGTGAGCGAGCCTGTCTCCCCGTTGATCTTTGGTACTAATCTGGGCCTGTTCGACACCAACGATCAGGTATTGAATTCTTCCGCAACACGCAACCTCTTACAACAAATGCATGTCCGTATCATTCGCATGCCCACACGCAAAGCATTCTCTACTGCTGTTGAACTGCAAGCGGCACAAGCCATTAAAAGCATTGGTGCCGTTCCCTTGATTGTGCTTCGTGGTGCGCAAGACCCAAATCTAGCGGGTGTTATCGCTGACGACACCCGCATGATCACAGCAATAAATCAGGTATTTGGCAACACTCCTGTGTATTATGAATTTGGCAATGAGGACGACCTGAACGGCGTTCCTATCCAGGACTACACAAGCAGATGGAATACAGTTATTCCACAATTGAAACGTCTTGCCCCCAAGGGTGATTTCATTGGACCCGTCAGCTATCAGTATAGCCATGACAACCTTACAGCATTTTTGCAAGCGGCTACCCCCCGTCCAGACGCGATCAGTTGGCATGAATACACGTGTAGCCTCAAAGACCCCAGCGATAAGTGTCTTTCAGGTATTGACCGTTGGACAATTCACATCAGCGATGCACGCGCCGTTCTGCAAGCCACTCTCAAAACAGTGCTTCCGATCATGATTACAGAATGGAACTACGCACCCGATCAGCAAATTTTAAATACAGGGCAAGCCATCGCGGACGGTAAGTACAACAACACCCAATTTATGTCAACATGGACAACCAAAGCTTTACAAACGCTCGCAGCTAACCGTGTGTTTGCTTCCATGCAATATTCCTGTACGAACACTGCCCTTCCTTTGGTTGCACCTAACAGTACCATCACACCACAGGGTCAAACATTTCAAGTACAATACCAGCAAGTCATCGTCAGCGGCAAGCAACCAGCACCCATCGCCGGAACAGCACAACAAACACCAGTACCAACTACATCAACCGGCAACAATGGCACCGTCACGCTGAATGGCCCACAAGCCTTCTCATTTGAGGACGGTGGGACCGACGGTTGGAGCACACATGGCTCCGGCATTACCAATCTACAAAATAGTGCCAACCTTGCCCTTGATGGCACACACTCCCTGCAAGCCACACTCAGCAACAGCAGTGGCGGCGACTTCCCCTACGCGGCAGTGAGTCTTACCAATCAAGCAAACCCGCCACAAGCTGGTCAAATGCTCACAGCTTACGTCTATCTGTCTAGCGACTCCGTCAACATCAACGCAAAACTGTTCACCGTGGATAACTCTTACCATTGGTCAACGAGTAACAATACGGCACTCGTCCCCGGCACCTGGACGAAGGTAACGTTCACAATTCCAGCTACCAATGGTCAAATCCGCCAGCTAGGGATTCAGTTTAACAATCCTAGTGGCAGCAATATCAGTTGCAATGTGTATATTGATGCTATAAGTTGGAGTTAAAGCATGGATGCCCGTCATATCGTGCTTTGCTTTCGGAACATCGTTTTGAGTAAATCCTCAACATAACGCACGTTGGAAATGCCTGTGAACTTTTTTCACTATGATATACGAGCAGGGAGAGAGAAAGTTCTCTTGTTATTCTTTTCCCCGTATTTCTCTCAGTGCATCTCTTGCAATCCAACGCGCTGTCTTGGAATCCAGCTTCGCCATCATCTCCGCCTGCTCAATGGCAAGCACACGCAGATGGTCATTGCGTTTCCCAATCTGCCGTAAGGCCCAATTCACTGCCTTTTTGACAAAATTTCGTTCATCCGTTGCATACTGCTGCATCAGAGGAAAAAACGGGAGGAACATATCATCAGAGGCTTTCTTGTCATGCACGGCGAGTTCAGCCATCATTACAAAACCTGCACGCCGCACAAACTCTTGCTCCCGATGGCACCATTCAACGGCCTTCTCATAGGCGTATAGTGTCTTATTAAACAGATTGCCACACACTTGATCGCACACATCCCACGAATCAAACTCGTTGACCCAATCTTCCATCTGTTGCGGAGAGACAAGGCGCGGCTCCGCGACCATTGACGCGAGTATTCTTGCCTCGTGGATACCGGAAGCCCACAGTTCCAACGCCAGCGCGTGGTTTCTCCCAATGTCTCGCGCCATTTTTCGCAACGTGGGCATGGAGATACCTAAAGCATGGCCCGGTCGAATTCCAAACCTTGCCATCCCCTCGACATTGTGTACGTTTGCAAGCAACTGTAATTTCGCAATTACCTCATCAATCGTCATGAAAAATACACCCCCTCCTTCCTGTAAGGAAATATACCCCCTCCTTATGCGTCTGTTGATTGATAGAGCACTGGTTTGATATCTACTACCGGTGTTCCATCAAGCGCTTCTATCGGTCCCACTTTTAATCTTCTGCCATCGATTGCCAGGACCGTCACCCGATGTAAGCCAAGCGGATTGGGTCTATCGGGTGATCTTGTTGCAAAGACACCAGTAAGGGGTATATTTTCGTCCCAGCGGGGATGCAACTTCAAAACGTTGCGGTGAGCCTTGTGAAACCAAGTAATCAAGAGAATTTCATCGCCCACCGTAATCCCTTCAAGCCCCTCTGCCACCGCCTCATTCACCTCAAGCCACGCGTCGGGCGCTCCCTCGCGGCCTTGATTAGGTGCTTCTTCACGGCTTTTGAGCGGCGATTGAAGAAAGCCAAGTGGAGAAAGGGTGTAATCAGTCTCTGGCATAACGTTCCTCCTGTAACCAATAGCTGATCGCACTCCCTCTGTCTGTTTCTGGCTACCTCCACCTACCCTGTATACCCCACAACATCACTGCCACCTTGATCGATGCCGTGCCAAGCAAAGTACATCGGCCTCTCGGCTACTATCGTTCCGCTCATCGCCTGCACCGACATCGATACCGCGTAGCCGGCGCCGGGGGTTGACATTCCAATCGGCACTACCGCAGCATTGATGTTGACTGTGACACGCGTTTGCGGTCCCACATGCACAATTTTTTGTGACGAAATGCTGTTTGCCATGTACAATGTCACAGCCACATCCTCTGCTGTTGTGTTCGGGTTTTGCAGCGTCAAGAACTCAGAGAAGCCATTAATGGTATAGCCCTCAGCAAAGCTATACGATGTCTTGGCGGGTCCTGGCGCACCCATGACATCAGTCCCACCCGGAATATTGCCACCAAAGCGGAAGTATTCCACGCGCTGCGCCACAATTGGATTATCTGAAGTCACTTCCGCTGACAGTTCAGGTGTGCTTTGTGCGAATGCAGATGAGGCATTGTTCACATCAAATTGAACTTGCGACATAGGTGGCACTGTGACCGTCACAGGATTGACTGCCCCATTGCTATACTCTAACTTGACCGTTGCCGTAGCTGTTAGGGTAGCATCAAAATTTGCCAGCATGATGTATTCATGGAAGTTGAGACCTGTATAGCCCTCGGCGAAGAGCCAATCGGTCCCTGGCGCTTGTGCTCCCACCACGGTGTCTGCTCCTGTCACAGGTCCCATAATATTGGCACGTGCAGTGCTGAAGTAGGTTGGTCGCTCCACAGCTATGGGTTGATCTGAATGCACATGCACTGCTGCGTTACGGCTCACACGTGCATCCGACGGCACCGTTGTACCACGCTGACCAGCAGGCACAACCACTGTCGTTGTACCAATCTGTTTGCCACCTGCATAATAGGTGACGGTTACATTCGCTGTCTGTCCTCCTGGCGGATTCAGAATAGTAATAAAGCTAGCGTAATTGCGTACCGACTCTACATCGGCAAAGTAGAAATCCTGCCCTAGCTTCGTCGCGCCTAATGAATCTGTCCCACTATTGATACCATGCCACGAGAAGTAGATTGGGCGTTCTGCGACGATACCCACATTATTCACCGAGGTCACAATCGTCGAGAGCGAATGCCCAACGCTTGTATAAGGAATGTTCAGATCGTAGTTAGCACTCACCGTGACGCGACTCTGTGGTGGTACAGTATGCATCACCGCCGGTCCAGTACCGGTCTCCAGCAGGTATTGCACCTTGACCTGTGCCGTCTGTTTCGGGTTGGGGTTTTCCAGCGTCAGAAACTCCTGAAACATTGCACCAACGCGCCCTTCCGCGAAGTACCATGTAGTACTCGTGGGGCTAACCAGTGGTACAGCACTCTGACCTAGCGTTGTCAGATTTTGCGCAAGGTTATAGGCATTGAATGAACCCAAGCCGGTTGCCATGTCATACATACTTGAGTCGGGATAGGTACCGCTATTGCCAATATAGTCATTATTATTGATTGCCCCTGGCACTGGCACAATATCATGGAAAGCTGTCGCGTACGAGGTCCTCGGTGCGCCGTGATTAATTGCATACAGGCCTGGATTGAGGAAGCCCATCAGGTAGCCATTCGCTTTGATCGATGCTTCATTTGCCAATGCCACCATTGCGGCCCATACAGGTGTCGCCGCCGATGTTCCGCCGATGACACACCAACCATTGCAGTGACCAATACCAGTACCACTACACCCACCAGTACCACAATACACATCATAGCCCGTCTCAGGGTCAGCGTTCGCCGCCACATCGGGCACTTCACGATTGCCATTGGAATAGGCATTCGCCACGCCCGGCCCTTGCTGCCATTTCGGTGCATACCACACATGGCTTATGCCACCACCACTTGCTCCATCCTTAATGTTTCGATCATTCCACACCTGCTCCGAGCCATAGCTATTATCACTATTCACACGCAACGTCGTACCACCCACCCCTGTTGCATAAGGCTGAGAGGCTGGATCATCAACTGCGGGAGTTGTGCTTGAGCCGTTCTGTGGATCATAGCAACCCGTCGAACCGAGATCGCCACTAGCTGCAAGAATCGTCTGCCCCTGTGCTGCTGCTGCCTGGAAGAAGATGTTTTCCTGTTGTATCTCGCTTGACATGCCAGCACCCTGCTCACAGAACACCCAACTTGTGCTTACCACTGGTGTATTATCCGCGATAATGCGTGCCCAGGCATCGTTATATGCCGCGAGTGAGGCACTCGACGCTTCGTACACACGCAACGAAGCCAAACGCGGCGCCAGTCCCAACACCATCTCCATATCCAGTTCGACCTCCGCCGCATTCACACCTGCCGCACCATTATAGCCATCAATGGCAATCGTGTTGATGAGGGTATTCTTGCCACCAAAGCACGACGCATACAATGCAATATCGTTTGAGGAAAAACCATCCAGTTCAAGCAAGCCTACTGTCTGTCCCTCTCCCAGATTGCCAGCATTATAAAGCTGTGTGAAATTATACGCCGTCGCAATCTGGCTTGGTGTATAGGAGGTTGGTACTGTTGACGGACCCGGCAGAGGACACAGAATAGCGCCATTGCCAGTAGCTGCCAGCTTAGGCGTTACTACCCCCGGTGTGATTGGACTACGCCCATACTGTATCAGCGTATCCAAACCGCTTACAGAGGCAACCAGCGGAGCTACCGCAACTGGCAGTGATGGCGCACGGTCATTCGCAATATAGCGTCGTCCATTCGCCAACTGGTAGGTATTGATGTGTACTTGAAATGTTTGCTCAGCTTGCGCGACTGTCCCACTGATATCAACCACTAGATGATTTGCATACGTCGCTGTAATTTTGAAGCCCTGCGCACGCAAAAAGGCAGTCACCGTCGCTTCGCTCTCCGCTGAAGGAGCATACTTCGCTGTAAAATCGGTGGGTGTGAGATAGTGATGATAGAGTGGTGATTGTAGAGAAGTAATCTGTTGAATATAGTCTGCGAGACCAACTTCGTCCCGTAAGGTTAATCCTATTGTAATACTGATAAGCTGGCTACTCGCCACACTTGCTATAAACTGACTGGTGCTTGTATACGCACTGCTACTATTCGGTAGTGTTACGCGGCCAGTAGGAGAGGCGGCATGCGTCGCAGGAAATATATAGAAGCGCATTCCAACCATCACCAGGATACCCACCAATAGTGGTACTAACAAAACAGGATAAAGGGAGCGAATTTTCATACAGAACCTTCTCCTACAAGTACTTCTTTTCATTCACATAAGTGCTTCGCACTAGCTGCGGTAGCAGCGTTTGTGAATGCTTTCAAATATACAAAAATAGACTGAGTTTATTCGTTCTCTTTTTGTCTGAACGTCACCCAGCAGCATTTCCGTGTATTTGTAGGAGGAAACAACCAAAGCAGTACTTTTATCTTAGGAAGACCCGTCGTAGGGACCCGATTTATCGCGCCCTCCGTGTCCGAACCACATCCCTACCCTAGTGGAATTAACTGGCGTATTGCATCGAGTAAATCACGCACATGAAACGGCTTGACAATGATCTGATCTACACCCAAACCGGCAGCATCTGGCCCTTGAGTACTGGCGGTAATAATTACAATCTTAGGCAAAGAGTGAGACACTTCCCATCGCTTACGCAACCGTTCTAAAAACGTATACCCATCCATGCCAGGCATCGCCATATCTAGCAAAATCACTGCAGGATAATGTCCCTCACGAGCCGCACTCTGAATCCAATCCAACGCCTCTTGCCCCTCTGCAGCCTCCGCTGGTTCGTATCCTTCCAGTTCAAGCGCCCACGACACCATATCGCGGATGGCAGAATTGTCATCCACAACCAGCACAACCGGTTGGCGACCCTCCCTATAGGGTTGTGTTTCCATATGCCCCCCCTCACGTGTGTATCGTTCTTGGGATTCAACTACCGTCGTAGGGACCAGCTTCAGCACGTCCAATAGACATCAATCTAACAAGGCTGAGCTTTGCATACGGGGACGAACGACCTTTCCATCATAAAACCCATCCTTTCGCTTAGATTGATGTCTATTGGACCAGCTTCAGCACGTCCCTACCTCGTTGCGCCGTCGGCCTGTTCGTGTGCGTGATACGAGCTGCGTACAAACGGGCCAGACTCGACATGACGAAACCCCATCTTTTTCCCTTCGGCTTTGAGTGCCGCGAACTCTTCCAACGGCACATAGCGTTGAATTGGCAGATGCTGAAACGATGGACGTAAATATTGTCCTATGGTCAGAATATCAACATCATGTGTACGCATATCCTGCATCACCTGGATAATCTCATCCCACGTCTCACCCAGACCAAGCATAAAGCCCGACTTCGTAGGTGCTTCAGGATTCATCTCTTTGGCCCATTTAAGCACACGGAGAGAACGCTCATAGATAGCCTGTGGGCGCACACGCTTATACAAGCGCGGTACAGTCTCAATGTTGTGATTAAAAACATTCGGCTTCGCATCAATCACCACGCGCAAGGCGTCATACACACCCTTAAAATCGGGGGTCAGCACCTCTATGCGACACTCCGGATTCAAACGTCGTATCCAACGAATCGTTGAGGCAAATACTGCCGCGCCACCGTCTTTTAGTTCATCGCGGTTCACCGAGGTCACAACCGCGTGCCGTAACCCCATCGTCTGTACCGCCTCTGCCACACGCTTTGGCTCTTCCCAATCCAGACCAATCGGGCGACCTGTTTCCACAGCACAAAAGCCACAACTACGTGTACAGACACGTCCCAGAATCATAAAGGTTGCCGTTTTATGCCCCCAACACTCACCAATATTTGGGCAACGGGCCTCTTCACACACCGTATGCAATGACTGACTACGCATCAGTTGCTTCAAACCATCATAATTTTCGCCCTTGGGAGCACGCACCTTGAGCCATTCAGGACGGCGTTCTGGGATAATGGTCGCCATGTTCGTTTCCTCGTTTTTGTCTAAATCGCAATTATCGTGATGTACGGATTCAATACATCCCACAATTTAATACACATCTATATCGTCGCGGCCGTAACTTTGCAGTTTCGTCCGCACTGCCTGCAAGAAACCGCCCGCACCCGCGCCATCCAGGATACGATGATCAAAGGAGAGACACAGGTACATCATAGAACGGACAGCAATTGCATCATCTTCGATCACTACAGGCCGTTTAACGACGGCATCCATACTCAAAATGCCAGCATGCGGCTGGTTAATAATCGGTACTGATAGAATTGTACCAAAAACGCCCGGATTATTCACTACAAACGTACTATTTTGTATATCCTGGAGCGTCAACTTATCCGCACGAGCGCGTTGAGCAATGGCGTTGACCTGCCGCGCTAGCCCTGCCAATGTCAGTTGGTCTGCATCATAGACGGTTGGTACCACCAGTCCTGCATCAGTGGCAACCGCTATGCCCAGATTGATACGTTTCTTAACAATAATCTTATTGTCCGCTGTCCAGCTTGAGTTGAGCATTGGGAACTTGCGAATGCCCTCACACACGGCCTTCATGACAAAAGGCACGTAACTGATACCATAACCCTCGCGCTGCTTAAACTTGTCTTTATGCTTCTCCAACCACTTAGCAATATTGGTCATATCTACTTCCACCACGGTCGTGGCATGCGGCGATGTGTGCTTGCTACGTACCATATGTTCCGCAATAGCTAGACGCATACGACTCGGTGTTACTAGTTCCTCGTCTGCTCCCACTTCCGTTGTCGTAACCACAGGGGGCATTACCTCTGGAAGCACCGCAGCCATCGGAGTAGCTTGCTGAGTTTGCTGGGCCTGCATAGCCATCTGAGGGACAGCTTGTTGTTCCGCAATATATGCTAGAATATCTTCTTTGCGCACACGTCCACTTATGCCCGTGCCCGCAATCTGATGAAGATCAATGCCATGCTCCTGCGCCAACCGCTTTGCAAGAGGCGAGATACGCTGCCGTTCCTCATCCTGTGTCTGCTGCACGCCATGAGCAGGTGTAAAGATTGTGCCATTCCCTTGAGCAGTGGTCATACGTTGAGTACCCACAGGCTGCGTCATAACAGGTGTTGTCGCCTGTGTAGGATTCTTCACCTGAGCTGCATCCGGTCCCGGTATACCTGCTACTACCGTTGCTGAAGCAGCTGCTGCCACATCAGCACTTTCTTCAATCAAGGCAATCTGTGTACCTACCGTAACTGTCTGGTCGGTTTGCACAAGTATTTTTTGTAAGCGGCCCCCCACTGGTGAGGGCAGTTCCGCGTTGATCTTATCAGTAATAATTTCGGCTAATGACTCGTCTTTTTCAACGTAGTCACCTTCTTTTTTTAACCACGCCCCAATCGTTCCCTCTGCCACCGACTCACCCAGACGCGGCATTGTTACTGGCGTTGCCACTCATGTACTCCTTTGTACCTATTTATAGCTTTCAATCCGTCGTAGGGACCTGATTGAGCGCGCCCGTCGTGGCTGTGATCAATTCTACCAACATTGACTATGTGGACGACGGGCGCGCTCAATCAGGCCCCTACGACATCCATGTTCCCAAATTCCATTCAAGTGGACGGCGGACGCGCTCAAGCTGGTCCCTACGACATCACCTCTAATACGCTGCCAACTTGCGTGCAGCTGCCAAAATCTTTTCTGCGTTCGGCAGGTATGCCTCTTCCAAGGGAGGTGCGTACGGAAACGGCACATCCGGCGCGGCAACTCGCGTAATTGGCCCATCTAGATACTCGAATAGGTCTTCCGCGAGCATTGCCGATAGTTCGGCTCCAATGCCGCCGGTCAGTGTGTCCTCGTGTACAATCAACACTTTATTCGTACGCTTCACCGATTCCAGAATAGCTTCGCGGTCTAAGGGTGTCAGGCTACGTAAGTCCATCACCTCGACCTCTAAATCGTCCTCTTCTTCCAGCGTCCGTGCGGCCCGCAAGCACTGATGCACCATTGCTCCGTAGGTGAGCATGGTCATATCTTCACCATCACGTCGTATAATGGCCTTCCCTAGCGGCACGATATAATCGTCAAGAGGCAGTTCCTCGCGCAGTTCTGGTAAGCGATAAAGCAATTTATGTTCTAGATACAGCACTGGATTGTTATCGCGAATAGCCGCCTTGAGCAAGCCCTTTGCATCATAAGCAGTAGAAGGCACCACAACTTTGATGCCCGGTGTATGAAAGAACCATGCTTCCGGGCTGGCAGAGTGAAATGGTCCACCTTTTGTGCCGCCACCAGATGGTCCACGAATCACCATTGGCACGGGCATACCAACACGCCAGTACATCTTACTCGCCATGTTGATAATCTGGTCAAATCCACAGGTGATAAAATCGATAAACTGCATCTCTGCTATCGGGCGCATCCCCATCAAAGCCGCTCCCACAGCCGATCCGATGATCGCAGCTTCTGCCATCGGCGTATCAATCACCCGCTCTGGCCCAAACTCCTCAAGTAGACCTGCACTGACCTTAAAGGCCCCACCGTAGCTCCCTACATCTTCCCCTAGCAGGAAGACCGCCTCATCACGGCGCATCTCTTCGCGAATGGCCTGGCTGATCGCTTCTAAGTACGTTACTTTCTTCTCGCTCATGTGCGTCCAACGACCTCCTCTGCCCTGTTCATGGTGTTGAACGGCTCACCTGTCCGTCTATCCAATGCATTGATATACCTTGGATGCGTTGCCCCTGGTTCTCCGATAATTGCTATCGGTCCGTCCGGCGCAAATACATACTCCGCCACTGTCGCGCCATCAGGTGGGGGACTGTGCTCCGCAAAACTCACTGCATCATCCACCACCGCCTTCACTCTAGCTTCAATGTCAGCTTTTTGCATAGGTGTTAACACCTGATGTTCTATGAGATAGGCTTCAAAACGCGCAATTGGGTCCTTTGCCAACCACTCCTCACGTAGCTCATTAGGCACATAATCAGCTCTATCAGCTTCAGAGTGCCCACGTACCCGAAACGTTTTACACTCGACGAGCGCTGGTCCTTTGCCACTTCGTGCATACTCCAGAGCGCGTTCCACAGCCTCGGTCACGACCAGCACATCGTTACCATCCACGCTCTCTCCCGGCATGCCATAGGCTACGGCACGCTCAGAAAGATGCGGAATTGCGAACTGCTTGTACGTTGGTGTTGAATACGCGTATCCATTATTCTCGATCAACACCACTAATGGGAGCTTCTGCACAGAGGCAAAGTTCATACCTTCATGAAATGGCCCTGTATTGGTTGCTCCATCGCCACAGCTAGCTAGCACCACTGTAGAGCGTTTGCGCATCTTCATCGTCAAAGCCACGCCACACGCCACAGGCAACGACTCGCCAAGTAAGCTAATCATTGGCACTACCCCACGATGCATGTCGCCAATGTGCATCTGACCATCACGCCCTAACGTCGGAGAGTTGCCGCGAGCTAACCACTGACACATCATCGCACGCGGCGCACCACCGCGTACTAGATGCATTCCCAGATCTCGATGCTGCGGAACAATGCAGTCTCCCTCGCGCAGCATCGTTGCTGCCCCAACGGTTGTCGCCTCATGCCCCTGTGCCGTGTACACACCACCCACCACACGCCCCTGCAAAAAGAGTGTACGGGTGCGATCTTCCATAGCACGGGTGAGGCGCATATTGTAATAGATCTGCAACAGGGTCGCCCGCTCCAGCCCCATAACGTACTCACTTCCTTCACTATATTCACGAGAAATATCTGCTTCATGCTAACATGCAGCACGAAGCAGTGTCAAGCGTATGATGAACGCGCTATTGTATCTACTGTTGCAATGAATTTGCCCTTGTGCTATAATCTGTCTGGTAGAATAAAGAGAGACAACAGACGGGACCACAGGATGAATAAGAAACCGCCTCCCTCTGCTTGGGGAACTATGGCAGCAGTCGGACAACTCGGCCTGACTATCGCTATTCCTATCGCTCTAGGCGCTATTTTAGGTACATACCTTGATGGGCGCCTTCATACCGTTCATTTATTTGTATTACTCGGGCTACTGCTTGGCCTGATATTGGGAATATTTGGAGCCTACCGCTTATTTTCACGCTTATTATAAAAACTAGAAAATAGCATAGACGGCAACCATCTACCACGAACAGATCTAGCAGAGCTCGGCGATTAAGGAGGACGCTGAATGTTCTGGCAACTCCCTAAAATAAGCCCTGCACCGGATTTGATTTTTACTATCTTTGGTTTTCCGGTCACGAATACGCTACTCTGTACGTGGATCACAATCATTCTATTGGTAGGCTTCTTCTATGCAGGTGTACGCAAACGTGCCTTAATCCCTTCCGGTATCCAAAATATTGTTGAGTATCTCGTCGAATACCTAGTGGGCTTGGTAGATATTGTAGTGGGTGGCAATAAAGAGAAGGCGAAAAAGTTTTTCCCTTTGGTTGCTACCTTCTTTCTCTTCATTTTTGTCGCGAATCTACTCGACATCATCCCTGGTGTAGACACCATCGGGGCAATTGATAGTGCAGGTATTCAGAAGCTACATACGACCAGTCAGCCTGTACTCGGTTTTCTACTCTTTGGGAATATCTCAAATCAGGTTATCCCCTGGATTCGACCCGCCACCAGTGATCTCAACCTCACTCTAGTTATGGCTCTGATCTCGGTAATAACAACACAGGTCTTTGGTTTCTATAGTTTGGGCCCCAAGGAACATCTGAGTAAGTATTTCAACTTCAAAAGCCCCATCGATTTCTTCGTCGGTATCCTGGAGTTGATCAGTGAGGTTGCGCGTATTCTTTCGTTTGCCATCCGTCTCTTTGGCAACATCTTCGCTGGCAGTGCAGTGTTGGCGGTCTTTGCTTTCCTGCTACCCTTTGTTGCTGATATTGCCTTTATCCCATTTGAATTATTCGTCGCCTTCGTACAAGCACTCGTTTTCTCACTCCTGACCCTTGTCTTCTTACAGATAGCGACAAGCAGCCACGAGCATGAAGGTGCATCTGAGCATGAAGCTGAGGAAGCCTTCGCACAAAATCGGGAAAATGAAACTCGGCAAACTGCGGCAACGCATTAGTCATATACAATCTGTATATGCAGTAACCGTAATTGCTATTCGCAGCTACTATTTCCTGCGATTTGCATATATTCAATTGAATAACAATTCATAGGTATATCCTTAAAGGAGGATTTGTATCATGATCTCACTCGCAATAGCATTGACCCATGTGATAAGTGCTGCAACACCAGGTGATTTTACACCACTCGCAGTTGCTCTGGCTATCGGTCTTGGCGCTATCGGACCTGGCATCGGTGTCGGTATTCTTGCAGGGGCAGCACTCAACGCCATTGGGCGCAATCCTGAAGCTGAGCCTCTCATCCGCACCAACCTGTTCATCGGTATCGCGTTCGCTGAAGCTATTTCGATCTACGCGTTGCTGATCGCCTTCCTCATCAAGTTCATCTAGTAGTAATACCCATATACTCTTCTTGATGGTTGTGTGAGACGCAATATGTCGCTTCCTTCCTGATAACAGCGCAGCCGTTGTCAGAAAGCATACGATTGGCTGCGTCTCATACTATCTAAGGGATGTGTATTGGGATTACCTCTGACGAAAGGAGGCACAAGAATGTATATTCCAATTCTTGCCGACTCTGGCGCTGGCGCATTGTTTAGTGGCTTCGGTATCAACGCGGTCGCCTTTCTCTCGCAACTCGTGAGCTTTGGTATTGTGTTTATTCTTCTGCAACGCTTCTTGCTTCCTGCAGCAGTGAAAATGCTTGACCAGCGGCAAGCGGTAATTCGCGAGGGCATCGAAAATGCAGAAAAGGCCAAACGCGACTTGGAGGATGCTAACGCACGCGCCGAGCAACTTCTTATCGAGGCTCGTAGAGAGGCACAACAGACCATCGAGCGTGCAACAAAAGTTGCGCAGGATGAGGCCCAACGCATTGAAGAGGATGCTCGCACACGCGTCGAACAGATTAGCCAGCAGCAAATTGCGCGTATACAACAAGAAGCCAACCGCGCTCGTAATGATTTAAGTCGTCTTGTCGTCACTCTTTCAATTGATGCCGCCACTAAAGTCATTGGCAAGTCAGTCGATAGCAACGATAATCGGCGTCTGGTAGAAGATTTTGTCACTACTACTACAAGTAGTCAATCGAGGGAAAACTAATGTTAAAGGGAGCGATAGCACGTCGCTACGCCGGAGCCATCTTCGATTTAGCCCTCAAGCAAAATACGCTTGATCGCACGCTCGACGATGTGCGAGAGATAGCAAGGCTTTTTGCCATCCGCAAGCTTGCCTATCTTTTGCGCGAACCACATATTCCGGCACAGCGCAAAGAGACAGCTATACGCCAAGCATTGGCGTCAAAAGTGCTGCCCACGTCGCTCAACCTCGCACTACTGGTTGTCCAGCGCGAATTGGTCGATTATATGCCCAATATCGCGTCCGAGCTTGAAAAAATCGTTCTTGACTACAAGAATGAAGTAGTAGCGCAAGTGACGACAGCAGCACCGATGGATTCGGCGCAACAGGCCCTCGTAATGCGAGCATTGGAGCAACGCACAGGAAAGAAAGTTCTTCTACAAACCAAAACAGACCCACATATCCTGGGTGGGGTCATAGCTCGTGTCGGTGATCAAGTTATTGATGGCAGCATCCGCTACCGTTTAGGTGCGTTACAGCAACAGTTACTCAACGGGGTCTCTAACTCACGTATCGATTTTTTCGCTGATGAACATATCGACGAGAACAGCCTTTATAAGACAGTATCAGAGCCTACTCAGGCTCAGACCGCCTATTTATCACAAGCATAAGCACCAGAGGAGGAAGTACGATGGCATCTTGGGCTGATGAAATCAGCGCCATCATAGAGAAAAACATCGCAGGCTTCGGTAGCACCGAAACATCGACGGCTAGCGTCGGTACTGTCATCGCAGTACAGGACGGTATCGCCCGTATCTATGGCCTGCAAGATGTGAAATATCTTGAGTTGGTAGAATTTACACGCACAGGCATCTTTGGCATGGCCTTCAACCTCGAAGAGGAAACGGTCAGTTGCCCGATTCTTGGCGACTATACACAGATTCGTGAAGACGACGAGGTCCGTACCACTGGGCGTATTATTCAGGTGCCCGTTGGTGATGCCCTCCTCGGTCGTGTTGTTGATCCGCTCGGTCAGCCTATCGATGATGGCGGTCCCATCAATACAGACAAATTCCGCCCAGTCGAACGCGTCGCACCTGGTGTTATCACACGCCAGAGCGTGAATGCTCCTGTACAGACCGGCCTCAAAGCTATCGATAGTATGATCCCCATCGGACGTGGACAGCGCGAGCTGATCATCGGCGACCGCCAGACTGGTAAGACCGCTATCGCTATCGATACTATCATCAATCAGAAGGGCAAAGACCTCTTCTGCATCTATGTCGCTATCGGTCAGAAGAACTCTTCTATTGCCCGCACACGTGAGATATTGGATCAGCATGGCGCGATGGCATATACGATCATCGTAGCAGCAGGCGCGTCAGACCCCGCTCCCTTGAAGTACCTCGCTCCCTATGCTGGTTGCGCTATGGGTGAAGAGTTCATGGAGACTGGACGCGATGCCCTTATCATCTATGATGACCTGACCAAGCACGCGGAAGCGTATCGTAACATCTCGCTCATCATTCGCCGCCCACCTGGACGCGAAGCCTTCCCAGGCGATGTGTTCTATCTACACTCTCGCTTGTTGGAACGTGCGGCCCGTCTGAATAAAGATTACGGCAATGGCTCACTCACAGCATTGCCTATCATTGAGACAAAGGCCAACGACATCTCGGCCTATATACCGACGAACGTCATCTCGATCACCGATGGACAGATCTTCCTTGAGACCGATCTCTTCAACTCTGGTATCCGCCCAGCCATCAACGTTGGTAACTCGGTCTCCCGTGTAGGAACGAGTGCCCAGACCGCTGGTATGAAGCAGGTTGGTGGTACGCTACGCCTTGACCTTGCACAGTTCCGTGAACTCGCCGCTTTCGCTCAGTTCTCTTCCGACCTCGACAAGGCCACAAAGAGCCGTATTGATCGAGGCCAGCGTCTGACGGAGGTCCTCAAGCAGGGTCAATATCAGCCAATGTCTGTAGATCATCAGATTATGATTATCTATGCTGCCACCAAAGGCTATCTGGATGATGTCTCGCTTGACCAAGTCAGTGCATGGGAGATTGGCTTCCACCGCTACATGGATACAGCGCATCCAGAGATTGTGCAGGAGATCATTGACAAGTCTGTTAAGCAAAAGAACAAAATGTCGAGTGACCTGCTGAACAAGTTCAATGCAGCCATTGACGAGTACAAGAAGACCTCAGCACCCAGTGCTGGTACGAAGACTCAGACAGCTACAACGCGCTAGGAGGCACACCAATGCCATCACTCCGAGATATTCGGCGGCGCATCCGTTCGGTCAAGAATACAGCACAAATCACCAAAGCTTTGCAGATGGTGGCAAGCAGCAAAATGCGGCGAGCGCAGGAGCGTGTCCAGCAGGCACGCCCTTTTGCCGCGCAAATCCGCGAACTCGTCTCTCGTCTTGCGAACGCGTCAGGTGATGATCTTGGCGAAGGCGTCGCCTTGCTTACGCAGCGTCCAGTACATAATGTTGGTTTCATCGTCATTACACCTGATCGTGGTCTCTGTGGTGCGTTGCCCAGCAATATCAACCGTAAAGCTGCCGCTTCGGCTCTAGAAGTACAAAACAATGGAGGCAATCAAGGTCAGCGCCCACAAGTCGATTTCATCGCCGTCGGGCGCAAAGGCCGTGACTTCATCGTGCGTACTCAGCAGAACTTGATTGCGGAATTCACCAACTATGGTGATAAACCTTCGATCACCGATGCCACCGCCATTGCTCAGGTAGCGACAGATGCTTTCTTGAAAGGTGAGGTTGACGCAGTCTATCTGGTCTACGCCAAGTTCATTAACACGGTGACACAGCAACCAATCAGCATTCAACTTCTCCCTGTGCAGCCACCTGCTCAAGAAGAAGAGAACGACGACCCTAAGAAAAGAGTTGACTACATATACGAACCGGACGCAAGGACCATCTTTGAAGCCTTGCTGCCACGCTATGTAGATGTACAAGTATATCAAGCGCTTCTCGAAACTATCGCCAGCTTCTATTCAGCGCAGATGGTCTCGATGAAGAATGCTACCGATAGTGCCTTAGATCTTGTACAAGATCTCACATTGGCTTATAACAAAGGCCGTCAGGCCGCTATCACCACACAAATCCTTGAGGTGATCGCAGGTTCTACGTCGTAGGGGCCTCATTCAAGGCGCCCGTTGTGGCAGTGGTCAATTCCGCCGAGCACTACGCATCCAACGAGTGGGCGCGATCAATCAGGCCCCTACGACATTCTGTGAGCATTTTGTAAAGACGATTATCGCATAAACAGCGAGGAAATACACATTATGACAACAAGCACATTAACGAAGGGTTCCGTCGTGCAGGTGCTGGGGGCCGTAGTAGATATTGAGTTTCCCCCAAACAAACTGCCCTCAATCTATAATGCTTTGACCACGCGCATTTCTGGCGCAGAGCAAGACCTCACCCTTGAGGTTGAGCAACTTCTCGGTAACAACTGGGTACGTTGTGTTGCCATGGGTCCAACCGATGGTCTCCAGCGTGGTGCAGACGTTTTCGATACAGGAGCATCAATCTCTGTTCCAGTCGGTGAAAAGACTCTTGGACGTATCTTCAATGTCCTCGGTCAAGCCATCGATAACAAACCACAGGTAGATGATGCGCCGCGCATGCCAATTCACCGACTGGCCCCCGGCCTGGAAGAACAGGCTTCGGGCATCGAAGTCTTCGAGACAGGTATGAAGGTCATCGACCTGATCTGCCCCTTCATGAAAGGTGGCAAGATCGGTGCATTCGGTGGTGCAGGCGTGGGCAAGACAGTTATCATCCAGGAACTGATTAACAACATTGCCAAGGCACATGGCGGATTTAGCGTCTTTGCTGGTGTAGGTGAGCGTACCCGCGAAGGGAATGACCTCTATCATGAAATGGCAGAAGCTGGTGTGCTCGACCGTCTAGCAATGGTCTTTGGACAGATGAACGAGCCTCCTGGCTCCCGTTTACGCGTCGCTCTGACAGCTCTCACCATCGCAGAATATTTCCGCGACGAGGAGGGCAAAGACGTGTTGCTCTTCATCGACAACATCTTCCGCTTCACTCAGGCCGGTTCTGAAGTATCCGCGCTGCTGGGCCGCATGCCTTCCGCAGTGGGTTATCAGCCAAACTTGGCAGAAGAGATGGGCGACCTGCAAGAGCGCATCACCTCAACGAAGAAGGGTTCGATCACGTCGATGCAAGCCGTGTACGTACCTGCTGACGACTATACCGACCCGGCACCGGCAACGACCTTCGCGCACCTCGACTCAACAATTGTGTTGGAACGCTCTATCGCAGAGCAGGGTATCTATCCTGCCGTTGACCCACTCACATCAACCAGCCGTATTCTTGATCCACAGGTCATCGGTGAGGAACATTACAATATTGCTCGTAGCGTACAGCGCGTCTTGCAGCGTTACAAAGACTTGCAGGACATCATCGCCATTCTGGGTGTTGACGAACTGTCTGACGACGACAAGCTCACCGTCTCACGCGCACGCAAAATGCAGAAGTTCTTCTCACAGCCAATGACCGTCGCCGCCGCGTTCACAGGGCGTGAGGGCAAATATGTTCCAGTGAAGGATACTGTACGTAGCTTCAAAGAAATCCTTGAAGGAAAGTACGACCATATCCGTGAAGACCTCTTCTACATGGCAGGCGGCATCGAAGATGTGATCGCCGCCTACGACGAAGAGCAGAAGAAGGGATGAGCTATGTCAGCACGCAATACCATGCATGTTGAGGTGGTCACTGCCGAGCGTGAATTGTACAGCGGCGAAGCTGATCTCGTCAACGCGCCTGGCTCCGAGGGACGGCTTGGCATTCTACCACGTCACGCCGCCTTGCTTGCCTTGCTCGCCCCCGGTGAGCTACGCATCAAGCTCGGTGACACGGAAGAGCCACTCTTCGTCTCTGGTGGCTTCATAGAAGTCTTCGAGAACAGCGTCACCGTCCTGGCCGACACCGCAGAGCACGCGGAAGAAATCGATCAGGCTCGTGCCGAAGCTGCCCGCCGCCGTGCTCAAGAGCGGTTAGCACAAGCACAATCGAACCAGGAACGTGCCGAACTAGAGGCAGCGCTGCAACGTGCAGTCAACCGCATTCGCGTCGCAGAACTGGCTGGTCGTCGCGGGCGCCGCCGCATCAACATGCCCAGCCAGGAGCAGTAAACCTGATTCTGATCTTTCAATAAAAACGCAGATGCGCTTATGTAGCGTAGCCACATAAGCGCATCTGCGTTTTTATTTTTGTCCATGCACAGTTATTATGCATAACTTCGTCTATGTAATAGGCAAACAATCTGGACAAGTCAGGGAGAGATGTATCATGAATAAAACGCTCATTCAATATCCACCATACGTCCCACTCGTTATTTTCTGCCTCCTCACACTCTCAGCCTGTAATAGCGGAGGTGTAGGAGTGAGTCAGAATGCAGAGAGTCTACCGCTACCATTGCCTATCCTCTTGGTTCCTGCTGCCGCACTCTGTGATAATCCACGATAACTATCCATATAGGATCCTCATTCACTGAAAAGGAGTCCTTGTTTCATATTCCTGAAACGGATGATTGCAACGCAACATTGCACCAATGTTCGTACCAATCTCTTATCAAGAAGGGTATCAAGCACTGTCAATAACGGCAAAAGAAAGCTCTCAAGCTCTTGCGCTAGTTCCTGCGAAGTTTTCTGCGGATCTTGTTCAATTTCTTGGCGTATGTCATACTTGGATTGCATTGATGTCAAAGACCTCCTGGTTCAGCCTGTCGTTTTCATTTTCAACAGTCTAACTCAAGAGGTCTGTTTTGCCTAGCCCTCATTTTCCAGGCTTCCCACATCAGTACGGCCTGACGGGTTTCTCAAAAATTCGGGATGACTCATAGTGCTTGCTTAGAAACTCCCACCTCCACCGCCGCCAAAATCTCCACCACCTCCACCCCCCCCGAAGTCTCCGCCTCCGCCTCCACCAAAATCTCCACCGCCATTATTGCCTCCACCAAAATCTCCGCTGGCGCCACCCCCAAAATTTCCGCCGTTGTTATTGCCGTAATCATTACCCTGATTACCTTGATTGCCCTGCTCGTTCCCTTGGCGCTCACCAGCCTCTTTACCCAACTCATAACCAATTAGCCCACCAGCCGCAGCACCAAGGCCACCAGCCGCCAAGGGATTGATGCCACCTCCCTGGTTATAGCCTGGATAGCCCGGTCCATAATTGGGAGGATAGCCTTGATTATAAGGCTGATTATAATATGGCTCCTGTGGAGGAATATTCGCACGGCGCTGATTAAACCAGCCAAAGCCACCACCGGTTGGCTGTGAACGCCGACGCACAAAGGCAAAGACTGCGACGCCAGCAAGGACGAGCAAACCGATACCGCACAATGCAGAAAACCCTATTCCACTAAACAAACCGCCTTGTGATTGAACCGGGGGAGCAGAGCCATTCGAACCCGATCCCGAAGCCACACTCAACGAGTTCTGTAATGAACCCAATGCCGCATTGGTCGCACCAGTGTAACCACCGCTTTTATAACTGTTCACAAAAGCATTGACTGCAGCTTGCGCATTGTTATTAGAAAGCTGCACTTGTGAGCCAGCTTTAACATCTACAAAGTGATGTACCGTATCTATAGCTATCACGACCAAGCGCGGGTTATTTGCAGTATGCGTGGCTGTTTCCTGCTGAAACGCGGCCCTATCTCCAGTAAAGGTGTTGACGGTGTAGATATCTACATCATATGGCAGGTTAGCTGCATTACTTTGCACCTGTGAGGCATTGAGCACCCCTGCCTTATCATAGATATGTACTGTGTTCGCAAACACGCTCACCGTCATCATAAGCAGCAAGCTAAACGCTGCTATACCAGCGAGTAGAGCAGTACCTATGTTTTTCATAGGTGTTTTTTGAGAAAGCATATGTACACAATCCTTTTTTATCAGAAAACGAAGAGATCAACGGTACTCTTCAAGTACTCCATTGCTCTGCCACATTACTATTTTCTGTTCTCTATGTGTCATTATATACCATTTTCATGATCTCATATACAAGAACACGTTAGAGAGACCGTGTTCGATACAAGCGTTCGCAGTGACGCGTGGTACAATTGACACAGGAAATTGCTACCACAGAGAAAAACGTAATAACGGAGCAAATATCAAATTATGAGTACCACACCTACCGGGCGACTCCGCCCATTCGTTTTGATCATCATGGATGGTTGGGGCGTCAATCCGCGCAAAGAGGGGAACGCGATTGCTCTCGCCCGCACGCCTAATATTGACACACTAGCCCGCATATGGCCGCACACAACCGTGAAAACCTCCGGTGAAGCTGTTGGGCTACCAGAAGGCCAGATGGGCAACTCCGAGGTTGGTCATCAGAACATTGGCGCGGGCAAGCGTGTCCTACAAGATTACACACGTGTCAGCGAGTCTATCCGCGACGGTTCCTTCTTTCACAATCCTGCCCTGCTGAAAGCTATCGCGCATGTCAAGAAAAACCAATCACAACTACATATCTGTGGATTGTTAGGAAACGGCGGTGTCCATGCACACGAATCACACTTAGAGGCGCTGCTACGTCTTGCGCAGATGCATGATATTGAGCACGTCTTTATTCACGCCTTTACCGATGGCCGTGATACCTCCCCTACAGGAGGTATTGAATTTATGCGCCTGCTAGAGACCCGTACACACGAGATAAATAGTACACATCCGGCAAAGGTCGCCACCGTGACCGGGCGTTACTATGCGATGGACCGCGACAATCGTTGGGACCGCACGGGTAGCACCTATTTCGCTATGACTCGCGCCGAGGGACAACAGGCCAATTCTGCCATTGGCGCCATTCAGCAAGCCTACGACAAGAAGATTACAGATGAATTTATTCTCCCCACAGTTCTCATGGAAGATGGGCATCCAGTCGCGATAGTGAAAGCAGGTGACGCCCTCATTCACTATAACTTCCGTCCTGACCGTGCCCGTCAACTGACAAAAGCCTTTGTGATGCCTGAATTGCCGCCCCAAGCTGAGGGCAAGTTTAATCGAGGGCCACGCCTTGAGAACCTACAATATGTAATGATGACAGCATATGAAGAGGGCCTTGACGCCGAGGTTGCCTACCGCGCCGACCAAGTCGATATGCCTCTGGCACGCGTTCTCGCCGACCAGGGCCTACGACAGTTTCACACAGCCGAGACCGAGAAATACGCCCATGTGACCTACTTCATCAATGGGCGGCGCGAGACTCCATTTCCAGGTGAAGAGCGCGTGCTTGTGCCTTCCCCCAAAGTACCAACCTACGATCTACAGCCAGAGATGAGCGCAGCAGGCGTCACCGATACCGCAGTGGAACACATCCGCAGTGGAGCCTATGATCTCGTCATCATGAATTATGCCAATGCCGATATGGTAGGCCACACAGGAGTAATTGAGGCCGCAATAAAAGCGGTTGAGGCGGTTGATACAGGTGTTGGACGCGTCGTCGAGGCAACGCTTGCCGCAGGCGGCGGCCTGCTCATTACCGCCGATCACGGCAACGCAGAACAACTGATTGAGTACGACACAGGCAAGCCCTTCACTGCGCACACTACCTATCCCGTACCGCTCTACCTCGTCGTGCCACAACTAGCCCAGGCTCGCTTGCGCACCGATGGCATTCTCGCAGATGTGGCACCGACGATTCTGGATATTCTGCATATCCCACAACCCAAAGATATGAGTGGGCGTTCCCTATTTCAATAGGGACAGGGGTAGGGTTGAGTGGGGTGACCCATCCCTACTGAAACCGTGTTATGAATCACCCTCTGCTACTTTCCTTCTAGAAAGTCGAGGAGGAAGCGTGCAATATGTTCATCAGGGGCGATATACATCTGGTTGGTCAATTGCTCAAGCTGACTCAAGTTCTTGATGTGTGGAACCTTCTGATGAGCCAGCTCTGACAAGGCAGGGAACCGCACAGTGATGAAAGTGATCAATGTTCGCTGGAGTGCTTCTATGCCTTCGGCTTTTCCAACAGCGATGCCCTCTTTTTTTCCTTCGGTGCGAATGCGTTGCACCTTGGGATTTTCTAGCCACAATCGGTCATACACTTTTAAGTTCTCCTGTATCTCACTTTTCTCTGGCGGTGGAATCGTGTCTGTACGCTCTAAAAACAATTCTAACCACACAATTTGTTGTGATAAGGTAACTTCATCGTCTCGATACAAGGCGACGAGTTCGTCAGTCGCTTGCTTGACGAGGGCGCGGTTTGCGCCCTTCATCGTTGGTAAGAGCGGATACATGCAGGTGATATGTTCTCGCACATAGCGCTCGGCATCTATGTCAACTTTCCACAAAATGTGGAAAGTTGACAAACGGAACATCAATGTGGCAGGAGAGCCGACATATTTATCTATCTTGTTATTTTGACCTTCAACGGTGGTCAGGGTGCTTTGGGTAGACGCTCAACAATCTGGGTCAGGAGTGTTTCCATTCGATCAAAGCGTGCATCTTGTCGATCAAAACGTTTGTCTTGTCGTTCAAAGTGTGTTTTGATATCAGTGATATCTGTTTCAATTGTACCTAAACGTACATCTTGTCGATCTAGCCGTGTTTTGATACCGATGATATCTGTTTCAATTGTACCTAAACACTCGTCTTGTCGATCAAGTCGTGTTTCAATTGTACCGAGATACGTTGAAAGTTGTTTGAAGCTAGTTTCCATGCCTTGAGATAGCTCTTTGATGTCCTGCTTTAATCGGAGCGTAATCTCGGTTTGAGTGACAATAAATCCTCTAATTTTTGTCAATTCGTAGGTAATGCCTTGTAAAACCGATTGGTATTCGCTTATAGTTTCTTCTAGTACGATGATACGGTCCTCTTGTGATGCCATAGGAAATTATCCTCCTCTGGACGCCTGTCTTATGAGGGTTGCTCTATTATAACCTATGCCGTCTCTTTTTTCTAGACTTGATACAGACTTGGAGAGTGGTTTCCTATTGTGTGATCAGGTGGTGTCTGTGATAATAGATCATAAGAAAGCAGGATAGAGCATGCAACGTTACCTCATCATCATCGAACAAGGCAAGCGAAATTATAGCGCGTATGTCCCTGACCTACCAGGATGTGTGGCAACAGGAAAGACACTGGAGGAACTCAAAGCTAACATGAGTGCGGCAATTGAAATGCACCTTCAAGGCATGCTTGAAGATCACGAGCCGATTCCCGTTCTGCAAACATTGGGAGATTACCGGGGATCGAGCATGAACGGGCCGGGAAACAATGCGCTTGCTGTACGGGTGCTTCTCAGGCCAACCGATAACGAGAACCCACGAAGAAAAGATTGGTTGTATCACTAACGGGCAGGAGCACTCAACAAGAAAAGTACCGATTGCATCTTGGGCTAGATACTAAACCAGAATTGGGAGCACGTAAATGGCTGATGAACTTTTTGAGAATCCAAGACTTGCTGTTATCTACGACCCGTTTGATCCTGATCGCTCTGACCTAGAGGCTTACGAATCTCTGGTCTACGAGTTTGGTGCTCGTTCTGTACTTGACATTGGCTGTGGAACAGGAACATTTGCTTGCCGTCTCGCTGCCTGCGGCATTGAGGTGATTGGACTCGATCCAGCCGAAGCCTCACTCAAGGTGGCTCAAACGAAACCTTGGTCTGACCGCGTCAAATGGATTCACGGCAATGTGTTCAACCTTCCCCCTTTGACGATTGACCTCGCGACGATGACTGCTAACGTTGCCCAAGTCTTTCTGACAGACGAGGAGTGGAAGGAGACACTCCTCGCGGTTCAGGCGGTATTGCGACCAGGCGGACGGTTGGTGTTTGAAACGCGGAACCCCAAGGCGCAGGCGTGGCTGAAATGGAACCAGGAGAACACCTACAAACGCGTTGACATCCCCAATTGTGGCGTTGTCGAGAGATGGGTTGACGTTACTGACGTTCAAAATCCCTTCGTGTCTTTCCGAGGGACGTATATTTTCGAGAGCGATGGTGCCGTAATCACGTCAGACTCAACGTTGCGCTTTAGGAGTCGTGAGGAGATTACCAACTCGCTCAGGGATGTAGGAATGTCCCTGGATGAGATACGAGAAGCCCCTGACCGTCCGGGACGCGAATTCGTCTTTATTGCACGCCGCCCGACGACGTAACTCGATTTGGATGCCAAGAACATTCTTAGGAGCCCACTCGCTTCTTGCACAAACAAGGGCGAATGTGCAAGGAGGAGTTTATGAATCTGATGGGACTTAGGCTTAGCTTTCTGTGGAGCTTAGCGTGCTACTTTTTCCGTTTCGTGAGCTGACCCCTTATCATTGTTTCTCGGTCCGTTAATACCCGATCCCCATTACCTTGAGGTTGCTATACCCAACTCAGCAGCCTAACAGAAAAGTGTGGAAAATATGTATGAATCTTTGATTACCTCCGATCCCAAGGTAATGATGGGCAAGCCTGTCATTGCTGGAACACGCATCACAGTAGAACATATTCTAGAAGAACTGGCAGCAGGCACCACGATAGAGGATTTGTTAGCAGCACATCCAAGATTGACCATTGAAGCAATTCAAGCTGCCTTTATCTATACGCCTCTGCCTGCAAATTGAACAGTTCCGCATACCTGCCATTCAACTCCATCAACTCTTCGTGCGAGCCATTCTCCAATATACCTCCGTTCTCTAGCACGAAGATGCGGTCGGCGAGGCGCACAGTGCTGAAGCGGTGACTGATGAAGATGGCCGTTTTGCCCTCGGTCAGGACTCTGAAGTGGGAGAAGACTTCGTATTCGGCCTGGGCATCAAGGGAGCTGGTTGGCTCATCGAGGATGAGAATACGAGCATCGCGCATGAAGGCACGCGCTAGGGCGACCTTTTGCCACTCGCCGCCGCTCAGTTGTGTGCCCTTCTCGAACCACTTGCCGAGCATGGTGTCGTAGCCATCCGGCAGACGTTCGATCACAGCGTTGGCGCCACTTTTGCGGGCTGCGCTCGTGACCAACTCTTTATCCTCGATCTCTGCGATGCGCCCAACGCCAATGTTTTCACGCGCCGTCATGTAGTAGGTGACGTAATCCTGGAAGATCACGCCCACTTGTTCGCGCAACTCTTTCAGGTCATACTCTTTGATGTTACGCCCACCAATACAAATTTCACCATCGTCGGGATCATAGAGGCGTGTCAGCAGCTTGACGATAGTGGTTTTGCCTGCTCCGTTGCGCCCCACGAGCGCGATAGCTTCCCCTGCTTTGATGGTGAAACTGACGTGCTTTAGGGCTGCCTGCGTTTCCGGGTCCTTGCCAGGATAGGTGAAGCTGACATCGCGGAATTCGATATCTAGCCCCTTGATATCAGGCATCGGTGTGATTGGTTCCGGTTTGGTCGGCGAGAAAATCTTGGGCTGATACTCCAAGAACTCGAAGAGTGTGTTGATGTACAGGTTATTCTCATACGTACTAGAGATGCCACCTAAGAGACTCTGGAAGCTTTGCCCCGCTTGTATAGCTGTTTGTGTATAAAGCGTCAAACTTCCTAGCGAGATGCGCCCCAGCACAGCTTGGAGGGCAACATAGAGATAGATCGCGCTATTTGCTAGAGTCGATGTTCCCGTCCACGCAAAATTCGTCAGGTAACGACGCACGAGAATACCCTTGTTCTCCTCATAAAATTTGGTGGAGAGCCGCTTGAATTGCTCAATGAAGAACCTACCCAGCGTGAACAACTTGATCTCCTTATTGTACGTGTCGGTCGTCATGAGACTATTGAAATAGGCCATGAGACGACGTTCCGGCGATTGGCGGCGCATACGTTGATAGCCAATCCAGCCGTAGCGCGTACTGGAGATAAAGGACGGAAGAGGCACGAGCACTGCAATGATGGCTAACCACCATGCCAGTTGCAATAACAAGAAAATCATCGACACCATCGTGATGATCGTACGGAACAGGTCAAACGTCTGCGAGATCATCGACACCGGCTGATAGGTGGATTGATCGGTGGCTTGCCGCATCTTATCGTAAAATTCAGGATTTTCAAAGAAGGAGAGGTCAAGTGTATCCGACTTTTCTAAAATGAGCAATTGTACCTTGTTCGATACACGCTCCTGCAATAGTTGCTGCACAATATTGCTGAGTGTACTTAGTAAGCTCGTGATCAAAGCAACGCCAGCTTGCAACCCGACAGGCAACCAGATTGGATTGGCGCTATGAATCCGAATACCATAGACAACACTATCAATAACTTGTTTCGTAATCAAAACACTTATAGCAGGCAAACTCCCTTGCACCAAGCTCAACAACGCCATAAACGAAGTCAGTAGCGCACTCGTAGACCACACTAATTTCAACACGCGTGGCAGGCTTGCGAATGCCACCGGAATTTGCCGAAAACTAAATTTTTCGTTAGACCGATTCCTGGGAACCGGCGGAGAACTCATCATTTGTCGTGCCATAGGGCAATGTGCCATCCTGTTCTTTATAATAGTATTTCTGAGTATACCCAGAAAAAGTGGCAAACACATCGGCAATTCAGCCAGTTTTTCGCGGTACATATTCATTGGATGACCTGTCCATTTCTACAGGTCTTTGCCATACCAAGATATGGCACAGACGCGCTCAAGCTGGTCCCTACTCTGCCAAACTTCCATCGATGGGATGCCCACGACGGGCGCGATCAATCAGGCCCCTACGACGATCCCGTCGATGGAAGTTTGGCAGAGAAGTACGGCCTTGCCATTCTCCTGTATAATAGAAGAACATCCCTACGCTTATGGGAACGCCATACCCAAATGCTGACCAGAGAATAAAGCAAGCGCGAACGCGAACTTATTATAAAAGAGGTATATGTGCAACTCCGTGACGTAATCCGATGGTTAAAGACAGACGGATGGGTACTGGTCGCAACAAAAGGGAGTCACCGACAATACGAGCACCCACCTAAACCAGGGAAAGTTACCATTCCAGGACATCCAAATGATGACCTTGCTCCTAAAACGCTCGCTAGTATTCTGCGACAAGCAGGTCTCAAGTAAGCCTGACGGGTCAGAAAAACCCTCACTAAAGAGAAAGGTATGCAACATGGCGAAATACCGATATCTTGTTGTCATTGAAAAGGCTAAAGGAAACTATTCGGCCTATGTGCCTGACCTTCCTGGATGTGTTACTACTGGGAAAACAAATGCGGAAGTACACCGCAATATGCAAGAGGCAATCGAGCTTCATCTCGAAGGCATGCGTAGGAGCGGTGAACCAATTCCAGAACCAGCAGAAACTACGGCAGAATTTGTAGATGTGAACGTGTAGGTCAAGGAACACTTCTACACAGCGTTATATACAGAGGAGACGCAGATTGTGGCAATAGTTAAAAATGAGACACAGGATAGGACAAATACGCCCGATTTCACACGTAGCGACGCACGCATTCGTGCCTTGCTCGACCAAATGCAGGAACTCTCTGCCCTTGGTGCATTACAGGCCCTGGCATCGTGGGATCAGAATACATTGATGCCCGATGGCGGCACTGAGGTGCGTGGTATCCAAATGGCAGTGATGGAGGGCATTCTCCATGATCGCTGGACAACTCCCACGCTTGGCAGTTTGGTGGGAGAATTGGATACGGTTGTGCAAGGAACATCATTCACAGACGCAGATCGTGGACTAGTACGAGCAGCCAAACGACAGTATGAACAATCGACTAAGTTGCCACGTGAACTGGTTGAAGAGATGGCCCGTGTTGGAGCAGCTAGCTTCGATGCCTGGAAGCGTGCCCGTGCCAGCAGCGACTTTACTATCTTCGCTCCTTGGCTCACACGCACCATCGCCTTGCAGCGCGAAGTTGCTGACCGTTTTGGCTATAAAGAGGAACGCTACGATGCACTACTCGATGAATATGAGCCGAGCTTGACCGCCAGCAAGGTAGAGAGCCTGTTCACACCTGTGCGCGAGATGAGCACAGCTCTGTTGCGTCGTATCGAAGCCAGCGGCACCACAGTCGATACAACCTGCCTAGAAGGCAACTTTGCTATTCCGCAACAGGTCGAGTTAAGCACAGAAATCCTCAAGGCAATGGGTTATGACTTCTTCCGTGGCGCTATCGCGCAATCGCCACACCCCTTCACGTCTTCTCTCGGCAGCCCTTTTGATGTGCGTGTGACCATTCGCGCTCACGAATACCTGATTCAGCAATGCTTGATGGCTGCTATTCACGAAGGTGGGCATGCTCTCTATGAGCAGGGTAGCTCACCTACACTGCTAAACACTCCCGTCGCAGGTGGCGCATCAATGGGCACGCACGAGTCACAGTCGCGCCTGTGGGAAAATGCCATCGGGCGTTCTGAAGCCTTCTGGCGTGGAAAGTTCCACCTAGTCCAGCAGGTCTTCCCCGATCAATACAAGAACGTCGATGCAGCAACATTCGCACGTGCCCTCAACCATGTTGAACCCAGCTTGATTCGCGTTGAAGCCGACGAAGTGACCTACAACCTGCACATCATCATCCGCTTCGAGCTAGAACGAGCGATGATCAATGGAGATATCGCGGTTGAGACACTGCCGCGCATGTGGAACGAGAAGTACCGCCAGTACCTGGGCATTACGCCAGAGAACGATGCCGAGGGTATCCTGCAAGACGTACACTGGTCAAGTGGCTTTGGCTACTTCCCTTCCTACACCATGGGCAACCTGTACGGAGCACAAATCCTCAACACACTGCACAAGGTCTTCCCCAACTTCGACGAGTTGCTCACCCAAGGCAACACCGCCGTCATTTTGCAATGGCTACAGGAGCATATGTACAGCGTCGGTGCCATCTACCTGCCCGACGACCTGATGAAGCGGGTCACTGGCGAGTCGCTCGACCCCACGTACTTCACCCGCTACCTGACGAGCAAGTTTGAGAACATTTATCGTTTGGCGTAAATAACATGCATTCAAAGGCCGCCTAGTCAACGACTAGGCGGCCTTTGAATGCACATCACTATGAGATTTTGATTTCGAGATGACTTTTGGGGTAGACCAAAACATTCTTTTTAAGGAATATACCTTGACAAGTATATTCCTTTTCGGGTATACTGTGATTATGAAAACACTATGGACTGCTCTGACGGAGCCAAACCGCTTACACATTGTCGAGCTGTTGCGCGATGGCCCTCTGACAGTAGGCCAGATCACCCAGCGGCTGGGATTACAGCAACCGCAGGTGTCGAAGCACCTCAAGGTTCTCAGCGAGGCTGCCATAGTGGAGGTTCAGCCACAGGCGAACCGGAGGATTTATCAGCTGAGGCGTGAGCCGTTCCAGGAGTTGGAGTCCTGGATCCGCTCTTTTAGTCGCCTCTGGGAAGAACGCTTCGACCGTCTGGACGACTACCTCCTGAAATTGCAGGGCACCGAGCAAGACAAAGGCCCCCGAATGGAGGACAACAATGTTTGATTACCAGGAGCTGCGCGCCCATATTGGGGAACAGGAACTTGTCATGGAACGGCAATTCAGCGCACCCCGCCAGCTTTTGTTTCAGGTGTTCACCCAGCCGGAGCATTTCAAACGCTGGTGGGCACCACAGCCGTACACCATTCCCGTCTGCACCATCGACCTGCGGCCTGGTGGCATCTGGCACTACTGCATGCGTTCGCCAGAGAATCAAGATCAGTGGGCGCGCAACGTGTACCGCGAGATCGTACCGCCGGAGAAGCTGGTCTATACCACGACCTTCGCCGATGAGCATGCCAACCCCATTGAGGGGATGCCCGAACACCTGACCACCGTGATTTTCACGGAAGAGGCTGGTAAAACCAGGGTGACTGCTCGTGTCCAGTTCAGCAGTGCAGAAGCTCTAAAAGTCGCTGTTGACATAGGTATGCCGCAAGGGATGAGCATAACCTGGGCTTACTTGGTCAAGTATGTGCAAGAGTTGCAAGCAAGGTAAAGGAGAACACAATGGGAAAAGTCATGTTTGGCCTTTCGGTCTCACTGGATGGATTTATCGCTGATAAAAATGACGACGTCTCAGAGGTATTCGCCTGGATGGGAAGCGCAATGGAACGTTTCCATGAAATCGTGGGCGATCAGCTGAGCGGATTTGGCGCGGTGATCATGGGGCACAGAAGCTTCGATCAGATTGACAATGAGAATGGGTGGGTCTTCCCTGATGGCACAGCCCCCGACTGGCTGGTGATCGTCTTGCAATCGCAGGCACGAGCATCGGTGAAAAAGGGCAAGACGCAATTTCACTTTGAAACCTCTGGCATTGAAAGCGCAATTGCGAAAGCAAAGGAGATCGCAGGCGAGAAAAACGTTGCCCTTCATGGGGCCAGCTCCGTCCAACAAGCCTTGAAGGCAGGTCTGCTCGACGAATTTCATCTGAACATTGCCAATGTACTCCTCGGTGAGGGCGTTCGCCTCTTCGATCACTTCGGCGCTTCACCTATCCACTTGGAACGCATACGAACACTTGAGACACCGGGAGCAACCCATCTCTCGTTCCGCGTGGTGAAATAAGACTGCGCAAGGAGGAATGCTATGAAAATTGGAGTTTTGACGAGCGCTCCGTCGAAGATTGAAGTCACAGGAGCACGCCTCTCCATCGCTACTGTGGCTGCGGCTCTCCTGTTGCTTGTCAGCTTGCATGTCCTGAGCCCAGAATTTGATCCTTCCTGGCGCATGGTAAGGGGACTTCCGGTCATAACTTGACTAGATGGACGATTGTAACATGCG
>JRHI01000777.1_pt1 | contig 32192 bp, 27 predicted proteins | sample 215371 | NCBI WGS metagenome assembly JRHI01 (sample SAMN02929681, study PRJNA255918) | sediment metagenome | biome: cave system; feature: Ice Cave; material: Sediment; isolation source: sediment from deep within a dark volcanic ice cave with no known source of... ...
CCATGGAGGCGGTCTGCACCGCCCTCGACATCTCCCTCGAGGCCGCCATGCAGGTGATGATCGCGGCGATCCGCATCGGCGTGCAGCTGGCGGTGAAGTTCACCTGGCAGTTCGGCATCGCCATGGTCAGCCAGGAGTCCGGCAACGTCATCCAGGGCAGGGGCCTGGATGACGTCAACCTGCTCCAGGCCGCGGAGTTCGCCGCCGCCGCCACCATCATCCCGGGTGTCGCGGGGAGGGTGACCGTCGGCGGCACGAAGGTGCTGGAGGGGGCGTCGGGCGCGGTGCTGAGCGGCGCCCTCACCGACGCCGCCGTCCAGGGCATGGAGGCGGTCACCGAGGGCAAGCCGTTCAGCCCCGGCGAGGTGGTCGCCTCGGGCGTGCTGGCGATGGGCGGCCAGGTCCTCGGCGGTGCGGTCGGCGCCCGCCTCGGCCGGAGCGGAGTGCCCCCGGCCGAGGCACCGCCGGTGGGGACCATTCCCATCGAGCCCCTTGCGCCGTTCCCCGAGTCCCTGCCGCCGCCGGCGAGACCGGTGCTGGAGCCACCGCCGGATGCTCCCTGGGTGCGGTCGCTCAACTCCACTCCCCGCACCCAGACCCAGGAGGAGCAGATCGCGTGGTACCAGGAGCACGTCGCCGGCCCCAACGCCGACGACCCCGCGTTCCAGCGCTTCGACAAGACGGTCGGCGCCTGGCAGGGCGGCAACCAGAGCACCCTCAAGGGCGGGGTGCTGAAGGTCCTCTCCGGAGAGACCAACACCTGGGACTGGCTGCAGGACTACAGCCACGGGATGATCGACACCCTCCGCGCCGCCCCCGCGGACGCGCCCGAGCTGCAGCGCGGGATCTGGATCAGGGGCGACATCCACGACGTCGCCGCCGGCTTCCAGCCGGGCGGCGAGCTCAAGCTGCTGCCCTCGTCCTTCACCCACGACCCGGGGTACGCGGAGCACTTCGCTCACACCGATCACCCCCAGGCCGGCGAGGTGTCCGTGATCCTCCGGCAGGAGGCGGGTGCGAAGTCGGTGATGATCCAGCCGATGACCCCCGACGGCGCCTGGACGCTATGGCGCGAGGGGGAGTGGATCAGCGGAGGCAGCTACGAGGTGACCGGCGTCCACCAGGCCGGCAACCAGCTCACGGTCGACATCCGGCAGACCGGCGACGTCGGCAGCCTGTACATGAACACGGAGGGTGCGCGCTGATGAGCGACCGACCCGACCGCGGCGCGCCCGACGGCGCCGAGCCGGAGGCGGAGAACCGGCGGCTGCGCCGGAAGCTGGGACTCAGCGACCTCGAGTGGGCCCTCTCCGGCAGCTTCGCCGAGCAGCGGACCCAGACCCGGCCGGCGGTGGTCACCGAGCCCGCGGAGGAGGCCGCCGAGCCGCGTCCAGAGGGCTTCAGCGGCTGAGCGACACCGACAGCGTCTCCAGGCCGGTGGCGAGGCGCTCGATGGTCTCCCGTCCCGCCAGCCGCTCCCGCCAGCGGCGGGGCACGCCGGCGGCCTCGCCCAGCCCGTGGTGGGCGCCAGCGAGCTGTCCGTAGACCGCCCCGGTGGTGTCGGCGTCGTCGCCGAGGTTCACCGCCAGCAGGCATCCCTCCTCGAAGGTCGCCGCCTGGTCGAATGCCCAGAGCGCCGCCTCCAGGCTGCGGACCACGTGTCCCGTGCCCCGGATCTCCGGAGGTGAGCGGCGCTTGAAGGAGCCCTCGGCGACCTCGCGGATCTCCTCGCAGAGCGGCTCGGCCTCCCAGAGGCCGGGGACCGGGCTGAACAGGGGGGAGAGCAGCGTCGCCTTGGCGGCCCCGGCGACGGCGCCGGCGATCAGCGCTCCCATGTAGCGGCAGGCGTCGACCGCGCTGACCGCCCCGTGGGTGGTGCGCGAGCTCTCGCCTGAGAGCCGCACCGCGGTGAGCGCGTCGCCCGCGTAGGCGAGCGGCACCGGGGCGAGCCGCATCAGCGACCCGTTGCCGGCCGCCCAGGCGTCGGTCGAGCCGCTGTGGGGATCACCGGTCTCGAGGAACCGGCCCAGCGCCGCCGCCACGGTGGAGCCGATGTCGAAGCTGACCCCGTTGCTGCTGAGGTAGCCCTCACGCCGCCAGCGGATGTACCGCCGGAGCTGGTCGGCGGCATCGAAGCCGGCGCACTCGACGAGGCTGTCGGCGAGGCAGAGCGCCATCGACGTGTCGTCGGTCCACTCGCCGGGGCGGAGACTGAAGGGACCGCCACCCACCATGTCGGTGATCGGGGAGAAGGAGCCCGGGGGGCGGAACTCCAGGGTGGTGCCGACGGCGTCGCCGCAGGCCAGCCCGAGCAGGGCGCCGAGATAGCGCTCGGTGCGCCCCACCGGCGCCCCGCCGCTCACCCGGAGACGGCGCCGGTCGCGGCGTCGGCGGCGATCTGGGCGAGCTCGACGGTGCCGTTGTCGACCAGGTAGCCACGCCCGACCCGGGCCGCCACCCACTGCCGGCGCGGCAGCGCCGCCCCGAGCAGCTCGCCGTCGAGCTCGCCGGGACGGAGGAGCAGGCCCAGTTTCGAGCGCCGGATCGACTGGGTCCAGTGGTTGAAGAGGGTGCGGAGCACGTCGGCGCGTCCCGCAGCGATCACCCGGACATCGGGACGGCCCTGGCTCAGCAGGGTGGCGATCGCCCGATCGGTGTCCTCCACCGCGTCGGCGTCGTCGATGAGGACGAGGTGGGGGCGCGGGTCGCCGCTGATGGGAGCGAGCACCCCCGCGACCTCGGCCGCGCTGCCGGCGAYCCGCWCCAGGTCGGCGCAGGTCCGAAGCGGCGACCGGCGCGCGGCGATCCCGACCACCACCACGCCGGATCCGGCCTCCGCGACCATCCGGGCGATGCTGCAGAGCGTGGTGCTCTTCCCCGACCGGGCCGGGCCGGCGACCAGGATGTGCTCGCCCTCGTGCACGGTGAGGCCGGTGGGGGCGAGATTCGCCGCGCCCAACCCCAGGGGCAGGAACCACGGGCCGGGCCCGAGCCGGAGCGCGCCCGCGACCTGGCTCACCGCCACCTCGTCGGGCAGGGCCTCGATCGGCGCGGGCCGCCGTGCCGGCGCGTGGGTGCCGGCGGCGGTCGACGCCACCGCCTCGGCGAGCGAGGCGGCCCGCGCGACCTGGATGAGCTGACCGGTCTCCGCCACCAGCGCGCGCCCCGGCGACAGCGCCGGAGCCTGGCGGCGGCCGAGGCCGAAGATGCCGTAGTCCTGCGCGTCGGAGAGGCGGAAGACGAGGCGCTGCTGGGTCAGGCTGGTGAGCTGCGCGGGGATCGCGCCGGCGCGGTCGGCGCTGATCACCAGCCGGATACCCACCTCGGGCCCGTCGGCGTAGACGCGGTTGAACTGCTCCTTCGCCTCCATGCCGAGCGCGTCGCTGAACTCGGTGCTGAAGGCGCCGAAGTTGTCGAGCAGGACCACCACCTCGGGCTCGCGCAGCCGCTCGTCGGGGCGCTGCTGCTTGCGCCGGTCGAGCTCGGCGCGGAGGGTGCGGATCAGCCGGGTCTGCCGCTCCCGCTCGGTGGCGCCGATGTACGCGCCGGTGTGGGGCAGGCCGGCGAGCGGGGCCAGCTCGCCGGCGCCGAAGTCGAGGACGTACAGGTGCCGGAGGTCCGCGGAGCGGGTCCGGGCGAGGGCCAGCGCGAGGCTGGCCAGCGCGGTGGTGGTGCCGCTGCCGACGACGCCGTACATCAGCAGGTTCCCGCGGGCGGTGTCCCAGCCGAAGGGATACTGGTCCTGCTGGTCGGGGTCGTCGGCGAGGGCGAAGCGGACGGCGGGCCCGTCCGCGAGCGGCGCGCCGGCGGGGCAGATCTCGTCGAGGTCGATCTCCGCGGGAAGGGGCTCCGGCCAGGGGCGCCGCGGCGGCCGCATCCCCGCGGTCGCGAAGGCGGCGCCGACGTCCTCGACGAGGCGCGACAGGTCGCTGCGCTCGCCCGCGAGCGGGCCCGACGGCACCGCCCCGGCGGCGCCGCCGCCGCCGAACCGGAACGGGCTGAGCGCGACGCTCGCCACCATGCCCTGGCCGCTCACGCCGGTGACCAGCGCGGTCTGGATGAGCACCACCTCGCCGGGGCGAAGCCGGACGTAGGCCCGGCCCTTGCCCGTGATCGAGGCGGCGAGGGGCACGTCGATGACGTCGGTCGAGTCGCCCGCGTCCTCCACCCTCAGCGCGATCCGCAGCTTGGTGTTGGTGCGGATGTTGTCGTTGACCGCGCCCGACGGCTTCTGGGTGGCGAGGATCAGGTGCACCCCCAGGCTGCGGCCGCGCTGCGCCACCCCCACCAGGGAGTCGATGAAGTCGGGAAGCTCCTTCACCATGGTCGCGAACTCGTCGATGACCACCACCAGCCGGGGCAGCGGCTCGCCGCCACCCTGGCCCCGGGCGACCCGGCGCAGGTAGTCGGGGAGGTCCAGCGCGCCCGCCTCCCGGAGCACCCGCTCGCGGTGGCGCAGCTCCGCCTCCAGGCAGCGCAGCGCCCGCTCGCCGAGCTGGGCGTCGAGGTCGGTGACCAGGCCCACGGTGTGGGGCAGCCGGGCGCACTCGTCGAAGGAGCTGCCTCCCTTGTAGTCGATGAGGACGAAGGTGAGGTGCTCGGGATCGACGGCCACCGCCAGCGACGCCACCAGGCTGCGGAGCAGCTCGCTCTTGCCCGAGCCGGTGGTGCCGCCGATCAGGCAGTGAGGGCCGTCGCGGACCAGGTCGACGACGAACGGGCCGTCCTCGCCGACGCCGATGGGAGCCGCCGCCCCCGGGTCCGGCCCTCCCCGGGTCCAGCGCTCCATGATCGCCGCCCGGTCGACACCCGGGGGGTCGAGCAGCGCCACCAGCCCGATCAGGTCGGGGAGGCCCGAGCCCACCAGCTGCAGCTCGGGGTCCTCGAAACGGGCGAGGGCGCGGGCGACGCCGCGGGCGATCGGCTCCTCGGCGCCGCCGATCACGAAGCCGTCGACACGCTGGCCGAGCTGCGGCCGGCGCAGGGTCGCCCCTCCGTCGGCGGTCTTCAGCTCGACGATGGTGTTGCACAGCGCCGGAAGCCGGTCCTCCGAGGCCGCCAGGACGATGCCCGCCACCGGCCCGGCGCCGCCGCGCAGCAGGGCCCGGGCCGGGGCGTTGCGGCCCTCGGTGAGGCCCTCGTCGTCGATGACCGCGAGGGTGGTGGCACCGCTCCGCGGCCCGCCCGCGAGCAGGCCGCGGAGCAGGCTCTCGGCGTTCTCCCGGCTCCCCGCCAGCAGGCGTGCGCTGCCCGACCCGGCGGCGGCGCGGGTGTGGGGCAGCCACTTCGTCCAGTCCCAGTCCGCCTCGTGGCAAGCGCCGCAGAGCACGGCGACGGCGACGTCGGCGGGGCCGTGGTGGACGGCGACCTGGCAGATCAGCGCGCGGGCCAGCGCGAGCGACGGACCGCGCTCGCCGACGATGCCCACCACGCCCCCCTGGGCGAGGTCCACCGGCACCGGCACCAGCCGCAGGGTGGCATGGGCGGAGAGCGCCGCGGCCACCTCCGCCGCCGGGGCGACCCGCTGCTCGGGGACCGGCGGCTGCCAGGGCAGATCGCCGAGCCCCGCGGTCAGCTGCAGGAAGTCGGGGTCGCGGGGACGGCGCTCCCACAGGTGGACGCTGGGGAGTGTCGCCCGCCGCACCACCTCGGCGAGGTCCGGGCTCGCCGCCCGGCGCGTCGCCACCTCACCGCGCCGGCGCTCGGACAGCTGCTCGGAGAAGCGGACCAGCTCCTCCTGGAAGCGCCGGGTATCACGGCGCGACGAGAGCCGGCTCCGGCGCTTGCCCTCGTACCAGTTCGCCACCGCCATCAGCGGGGTGAGCAGGCCGAAGAACAGGTACAGGTAGCTGTGGAGCGCCACCACCATCACCAGGCTGACCACCAGCGGCGCAACGATCGAGGCGACGTTGAACACCGGCTTGCTCTGCCCGACCGGCAGCACCGGCGGCTCCAGCAGCGGACCGGGTGGAGGCGGCGCCGAGCGCGGCGGACGGTTGAACGGGATGCTGCCTCCGGCGCCCACGTGCCGGAGCGGATCCACCGCCGCGGGCCGGTCGTCGATGCGCTGACGTCCCAGGGTGATCTGGACGTTGCCGAGCTCCACCAGCGCGCCGATCGGCGCCGCGGTGGGGGTGGAGATCCGCACCCCCTCGACCCAGGTGCCGCCGGTCGAGCCCGCGTCCTCGACCAGCACCTCGCTGTCGGACACGGTCAGCCGTGCGTGCCGGCGCGAGACCGTCGAATCGCCGAACACGAGGTCGCAGGCGGGATCGCGACCCAGCACCAGGCCTCCCCGCGGCAGGGGGATGCCGGCGCCCGCGCCCAGGCCGCCGGCGACGAGCAGCCGGAAGCCGGAGGTCGCGTCGCCGGGCCGGTCCCGCGGGCCCTCCGGCCGCCGCACCACCGCGCCCTCGTGGAGGCCCGCCTCGGTGAGGCTGAGGTCGGCCTGCACCAGGGCCTCGCCGATCAGCAGCCCGCCACGCCGCTCCGTCCCGCCGGCGGGGAGGGCGGCGTCGAGGTCCGCGACCGTCGCAGAGGGACGGGTGATCCTGAGCTCGAGCTCGAGCTCGCCGTTGACCCCTGCGAAGACGATCTGCATGCCCGACCTCCTTGCAGGTGGAGCCGCCTGGGAGCTGAGAGGACCCCGGATCCGGGGCCGTGTACGGATACCACACAGGCCCGGGCTGCGTACGCCTCCCGGTTACTTGCCCAGGTCGAGGGGCAGCTCGGTCTCCCCGGCCCGGGCCGGGCGGGGACGGCGCGGCTCGGGACGACGGGTGCCCGGGGGCTGGGAGAGGAGCTGCTCGATGGTGGCCCGCATGTCGCTCATGTCCTTGAAGGACCGGTACACCGAGGCGAACCGCACGTAGGCGATCTCGTCGATGTCGCGCAGCCGCTCCATCACCAGCTCACCGAGCTCGCGGCTGGGGATCTCGGTGCTGCCGCGTCCGCGGAGGGCGTTCTCGATCTCCTCCACCAGCGCCTCCAGGCGCGACGGCGCCACCTCGCGCTTCTTGGTGGCGGTGAGCAGGCCGCCGAGCAGCTTGCGGCGGTCGAACTCCTCGCGGCGCCCGTCCTTCTTCACCACGTAGAGCGGGACCGACTCCACCCGCTCGTAGGTGGTGAAGCGGCGCTTGCACGCGAGGCACTCACGTCGCCGGCGGATCGCCTCCCCCGTCTCCGAGTCGCGGGAGTCGACCACCTTGGAGTCGCCGTGGGCGCAGTAGGGGCATCTCATGACGGGCAGGCGGAGGTCCGGCGGGTCCCGGACCTCCGCAATGGCCTAACGGCGGTCGCGCAGGAAGGCGGGGATGTCCAGGTCGTCGACGCGGTAGCTCGGCGGTGCCACCGGCACCGGAGCGCGCTCGGTCTGGAAGTACTGCCGCGCCGCCGGCTCGTAGGCCGGGCTGCTGGCGACGACGATCTCCTCGCGCGGGGCGAAGCCGGTGGCGATCACCGTGATCTTCACCTCGCCGTTGGAGCGGTCGTCAATGACCGTTCCGAAGATGATCTGCGCCTCGGGGTCGGCCGACTCGGCGACCAGCTGGGCGGCCTCGTTCACCTCGAAGAGGGTGAGGTCGTTGCCGCCGGTGATGTTCAGCAGGATGCCCTTGGCCCCGGCGATGGTGGTCTCCAGCAGCGGGCTGGCCACGGCGTCGCGGGCGGCGTCGGCAGCACGGGTGTCGCCGCTGCCGAAGCCGATGCCCATCAGCGCCGCGCCCTGTCCGGACATGATCGTCTTCACGTCGGCGAAGTCGAGGTTGATCAGACCGGGGTAGGTGATCAGGTCGGAGATGCCCTGGACGCCCTGGCGGAGCACGTCGTCGGCGATGCGGAAGGCGTCGGTGATGGTGGTCTTCTTGTCGGTGACCTGCATCAGCCGTTCGTTGGGGATGGTGATCAGGGTGTCGACCTTGGACTGGAGGCCAGCGATGCCCTCCTCGGCCGCCTTCTGCCGCCGCACCCCCTCGAAGCGGAAGGGCTTGGTGACCACGCCGATGGTGAGCGCGCCCTGGGAGCGCACGATCTCGGCGATGACCGGGGCGGCGCCGGTGCCGGTGCCGCCGCCCATGCCCGCGGTGACGAAGACCATGTCGGCGTCGGCGAGCAGCTTCTGCAGCTCCTCGCGGGACTCCTCGGCGGCGTCCTGGCCGACGCTGGGGTTGCCGCCGGCGCCGAGGCCGCGGGTGAGCTTGCGGCCGATGTGCATCTTCATCGGCGCCTCGCTGCTGTTCAGCGCCTGCAGGTCGGTGTTGACGGCGATGAACTCGACGCCGCGCAGCTTGCTGCGGATCATCCGGTTCACGGCGTTGCTGCCGCCGCCGCCGACGCCCACCACCTTGATGCGCGCGTTCCCCTCCAGGGTGCGATCCATCTCCTTCACCGGCAGCTCCTCCCGAATCTCCGACCGGGGCCGCTGCGGGGAGTACCCGTCCCGCACCCCTCTGGTGGTGGTGTCGCCCTGCGGCGACCGGTGGTTCGTCCCCGACGCCCGCGGACGCTGACGCTGGTCGCCCGCGGGGTTGGCGGCCTCGCCGTCGCCATCGCCCGAACCGAGGCCATAGAGCCGCATCCGTTCAGAAAAGTTCACGCAACCACCGTCCAAAACGTTCGCTGAATCCGTCGTCGCCGGCGCTGTGACCGTGTCCGTTGCTGCGCCCGTTGCTGCGCACGCCGTTGCGGGCACGGGCGCGTGCCCCCCACCGAAGCAGCCCCACCACGGTCGCGTGATGGGGCCCCCGAAGGTTCTCGTCCATCCCCGCCGTGCCGGTCGGCACCGCCACCCGCACCGGCATGTCGGTGACCTGCTGGGCGATCTCCGCGAATCCGCGCAGCTGGGCGCCGCCGCCGGTGAGCACGATGCCGCCGGCGAGCGAGGCGGAGCTGGCGACGCGCTCGACCTCGGCGAGGATCAGCGCCGCCATCTCGCGGGCGCGCGGCCCGATCACCTCGGCGAGGTAGCGCTGGGGCACCTGCACCGCCTCCTCGTAGCCCATCGGCGTCATCGTCACGGTGGCGTCGGCGGGGAGGGTGAGCTGCAGGCAGTGGCCGTACTGGCGCTTGATGATCTCCGCGGTCTCGAGGTCGCTGCGCAGGCCCACGGCGAGGTCGCCGGTGACATGGCTGCCGCCCACCGGGATCACGGCGGTGTGGGCGATGCTGCCGCCGCAGAACACGGCGATGTCGGTGGTGCCGCCGCCGACGTCGGCGACCACCACCCCGCGCTCCAGCTCCTCCTCGGAGAGCACCGCCTCGGCCGACGCCAGCGCCTGGAGGACGAGGTCCTCGCAGTCGAGGCCGGCCTCGTGCACCACCTTCACCACGTTCTGGATGGCGGTGGTGGCACCGGTGACGATCAGCGCCTCGACCTCGAGGCGCATCCCGATCATGCCCAGGGCGTCGCGGAGCCCGTCCTGGCCGTCGACGGTGAAGTGGCGGGGGAGCAGGTGGACGATCTCGCGGTCCGACGGCACCCCGACCGCGCGGGCCGCCTCGACGGCGCGGGTGACGTCCTGGGCGCGGACCTCGCGGGAGCGCTTGGCGTCGGCGCCGACGGCGACCAGGCCACGGCTGCCCTGCGAGGCGATGTGCCCCCCGGCGAGACCGACGATCACCTGGCTGACCTCCACCCCGGCCATGCGCTCCGCGGCGTCGACCGCCTCGGCCACCGCCTCGGCGGCGCGCTCGATGTCGATCACGGAGCCCTTGCGCATCCCGCGCGACGGCGCCTCGCCGGTTCCCTGGACGATGAGCCCGTCGGGGGCGACCTCGGCCACAGCGCAGCAGACCTTCGTAGTCCCCAGGTCCAGGGCGGCGACGCGGCGCGCACGGCTCACATTGGGACCCGAGTATACCCGCCGCCTGCCGCCGGGCATAGGGCCTCGCGGCGGCAAAACCGCAAGATGCTGGGTTTGCCGGGTGAGGACGGCACCATATCTGGGTTCGTACTGACCGGCCGGTCGGCTGGATCGGGGGCGTCCTCGGCCGGGTCGGACGAGGGTCTCTGCAGCTCTGCCGCCGGTGTTGACCCGGGGAGGCTACGCCTCCGGCCGACGCGCGCTTCGCGCGCTTTTCGTCCTTTGGCCACCGGCCGAGTACGAGGCGGAGCGCCTTCGGCGCATTTTTTCCTGACAGGCGCGCGACGAAGTCGCTCCGCCCGGTAGCGGCTTCGGTGGCCCGAGGACGCAAGCGCGACCAGAGGGAGCGCCGCCGGGAGTCCGGCCGGAGGGGGGTAGGGCACGGCCTCGCCCAACGCACGCCGCGGTTGACACGCTGACGGCCGTGCGATGTCTTTGCCCTGAGCGGGGGGGAGGTACTCCCCCCGGTTGAAGCACCTCACCGACAGCGGGCCACAACCGGGCCTTAAACAGCAAACAGGGCCTCATCACTGCACCTGGCTGATGAAGCCCTGCCGGCTGCGGCCCCTGTCGGGCCGCGGACGCCCGGCAACGGTAGCACCGGGTTCGGCGGGTGTAAAGAACGAAAAATGAGCCGGCGAAGGGGTGAGAATGCCGGATGCGCTGGTCGCGTCAAGCGGGCTGGGGGACCAGGACGATCTTCCCCTGCTGCTCGCCTGCGGCCATCCGCTGCAGCGCCTCGCGCGCCTCGGCGAGAGGGTGGGTGCGGTCGATCCGCGGGTGGATCCCGGCAGTGCCCACCAGGGCGATCAGCCGCTCCAGCTCGGCCCGGGTTCCCATCGTCGAGCCCAGCACCGAGATCTGCCGGTAGAAGACACGGTTGAGCTGCGAGGGGGGATCGCCTCCGGAGGTGGCGCCGGCCACCACCACCGCCCCGCCGGGGCGGACGGCGCGCAGGCTCAGGTCCCAGGTGGCCGCGCCGACGGTCTCGATCACGGCGTCGACGCCGCCGGTCATCGCGAGCACCTGCTTGGCGGCGGCGCGGTCGGGCGCGAGGGCGGCGACGGCGCCGAGCTCGAGCGCAGCGGCACGCTTGGCCTCGTCACGCGAGGTGGCGATGGCGGTGATGCCGGTGGCCCGGCAGAGTACCAGGGCGGCACTGGCCACGCCTCCGCCGGCGCCCTGGATGAGCACCGTCGACCCCGGCCGCAGCCCGGCGCGGGTGAAGAGCATCCGGTAGGCGGTGAGGTAGGCGGTGGGCAGGCAGGCGGCCTCGGCGGCGCCGAGCCCGGGCGGGCGGGGCACCAGGTTGGCCGCCGGCACGGCGACGTACTCGGCGAGGGTGCCGTCGTAGGGGCGGTCGCTGAAGAGCGCCATCCGGCGGCAGAAGAGCTCCTCGCCGCGGCGGCACGCAGGGCAGACGCCGCAGCTGATCACCGCATGGAGGAGGACCGGCGAGCCCACCTCGGGCGCCCCCTCCGGCGGGTCGGGGCCGTAGGCGGCCACCGTGCCCGCGGCGTCGGTGCCGAGCACCTGGGGGGGCTCGATGGGGCTGGCGGAGATGCCCCGGAGCAGCCACAGGTCGTGGTGGTTGAGGGACGCGGCCTCGACCTTCAGCAGCGCCCAGCCGGGGCGGGGCTCGGGGGTGGGGAGGTCACCGACCTCGAGGTTGGCGAGCGGGTCGTCCCCGCCGGTGCGGGCGAGATATGCGGCGAGCATGGCGCCGGAAGGTAGCACGGGGGTCGGCGAGGCTGCGGCGGCGCGCGAATCGGGCAGGATAGCGGCCCATGCGCATCACCGAGATGCTGGCCACGCGGCGGCCCGTCTTCTCCTTCGAGTTCTTCCCCCCGGACACCGAGGCGGGCACCGAGACGCTCTTCCGCACCATCGGCGAGCTCCGCGAGCTCGAGCCGGCGTTCGTCTCGGTCACCTGCCGCAATCACTCCCGGACCCGCACCCTGGAGCTGGTCACCCGCATCCGCGCCTCCACCGGCATCGAGCCGATGGCCCACTACACCTGTGCCGGCGCCACCGCCGACGAGCTCCACGCCACCCTCCGCTCGCTCCGCGACGCCGGGATCGACAACGTGCTGGCGCTGCGCGGCGATCCGCCGAAGGGCGAGACCGGCTTCCGCTCGGTCGAGGGCGGTCTGGACCACGGCAGCGAGCTGGCCGCGATGATCCGCCGCGAGTACGACTTCTGCGTCGGCGGCGCCTGCTACCCGGAGGGGCACACCGAGTCGGCGAGCCTGGAGGACGACCTCCGCCACACCGTCCTCAAGGTGGAGAGCGGGGTGGACTTCCTCATCACCCAGCTCTTCTTCGACAACACCGCCTACGTCGACTTCACCTCCCGGGCCCGGGCCGCGGGCATCACGGTGCCGATCGTCCCGGGGATCATGCCGATCACCTCGGTGCGCCAGCTCTCACGGTTCGAGGGCAGCCTCTTCGGCGCCCGGGTGCCGGCGCGGCTGCGCGAGGCCCTGCTGCGACGCAGCGACGACGCCGACGCGGTGGTGCAGCTGGGGGTGGCATGGGCGACGCTCCAGTGCGCCGAGCTGCTCGCCGGGGGCGCCCCCGGCATCCACTTCTACACGCTCAACCGCTCCCCCGCCACCCGCGCCATCCTCAGCGCCCTGCAGGCGGCACGGCCGTGGGACCGTCCCCGCTGACCAGCGTCGAGCGCCCGGACCGCGAGTCGCCGGATCCGGCGGCGCTCGACCTGCTCCTTCCCTCGGGGCGGCTGCGTGCCCACCGCTTCGGCACCGCGCGGGGGCGGCTGGCGGTCGGCATCCCCGGCATCAGCGCCAACTCGCGCAGCTTCGACTACCTCGGCGAGCGCCTCGGCGGCGGCCGGCGGCAGCTGGTGGCGCTCGACCTGCGCGGCCGCGGCCACAGCAGCGTCAGCCCCCCCGGCACCTACGGCTGGCGCCGCCACGCCCGCGACGTGCTCGGCGCCGCCGCCCGGCTGGGCCGGCCCCCGTTCGACGTCATCGGGCACTCGATGGGCGCCTTCGTCGCCATGGAGATGGCCGGGCTCGACCCCACCGACATCCGCCGCGTCGTCCTCGTCGACGGGCTCGGCCTCCCCGACATGCTCGCGATCACCGCCATCCTGCGGGTGGTGCGCCGTCTCGCCGGGCCGAGCCCCACCGCCGACCAGTACCTCGAGCGGGTGCGGCTCACCGACATCGTCACCCCCTGGAACGAGTACTGGGACCGCGCCTTCCGCTACGAGCTCGTCGCCGACGCGGACGGGGTCCGGCCCCGCACCGACCCGGTGGCGGTGCTCGAGGACATGGCCTACGGGGGCTGGCGCGACCCGCACGCCCTGTGGGGCAGGCTGACCATGCCGGTGCTGCTGGTGCGTGCCACCCGGCCGCTGCTCGCCCTCGGCGGCCACGTGGTCAGCACCGCCGACCGCGACCGGTTCCTGCGCACCGTCCCCGGGGCCCAGGCCGTCGAGGTCGACGCCAACCACTACGGCGTGATGACCCACCCCGCCACCGCGTCGGCGATCCGCACCTTCCTGTCGTAGTTCAGACCCTGTCGCAGTTCAGACCCCTGACTCCACCGCGGATCGGCGCACCATGTGCGATCCGGGGGGGAGCTCACCGGCCACGGCGGCGCCGCCGCCGCCGGCGAGGCGGGGGACGCCGAGGAGGAGGCGGCCGACGCGCTGCGCCGTGCCCACGCCGCCCTCCTCCGGGCCCCCGCCGCTCGCTGGTCGAGGAGCAGCGCCACGCCGCCGATCGCGCCCTGGTCTGACCCTCGGCGCCCACCTCCGGAGGCTGGCCAAGCTAGTGGCGGGGCGGCCCCACCGAGAAGCTGTAGGTCGTGGGCGTCGGCTTCGGGGTCGGCGCCGGGGGCGGGGTCGGGGCCGGCTTCGGGGTCGGCGCCGGGGTCGCGGCGGCCGCGGGCTTCGCCGGTGGCGGCGCCGGCGCCGGCGCGGGAGCGGCGGCCGGCGCGGGGCGGGCCTCACCGGGCCGACCGCCCACCGCGGGAGCCGAGGGGTCCTCGAGGTCGACGTAGCCGAAGTCGGGCTTGGCGAAGTTGAGCCGGCCCTTGAGCGCGGCGAGGGCGGCGATCTGCCCGGGGATCGCCGCCACCTCGGAGGGGGCCGCGGCGCGGCCCAGCACCGCCGCCCACCGGCAGGCGGAGTCGATCACCAGGCGGCCGTCGCCCTGCCAGCGGAAGTCGGCGACGGCGCAGCCGACCGCGGCGGGGAAGCCGTCTGCGATGGCCGGGAGCAGCCGCACCAGCGCCTCGTCGAGGGGGGGCGCGTCCCCGGACGCGGAGGGACGCTCGTCGATCAGCACCGGGATCGCGGGCAGCGCGGCGGCGCGCACCGACCGGCGGTCGACGGTGGCGCCGCCGCCCGCGACCAGCACGCTGGTGCCGCCGCGGCGCACCTCGAGCACCGGCTCCCACTCCACGATGCTGATGCGCACCGTCGCGGGCAGCTCGGTCTCCACCGAGGCGCGGCGCACCCACGGAAGCCGCTCCAGCCGCTGGCGCACCACCTCGCCGTCGATGGTGAAGATGCTCTGGGTGTCACCGATGCCGGCGGCGTCGAGCACCGCCTGGTGGGAGAGCAGCCGCGCCCCGTGCACGTCGATGCCGGCGGCGTGGAAGGTGGGCAGCACCAGCAGCGCCACCAGCAGCGCCAGCTCGGCGAGCACCAGGGCGACGGCTCCGCGCCCGCGGCTGCCGCCGAGTGCGGCCGGACGGCGGGCGGCGCGCGATCGGGGTGCGTGGAGGCGGCGGCGGGCGGAGCCGCGCAGCGCCGACTCCGGCGCCAGGCTGAACTGCCGCGGCACCCGCGGCGCGTCGACGATGCGGGCGGCGGTCTCGCGGGCCTGGGCGCGGCGCCGGGTGTCGGCGGGGCTCATCCCCCCACCTCGGTGGGACATCCGGAATGGCGGCGCAGCAGCGCGTCCTCGAGGATGCGCTCGCAGAGCGACTCGAAGGGGATGCCCGCGGCGCGCGCGGCGTCGGGGAGCAGGGAGAGCGCGGTGAGGCCGGGAGTGGTGTTCACCTCCAGCACCCAGGGCACGCCGGCGGAATCCACGATGACGTCGACACGGGACATTCCCTGGCAGCCCAGGGCCGCATGGGCGGCCGTCGCGGCGTGCTGGGCCCGGACCCGCTGCGCCTCGGGGAGTCGCGCCGGGATGATGTGCTCGCTCTGACCCGCGGTGTACTTCGCTGCATAGTCGTAGAGGGGACGGTGGGAGACGATCTCGAGGGTGGGGAGCGCTTCGGGCGGATCCGCGCCCAGGATACCAATGGTGATCTCGGTTCCGCTGACCATCCGCTCGCAGAGAACCTCGTCATGCGCGGCGGCCGCCGCCCAGGCGGAGTTCAGGCCGGCGATGTCCTCGACCACGGTGAGCCCGATGGTCGAGCCGCCGCGGTTGGGCTTGACGACCAACGGCACGCCGAGCTCGGCCGCGGCCGCGTGCATCGCCACCGCGGCGGCGCCGGCGTCGAGGTCGCGGCGCACCAGCCGCCATGCCGGAGTGTCGATGCCCGCGGCGACCAGCAGCCGCTTCGCCGTCGCCTTGTCGAAGCAGAGCGCCGAGGCCAGCACCCCGCTTCCGGTGTGGGGGATGCCGAGCAGCTCGCAGGTCCCCTGCACCGCCCCGTCCTCGCCGAAACGGCCGTGCACCGCGAGGAACGCCACCTCGTAGCCGCCGTCGCGCAGCAGCGCGGGCAGCTCCGGGTCGCACTCCAGCAGGGTGCACTGGTGGCCGCGGGCGCGCAGCGCGGCGAGCACCTGCGCACCGCTGTCGCGCGAGACCGCGGCCTCGCTGCTGGCCCCGCCGCAGACCACCGCGACCCGGCGCGGGCTCATCGCGCCGCCACCGCGGCCGAGCACGGGCCGGGCTCGCCCGCGCAGACGATCTCGCGCTCGAGATCGACGCCGAACTGCTCGAGCACGACGTCGTGGGCGAGGTCGGCGAGAGCGAGGACGTCGGCGGCGCGGGCGTGGTCGGCGTTGAGGATGAAGTTGGCGTGCTTGATCGAGATCTCGGCGCCGCCGACCCGCCGTCCCTTGAGCCCGGCGGCCTCGATCAGCCGGCCGGCGTGGTCGCCGGGCGGATTCTTGAAGACGCTGCCGAGGCTGCGCGTCCCCCACGGCTGCGCCGCCTTGCGCTGCGCGGTGATGGCGTCGGTGCGGGCGCGCACCGCGGCGGGGTCGTCGGCGTGCACCCCGAAGCGGGCGCTCACCACCACCCCGCCGGCGAGGTCGTCGACGAGGCGTGAGCGCCGGTAGGCGAAGCCGCACTCCGCGGCGCTGAGGGTGCCGGGCGCGCCGGCGGCGTCGAGCACGTCGCAGTCGATCATCACGTCCCTGATCTCGGTGCCGAACGCCCCGGCGTTGCCGCGCACGCTCGCCCCGCAGGTGCCGGGGATGCCGATGCCGAACTCCATCCCGGCCAGCCCGCGGCGGGCGAGGTCGAGCGCGGCGCGGGGCATCATGCAGCCGCCGCCGAGCTCGACGGTGGCGGGGTCGAGCGCACGCCAGCGCCGCAGCTGATCGCCGAGGCGCACCACCAGCCCGCGGATGCCGCCGTCGAGCACCAGGGTGTTGCTGCCGGCGCCGAGCAGGAAGACGGGCACGCCGGTGGCGTGGCTGCGGCGGAGCAGCTCGGCGAGACCGGCGGCGTCACCGGCGGTGACCAGCCAGTCTGCGGGGCCGCCGATGCCGAACTGGGTATGGCGGGCGAGCGGCTCGTCGCGCCGCGCCCCCGGCCACGTGGCGAGCCAGCCGCCGTCAGTCACGGCGCCGCGCGAGGGCGGTGACCGCGCGCCGGGCGAAGTCGTCGAAGCCGCGCACCGACATGCACAGGACCACGTCGCCGGGGCGGGCGATGTCGACCACCCGCGCCAGCGCCTCGTCGGAGCCGGCGACGCTGATCGCCGGCGCGCTGGCGCAGGCGACCTCGGCGACGTCGGCGCTCGACACCGTGCCCGCGAGGTGGCGCTCACGGGCGGGCTCGATGGGCCCGATCATCACCTCGTCCGCGCCGGCGAAGCTGGTCGCGTAGTCGGCGAGGAGGGTGAGGGTGCGCGAGTAGGTGTGGGGCACGTAGACGGCGATCACCCGTCCCTCGGCGGTGTCCCGCGCCGCGCTCACCGTGGCCGCCACCTCGGTGGGATGGTGCGCGTAGTCGTCGACGACCACCACCCCGGCAGGCCGGCCCACCACCTCGTAGCGGCGGGCGGCGCCGCGGAAGCTGCGGCAGGCGTCGAGGCAGGCGGGCAGCGCCGCCCCCAGCCGCAGCGCCAGCACCATCGCCGCCACCGCGTTCTGCCGGTTGTGCGCGCCGGGGGCGTTGAGCTCCACCGCGATCCGCTCGCCGGCGGTGACCACGGTGAACCGCTGGGTGCCGGAGTCGGCGATGTTCGGCTCCGACACGATCCGCCAGTCGGCGCCCTCCGCCTCGCCGTAGGTGGTCACCTCGCAGCCGGCGTGGGCGGCGAGCGAGAGGCACTCGGCGTCGTCGGCACAGAGCACCACCAGCCCCGAGGGCGGCATCGTGGCGACCAGCTGGAGGAAGGGCGCCTTGTAGGCCTCGAAGCTGGCGTAGACGTCGGGGTGGTCGAGCTCGAGCCGGGTGACGCAGGCGAGCTCGGGGTGGGCGTGGAGGAACTTCGGCCGCGAGTCCCACGGGGCCGTGGTGTACTCGTCGCCCTCGATGACGAAGACCCGGCCGGTGCCCAGCCGTGCGCTCACCCCGAAGTCGCGGGAGGTCACCCCGAGCCGGAACCCCGGGGACATCCCCGCCACCTCGAGCATGTGGGCCAGCAGCGACGAGGTGGTGCTCTTCCCGTGGGTGCCGCAGACCGCCACCCGGATGCGGTCGGCGGTGAGCTCGCCGTAGAACTCGGCCTCGCTGGTGGTGGGCAGGCTGCGGCGGCGCGCCTCCTCCCACTCCGCGTTGCCGGGGCGCACCTGGTTGCCGACCACCACGAGGTCGGGGGTGCCCCAGCGGTCGAGGTTCTCGGGCACGTGGGTGTTGGTCCAGGGGATGCCCGCGGCGGTGAGGGTGTCGGTGGTGGGCGGGTAGGCGTCCTCGTCCGACCCGGTGACGGTGTAGCCGAGCTGGCGGGCGAGCAGCGCCGCGCCGCTCACCGCGTACCCGCAGATGCCGAGGAAGTGCACGTGCCGACTCTGGTCACTCATTTCTGCAGGACCACCTCCGCGAGCAGGTCGGCGACCCGCTGGGCTGCGTCGGGACGGCCCGCGGCGACGCTCGCCCGCGCCATCTCGCGCCACCGCTCGGGGTCGCCCGCGATCGCCTCGATCTCGGCGCGCAGCCGCTCGCCGGTGCACTCCTGGTCGCTGAGCATGCGCGCCGCGCCGCAGCGCACGTAGGGCATGGCGTTGTCGACCTGGTGGGCGCGCGCGTACGGATAGGGGATGAGCAGCATCGGGCGGCCGAGCACGCTCACCTCGGCGAGCGAGGAGCCGCCGGCGCGCATCGCCACCAGGTCGGCGTCGCGGATACGCTCGGCGATGTCGTCGAAAAACGGAGCCACCTCGTAGCGCTCCCCCAGCGGCGCCGGGAGCGACGCGGCGAGCTGCGCCGCCCACTCGGCGTCGCGGGCGCCGCACTGATGGGTGACCCGCAGCCGGGGATGGGCCTCGAGCAGCGCTACCAGGCACTCGCCGACGGCCCGGTTGATCCGCTGCGCCCCCTGCGAGCCGCCCATCACCAGGAGGTGCTCACAGGCCTCGCGCAGCGGCGCCGAGGCGGCGGCGCGCACCTCCTCGCGCACCGGGTTGCCGGTGTGCACCACCCGGGTGCGGGGCAGCAGCTCCGCGGTCTCCGCGAAGGAGGCGGCGACGGCGCGGGCGCTGCCGGCGAGCAGGCGCACGGCACGGCCGGGCACCGCGTTCTGCTCCATCAGCACCACCGGGATGCGGAGGCTCCGCGCCGCCAGCACCACCGGGACGCAGACGTAGCCGGCGGCGCCCACCACCACGTCGGCGGCGAAGTCGCGGAGCATGCGGCGCGCCGCCATCACCGCAGGCAGCAGCCGGGCCAGCGCCAGCGCGGCGCTGAGCGGGCGCGAGCTGTCGACCCCGCGCACCGCCAGGGTGAACAGGGGCAGCCCGGCGGCGGCCACCATCCGCTCCTCGAGGCCACCGCGCCGGCCGGCGAGCATCACCTCACCGGCGGGGTCGGAGCGTCGCAGCGTCTGGGCGACGGCGAGCGCCGGGGTGAGATGTCCCCCCGTCCCCCCGCCAGCGATCAACGTGCGCACGGCGCGATTCCCCCTGTGCCCGGCCCTGGGCCGAGATGTTGCAGAGCACGCCGCAGGCCACCAGGGTCATGAGCAACGAGGTGCCGCCGCTGCTGATGAAGGGCAGCGGGATCCCCGTCGTGGGAAGGACGTTGGTGACCGCGGCGATGTTGATGAAGGCCTGGATGCAGATCCAGGCGACGATACCGCCGGCGAGCAGGGCCCCGAAGGCGTCGGGGGCCCGCATCGAGGCGCGCACCCCTCGCCAGCCCAGCAGGAAGAAGGCGGCGACGACCGAGAGGCAGCCGATCAGGCCCAGCTCCTCGCCGATGATCGCGAAGATGAAGTCGGTGTGGGCCTCGGGCAGCCACTGGAACTTCTGGATGGAGTTCCCCAGGCCCACCCCCCCGAGCCCGCCGCTGCCCAGCGCGTAGAGCGACTGGACCAGCTGGAACCCGGTGTTGAGCGGGTCCTTGAAGGGGTCCCAGAAGGAGTGGAGCCGGCTGGCACGGTAGGACTCGAGGTGGATGGCGAGCCAGCCCATCGCCAGCAGACCGCCGGCCAGCTGGGCGAGGTGCCGCTTGCGCATCCCGCCGAGGGCGGCGAGGACGATGCCGATGGCGGCGAGCACCACCGCGCTGCCGAGGTCGCGCTCCATCACCACCATGAGCAGCAGGACGGTGAGCAGCACGGCGTACTGGCGGGCGGTCCGGGTCATCCGCACCGCCGCCCCGCGCTCGGTGAGCCAGCGCCCGAACCAGACGATCGCCACCATGGTGGCGACCGCCGAGGGCTGGATCGAGAGCGGGCCCAGGGTGAACCAGCGCCGCGCGCCGAGCCGCTCGGAGCCGATGTGCGGCACCAGCACCAACGTCAGCATCACCACCACGATCACCCCGAGCGGTCGCGACCACCGGGCCCAGCGGTGGTAGTCGGTCCGGGCCGCGGTCAGCGTCAGCGTCACCCCGGCGGAGAGCCAGACGAACTGGCGCTGGAAGAAGTACCCGGGGTTCCCGAACCACGCGTAGCCGAGCGCCTCGGAGGCGCTGTAGACCATCACCAGGCCGAAGGCGCAGAGCCCCGAGATGAGGGCGAGCAGCCAGCCGTCGATCTGCGACAGGGAGGTGACCGTCGCCCGGGCGGCGGCGCCCGCGCTCCGCGCCGAGAAGGGGCGGCGGCGGAAGCTCTCCACCGGGGCCGAGGGGCGGCGGTCGCTCCGGGTGGCGGGCCGGGCCGGCGGGGTGCGCGGCGGCGCCGGACGCCGGGACGCGGGCCGCGCCCCGGGGGCGGGGCGCGCGGGGGTGCGCAGCCGGGTGCCCGGGGCGGCCATCAGCACCGCCCCCCGGTGGTCGCGCACAGCTCGCGGACCAGCCGGGCGAACTCGCGGCCGCGCTCCTCGAACCCGGAGAACTGGTCGAAGCTGGTGTACCCGGGGGAGAGCAGCACCGCGTCGCCGGGGCGGGCGATGCGGTGGGCGGCGGCGACCGCCTCGGCGAGGGTGCCGGTGCGGGTGCGCGCGGTGCAGCCGGCGGCGGCGAGCGCGGCGTCGAGCTCGGCGGCGGTGGCCCCGCAGACGATCGCGTGGCGGGCGCGGCGGGTCACCTCGGCGGCGAGCGCCTCGGGCCCCACCCCCTTGCTGCCGCCGCCGCCGATCCACACCACCGGACGCTCGGCGAGAGCGCGCAGCCCGGTGACGGCGGCGTCGACGTTGGTGGCCTTGCTGTCGTTGACCCAGAGGATCCCGTCGCTCTCCAGCACCGGCTCGAGGCGGTGGGCGACGGCGCGGAAGCCGCGCACCCCCGCGGCGACCGCGGCGGAGGGGATCCCGGCGGCCCGGGCGAGAACCACCGCGGCGAGCACGTTGGCGACGTTGTGCGCCCCCAGCAGCGGGATCTCCGCGACCGGCAGCACCGGGACGACGACCCCACCCTCGACACTCACCACCTCGCCGTCGCGCACCGTGGCGCCATCGCCACCGCCGAGATCGGCGGGGTCGGCGCTGAAGAGCAGCACCCTCGCCGGCGAGGCCGCCGCCATCGCACGGGTGAGCGGGTCGGCGCCGTTGAGGGCGACCGCGCCCGCCGGGTCGGCCGCCTCCACCAGCCGCCGCTTGGCGAGCCCGTACCGCTCCATGGTGCCGTGGCGGTCGAGATGGTCGGGGGTGAGGTTGAGCACCGTGGCCAGCCGGCAGCGCGGCGCCGCCGCCGACTCGAGCTGGAACGAGGAGAGCTCGAGCACCACCCAGTCGCCGGCGCCGACGTCGCCGAGGCGGTCGAGCATGGTCTCGCCGATGTTGCCGCCGACGTGGACGCGGCCCCCGCCGGCCGCGAGCACGGCGCCGAGCAGCGCGGTGGTGGTGGTCTTGCCGTTGGTGCCGGTGACCCCGGCCACCGGCGCCGGGCAGCGCTCGAAGACCAGGTCGATCTCGCTGCGCACCGGCACCCCGCGGCGCCGCGCGTCCTCGAGCACCGGCGCCTCCCAGGGCACCCCGGGGCTGGGGCAGACCATCGCGGCGCCGCCGGCGACGTCGTCGGGATAGCCGCCGAGCACCACCTCGACCCCGGCCGGGAGGGTCGCCGCCATCCGCCGCTGGGCCTCGCCCTGGCCGCGGTCGACGACGCGCACGTGCCAGCCCTCGGCGCTCAGCACCCGGGCGCAGGCGGCCCCGCTGAGGCCGAGCCCGATCACGACGGCGGTGCGGCCGGCGGTCATCGGTGGAGGACGCCCGCGCCCGGACCCGCCCCCACACCCGAGGGCAGGGCGAGCGCGACGCAGAGCAGCGCCGCGACCGCGGCGGCGCCGGCGAAGCAGACCACCAGCCGTTGCTCGCGCAGCCCCAGCTCCTCGAAGTGGTGGTGGAGCGGGCTGGCGCGGAAGACCCGGCGGCCGAACCGGGTGATCGCGGTGACGTTGATGATCACCGAGAGGGTCTCGGCGACGAAGACGGCGCCGAGCAGGGGCAGCAGCCAGAGCAGCCGCAGCTCCGCCGCCAGCGCCACCAGGGCGCAGCCCAGGGCGAGCGAGCCGGTGTCGCCCATGAACACCCGCGCCGGCCACCAGTTGTAGAAGAGGAAGGCCAGAACCCCACCGCAGAGCGAGGCGCTGACGATCGCCACCGGCGCGTTGCCGGCGTGCTGGGCGAGGGCCCAGAGCGTCACCAGGGAGATCACCGAGCAGGAGCCGGCGAGGCCGTCGACGCCGTCGGTGAGGTTGACCGCGTTGCTGCAGGCGACCACCGCAAGCGCGGCCAGGGGGACGATCCCCCAGTGGAGGTCGACGGCGCCGGCGCCGGGGATGATCTCGACGGTGAGCGAGGCGGCGTCGAGCCCGATGCCCAGGAGCAGGCCGACGAGCAGCTGCAGGACCAGCTTCTGCCGTCCCAGCAGGCCCAGTGCGCCGCGCCCGCGGATGTTGGCGAGGTCGTCGACCACACCGATGGCGGCGCCGGCGACGATCGCGAACACGGCGAGGAAGCCGGCGCGGCCGTGGTCGAGGATCAGCCAGGCGGCGACCGGGATGGCGCAGAAGAGGATCCCGCCCATCGTCGGCGTCCCCGCCTTGACCAGGTGTGACGCGGGGCCGTAGCTCTGCACCCGCTGCCCCGCCTTGAGGCGCGCCAGGGTGGAGATCACCGCCGGGTAGAGGACCAGGCCGCAGAGCAGCGAGCCGGCGAACGCGATCAGCGGACGGGTCATCGCAGCAGGCTCTCCACCACCCGCTCCAGCCCCACCCCGTGGCTGGCCTTCACGAGCACCACGGTGCCGCTGTCGCACTGGGCGCGGGCCATGCTGGCGGCCTCCTCGACGTCGCCCGCGACCCGGGCCCGGTCCCGGGGCATGCCCGCGGCCACCGCCGCCTCGACCATCAGCGCGGCGTGCTCGCCGACGGCGATGAGCGCGGTGGCGGCGCGCGCCGCCTGGCGCCCCGCCTCGGCGTGGGCGGGGCCGGCGTGGTCGCCGAGCTCGAGCATGTCACCGAGCACCGCGAGCCGCCGCGGGGCGCCGCTGCCGGCGAGCACCTCGAGCGCGGCGGCGACCGAGGCCGGGCTGGCGTTGTAGCTGTCGTCGACGATCTCCGCGCCCCCGGCGCCGCGGCGGACGACCCCGCGCTGGGGGGGCGCCGCGAACGCGGCGAGCCGCTCGGCGGCCTCGGCGATGCCCACCCCGTGGCGGCCGGCGACGGCGGCGGCGGCGCAGGCGTTGCGGACGGTGTGGAGCCCGGGGACGCGGAGCCGCAGCGGCGCGCTGCCGTCGGGGCCGACGAGGCGGCAGCGGACCCCCTCCAGCCCGTCGCCGACGACCTCGACGGCGTGGTAGTCGGCGGCGGCGTCGAGCCCGAACCAGGTCACCGGCGCGGGGCTGCGGCCGGCGACGCGGCGCACCTCGGGGTCGTCGGCGTTGCAGATCGCGGAGCCGTCGGGCGGCAGCGCCTCGAGCAGCTCGGCCTTGGCGTCGGCGATGGCGGCGAGCGAGCCGAGCAGCCCGACGTGGGAGAGGCCGACGTTGAGCAGCACCCCGGTGACCGGCCGGGTGAACGACGCGAGGTCGCGGATCTCCCCGGGGGCGGACATCGCCATCTCAGCGACGAAGACCCCGACCGGCGGACGCAGCGCCAGCACCGAGAGCGGGATGCCCGTCCAGGTGTTGAGGTTGCCGGCGGTGGCGGCGGCGTCCCGGCCGCCGAGGGCGAGGGCGCAGAGCTCCTTCGCCGAGGTCTTGCCGACGCTGCCGGTGACCCCGACCACCGCGCAGCCGAGCTCGGCGAGCCGGGCGCTGCAGGCACGCCGCAGGGCGAGGCCGGTGTCGTCGACCCGGAGCAGCAGTGGCGGGTGGCCGTCGGTGAGGGACCGCCCCTCGGCGACCACCGCGAGCGCCGCCCCGGCGGCGGCCGCCGCGGCCACGTAGGCATGGCCGTCCATGCGTTCTCCGGCGAGCGCGACGAAGGCGCTGCCGGGGCCGGCGCGGCGCGAGTCCGTCTCGATCGAGGCGAGCGGAGCGCACCGCTCACCCGCGCCCTCGAGGCGGCCGCCGAACAGGCGTGCCAGGTCCGCCGGGGTGAGCAGCATCGCGTGGATGGTACGGGGAAGCCGCGGGGACGGTTTCGGAGGGGCGGGGGAGGTGGGCGCGTGCGCCCATCCTCCTCCCGCCCTCAGCCCCCCGGCTCCCATGCAATTCCCCTGGTTCCCCTCACGGGACGATTCTCCAGGCGTCGACCGCGAGCTGGGCGACGCTCTTCCAGACCGGCGCGGCGAGGTAGGCGCCCTCGTGGGGCACCTTGCTCTCGTGCGGCTTGCGAATGATCACGTAGGCGGTGAACTGCGGGTTGTCGACGGGCAGGAAACCGACGAACGAGGCGATGATGTCGGCCCCGTAGGCGCCGTTGACGGCGATGCTGGCGGTCCCGGTCTTGCCCCCGATCATGCCCTTGAAGGCCGGGATCTTGGCGAGGAACCCGGAGGCGCCCCGGTCCTCGACGACGCCGGTCATCATGCGGGCCAGCTGGTGGGCCGCGTCCGCGGACATCACCTGCCGGGTGCGCGGCACCACCGGCGTCTGTGCGCGGGTCTGCGGGTCGACGATCGCCTCGACCGCGTGCGGCTGCACCCAGACCCCGCCGTTGGCGACGGCGTTGACGGCTGCCAGCATCTCCACCGGGGTGGCCTGGACCTGCTGCCCGAAGGAGGCGGTGGCGTAGTCGACGTCGGTCCAGGTGCGCTGTGGGCGCAGCGGCTGGTTCACCTCGCCGGCGACGTCGATTCCGGTCGGCGAGCCGATCCCGAAGGCGAGCAGGTTCTGATAGTAGGGGTCCTTCCCCAGCCGGCGCATGACCTCGATGGCGCCGTTGTTCAGCGAGTCGTCGAGCACCCACTGGAAGGTCACCTTGCCGTGGGACTTGTTGTCCCAGTCGTGGATGAGGAAGCCGCCGATGGTCTGCTGGGACTCGTTGATGGTCTGGTCCGGGGTGAGGACCTTGTGGTCGAGGCCGCCGGCGAAGGTGATCACCTTCATCACCGAGCCGGGCTCGTAGAGGTTGTCGACGGCGCTGTCGCGGAAGAGGCCGATGTCGCTCGACGAGTAGTGGTTGGCGTCGTACGACGGATAGTCGGCCCAGGCGCGGATGGCGCCGGTCTTCGTGTCCATCACCATGAGCGTCCCCGACTCCGCCTGGCCGTCGGTGGCCACCCCCTTGGCCAGCGCCTGCTCCGCCCAGTACTGCAGCTTGGAGTCGAGCCCCAGGCGCAGGTCGCTGCCGTTGCGTGCGTCGCGGCGCTGCTCATTGCTGAGCACGATCGGGTTGCCGGCGACGTCGCGCAGCGTCGACTCGATGCCGTCCTGCCCGCGCAGCAGCTTCTCGTAGTACGACTCGATGCCGTACTGGCCGTGGCCGTCGTGGTCGACGAAGCCGAGCAGGTTGCTGGCGAAGGACACCCCGGGCAGCGGCGACGGGCTGTAGCTGCGCTGGTCCTCGGGGATGATGCCGATGCCGTAGACCTTCAGCGCGCGCAGCCGCGTGGTCACCGACTCGTCGACCCGCTTGGCGAGGTAGACGAACCGGCCGGGCTGGGCCATCAGCGACTCGAGGTGCGAGGGCCCCATGCCGAGCACCGGCCCCACCCGCTCGGCGACCCGGTGGCGCTGGTCGGGGGGAATCACCCCGGGGTCGGCGAAGATGCTGTACACGGGCACGTCGCCGGCGAGCAGCGAGCCGTCGCGGTCGAGGATGCGGCCGCGGTGGGCGCGCAGTGTGATGTCGATGCCGTGCTGCCGCGCCGCCGCCGCCGCCAGGTCCTTGTGCTGGCGCAGCTGCACGTCGGCGAGCCGCAGCGAGAGCACCACGGTCAGGACGCCGAAGACGACCAGCAGCCAGACGCCGCGGATGCGGAAGTCGGGGGCGTCGGCGACGAACCAGCCGCGCACCGCGGGCCGTCTCGCCGGTGGCGCCTCGCCCCTCGGCCTGCGCGTGGGGGGTGCGGACGGTCGCCGGCGCTCGGTCACGGCGCCGCCGCCTCGACCTCGTCGGCCCCGAAGCTGCCGCGCAGCGCCGCCACCAGCCGCTCCATCGGGTCGCCGCCGGCGGGCCGGCCCAGCGCCCCGGGTGCGGCGGGCACGCTCACCGGCGGCGGCACCGCGGCGACGTACGCCCACTTCGACGGCGGCCGCAGCCCCAGCGACTGGGCGGCGGCCCCGATCCGCGCACCCGAGCGCAGCCGGTCGAGCTCGTCGCCGAGACGGCTGTTCTCGTCGCGCAGCGCCGCCTGCTCGGCGGAGAGGCGGGTGGCCTGGAAGGTCGCCTGGGTGAGGTGGGCCGACTGGGCCACGTAGGCGATGCCGATCACCGCCACCAGCAGGATGAAGGGCAGCAGCGGCAGGGGTGTGCGCGGACCTCCTCCGCGCCGGCGCCGGCCGCGGCGGCCGGCGGGCTCGAGGCCGTCGGGCACCTCCTGGACGGGGCGTCCGTCCGAGAAGGCGTCGAAGGTGTCGTCGTCGAGACGGGAGGTGGTCTGTGGGGCGGACACGGCCGCGGTTCTCCGCTGGGACGTTGATGGGGACGGTGCGGCGGCGTGGAGGGGACGGGAGGCTGACCGCGGTCGGGAGTGCCGGGGCCTCAGTGGGCGGTGTCGAGCCGCTCGGCGACCCGGAGCCGCGCCGAGCGCGAGCGAGGGTTGGCGGCGAGCTCGGCGGCGTCCGCCTTGATCGCCTTGCGGGTGTGGAGGAAGAGGGTGGCCCGGTGAGCGCAGGTGCAGATGGGCTGCTGGGGCGGACAGACACAGTTCAGTGCTGCGACGTGGAGTGCGTTCTTGACAAGGGAGTCCTCGAGGGAGTGAAAGGCGATGACCCCAACACGCCCACCGGGCCGTAATGCGTCGATGGCTGCCTGCAACCCCCGCTCCAGGCTCTCGAGCTCCTGGTTGACCTCGATGCGGAGCGCCTGGAACGTCCGGGTGGCGGGATGGATCCGCTTCGGCCAGTACCGTCGCGGCACCGCCCGCTCGACGGTCTCGCGCAGCTCACCGGTGGTGGTGAGCGGGCGCTCCTTGCGGGCCCTGCCGATGGCGGCGGCGATGCCGCGGGCGAAGCGCTCCTCGCCGTAGCCGCGGATCAGCGCCGTGAGGTCCGCCTCGTCCCAGCCGTTCACGATGTCGGCGGCGGTGAGGGTCGCCGCGCCGGGGTCGAGGCGCATGTCCAGGGGACCGTCGTGGCGGAAGCTGAAGCCTCGAGCCGGATCGTCGAGCTGGACCGAGGAGATGCCGAGGTCGAGGGTCACCCCGTCGACGGCGGCGATGCGGTACCGCCGCAGGTGCTCCATCAGGTCGGCGAAGTCGCCGTGGATGAGGAGCAGCGCGTCGCCGGCATCGGCGAAGCGCCGGCGCGCGCCCGCCAGCGCCGCGGGGTCGCGGTCGACGGCGATGACGCGGCCACCGGGGCGCACGCGCTCGAGGAGCGCGGCGGTGACGCCGCCGGCACCGAGGGTGCCGTCGACGAACACCTGCCCCGGTCTGGGCTGCAGGCTCTCTATGAGGGGGTGTAGAAGGACCGGCCGGTGCCCGTCAGTCGACGGGACGCCGGGTGTGGCAAGGTCGCCGGTCCCCAAGTCCGCCACGGTCGACATGAGGACCACGGTAGGTGAACGTCGCGAACGGCCGCCGTCCGCTCACGCGGACGGCGTGGACGCCGCCGGCGCGGCGCCGGTGGCGAGGTCGTAGAGATGCGAGAAACGGTCGGGGTCCATGGTCGCCTCCTCGGCGTCCCAGACCTCCTCGCCGACCAGCTCGACCCGGTTGCCGAGGCCGACGAAGACGCACCGATCGCCGATCTCCGCCCAGCGGCGGTTGGCGGCGTCGACGAGCATGCGGCCCTGGGCGTCGAGCTCGAGCGGGCGGGCGGAGGCGAAGTGCTGCCGCTCCCAGCCGCGCAGCGCGGCGCCCCGGAGCTGGGAGCGCATCACGCGGGCCTGCTCCTCCCACTCGTCGGGCGGCCAGATCACGAGCCGGTGCTCCATGCCCCGGGCGACGATGCTGCCCTCGGGGAGCTTGCCGCGCAGCTTCGCGGGAAGGGCGACGCGGCCCTTGGCGTCGACGCCGTGGCGAAAGGAACCGACCACGGCGTGTCAGGCCCCACCGGCGGCCACGGGGGCCAGCCAGGGATCGAGACGCTGCGAGTCGGATTCACCACTTTTCACCACTTCGGTCCACTTCGTGCGGAAGCCTAGCAGCGCATTCCCCACCCGTCAACGCGAACATATGTACGGGTGGTTGTGCGAGCGCAAGAATTGCCGCGCTTCGAGAGGGGTAGACTCGCCTCGCAAGCTGGCCGGACGGCCGCGGGCGGCTCGACCGCTCGAGGAAAGTCCGGGCTCCGCAGAGCAGGGCGCTGGGTAACGCCCAGTCGGGGTGACCCGAAGGAGAGTGCCACAGAAAGGACACAGCCACGGTGCGCGCAGGCGTGCCGCGGCAACGGTGAAATGGTGGGGTAAGAGCCCACCGGCGGCCGGGCGACCGGCCGGCCAGGTAAACCCCGCCCGGAGCAAGGCCGAACAGGGGCGGAGCGCTCCGGCGCTCCAGGGGCTGCTCGTCCCAGACCCCGGGTGAGGCCGCTCGAGGCGCCGGGCAACCGGCGCCCCAGATGGATGGCCGTCCCCCACCGCCGGGGGTGGCCCCCGCGGGGGTCGAACAGGCGGTGGGGACAGAACCCGGCTTACAGGCCGGCTTGCATCACCCCCGGGCCCCGCCTCCTGAGATGGGGGCGGGGCTTCTCCGTCGAAGGGAACATCCCGGACATCCCCGCCCCACACTTCGACGTGCCCGGAGTCACGGAGATCCGCCCGTGATCCTGCTCCTGTGGCTTCTCCCCCGGCGCTCCCTGCCGGATCGAGACGATCCAGCCGTCCAGGGCTGGGTCGTCGTCTGGCGGCCGATCGTCGTGGCCAGCGTGACCGGTTCCTGGTGATCCCACGAAGGACATGACAGCGGGCTGGGTCGTCATGGGGGTCGGGCTCGCGCTCACCGCCTGGCTCATGTTCATGGGGATCGTCGACCTGGAGCCGCCCGCCCTCGTCCCCGCCGGCCCGCCGAGCACCGGCACCGCCGGCGACACCGCGGCGACGTCGGCGGGGTCGACGGCGACGAGCGCGGCGGCGGGCGCTGAGGAGGCCGTCGCGCCGGCGACCAGGAGCGCGGCGACCAGCAGCGTCATCGCCCGCATGCCCCCGCATGGGGGGAATCCTACGCCGCCGGGCGGCCCTGGGCCAGGGCGACGAGTGCGGCGAGGCCGAGCACCGCGGCGGAGAGCCCGAGCCCGGCGCGGACCCCGCCGGCGACGTCGGAGAGCAGGCCGGTGAGCACCGGGCCAGCGCACTGGCCGAGGGCGAAGACGGCGGTGAGCGCGGCGATCGCCGGGCCCCACCGGGGCGCGGGCAGGGCGTCGCGGACGACCGCGGTGAACGAGGTGACCACGGCGAGGAAGGCGCCGCCGAAGACCAGAGCCGAGGCCATCGCGGTCACCGCGCCGCCCCCGAACAGCGGCAGCCCCGCCCCGACGCCCACCACCGTGAGCACCAGGGCAGGGCCGCGGCCGCCGCGCAGCCGCCCCAGCGCCCGGCCCCAGAGCGGCACGCTGAGCAGCGATGCGACCCCGAGGAGCACCCAGAACGAGGCCACCGCCACCCGGCTCAGCCCCTGGTGCTCCAGCAGGGCGACGACGAACGTGATGTACGAGATGTAGCCGACGCCGAACAGCGTGTAGGCGACCAGGCTGGGGACGAAGCGGCGCGCCGGCCAGCCCGCGCCCTCGCCCCGCCGCGCCATCGGGGGCGCCGCGACCATGCCGGCCGCCCAGCGGGCCGCCACCAGCCCGGCGAGCGACAGCACCCCCAGCGCCGCCCAGCCGAGGCGCCAGCCGGCGACCGGGCCACCCAGGGCGAGGATCGGCGGCACCACCAGCCCGGAGAGCACGATTCCGAGGCCGCCGCCGCCGACGTAGACGCCGATCAGCACCGCGGCGCGGGTGCTCGACCGCCCGTGCCCGAGCCAGGCGGTGAGGTCCATGCCGCCGATGAAGACCAGCGCGCCGGCGACGCCGGCGAGCACCCGCAGCGCCAGCAGGATGCCGAAGCCGGAGGCGAGCCCGGTCGCCAGCATCGTCGCGACCACCACGACCGTGCCGCCGAGGAACGTGGCGCCGCGGCCGAGGCGGGCGGTCACCCGCGGGGTGAGCATCGCGCCGGCCAGGTAGCCGAGGGCGTTGGCGGTGTTGATCGTCCCCGCCTGGGCGAAGGACCAGTGCAGGTCGGCGCGCATCCCCGGGAGCAGCAGGCCGTAGGCGAATCGGGCGATGCCCAGGACCACCGCCGGGCCGGCGGCCAGCCCGGCGGCGATCAGCAGCCGATGCACCGCCGTCCCGGCGGCGGGCGCGACCGCGCGCGGCGCCCGGATCGCCCCCCCTCTCACCTCAGGACCCGGTTCCCGCTCCCGCCGCCAGCGGCTCGCTGGAGGGCGGCGGCGCCGCTCCCGGACCCGGCAGCCGCACCGCGTCGCGCACCCGGAGCGGCTGTCCGCAGCCGGCGCACACCACCCGGTGCTCGACCTCGCCGCCGCAGCCGCGGTGCTCGAGGCGCAGGGGCGGACCCGCCGGCGCCATGTGGCGGTCACCCCACTGGCGGAGCGCGATGATCGTCGGCCAGAGGTCGTGGCCCGCCTCGGTGAGGCGGTACTCGAAGCGCTCCGGCCGCTCCTGATAGGGGGTGCGCTCGAAGACGCCCGCGGCGACCAGGCGCTGGAGGCGGTCGGTGAGGATGTTCCGCGCCAGCCCGAGCCGCCGCTGGAAGTCCTCGAAGCGGCGGACGCCGTTGAAGGCGTCGCGGACGATCAGCAGGGTCCAGCGCTCGCCGACCACCTCCAGGGCGCGGGCGACGGAGCAGACCTGGGCGTCGTAGGTGCGCTCGAGCAAGGTTCCTCCTCTCGGCGCTCACGCGCCGTCCGGTTTCACAGTCTAGTCACGACGGGTTGCATCACGCAACGTACCCTGATAGGATCGTTGCAGAACACAACGATTCGGGCGGGGGAACGGGACGACCGGATCGCCCAAGGAGGGCACGAGATGACCGACGAGCAGTGGCTCCGGCTGGAGCTCAAGAACGCGCAGGCACGGCGCCATCACACCGGAGGGGAGGTCACCGCCCGGGTCGCTCGGGTGCTGCACCGGCTGGTCCGCCACCCGGCGTAGGCATACCCGACCGACCGGCCGGAAGGACCACGGGAGCGTCACCGCGGCGCCACCCGTGCGCGATCCGCATCCCCTAGCTTGAACCCGGTCGGCTCCCGACAACTGGCAAACCCGTCGCGAGGCGGGGACGCAAAGCCACGGGTCTCACCGAGACAGCCGGGCTGCCGAAGGAGTGCACGCGGGGCCGAGAGGAGATCCTCGTATGGCCCTGCCCGCGGGGTGTCGCCGTGATGGCGCGCCCGCCACGGTCGGGGTGCGCCGGTCGCCGCGAGGCGGCCACCGTGCCCAGGGACTGGTGGAGTTCGCGCTCGCCGTCCCGCTGATCTTCACGGTGATCTTCGCCACCGTGGATCTCGGCCGGCTGATCTACACGTACAACGCCATCTCCTCGGCAGCCCGCGACGGTGCCCGGCTGGTGGCGCTTCGTCCGCAGCTCTTCAGCGACTGCCTGGCGCTGCAGCGGCTCGAGCAGGTGGGGCAGGCCTTCCCGCTCCTTCCCGACCCCAACTCGATCAACAACCAGACCGTCAACACCGACCCCAACAACCCCGGCGCCACCGGCCCCACCACGCCCCCGACCGGGGTCGGCTACATCTACATCTGGCCCGCGGCCGCATCCGCCGTCCCCCAGGACGCGCTGAACGGCGGCGGCGGCCGGAACTGCGACAGCACCGTGCAGCGTGGCGGCGCCGGCAACCAGGTGAAGCACGTGGCGGTCGAGATCCAGTACGTCTTCCGCCCGCTGATGCCGCTGATCGCCCGGCTGCTGCCCAACAACGGCATCACGATCCGGACCATCAGCGTCGTGCAGACCGAGTACTGAGCCTCGATCCACCGTCGAACCATCGACGAT